>Ga0208903_1001050_pt1 | contig 17030 bp, 10 predicted proteins | sample AntAceMetag02UKJ_FD_184769 | JGI IMG/M metagenome (GOLD analysis project Ga0208903, IMG submission 184769) | Saline lake microbial communities from Ace Lake, Antarctica - Antarctic Ace Lake Metagenome 02UKJ (SPAdes) (version 2) | ecosystem: Environmental > Aquatic > Non-marine Saline and...
ATAAGCTGCATTATTATTCGTAAAGGTCGAATTCGTAATCGTGGGCGAGGAGTAGCTGTTAGACATTCCGCCGCCATAAGCTGCATTATTATTCGTAAAGGTCGAATTCGTAATCGTGGGCGAGGAGTAGCTGTTAGACATTCCGCCGCCATTCACAACTACATTATTATTTGTAAAAGTCGAATTCGTAATCGTTGGTGAGGAAGAGATGTTATACATTCCACCGCCAAAATAGTTGAAAAATGTTTTAGACCGATAAATAATATTAACGTAGGCGGCATTAGCATTTCCACCTTTAATCGTAAACCCATCAATAAAGGTAGAATCAGTCAAATTAGCGGTAATCATTACATGATAAGCATTTCCTGTATTCCCGGTAATAGAAAGTGTACTATCACTTCCTGTAACTACGTCAGGGTCTGTGGCATTATCTATATCTCCACTTAAAATGGTTATGTTAGTTGTCCAATCTCTTTGAGATAATAAGGTATCTGTACCTGCAAAGCCACCGTAGATTTTCATATCCGTATGGAGGTGAAAGGCTTTGTCACGAGGGTCGGTTGTTGTCCCGTCAGGTGAAGCCGTTGGATAATACGTGCCTGCGGCTACCCAAATTTCATCATTTGGAGCTGCGGCATCTATCGCATCCTGTAAGTGTTTGTAGGCATTGGTCCATGAGGTGCCGTTATTGCTACCACCAGTGGCAGAACGGTCTACATAGATTTGTGCATTTACTTTACTTAGGAAAGCAATGAAGGTTAATAGTAAAATTATTTTTTTCATGTTCTTAATTTTCAACTGCATTAAATCACCTGATTAAAAGCAACGTGAGGCTACCTCATATTTTTGATGTATTTCCTTATAGTAAAAAGCTTCTTACTCGTCATTTTCATTTTGTGTGGCGACTCCGTTCCTATCTTTAAAACCACGATAGCATCATCATAAAGTCACCATTATAGCCTAATAGTAAAGAGATAACGCTCCTACCTAACCGAAAACATGAAGCCTAATAGCTGGTATTTGGACATGGCTCTTCTGCCTTCATAAGAACCGTATAGGTTTTAAAATCAGTACTGTTTGGGACATGAGTATCTGCCATAGCCACATGAGAGAATAAGGGAACTGTAAGAAAGCAGAAAGCCTTGGTTTGGAACATTATAGATGGTTTAATTAAGGGTAACAAGAAGTTATGCTTTTCTGTTAAATAGCACAGCTGTCTAGAGTGAAGGGACTTAGCTATTCATTTACAATTCTAATATTGAGAAAAAGACTAAGATCATTGGCTATGATCTGTAGGAATAAAAACCCACCATAAAGCCAGTTTCTATATCGTTTATCTAAAGAAGTACTGTGATAGGATGAAGTAGTAAAGCATCTAAGAATTTGATACTCGTTGCTTTGTTTATTCATAACCTGACATGATTTAATTCAAATCGAAGGTAGACCTATATTATTAGTAAACAAGGATATCGCTCCCGTATATGGATTATTGTATAGATTATCTTATTGAGTGGTCCTTGAAACGGAAATCATAGGTTATTTTCACTATTAATTATCATTTCATTAATAGTAGTTTTAATCGGATAGATGCTTAAAGCACCTATCCGATTCTCAAAGTGACTAAACCTCAAACCCTTTACGGTATGTTCTTCCTACGAATTGATTTGCGTCTTCTAAGTTGGTGATGCGTGTGTTTTCGCCATCCCAAAGAAGTTTTTTACGGGCGTAAAAATCCATTTTCCCTTTTTCGTCTTCTTTTCTGAGCATATAACTTCTGATAGCTAGGTTCCCCATTAGTACCGTTTCGGTCATTGGTCCTGCATAATCAAAAGAAGAAGTAAGGCCTTTATGCTCTCCACTATTAAAACCAGCTTTGCAGGCATCTACCCATAATCTTTGATGGCCGTATTCTGGCTCGTCGTTTGGCTCTTCATCTGGCCCAAACTCTGTGGTGCCATCATTCATATAGAGTTTCGGCATTAAGGCTGAACTATCGTTAATATTGGTGCTGATAATTCCGTGTTCACCTATGATCAATACGCCATTGGCACTGCCTTTTCCACCAATATCGCTATTAGGAGGAATAATATCTGGATGTGAAGGACGTATCCCGCCATCACTCCAAGTCATTTCAATCGGCGATTTGCTTTTATCTGTTGCTTTAAAGTTTAATGTAATAAAAGAAGAAGCAGGACAGCCCTCTGGATGATAATCTGGAGTCCACATCTTGGAAAATACAGAAGCCACACTACACTCTGCATCCGTAGGGTAAATAAGATTAAGTGTTCTAAAAGGAATGTCTATCAAGTGACAGCCCACATCACCTAAAGCACCTGTTCCATAATCCCACCAACCTCGCCAGTTGAACGGATGAAGGTTAGGAATATAAGGTTTTGATTGATTTGGCCCAAGCCATAAATCCCAATTTAAACTATCTGGCTTTTGCGTTGGGTCCGCCTTTGCCATTTCGCCGCCTTGTGGCCAAACAGGTCTATTAGTCCAAACCTGTACTTTGCTTATTTTACCCAACTTCCCTGAGTCTATCCAACCTTGAACCATACCCAATAATGGATTAGATCCTCCTTGATTACCCATTTGAGTAACCACTTTTTGGCTTCTAGCCATTTGAGTTAAAATACGGGCTTCGCGAATATTATGTGTTAAAGGCTTTTGAACATACACGTGCTTCCCTCTTTGCATGGCATAGGCTGCCGCTGGCCCATGTACGTGGTCTGGCGTGGAAATGGTAACGGCATCAATACTCGTTTCTTTGTCCAACATTTCCCTATAATCTGCGTATAGTTTTGCTTTAGGAAATGCCTTTACAGATGATTTGGCAGAACCGCCAAAGTCTACATCACAAAGTGCTACTACATTTTCTCTGCCATTAACAGATGCGTTTCTAATGTCGCTTGCCCCTTTTCCTCCTGCACCTATGGCGGCTAGGTTAATTTGGTCACTGGGTGATAAATAACCTACTCCTCCAAGTACCTTTCGTGGAACTATAAAAAAGGAAGAAGCAATGGCCGATTTTTTGATGAAATCTCGTCTTGAATTTTGGGTATTTTTGTTTTTCATTAATTATTGGTTGAATGATGCTGTCAATTTACATAAAAATTTAACAGATAGGCAGAAGGTTTATTCTTTCGTATGAATTTAATTTAAATAATTGTCTAGCAAGCGAAACGAATGATTATGTCGTTTTTTGACAAAAAATTTGGAATCCTACTCGTGTAAATTTTGAATTTATTAGCTTAGACGCGTAAACCCATTACTTATGAAATACATATTCAACCTCATTTTCCTTCTGTTCTCCGTTCAAATAATCGCACAAGAAACCAATGACTGGCTAGTTCAAAAGTCACACGAGGTGGCTACTGTTAAAGTGGACAAAAACAACATAGTGCTATCTAATGGCCTTATATCAAGAACAATAAACGTTTCAAAGAATGCTTCCACCACAAGCCTTAAAAATCTAAATACAGCAGATGAGTTTATTCGGTCACTCCGTCCAGAAGCCAGAATTGAAATTGATGGAAATACCCTTAATATAGGAGGGCTTTACGGGCAAAAAGAACATGGCTATTTCTTAGAGGCATGGCTGCCAACACTTTCTTCAAGCCCACAAGATTTCCAATATGCCTCCTACTCTATTAATCAGCTTAGTTCCTCATTCCCAACTTTGAGCACAAACTGGACCAGTGATAGTAGCTCAGCTACAGGCAAGGAGTTGACTTTGTTCTTTGAGGCACCCAAGTCAATTTTGAAAAATGTTAGCATAGCCGTTCATTATGCCATATACGATGGCATTCCATTAATTTCCAAATGGATTACCATTCAAAATTTAGACTCTAAAGCCATTCGAATAGACCAGGTGGTGAGCGAAATTTTAGCAACCGTAGAAGAAGAGTCGGCTGTGGTTGGTGAGCCAGAACAGATGAAAACGCCGCAGAAACTCTACATAGAAAACAATTTTGCGTACAATAACGCCATGAAGTATCGCTTGAGTGATCAGGCTACACACTGGAAAGTGGACAGTGCCTATACCTCTCAAGTTAATTATAGGCTACTTACACCCTGTGTAGCGGAAGTATATCCAGACCTTGGCGTAGGTATCACTATTGAACCCAATGAAACCTATACCTCCATTAGATCTTATGAGCTTTTGCATGATTCGTATGATAAAGAACGTCAGGGTTTAGCCATTAGAAAAATGTATAGGACCATAGCTCCATGGACCAATCAAAACCCAATTTTCATGCACCTCATTAGCACTAAAGATGACAAGGTTCGTGAGGTTATTGACCAATGTGCCGCTACCGGATATGAGATGGTAATTTTGAGCTTTGGTAGTGGGCTTAGCATGGAGAATGCCTCAGAGAAAAACATTGCCAAATTCAAAAGACTAGCAGATTATGCCCATAGTAAAGGAATTAAACTAGGCGGCTATTCTCTTTTCAGCAGTCGGAGTATTGATGATGAAAATGACGTAATTGATCCATTAACAAGATTGCCAAACACGGGTGCTTTTTTTGGCCATGCTCCATGTTTGGCTAGCAAATGGGGTTTAAATTATCTCGAGAGTTTAAAGAAGTTTATCTCCGAAACGGGATTCGACCTGTTAGAACATGATGGCCCCTACCCCGGAGATGTTTGTGCTTCTACTGTGCACCCTGGTCACGAAGGATTACACGACTCGCAATGGGCTCAGATGAAACTTCAAAAAGAACTTTATCAATGGCTGAATGCCCGCGGGGTTTATATAAATGCTCCTGACTGGTACTTTTTAGATGGTTCGCATAAGATAGCCTTGGGCTATCGTGAGGTTAATTTTTCACTTTCCAGAGAACAGCAGAAAATCCTGAACCGTCAAAATATTTACGACGGAACTTGGGAGAAAACACCATCTATGGGCTGGGGTTTTGTGCCCTTAACGAAGTATCAAGGTGGTGGGCCAGAAGCTATCCTAGAGCCACTAGCAGAGCATCTTACAGATTACAAACAACTGATGATGCAATACTACGGAGCAGGCATTCAGGCCTGCTATAGGGGCCCAAGGTTGTATGACACCGAGGAAACCAAAAAAGTGGTTAAAGAAACCATTGATTGGTATAAAACCTATCGAGAAATTCTAAATTCTGATATCATTCACCTTCGTCGTGCCGATGGCAGAGACTGGGACGGTATCATGCATGTGAATCCTCAACTTCCTCAAAAAGGGCTCGTTATGCTGTATAATCCGCTGCCAGAAGCAATAGAGAGAAGCCTTAATATACCACTGTATTATACGGGGCTTATAGATAATGCCCATGTAAGACTGAATGGACAAAAGACTACTTTTCATCCACTCAATAGAGACTATTCCATTAATTATGAAGTACGCATTCCTGCCAATGGTTATGTTTGGCTACTGATAGAATAAGGGTTTTATTCTTATCTCACTTTCTCCTGTTGTTAATACAAATGCTGGCCTTTGAATAAAAAAATTTGGAGCAAAGTGGAGCTTCAAATAAGTTCGACTTCTCTCATATACATGCTTCTAATACCAGTATTTCTTACAGCTTTCTTAACTTATACGGCGATCTTAATTAATTTCCTAAATCTAACATATATAAGCCGCTGGCACTTGCAGCCAATTTAATATGCCTTTAGTCTATTACTTAGGCATAATAAATACTCAAATACCAAAACAGACCCAAGTCCTTGTTCTCATTTTATGCATTGCAGTTGGCAGTATCTTCATTCCCAAAGACCAGCAGACCTATCAGTACTTTGTAAAAACCTGACTGCATCCCATGGTAGAATTGACGATATTAAGTTTTATGTTTTAAAGTTTAGACCTCTAAGAATGTCTGTATAAGCCGCTACTAATTCTGGTGTAGATTTCTATGCCACTTAAAAAGCTGTACCTTTTTGACATGCAGGCAGGATTGCAAAAATACCAAAGAATAGAATTAAAGCGAACTTCATTTATCTACGTTATTATAATAAATCGTTGGCCAAGTTCGCAAGCTCAGAACGCTCCCCTTTCTCTAATTTAATGTGCGAAAAAAGAGTTTGGCCTTTCATTTTATCTATTAAATAAGCTAGACCATAGGTGTATTCATACATATATGGGGGTATCTATTTGGGCTATGTCTCCTGTAAAAACAATCTTAGTCCCCTCTCCTGCCCTCGTAATAATGGTTTTTATCTCATGAGGTGTTAAATTTTGTGCCTCGTCTACTATGAACATGACATTTGACAAGCTCCTACCCCTAAGGCCAATGCAGTTATAGATAGCTTTCCATTCTCCTGAAGTTCGTCCAGAATCTTAATTTCTTCTCGGTTTCTTTAAACTGAGCCTTGATAAATTTAAGGTTATCGAATAGTGGCTGCATGTAAGGTGAAACCTTTTCTTCTGCACCTCCAGGAAGAAAACCAATATCACGATTTGACAATGGAATGATGGGCCTAGCCAATATGATTTGGTGATATTTATTCCGCTGCTCTAAGGCTGCCGCCAAAGCTAAAAGTGTTTTCCCGTTCCAGCAACACCCTGAATAGCCACCAGTTTTATCTCCTCATTTAAAAGCGAATCTAAGGCAAAGGACTGCTCGGTGTTTCTTGGTTTTATGCCATAAGCAAACTGCTTCTCTACTCGGTGAAGCATAACTGTGGGATCATCATACCTTACCAAAACTCCTTCTGTACCATTTCTTAAAGTATAATAACCATTTGCCTGTTTGGCATCGCCTAAAATACCTCCTTCTTTGACAACTCCTTTCACATAAATATTGTGAATAATTTCAGAGTCTAAATTTTCAAAGGATCCGTAGCCGGCAGAAACTTTGGTCAAATCTGTGACCTTCCCTGTAAGATAGTTCTCTGCCAATAAACCTATAGCTTTGGCCTTTATCCTAAGGTTAATGTCTTTTGTAACGAGGATCGTCTAGCCCTTTTATGCTCCATCTGCAGCGAAAGAACTGCATTAATGATTTGATGGTTATTTTTATCTGATCCAAAAACCGTGATAGCATCCAAGGCTAAGTACTCAGTTTTTATCACTAAACTTAATTTTTCTTTTTTCGGTTCAATAGACACCCAGTCTTCATCACCATTATCTGCCGAAAGCTTATCTAGAAAGCGAATTACCGCTCTAGCTTCAAAGTTATTGGTGTCATTTCCAATTTTAAAGTTATCCAATTCTTCTAAAACAGATATCGGAATAGCCACATCATTATCCTCAAAGTGACGTATAGCATTGTGGTCAAATAAAAGTACGGAGGTGTCCAAAACGAAAATTTTCTTTGTTGATTTTTTTACCATTAGTCAGTGGCTTTTCTCTGAAGTCTTAAAAGTTAAATTAGTACAAAAGCGATGGATTGGACAATATCAGAACGAATAATTCACGAAAAATAGGATATTCAAGTCTCCTTAATTTATTCCGACGACAAGCATGAACTTTAAGTGCCTCTTCGGGGGTTTATATTTGCGTATGAAAAACATCTTAGCGTGCCTCTTTATTCTCTCATTGGCTTCTTGTAATTCGTCTGAAAACGAAAATCAGGAGAAAATTTTCTTCGACTTAGCTCAATTTATTGATACGGAGATAGCCTATCTAGAAGCCAATAATGCTAGGGTTGAAAAGACTGTCAAAATAAACGAAGTGAGTGAGGATATAACCATTGATGATTTAGACTGGAAAAAGGAACTTGAAATCATCAGGCAGTCCGACTTAAATAAGGCCGCATACAAATTAAGCTATGATAAAGACAGTTCTAATACCCGTATTCTTTATACATTAAAGGATACAGAAAAGTTACCTATAGTTTCTCTGAGAATAAGGAAAAACGATGCAGGTGAGATTACTCAAGTACGCAGTGAACATAAGTCTGAAAACTATCTATACTCCTCCACAAAAACAGCCATAGCTGACTTTGAAAACGGCCATTTAAGTCACTATGATGTCAGGGGCTCGCAAGAGCTTTTTATTGGTAGCGAGAAAGTCTTTGAGATTGAAGGGAGGGTGCTTTAGTCTAAAAAGTGACTCTTTCATTTATTTCTTAGAAAACCAATGGTCCTGAATAAATCTAGGCTCAACCGGTAAAAGAAATACCCACAACAAAGACCACCCCAAACGGAGTGGCCTTTGTTTGTTCAAGACTTTGCGTCTCACCCTAACCTAAAACTTTATATCACTTCTGCCTCTACGTTTTGGAAGTGGATTTCTTCTCCACTTAGTTCCATTAGTATGACTGCATCTTTATCTATTTCATTGCCGAGAATCTTCTTTGAAAGTTCATTTAGAATCCTTCGCTGAATCACTCTCTTTAAAGGCCTCGCTCCGAAAACGGGGTCAAAACCCTCTTCTCCTAGCTTGTCTAACACTTCAACGGTGGCCTCAATGGTAATGCCCTGCTCCGCCAGCCTACTTTGGATACCTTCAAACTGTATCTCCACTATCTGACGGATATTACTTTTGCTCAATGGATCAAAAAGAACGATCTCATCTATCCTATTCAGAAACTCTGGCCTTACAGAGACTTTCAACAATTCCATCACACTATCTTTAGCCTCCTGTTTATAATACGTAAGCCAAGCAGATTCGTCACCTTTGGTCTCCAAATATTTCTCCTGAATAATCTGAGAACCAATGTTTGAGGTCATGATGATGATGGTATTTTTAAAATTAGCGACCCTACCTTTATTATCCGTCAACCTGCCATCATCCAACACTTGTAATAAGACATTCCATACATCTGGATGAGCTTTTTCTATCTCATCTAAAAGGACTACCGAATAGGGCTTTCTTCTTACAGCCTCTGTTAACTGACCGCCCTCATCATAACCCACATATCCTGGAGGAGCTCCTACGAGCCTACTCACGGCATGGCGTTCTTGATACTCACTCATATCTATCCTGACCATGGCCGTTTCATCGTTAAAGAGGTACTGTGCCAGCGTTCTGGCCAATTCCGTTTTTCCCACCCCTGTGGTTCCTAAAAACAAGAAACTTCCAATCGGCCTTTTAGGATCCTGCATACCCGCTCTAGATCTTCTCACGGCATCCGCTACTAATCCTATCGCTTCTGATTGCCCTGCTACTCTTTTCCTTAGTTCATCCTCCAAGTATAGCAGCTTTTCACGGTCACTTTGTAGCATTTTAGAAACCGGAATACCGGTCCATTTCCCTACAACCTCCGCAATATCCTCAGCTGTAACTTCTTCATTGATAAGATTGTCCTCATCATCTGTTTTATGAGCTTTAGCCAGTTCCTTTAGTTGATTTTCCATCTCTGGTAACTTTCCATAGCGTATCTCAGCTACTCTTCCAAAATCACCAGCACGCTCTGCTTGTTCAGCCTCAAACTTCAGTTGATCTATCTGTTCTTTGAGCCCCTGAATCTCCCCTACTTTGCCCTTTTCATTCTCCCATTGAGCTTTCAGAGCATTAAATGTTTCATTAAGGTCGGCCAGTTCTTTTGATAAAACGGCTTCTTTTTCTTTGTCTTTTTCTCTTCGAATAGCTTCTCGCTCAATTTCCAGCTGCATGATTCGCCTTCTTAGCTCATCCATTTCTTCTGGCATAGAATCCATTTCTAGCCTCAGTTTGGCTGCAGCCTCATCCATTAAGTCAATGGCTTTATCCGGTAAAAAACGGTCTGAAATATACCTATTAGACAACTCTACGGCAGAAATCACCGCATCATCCTGAATTCTTACACCATGATGGACCTCGTATTTTTCTTTAATCCCTCGCAAAATAGAGATGGCGTCTGCTACATCAGGTTCGTCTACAATCACGGACTGGAAACGCCTTTCTAATGCTTTATCCTTTTCCATGTACTTCTGATATTCTTTTAGGGTCGTGGCTCCAATGGCATGCAACTCACCTCTTGCCAAAGCTGGTTTTAAAAGATTGGCCGCGTCCATAGCTCCTTCTCCACCTCCACCGGCTCCTACGAGTGTATGAATCTCGTCAATAAATAAAATAATCTCGCCATCCGAGTCTGTCACTTCTTTGATAACGGCTTTAAGCCTTTCCTCAAACTCTCCTTTATACTTTGCTCCTGCCACAAGCAATCCTAAATCCAGAGAAACCAGTGTTTTTGACTTCAAGTTTCCAGGAACATCCCCTTGGACTATTCGTTGGGCTAAACCCTCCACTATGGCCGTTTTACCTACGCCGGGCTCTCCCAGCAAAATGGGGTTATTTTTAGTCCTTCTTGACAAAATTTGAAGAACCCTTCTTATTTCTTCATCTCTACCTATCACAGGGTCTATTTTCCCTTTTTTAGCCTGCTCATTCAGGTTAATGCTATATCTGCCTAGAGCCTGATACTTGTTTTCTGCGTTTTGGTCTTTGACCGAATTATCTTTTCCTCTCAATTCTTTTATGTTTTTTTCTAGTTCTTTTTCCTTAAACCCCTGCTTTTTTAACAAAGAGGCTACTTTTTCTTTCCCTGCCGCCAGAGCAAGGTAGAGTAGCTCTATACTCACGTACTCATCTCCGAAACCAACCATCTTCTTTTGAGCGGCAGCCAAAACGAGCGACAAGTCATTTCCAAGATAAGGCTGAGCATCTCCACTTACCTTGGTATATTGATTCACAATACCGTCTAATTCTGTATTTAAAGCCGTTTCATTTACACCTAATTTTTCAAACAAAAACGAAGATGTATTAGGGTCTTGTTCTATAAGTGATTTTAGTAAATGACCCGGCTCCACGGCTTGCTGCCCATTTCCTTGAGCTATCAAAACGGCTTGCTGTATGGCCTCTTGTGCTTTTACGGTATATTGATTTAAATTCATGGTTTTGGGTTTTTTGTGCTTTATATCTACTAACAGGTGAGCAAATAGCATGCAAAGCTCCGTTTTCGGAAAAATTGACAGAACACTGTATATAAATGCCATAAAAATCAGACATAATATCTTATATTCAGCAACTTAGCTCATATTTAGTGGAAGAAATGTCATACAAATAGCCATAATGATTGGAGCCCAATCTGTCTATTATGTTTGTTTTTTACTCTATGCTCAAAAGCGGCGTCCTAACAAGCCCGAAAACTCAATTCCAGATTTCCCACATTATGAATGATTGCTGGTTTTTTGTTTGTCTCAAGGTTAAATATTTCATCCCATATCTTTTGCTGACTACCAATGCTTAGCGAAGTGCCAAACTAGCCCTTAGAAAGATATTTGTTATCTAAAGAGGTGGATTTTTCTTTTTAGTACTTTTGGCAAATGAAAGACCTTAACAATGCTTGGCGGAAAACGGCAAGTACCCTTTATAGAAAACCAGACGACTCAAAAATCCTAGGTTCGGTAGAGTTAGACATCACGGATTTGCAGGAGTATATCTCTAAGAAAAGAAAAGAAGGTCTTAAAATCACCCTAACACATATTTTCACTTTGGCCACGGGTCGTGCATTAAGAGAAAAGCTCCCTGAACTCAATACCTATATCTCAAGAGGGAATGTAAAGTCCTTCGATAATATAAATGCTACGGTAAGCGTACTCCTCAGAGAGAATGAAATGGGTTCTGTAAAAGTAGAAAACACAGACCAGCTGAGTCTCGGTGAGTTTGTTCCTTATCTCCAAGACAAAATAATAGATGCCAGAAAAGGATCAGAAAATAATACCATGCAGCTAAAGGAACGGTTTGCCGCTATTCCTTGGCCATTTAGAGGAATGGTTTATTGGTGCTTAAGAAAAATCATCATTGACCTTGGACTAAAAATAGGAGGTATTAGTGCGAATGACATGGGAGCATACATAGTCTCCAATATTGGCAGCTTAGGTCTGGATAATGGCTACCCTGCTCTTTTTCCAGCCGCCAACATCTCTTTCGTACTCATCATGGGCGGTGTAAAAAAGAAACCTTTAGTGATAAATGACGAAGTCAAAATAAGAACAGTTATTACACTCGCCGCAGCTTTAGACCACCAAGTGGTGGATGCCTCACATGCTGGAATATTATTTAAATATTATAAGACCATTCTGAGGAATCCTGAGGTTTTGGAGGTTCCGAATGTTGACTAATTTTTGAACGTTTAACATATCTGAGTTTACCCGGTTTTACTTGGAATGGCTATTGTAAGCAATTTTGGTCTCCGTTTTTTTCAATTCCTAATAATTGATAGCTCTTCTTCTAAGGCCACTTTCGCACTTTCTTGGCCAGTTGTTAAGCCCACCATCAAAAAGGTTATTATGTTCATACTGGTCATTAGCTAAATCATACATCTCTTCATTTCCATTTGAATTAACGATCAGCTTATATACTCCATTGCTAATAGTCCATGCATCAGTTCTTCCATCATCCATTTCAGAGTATTGATAATCTCTAATTGAGTTATCATCGCTTGTAAATAAGGACTTAAAGCTCTTACTATCGTGAATTTCGTTTGTAGAGCTTCCAGCAATTTCAGCTATTGTAGCAAACAAATCTGTACTAGTAATTAAGTTGTCATCCGTTCCCAAACGCGAAATAGCATTACCAGAAATGAACATCGGTACGTTCACGCCACCTTGATATAAAGTATTTTTTGCGGTAGAGCTTGAATAAGGATTTTGAGCCACCTGATTGGGTGTGCCATTATCTCCAATGAAGATAATTACAGTGTTTTCTCTTTCATCCACGGGAATATTATCTAATAATCTACCAATTTGATAATCCATTGCTTCAATGGCCGCCATATAGTAAGGAATTGGGTCTAATCCATTGACATAGGCTGGTAAATTACCTTGATTGTGCATATTACTTGGAGGAGCATGAAATGGTGTATGAGGTGCATTGTAGGCTAGCCATAAGAACCAAGGTTTAGATTGTTCGTTAACCCAATCAATAGATAAATCGGTGAATTTTTCAGTAGCATAGCTAGTTTCAACCCTGCTAACTCCATCTTCGGAAAATTTCCATTCATAATAATCATCTGCGACACCACGAATTAGACCTGCGAAATAATCAATCCCAAATGATTCAGGATCTGCTCCTAAACCGTTGCCAGATAAATGCCATTTACCTACTAAGGCAGAAGCATAGTTATTATTGGTATTGTCGCTGATATGCTTCTGTAAAGTAACCTCAGATCGATCTAAAATATCACCAGCCCCTTTCACACCTGTTCTGTAGCCATATTTCCCTGTAATTATCGAAGATCTAGTTGGTGTGCAAGTTGGGTACGTCCAAAAGTTATTAAATGATAGTCCACCGTTTCTAATGGCATCTATATTTGGTGTGTTTGGTTTTATGCCACCTTCTGTAAATCCATTGATAGCATCTTTGCCTAAGTCGTCTGCAACAATAAATAGAATGTTTGGCGAGTCTATGCTTGGTGTTTCTTCATTTGGTATGACATTGACAGAATCTTCGGAACAGGAGGAAAGAATGATGCCGAAAAGAAATATTGATATAAAGAAGATTGATTGTATGTCTTTCATTTTAGTCTATGGTTTTATTGCGGTATTCCTTTGTAGCATCCAATATTGTATGGAAAATCATACGTCCAGTGGTAGTGATATAAATCTACCATTTCATTATCCCAAAGTACTGAATGTGTATGACCATGGCATTCATCCAAGTCTTTAGAGGAGATCTCCTCGCCATCTTCACCGTGTGGTCCGTAAATACCAAATCCATCTAATACATAACCCATAATTGCTGAATGCCCGGATTCATGCGGATGAATGTGATCTTGAAGATCTTTGGTTGGATAGTGATAATGGTATGTATTGGTACCATCTGAATGTCCTCCATAGCTATCTAAAATTTCATGGGCGGCAGCATCGGTCCCAAGTGTGGATGCACCATGATAAATCACACTACCAGTTAGTGAGATACCAGACGCCCCAAAGTTAACACAGGTCGGTTGAGCGGCTACTTCAGGCACAGCAGGAAATTCAAATAAGATTTGACGAGCTAATATTTCATTCATATTACGGTCGTATTGATAAGCTACGCTATTGGGGTCTATAGGAAACACACCTGTAGGATGGTCTGGCAAGGCGTTTCCAGTGATTATGCGACTGCCATTGCCATCAAGAGATATATCAAATTCGCTTATCCATGTAACATTTCCTTCCACCTGAGGTTTGCGGGTATAATCCCAGGTACCATCAGCGTTTGTCCAATCCCTTGCATTATTGGCTCCAGCTCCATCTACGGGAAGTCCACAAAGCCATAAGGATAAAAGGTCGGGTTGGGAAACACCTTGTTTTCTTACCAAAATATTAGTGGGAGCAGTGCCTCCAAAAGGTAAATGTGTCAGATCAACTGTTTCAGGAAAAGATGGCACTATCATTCCTTCTGAATCATCCGTGGTAGTACAACTAATTACTGCTATTAGAAAGGTAGTACAGAAAATACTCGTCAATTGGGATGGCTTACTAAATTTCGTTCTTGTCATCGTCTTTATTATTTCTTAATCAGACGGTCTAAAGACAAAAAGGTTTAATTGAAGACTCAATTTCCCGATTTGACGAGAACATCTGGACAGAAAATAGATAAGACTTTCTAGCTATAAGTAAGGGCTTTAGCCCTAATTCCCTTTAAACTTTGGTGTTCTCTTTTGAAGAAAGCTCATCACACCCTCACCAAAATCATTGCTTAATCCGCATTTAGTTTGGCCATCGGCTTCCATTTTTAAAACATTTTCTAAAGAGGACTCATAGGTTTTATTCAGTATTTTTTTCATTTCGCCAATGGCAAAAGTTGGGGCAGAAGCGTAATAATCTAAGAGCTCATTTACAGCAGCGTCTAATTCTGAAGCCAGAACAGCTTTAGTTACGAGTCCGAGGCTAACCGCCTCTTCCATGTACACCTTTCTGCCTGTGCTAAAAATCTCAAAGGCTTTTTGGATACCCACCATTCTTGGCAAGAAGAACATAGAACCTGCATCTGGAAGTAAACCAATACCCACAAACAGCTCTGTCATATACGTACTTTCATCTGCAATGATAACATCACACGCTAGAGCCAGCGACATGCCTGCACCAGCCGCCACGCCATTTAGTTTACAGACTACCGGTTTAGGACAATTCCTGATTCCAAAAATAACGGGTTCATAATTTTCCTTTAATATTTCACCGAGTGGTTTACCTGTCATAGCCCCACCATCTTTCAAATCTGCTCCTGAGCAAAATGCTTTCTCTCCAGTGCCTGTAAGGAGAACCGCTCTTACATCCTCATTGTTACTCGCCGCGTCCACGGCAAGAGCAATTTCCTTTAAAATACCTTCATGTAAAGCATTGAAAACTTTGGGCCTGTTCAGGGTGATACGGCAAATAGCCGTATCTAGTTCAAAATTGATAAATTGATAGTTCATTTATTGTTGATGTTTACCTCCAAAAAAAGTACTTCTAGAAGGTATTTTATTAGAATTCGGATAAAAATTTACCATTTCGAAGTATTATTCTGAAATTGGAACCTTTATTAAAAGTGCCAAAACTTATCCCAAAAGGCAAGTCCAAATATAATGGATAATCAAAGTAATCTCGATAAAGTTTCTGCAGCTGGTTTATTGGTAGCCATGGGTATCATCTATGGTGACATCGGAACTTCCCCACTCTACGTAATGAAAGCTATTGTTGGCAGTAGAGCCATCACAGAAGAATTGGTTTTAGGAGGTGTTTCCTGCGTTTTTTGGACATTGACACTCATTACTACGGTAAAGTATGTTATCCTCATTCTAAGAGCAGATAATAAAGGAGAAGGAGGAACACTTGCACTATATGCTTTAGTAAGAAGACATGCAAAGTGGCTCACCATTCCTACCATGATTGGTGGGGCAGCCCTACTGGCTGATGGTATTATAGCTCCGCCCATATCGGTCTCTTCCGCCATTGAAGGGCTTGAGATCATCTATCCTGATATTCAGACCATACCCATAGTCATAGCCATTCTTACGCTGCTTTTCTTAATTCAAATATTTGGCACCAAGATCGTTGGCTACGCATTTGGCCCTGTAATGGCTGTTTGGTTTGGAATGCTAGCCATATTAGGAACGGTTGCCATTATTGAGTTTCCTGAAGTATTGAAGGCCGTAAACCCATGGTATGCTATAAACTTATTGGCCAATTATCCAGGTGGATTTTGGTTACTTGGTGCTGTGTTCTTATGTACCACAGGAGCAGAGGCCCTTTATTCTGATTTAGGCCACTGCGGAAGAGGTAACATCAGGATGAGCTGGATGTATGTTAAAATATGCTTACTGCTTAACTATTTTGGTCAGGCGGCTTGGCTGCTATCCAATGAAGGACAGTTTCTTGGTGAAAGAAAACCTTTCTTTGAACTAATGCCAGAATGGTTTATCCTGCCAGGAATTGCAATAGCCACGCTCGCCACCATCATCGCGAGCCAGGCCATGATTAGTGGGTCATTTAGTTTAATATCGGCGGCCATAAAACTCAACTTTTGGCCAAAAGTGAAAATCCATTATCCTTCCAATGAACGTGGGCAGCTCTATATTCCAAGCACCAATCTTATCTTATATTTAGGCTGTATAGCCGTAGTACTCTATTTCAAGAGGTCAGAAAACATGGAGGCCGCTTATGGTCTGGCCATAACGATTACCATGCTCATGGATACCATCATGATGAGCTACTTCTTGTACACACACAGGAGTAAAAAGTGGCTCGTTTTCCTATTCCTGATTTCATTTCTAGTGATAGAATCCGCGTTTTTATATGCCAACCTTGAGAAATTTCCACATGGCGGCTGGGTTTCTATCCTCATAAGTGGTGCCTTAGGCTCCGTAATGTATGTGTGGTTTAAGGCGGGCAAAATCAAGTTAAGGCTCACAGAATATTATAAGCTCGATAAGTATGTGAATTCCTTAAAGGAATTGAGCAAGGATATTACGGTACCGAAGTACGCCACGCATCTCATTTTTATGAGCAATGCCAATAGGGAAGATGAAATAGAAACCAAAATTGTTTATTCCATTTTTCAGAAAAGGCCTAAAAGAGCCGATGTTTACTGGTTTGTGCATGTAGATACCACAGACGAACCCTACACCCTCGAATACAAGGTAAAGCATGTGGCTCAAGAT
>Ga0208903_1001055_pt1 | contig 16944 bp, 13 predicted proteins | sample AntAceMetag02UKJ_FD_184769 | JGI IMG/M metagenome (GOLD analysis project Ga0208903, IMG submission 184769) | Saline lake microbial communities from Ace Lake, Antarctica - Antarctic Ace Lake Metagenome 02UKJ (SPAdes) (version 2) | ecosystem: Environmental > Aquatic > Non-marine Saline and...
TTCAGCAAAGGCCTCTAGTATTTTCTTTACACTCACTAGTGGTCTTACGCCGTCATGAATGGCCACTAGCCCTTCTTTACTATCAATGACATTTAGGCCATTCTGGACGGACTGGAATCTCGTTTCTCCACCAATTGCACTTTTAATTCTTCCCTGAAGGAGGGCTTTTTTGAGTGTTTTATTGCTTTGAATGATTTCGTCCCAAAAGATTAAATCACTTTTGGGTAATACCACCACTATTTGATTGCCATCAATCGCTAAAAATTTCTCTATAGTATGGCTTAGAATCGGTTTGTTTCTAAGAGGAAGGAATTGTTTAGCAATTACGCTTTTCATTCTGCTCCCTGAGCCACCAGCTACAATTACGGAATAAATATTTTTCATCTGATTGGGTAAAAAAATAGCCCACCTTATGGTGAGCTATCAAATATAAAAAGAAAATGTCCTTAAATAATCAACATAACATCTCCATAGGTGAAGAATTTATATTTCTCTTTAATGGCTATTTGGTAAGCCTCTCTGATGAGGTCATACCCGCCAAATGCACATGCAGACATCATAACAATAGACTGTGGCAAGTGGAAATTCGTCAAACATGCGTTTCCAATTTTGAATTCGTAAGGAGGGAAAATGAATTTATCTGTCCAGCCGTCATCAATAGGATTTAGAGTGTCTTTGGCAGAGACAGATGACTCAAGACTTTTAAGTGAGGTACTGCCAATAGCACAAATTCTCTTATTCTCCTGCAATGCCGTGTTTACGATATCACAAGTAGCCTGAGGAATAGCATAGTTTTCTGAGTCTGTCTTGTGTTTAGTAAGGTCTTCTACATCCACGCCTCTAAAGGTTCCTATACCTATGTGAAGCGTAACTGGTGTGAAAGTAACACCAGATATTTCCATTCTACGCATCACGTTTTTAGTGAAGTGCATGCCGGCAGTAGGTGCGGAGATCGCTCCTTCGTTTTCCGCAAAAATAGTTTGGAAACGTTCTCTATCTAAATCATGGACTTCTCTGTCTATAATTTCTTTAGGAATCGGCGTTTCGCCCAACTCGTGTACCGTTTGCATCATTTCCTCGTGATCTCCGTCAAAAAGAAAACGTATGGTTCTTCCTCTAGAAGTGGTATTGTCAATAACCTCTGCTACTAAGTCGCTTTCTCCAAAATAAAGCTTATTTCCTACTCTTATTTTTCTAGCTGGGTCTACTAAAACATCCCAAAGACGCATTTCTCTATTAAGCTCTCTTAGAAGAAAGACCTCAATTTTAGCACCTGTTTTTTCCTTAGAACCGTACAACCTGGCAGGGAAAACTTTGGTGTTATTAGTCACCATCACGTCACCTTCTCCAAAATAGTTAACGATGTCTGTAAACATCTTATGTTCTATTTTTCCAGTGTCTTTATGAATCACCATCATTCTGGCACCATCTCTAAATTCCTGAGGCTCCATGGCTATGAGTTCCTGCGGAAGGTCAAACTTAAATTGTGAAAGTTTCATTCGTGATTCGTTTTAAATATCTTAATATCTTGCGATTTTAAAGAAACTGCGAAATTGCACTTTTTTAATATCGAGCGGGCAAAGCTACAACATCGAAATAGGGCTTGTCAAGGAAACCGAAGGATTTAAAATAAACACGCTTTGAAACACCTTTTGAAGGCCTTTTTTGTAGTAGAAAAACTAATTTAAAACTAAAACAAAAAAATAAGTTGGCGTTTCCCTTGAAATTAAACTAGGATTATTCCTTCTAAATAGGATACGGCATTTCCAGATATGAGTACTCTGTTTTCCAAGTTTTGACATATTAAAACGCCACCTCGTTGAGAGACTAGTTTGGCAGTCATAGCGTTTTCTTTAGAACTTTGGACCAATATGGAATGAGCGTAGTACGAGCTGAACCCGTTACCGGGTCTTCATTTATGCAGGAAGAGGGAGCAAAGAATCGAGTAACAAAATAAACGTCATTTCCTTTCGCAGTACAAATAACCCCCCTGGACTTAATTTGCTTTATGGTAGAGAAGTTAGGCCCGATATTTTCTATTTCAGACTAATTTTTGAAGACTAAAAGTAATCTTCGCTGGCTATTAGGGCTTCTGGTAGCTGGATATTAAATCCTTCAAATAAACCTTCCAGTATACTCCCTTCTTAAGGCAGGGAAGCAGGGAAGTTTAAAGTATATAAATCACCTTCATTTGTGACAATGAGGTCACCGCTTTGAGAAGAGAAGGTTATTTCTGGTTTGTGTAAAGTACATGGGTAGCGGCCAAGGTGGCATGGCCGCATAGAGCCACTTCTAAGGCGGGTGTAAACCATCTGACAGCGTATTTGGCTCCCTTTTTAACAAAGAAGGCAGTTTCAGAAAGGTTATTTTCGGCAGTAATTTGCTGCATTTTTTCAGATGTCAGCCATTCTTCCAAGAGAACTATAGCTGTTGGGTTTCCACCCAAAAGTTTAGACGTAAATGCGTCTGCTTGATAAATGGAAAGTCTCATTTTCTTTTAAGGATAGCTTGAGTGAGATAAATCATTAATGCCCCTACAGAGCTTAGGTAAATAAGGTTTCGAGAATCTAGAACTCCTCTTCCTAAGGATGTATAATGAAACTGTAAGCTGATGAAATCAGTATAATATTGAAATGTACCTTTAAATAACTGGGACAACTGATGTACGCCGTCGTACATAAAATAACAAACAAAAGTACCTAGAATAAAGGCAATTACCTGATTATCTGTTAAAGAAGAAATTATTATGCCTATAGCGGTGAAAGCACCTGCCAAAAGTATAAGGCCGAAATAAGAACCTATGACAGCTCCTGTGTCAATATTACCCTGTGGGCTGCCAAGATTAGAAATACTGAAGTAATAAACTACCGTTGGCAAGATGGCCAGTATTATTAAAAACCAAGCGGCTAAGAATTTACCCAAGACTATGTCAAGAGGAGAAAGTGGCTTGGTCTTTAGGAATTCAATAGTTCCAGTTTTATATTCCTCAGAAAAAGAACGCATGGTTATGGCTGGGACCAGAATCAAAAGAATGAAAGGGGTTAAATTAAAGAAGGAACCCATTTCCGCATACTGATAATCCAAGATATTGGAGTCTGGGAAAACCCATAATACAAGTCCCGTTAGTACTAAAAAAAGCACAATGACTATATACGCAATCAGCGAATTCAAATAGCCATTGAGCTCTTTTCTAAATATCTGAAACATAAATCAAAAAACGGGTTTGTTTTTCTTCACGATGGCAGAGACAATTAAAGAAATAATTAGACCTATTATCATTGTGAAAATTAAGCCAAAAACGAACATCATAGGGCCAGTAGAGAATTTGTCAGTCATTTGGATGGCAGCTTCAATTTGCTCTTCGCCAAGGCCTTGTTCTTCAAAATTTTCAATCTGAAAATCTCTCATCTGCTCTGTAAAGGTAGGGTCAATGATCTTCACGAAAAGAATGCCCCAAAGTGAACTAATGACACCAGAGACACCAGTAAGTAACATTCCTAAGCCAAAGCCCTCACCGAAAGTCATGAATGCGTCATTACCTTCTTTATACTCTTTCATGGCTAAAACCATAAAAATAATGAGTGGTACAAATGCGAGCATCGAAGCTCCAGGCGATTGCCAAAGACCAGACATATTAATGGTCGTGGTCAAAATAATAGTTGCTAAAGCACAGATAGCTCCCCATTTAAGGGCCATGCGGGCAGGTGTAATTTTTTGTTCCATAGTATAAATTGATTAGGGTTTAAGAAATGGCATCTCCTTGACGCCTTAGAGCCATTGAGATTAACATAATGGCAACAATGGCAAATTGTTTAAATAACAAATCATCTAAAATAATTTGGTAAGGCATGGCCGTATCAAATGCTTCTAACTGCAAGTTAAAACTTTCTTCATTTAAAAATTTGCTCAATTCTTCTTTCCGTTCTATTATAAATGCTTTACCTGTAGAAATCCATGTTTCAAAGGGCGATGGGTCTATAAGCTTCACAAATAAATATAGTGTACCTATAATATTCGTAAGAAATCCTATGGAAAAAGCTTCATAAAAATGGATAAAGCCACCATTTCTACTTCTATAGAGCCAAATGGAAAGGAAAATCATAAGGACATTAATCCCTATATCAGGCCTTCTTTGAGATAAGGGATTGTTATCTCCCGTGTAGAGCATAATGAAGAATAAGAAACATAGGATTCCAGTTATAAGTCCGAATATGAGACTATATAGAAGTATTTTTTTTCTCTTCAACGCCTTTCTCTTTAATTAATGATGTGATGACCTTTATTGAACGTAGCGACTATTATACCTTTTAGTTCTTTGTCAATAAAAGGTGAGTTTTTGGACTTCGACACTATTTGCTCTTTAGAGAACGTATAAGTTCCTTCAGGGCTAAATACTGTCAAATTAGCTCTTTCACCTTCTTCAATAAGAGGTAGCTGAAGCCCTAAAAGGTTTCTAGGCTTATCTGTTAGACAGGAAATAAGATTATCTATTTCCAAATCACCATGCGTATTCATGGCAGCGAATGCTGTTTGAAGGCTTATTACCCCAAATTCTGCCAAATCAAATTCCAAGTTTTTGTGCTCTTCGTCTAGCGGTCTATGGTCAGAGACGATGGCGTCAATAGTGCCATCAACTAAACCCTTTTTTAAAGCTTTTATGTCGTTTTGACTCCGGAAAGGAGGACTTACCTTTAAAAGTGTGTCGAAAGAGGTAAGATCTTTGTCTGTAAAGGCTAATTGATGGGCTGCAATATCACAGCTTACTGGTAAACCTTTCTGTTTTGCCTTTTTAATGAGCTTCACGGCGGCCTCCGTGGAGATACAAGAGAAATGTAGGAGGGGCTTATCGTGCTTTAAATCTGCGTACTCTAAGAGTTTTAAGTCACGCATCACCATGAGTTCCTCAGCTTCTGATGGAATCCCTTTGGTACCCATCATCGTGCTGGTGATGCCTTCGTGCATTTGCCCAAAAATCGCTAAAGTAGGCTCCTCGGCTCTATTCATGAGCAAGGCCTTTTTAGGATACAGGTAAAGGAGCGTTTTATAAAGAATATCTGAATTCCAGAGTGATTTATGGCCATCTGTAAACGCTATAGCTCCTGCATCTAATAGGTCCCACATTTCTGTAAAATCCTCACCCTTGGTATCTTTTGTTACAGCTCCGGCCGGCATTAAATCCGTCAGAGACCCCTCTGAGAAATGTTGAAAGTATTTTATGGATTCTTTACTCTGTATAATGGGCGTAGTATTCGGCATGATTGCCACTTGGGTAAATCCTCCTTTAGCCGCTGCTAGAGCTAGACTTTCCATACTCTCCATAGATTCGTGCCCTGGCTCCATGCTAAAAGCACGCATATCCATAAAACCACTAGAGATATGAAGGTTTTTGCCTTCTATGATTTTATCGGCCTTAGTTGTAACTCTTCCTATTTCCTTAATAATACCATTAACAATAAGTATATCTACAGTTTTATGGTGAAAACTAGAATTCGGAGCTATTACCTTGGTTTTTTTGATTAAAACCTTCATTGTACTTCAAAAAAAAAGCCCTTGAGGGCTTTGTATTTATTGACCAATTAGTTCTTTGTAAGTGTCGCTATCCAAAAGAGTATCTAAATCAGAAACATCACTGAGTTCCATTTTTATAATCCAGCCCTCTTGATATGGGTCCTCGTTAACTTTCTCTGGTTCGTCGTTTAATGATTCATTAAACTCAATGACTTTGCCAGCCACAGGGAGAAAAAGGTCCGAAACAGTTTTTACCGCTTCTATGGTACCAAAGACTTCTTCGGCATCTAAATCTTCATCTATCGTTTCCACTTCTATGAAAACAATATCTCCAAGCTCACTTTGAGCAAATTCAGTAACACCTATTGTGGCTACATTACCTTCTTCAAGCCTGACCCATTCGTGGTCTTTGGTGTACTTTAGTTCCAACGGAAACTCCATATATTTTATTGGGTGAAATTCTGTGGCAATTTACAGCAATTCTTATTTGGTACAAAAGGGAATGAGGATTCTATTTTTTGAAATGAAGACAAACCAATACATTGACTTGTTTAATCAGCTAGGTTAAACTTCATATTTAGCCCACCCACTGTTCTCTTTGTTTCGTAAGAAAGCGATGTAAATGGTGTGTTCACAAAACGCTCTATATAGAATCCCATGCTTAGTTTCTTATTAAACTGATACTGAATCTGAGGTTTAATTTGAAGGTTGTAGTTTCCTTGAATTGGCTGAGCATCACCGTCTAGCCTTCTCTGCAAGGCGGTTACATCTCTAAGTGTAAAGTCAAAGTTGAAATTAAGGTCGTTGGTTAAAACCACGTTATTGCCGTCTCGTCCTCTAAATGGCAGCTTTATATCACTCTTTTTAAAGCCAAAACCAAAAACAAGGTCTTGAGAATTGTATTCAGCTACTTGAGAGTTAGAAAGGTTTAGAACAGCTCGCCTCTCTTTATTGTAGTTTATATTTCCTGTTAGTTTGCTCCCTTTTATTCTAAACCTTATTCCTATAAGTGGAGAGAATTTCTCTTCCATGGTAATGCTGCTCATGATAAAAACGGGGAGGAAATAATTAAGACCCAATTGTGGCCCCAATGCAGTTTGACTACCTAGCTCATAGCCGTTGGCCAATAAATTGACAACATCAGAGGCTTGACCCAAAGAACTTGTAAAGTTGCCAACGCTGTAAGAGGATGAATAACTATGGTTCAAAGAAAAGGTGTCAAATATTTTATTTAAAATAGGTAGTTTCTCTAGACCACTATAATCCACTCTCCAGTTGGGCATAGGGAATTGCAAGAATGGATTAAAGGTTTGTTGTCCTTTTCTGGACACCTTGTCAAATAATTTATCAACTGATTTGCCACTATATGCCGCAAAAAATGAGGGTATCAATACGTCTTGAGAATTTGGATGATAAATAGCACTTTCTCCAGAAGGATTCGCGTCATTTAATTTGTCTATCACCACATCTCTATAAGCCCTCATGTTATCAAAAATTTCATAGGCATAATTGTCAGCGGGATCTTTACTGGCCTTTGTAAAACCTGTTCTAAAAGACCAGAATGACATGCTGAAAGTTCCATTTCTAAATGGATTATTGCCTTCAAAAGATCCTCCGACTTCACTTGGTCTATAAAGTTCTTGGTAAGAGTCCCCTCGACTGTAGTTGCCTCGAATTTGCATCCTGAAACCTTTGAAAGGCTCTAGGGTTGTGCTGAAGTCAAATTTCTTATCTCTAGTTTGGGTAAAGGGATCATTTCTTACAATACTTTTGGATAACCATCCATCCCTTGCGGCTGTCTTATGAATATCCCTGTTTTGACTTCCGAAGGTGAAAGGCAAACCTGGAGCTCCCGCAAAAGCGGTATTTACAGAACCATTGGATAGACCCATTAAAAAAGGACTAGGCAAAAAGCCTGGCAGCATGGTCGTCTCGTTAATAGAGAAATTAAAATTAACACCTCTTACAGTCATTAAAAGACGTGTGAAAGTCTTCAACAAATCGGAGGAGCCTAAGATTATCTCTTCATCATCACCTGGAGCACGAGTAAAACGTTCTTTTGGCTGATTAGGAGCGTTAGCAAATTTCAGATATTTAATTTTATTATAAAGCTTAACCAAATCTACTCTCCCTTGAACGGCTAACTCGCGGCCATTATCTATGAAGTTTCCAAATGCATCATTATTCTCGTCTTGGATGCCTTGCTCTTCTATAAAATCGTAAGAATTCGCTCTATAGTTGTAAGTAGAAGTAAACCTGCTATCAGCATCTATCCAATCCAAGAAGAAGAATTTATCTAGGGGCAGTTGGTATGTGATTTGAGTCTCTTGTGAATAGTTTTTTGCTCGGCCAAAAGATTTTAAGCTATTCCAAATTTCTTCTTTATTTGGTTCTCCGTAGGGCTCATCAATGATTGAATTCATTCGGGCACCGTACGTCAGTGAAATAGACTTTGTCAAATCCCATTGAACATCATAATACCTATTGGTTAAAAAGTACTTTATGTAATTGGGATCTACTTCCTGAACTTCACTGTTAGGATTAGACACTTGCTCCGCATTCCGGTAAGTGGTTTTAGTGAAGTTTCTTTCAAAGTCTGCCTTAAAGGCGATTAGGTTAGGGATGGGCGAAAAGTTTAAATCTTTTATCCAAGTAAACGTAGGGTTTGCCAGCTTTTGCGAGGATTTGAAGGGCTCCCAAAGTGAGGTTTTGGGCTGAAATTGATACGTTAGGCCACCGCTGCTTTGTTCTGAAACATATTCTTGGATAAGGATATTACTTCTATTGACACTGTTTTGAGCATAAGAGAAAGCGAAGTTCTCAATGTCGTAAACATGATTTTTAGCACTTGGATCCGTTTTTATTTTCCGGATGTTGGCTAGGTTAAAGCCCTTATTTATGTTTCTATCTACTACTAAGTTACGATAAGCCTCTCTTTCTGCATCTGTATCAAAACGACTGAGTGCTTGTTCTAAAACAATATCTGGATCTAAAGGATTAAAATGAGGTACCACCTCTTGTTTGTCGTAATTCAAGAATAGGGGAATGCTTAAACCCCATTTCTGCGGGAAAAATCTATCAAGTTCTAAAGTAGATGCAATACCAAAACCTTGTGCTATTTCTCGTGATCTTGTTGAGATTCTATCTTGTACACCTCCAAATCCATAGGTGTTTAAATTTCCGGAGATAGAAACTGTTCCTATATCGGCCAATTTAATATCTGCCGACAAAACAGCAGCTTCCCCTTTTGTATCATCAAAACCATTGGCTCGAAGTTCATCCATCCAAACCGTGAACTCCACAGGGCTTGTATTTCCTCCTTCAGGGTTACTGACTCCAAGCATTGTAGTAAGGATATTACTCATGTCTGGGTTACCGATAACACTAATCTTGTATGTACGAAGTATAAGTGAGTTAGAACCTGTTAAACCTTCTACTGTAATGGTCTTTGTAAATCTCTTATCTATAGCTACTCCGTTAGTCCCTAAGGCAATGTTTCTAGCAACTTTTAGGTTTCTTAGCTCATCTAACGGGATATCAATTTCATTTTCTCCAGGCCAAACTTCTGTTGGTATTTCAGAACCAGAAGGTGTGGTTTTTAGATTTTCAATCTCAATTTCATAATAGTTAGTCTTCATATCCGTACCAATACGGATAAAAGCTCCAGCTAAATTCTCCTCATCTTGAGGGTTTTGAGTATGTACAAAAAGCTGAAGCCTCTTATACATGTTTAAATCTAACTGTGTATTCTTGAAAATACCTCTTTTATCGCCGTCTCTAAGGTCTTCCACAGCTAAGCTTACAGATTGCTCATTAAATTGTTGGAAAATCTGCTGAGAAAAGTCTCTATCTCTTATAAATCCTGGAGGTACGGTATAAGCTGTTTCGCCAGCTTTCACATTGCAGTCTCCGTCTTCGGAGCAACCATTTTCTTCTACGGAAACAGTACTCACTTTAAACCCTGCATCATAAGGTTCTGGAACTTCTAAGAAACTGGTATTATTTAAATCTTCTGTAAAAACTCGGTACTGGTTAGAGACCAATTGTAAGGCTGCAAAACGTAAAACCACTGGCTCTTTCCATTCCTTCATCACCATTCGCATAAAGCGAATTGATTTAAATCCTGTTATGTCTCCTACGGATGTTTTTCTAGGTGTCCTTAATGGCACTCGGAAAAGATACCAATCGGCATTTCCAGAAGAAACCTTATCTATGATGAAGCCATTGCCCACCGACAATCGATTATTTCTTAGCTCTACTTCGTATTCCCAGTAACCTTCTACGTCATTTATGGTGTTATCCTGATTAATGTCTTCCTTATCTGCCGTGGCTGTAGATGCCGGAGTTATAATGTCTGTTTCACTCACTGGAGGAGCGTTATTCTCCATCCCCAAATAATTCTTAAAACGCTCTACAATAAATTGATTAGAACCAAATTCATCATCTAAAAAGAACTTAAAATCGTCGTTAGAAGGGTCGGCTTTGATTTTACTAAAAACATTGACGTCTACTTTAGGTTCTATTTGGTCTAGAAAACTCTTAATGTGAGCAAACTCTTGCTCCTCAGCATTATTCAGACCATCCAGTCCGATATCTTGTTTTTCTCTACTGTTCTCAGAGTTGTCAAAAGCATCTGTAATAAATTGGACTTTTGGTGCTTTCCCCCAAGCCGTTACGACAGGAGGAGAGGTGGTTGACTCTATAGCCTGAATGCCGTTTTCGAAATTAAATCTGCTATCTGGAATAACGTCCTCTGAAATATCTCCCAGATGAAAGAGCAATTTTCCACCAGAAATGTTTCTCGTACCGTCTGGTCTCCTTCCATCTCTCACATTATCTTTGAAGGGATCGAGCATCCAAAACTCTAAGTATTCCACGTTAGAGTTGTCAAAGTCGGCATCAAAAGTTATACCTCGCATCAGTGCCCCAAAGTTCTCTTCTGGATTCTTTAAGAGTCCCTCGTTGGTAAGGTCAGGGTTATAATTATACATGCCTCTTTCTTCAGGGAAGTAGGACATATCTAGAATAGCCGATGGTAGATTTTGACCTAAAACGGGCCTGGAACGTCCAGGGAAAATGTCTTGGATGACAAAAGAACGTTCGTATAGATTGCTTTGGGCTCCTGCCGTAAGTTCGGGAGGTACTATCCCACTCCCGAAACCAAAATTGGCAAACGTCGATTGATCAATAGTATAAGCCGATATTTTGGCTCTTTTGTAATTATAACCGTAAATGCCATCAGAAGGCTCTTTAAAGTTATCTGGTGTAGAGCCCAAACGCCATCTTTGGGGCTGACGGGTTAAATCATTGATATTTCTCGCTGCTTCAAAATCGTCAATCATGGCATTGCCATTGATTTTCTTATTGTTTACGCCAGGAATTAATTGGGCAAATTCGGCACTTAATAAAATAGAAGACGGCTCTTTTGTTTGTATGAATGGAAGTTTGTCAAGAATACGTGTAAAGCCGTTGCCTTCTTTTTTGAGATTTATATCTAATCCCCAAAGCGTATTGGCCACAGGCTCATTTCCAATGGCAGTTCTGGTCATAAAGCCTGGAGTGTTCTCCTTAAGATCCATCAGTGTGGCTCCAAGTCTCAGGTATTTGCTAACAGAGTAATCAAGGCGTAAACCAAAAAGCCTTCTTATTTGTGCTTGAAATAAATCTGGTCTTTCGTAGTCTATTCTTATGGTTCTTCCTGAGGCTAAAATACTAGGATTCGTGATTCTTATTCGGCCAATTTGAGAATCAACCTGATAGTCGGTTCCTTGCTGTAATTCTGTACCTCCAGAATATACTCTTACAGAGGCACCACTAGCTCCCAGGGGCAGCGGTATTTCCGTGCTTTTACTTTGAACTGAGCCTTGTAAGAAAAACTTATTCTTGGTGTTTACTTGTTGTGCGTCTGTTAGAGTTTTGTCATATAATTCACTGAAGACGTACTTTTGTTTTAATAGTTCTTCCCCAGGTTCAAACTTAGTCTCTAAAAAGGAACCGAAGGGTTCTAGCAGAGGGAAAATAACTGTTCCTCGTTCTTCATTTATCGTTACACCCTGTACGTAGTCAAAATTTCCGTCTACTTGTGGGTCATTATTATAATTAAGTTTGTCAAGGCCAAAGATCTCAATGAGCTGCTTGTCCTTTAAGTTTTGACCTTCTTGAAGACTGGGCGTATCTAAACCAGAGGCATCATCCTTATAAATCACACGTAGTTGAAAGCCCTCTCTTTGTAATTGGCCCTGTGTCAAAGAATAGACGTTTTTCATCATCAAATCCCACATAGGATGATTAAGTCTATTTCTCATCGTTGAAGATTTCAGAAGCTTGAGCATGATGACGTCATCTTCTTTTCTGAAGGAATAGTCTTCCGTAAGCTCTCCCACTTTGTAGTTTTTACCTTGGTAGGTATATTCATAAGAAACGGCTATGATTTCGTCATTTCTTAAAGGCGTAAGTAAGGATATATAACCCAATTGAGAATTGAAATCAAACTCCCTGTCGGTCAATCTTTTGGCTCCTCTTAATATTTCAAAGTCAATGCCTTTGTTTAGACCACGAGATTCCAATGAACTGTTGGTGTTGTCAATTTGGCGAAAACCAGAACCGGCTACGGTTAATAGATCACCAAGACTATTTGCTTGATTAGAGGCAGCAATTGCAGAGCCGTTTGGGATGGCCGCCGAGGTGTTAAATGGATTTACCTCACCTAAATCTGTAATACCCACCAAGTTTCGCATACTGCTAACGCTTTGTGTTCTGTTGGTGACGTAGACCTCTATTCTGGTGATTAAAACACCAGAGGTTACCATTGGGAGGTTTTTTAAACTACTCTCGTACTTATCTCTAAAAAACTGAGACAGGAAAAAGTGACGATTCTCATCGTATTCATCACTTCTAATTTCGAACGGGCGATTTTGTGCTCCACCGTTAATCAGAATAGACTCGGTTCTAGACCTTTGCTGAGCCACCACAGTGGTCACGTTAAGCTTACCAAAACGAAGTCCAGCCTTTACTCCAAAAAGATTTTCTACACCAGGCACCAGTTGACTTGCAATAGGGAAACTCACGTTTCCTGCTTCTAAGGATTGGAGAATATCCTCTGGGTCAGACTTAAAGTTAAGTTTGAATTGGTTTTCAAAGTTAAAGGCAGATTTGGTGTCAAAATTACCAAGGATACCCATTTTCTCGCGATAAGGATTTCTGCCTCCGATACCATTTTTGGCTTGGTTTAGTTTTTTTAGTTCACTTAAGCCACCACCTTGATTGCTACCTTGCCCGCCACCTCTGTTATTGCCAAAACCTCCTTGTCCCCCTTGAAGCTCATTGTCTCCTGAGTTCGCATTGTTATTAAAATTGATAGAAATCTGCTGGTCAAAGTCAAAAATTGGCCGTTTTCTTTGAAACAGCGGTAAGAAGGGATTATTGACATATTGTGACCCAGCTCTTAAATCTACCTGTATAAAACCGTTGGGTTTAAACTCGGGCACTTTGCCACCAAAAATCTTATCGACTAAAGGAGACTTCTCCAATAGGGGAGAAAGCCCTCTGCCACTGGTGTTGCTGGTTCCATCTTGAAGCCTTTCGTAGTCTCGCAATATACTTCTCCGCACCATGACGTTTTGTATGCTAGAGTATTCATTGAAAGTCATTGAAGTAGGCACTTTCGTTTCAATGTTTCCACCCAAACCTTCAGTGATGTTTATCTTCTCATTTTCGGGAGAATAATTAATAGTGGTTTTTAAGCTGTCTGGAAGAATATTGAAAAGAGGAGAGGTAGGAAGGTCAAAAGAAAACCTGTTTAAATAACTGTCCTTCCATCTAAAGGCGGGTTTTGTACTGGACTTTTGAATGATGCTATCAGCTACAGCTGGGCTACGCGTAATTTGTTGGGCGAAACTTTGAGTGCCTAAAACTGTAATTAACAGTAGCGTAAATATGAGCTTAGTAAAATAGGTTTTTTCTATAAACATACAGTCTATAAACACACAGAATCTATCCGTGTGTGGTGTATTTGGTTTAAACGACTAAAATCCTGCCATTATTTTGAAATGGCTCCGAATGATTCTTTTTTTTATCTAAGGGCAAGTTTTATTAATTCCTCCAGCGAAACATCTCCACCTGTTCTTCTTAGAATAGTGTCGATGTTTTTCTCTGCTGCATTTTTGGGAATTCCTAGAGTTACAAGGGCCGAGAGTGCCTCACTTCTAAGCGTAAGGTTTTGTGAAGCAAACATAGAAGGATTTACACCATCAGATATTAATACCTTTTTCAGTTTATCTTTTAATTCAATGATGGCTCTTTGAGCCGTTTTTGCACCTATTCCTTTAACACCTTGTATGGTCGCTACATCTTCAGAAACTATGGCCTGAATTATTTCCTCAGAAGAAAGGGACGAAAGCATCACAATGGCTATGCTTGGCCCAATTCCAGAAACTGAAATTAAATGCTCAAAAAGGGTCTTTTCTTCCTGCTTAGCAAACCCAAAAAGTGTATGAGAGTCTTCGCGAACAATAAGCAGCGTATGAAGTTTAACTAACTCATCTGTCTCTTTTAATGAGGCGTAGGTTTGCAAAGATATTTTGACCAAATAGCCTACGCCAGAAACATCTATTAATACGTGCGTAGGATCTTTATGAGCCAATTGGCCCTTCAGGAAAGCGATCATCAAAATGGGTTATTAGGTAAAATGCAAATATAAGGAATTTGTATCCTTAGATTACCTGCTCTGCTTATGAAGTACCACTTGAAGGTTTTCTTCTGTTATTTCTCCAGTGTATTTCCAAATTTGCCTTCCGTTTCTAAAAAGAAGCATGGTAGGTGTTTCAGTAGCATTAAAGTGTTCTGCAATCGCCTTTTCTTTGCTTATGTCAATTTCCAATAGCTTTGTAGGCGTTTCCATGCCCGTATTTCTTCGTATTATGGGTTCCATAACTTTACAGTGGCTACACCCTGGTGAATATAAGAAAAGGAATACTTCCTGATTATTATCTAAAACTCGGTTTAAATCATCCAATGTAAAAGATGCTATGGGTTTGGTAGTTTTCAACGAAGAAACGTACGGTTTACTGGAAGATGTCCACCCCGTAAAACCTTTGTCTAGGTAATGAACTTCCTCAAACCCCAATTCCTTCAAAAAAATGACTGCATTTTTACTCTCAGTTCCTGTTTGACAATAGAGGTAGATAGGTCTTTTTTTGTCAATTTTAGTATAGGCCATTTCTTCAAAATTAGCATCCTCATAAACTAAGTTTAGGGCTCCTTTAATATGACCTTCGGTATAGGCTTTTGACATACGAATGTCGACCAATTGAGCATAAGGATTAAGCTTGATGGCGAGTTGGAAGGTATTGGCGTCAATACCCTGCATTGATTGTGAGAAAGCGGAGTTTGACAGAAATAAAAAAAAGCAAAGAAGTCTTATTTGGATCATTCTAGAATTATTAAATAGTGGCTGTTTTCTGAATACCTAACGCCCATTGTAATTTATTTATTTACTTTGTGTGGATTTAAAAGGATAGATACCTGAAATAGAACCTTTCGAATGTAAAGTTGTATTTGTTTAAGTTAAAATAGAAAAAATGAGTCAAATTGTAAGAGTACACGCCAGACAAATTCTGGATTCTAGAGGTAACCCAACTGTAGAAGTTGATGTTTTAACAGAGCATGGATTCTTAGGTCGTGCGGCTGTTCCATCGGGTGCATCTACGGGCGTTCATGAGGCAGTAGAGCTAAGAGATAATGATGCCAGTACCTATGTAGGTAAAGGAGTTTTGAAGGCTGTAGATAATGTAAACAGTATCATCGCCGAACAACTTTTGGGATACAATGTATTTGAACAAAATGGCATTGATCAATTGATGATTGACCTTGATGGTACAGCCAACAAAGGTAAATTAGGTGCAAACGCCATTTTAGGTGTTTCTTTGGCAGTAGCAAAGGCGGCAGCTCAAGAAGTAGGTTTGCCTCTTTTCCGCTACTTAGGAGGAGTTAATGCTAATACGCTTCCCGTGCCAATGATGAATATCATCAACGGTGGTTCTCACGCAGATAACTCTATTGATTTTCAGGAGTTTATGGTAATGCCAGCTAAGGCAGATACTTTCTCTGAGTCTTTAAGAATGGGTGTTGAGATTTTCCATAACCTTAAGAAAGTATTGAGTGCCAAAGGATTCTCTACGAACGTAGGTGATGAAGGAGGCTTTGCTCCAAATATCGGTTCTAACGAAGAGGCTATTGAGACTATCTTGACAGCTATTGAGAAAGCTGGTTACAAGCCTGGTGAGGACGTATTCATAGCAATGGATGCGGCATCATCTGAGTTTTATAACAAAGAAACAGGTCTTTACGAATTTAAGAAGTCTTCTGGGAAGAAATTGACATCTGAAGAGATGGCAGCGTATTGGGATAGTTGGGCAGATAAATACCCGATTGTTTCTATAGAAGATGGTATGGACGAAGATGACTGGGCTGGATGGGCTGAGCACACAAGACTGAGTGGAAAGAAAATTCAATTAGTGGGTGACGATTTGTTCGTGACTAACGTGGATCGCCTTTCACGAGGTATTGAGGAGAATATTGCGAACTCTATCCTTATTAAAGTGAATCAAATAGGTTCATTAACAGAGACTATAAACGCTGTTAATTTGGCTCATAAAAACCAATATACATCTGTGATGTCTCACCGTTCTGGTGAAACAGAAGATGCTACCATTGCTGATTTGGCAGTAGCCCTTAATACTGGTCAAATAAAGACTGGTTCTGCTTCTCGTTCTGACAGAATGGCGAAGTACAATCAATTATTGAGAATAGAGGAGGAATTAGGAGCATCTGCTAATTTCCCTGGATTAAAGTTTAGAGGATAATTCGTGAAAACGAATTTCGAATTCTAGAATTCACAAAAAGCCATCTGAGAAATCGGATGGCTTTTTATATACCAGATTATTCAAAGCGGATACGAGGACATTTTTTTGTAAATTCATGCTTGTGTATATCAGTAGTATAACACAATGTTATTTCGTGATTCACTTGTTGGAAAAGAAAAATGGGTAGTACAAAAGTTCAAACAGCTTTTAGGTTTGATTCTGAAATATTGGAATTAGTGAAAGAGAAGGCTCAAAGAAGAAGTCTAAATAAATATAATGAATTATTAATGCTAAAAGACGGAAGTGACATACCTCTATAATAGAGAAACTCGAAAAGCTGTAGAAGAGGCTAAGAACAGAATGGAATTAATAAGAGATAGGGTCTATTGACAAATTCATGGATTTCATCTAGGCATGTATGGAATACTTGTTTCCATAAAACTCAAAAAAGACTGATAGAGGCTCAAGAAGATGCCGATAAGCTTTAAATTAACCCGTGACGTCCTAAAGCAAGAAAATGGCGTGTCTGGAATCCCTAAAAACATGCTTTTCATAAATCATCTGGTCTCTATCG
>Ga0208903_1001057_pt1 | contig 16926 bp, 18 predicted proteins | sample AntAceMetag02UKJ_FD_184769 | JGI IMG/M metagenome (GOLD analysis project Ga0208903, IMG submission 184769) | Saline lake microbial communities from Ace Lake, Antarctica - Antarctic Ace Lake Metagenome 02UKJ (SPAdes) (version 2) | ecosystem: Environmental > Aquatic > Non-marine Saline and...
GAAGAAAAATTTGAAAAATACTTAGATAATCATTTACACGAAGAGAGATTATTAATGATTAGTGAATTTAAATATTTCTTAAAATGTAGGGATGAAATATTATATAGTGGTGAAGTATGGAGAGATTATAAATGGGAGAAGGAAAGTGGATGGAATTATTTAAATAATAAGTATGGATTTTTAATTAGTAAATAATGAGAGAGTATAGTGAATTATTTAAAAGTAATGGAAATGATATTGTTGGAAATTTGAGTTTTAATAATATGGTTTCAGTAAATGGAGGAAGATATAAAATTGACAATCTATTTAAGTATTTAAAAAAGAATGATTTTGATGTAAGTGGATATTGGATTAGGGAAAAAACTAAAATTCAGAATATACATTATCATTTTGTATTGAAGTTAGAAAATGATAGAGATAAGAATATGTTAAAGAATATGATTTTTAAATATTGGAAATGGAATGGAAGTGTTATGGTCAAAGATTACAATAATGAAATTGGAAGATTTGAAGATTATATGAGTAAGAGTATGTCATATAATGATTTTGACTGGAATTTTATTTGATGTGATTATCGTAAAGAGTATTTATACCTTTATAATGGAATTTTATTATTGAATTCGTTATCACATATGTAGGGTGACACAATATAAATGTATAATTCTTTTTTGGGGAATCAAAATGAGAAATTATACATATATTTAGCAGTTAACTTGAAATAAATAAAAGATATGAGTAACGTAATTTCAAAGTATAATATTTCGGAAAATGATTTATATACTTTAGGTTTAGTAGAATACATGAAAAAATCTTCAGGGTATTCAAAAAGAGAAAAGTTAAAATCTGTTACCTTAAAAGTTTTAAAACCCTATAAAATAAAATTTTTAGAACAGGGTATTTTGTTGAATGAAATTAAAGGAGAAGATTTAATGAATAAATACTCTGAGAGTGTTTCTAAAGATAAAAAATTAGAGATAGAAAAAATGATACAAGAGATTGTAGAAAAGAGTAATACTGAATTTTTCAAGAATTTTTGGTCAGAAAGAAGTAAAAGTCAAAAATTAGGAATCATATTGTCTATTCCTATAATGTTTGTAATAGGAAATTCTACAGGTGGTAATACAAGTATTTGTGATTGTAAAGAAAATTATTGGGATCCAAATGATAAAAAATACGGAAATACTATGTCTTTAGAGAATACTGGGAATTTAGGAGGTACGAATTTAACAACGAGGAGAAATATGTATAATCATTATAATTCGATGGTTTCATTTAAGGATTTAAGTGATTCGGATAAGAAACTAAGAACAAAATGTCTGAAGAAATATTTGTCAAAATCAGAGGTTATGTCGTCTAATTGTGATTAATAAAAAATAATTATTAAGAATTAGAAAAGGAAGTATTGTTAATTGATACTTCTTTTTTTTTGTGGAAATGGGTAAGATGAATATTATGTTTTCTGATTCCCCCAGATATTACCAGCGCGTAAATTGATTATGTAGTAGCTCTCTAGTTTTGACAAAAAAACAAGATGAACATACTAAGGTTTATGGAGGATTTCCCATCAAATGAGAGCTGTAAAATTCATTTTCGATACCAGCGGGAAAAGGAAGGAGTTCAATGCAAGAAGTGTGGTAGTAAAAAGCACTATTGGCTGAAGTCCAAGTGGCAATGGCAGTGTACCGAGTGTGATTTCAGAACAACCCTAAAAAGCGGCAGCATAATGGAAGGTTCAAAAGTTGATTTTCATACCTGGTATAAGGCTATGGCTTTTATGTCTTACGGCAAGAAAACAATTTCAGCAGCAGAACTTCAAAGACAACTAGAGCATCCCAAATATGACACCATTTGGAGGCTTATGCATAAAATAAGGTCAGCTATGGGAAAGCGAGATGCCCTCTACCAGCTGGAGGGCGCAGTTGAGTTTGACGAAGGTTATTTTGAAAAGGCAACTTCAGAGAAAGTGAAATTAAAGCGCGGAAGAGGTTCTCAAAGACAGTCAAATGTAGCGGTTATGGCAGAGTCAACACCTTTAGAGAAAATAGAAACAGGCCAAAAAAGTAATCAATGTAGATACTTTAAAATGAAAGTTTTAACTAATCACAAGTCTGAACAAATAGATCAGCTGATGGAAGAAAATTTAGAAGGAAAAAATATCATTTTTTCAGACAAAAGCACAAGCTACGTTAATATCTCAAATTATGTGCAGGTACATCTAACCGAGAAATCAGATAAGCAAACAACAAAATCTACTTTGAAGTGGGTTCATATAGCTATCAGTAATGCAAAAAGAACATTACTTGGTGTGTTTCATAAGATTCCTTTTTAAGTTTCTTGAAGAAATATTGTACTTTTATATAAATCCTAAAAATTTAGAAATGAAAATAAAATCGATAACGAAAAAAATAGACTTATATAAAGACGAAAATGGTCTATCATTGATGTCAAACGAAAAGGTTTTGTTAAATGGATTTACTGATATTGGGAAGGTTTCCAACGGTTTAATTCCGGTAATTTATTTTAATGACAAGAAGTTTGAATATCTAGATGAGGATACATTTCAAATTTATAAGATTGAAAATGTTGATTGGATTTCCGGTTTCCATTATGTAGGTAGTAATCTTACCTACATGGGTCATAATTACAGAACCGACCCAATTGAAAAATTATCAGACCCATACGAGTTTAAGACTGTTGAAAAGGTAAAAGGTGTTCTTGAAAAATTTGATGGTTGTGAAATGATTGTCAAATCCGAGAAAAAATTTGATATGGACCTCCAAAAAATGGTAGAAACTGGTAAAGTTACTGTCCAATGTAAATTAACCCCTGAATTAAGTGAAAAACTGTTTAATGAGATTAAATATTTTAGAATAGTGGGTAAAGGGGTTTTAGGAAAAGGAATGGATATGGGGTCTAAACCAATTAAATTGGAAGACGGTAGTAATTACAATTCACGAATTTTTTCTCTTTCTCAAAAAAATGATACATATGGTGTAATAGATGTTCGAACCAATGAACTTATTGTTGAGATGAATTATAAAAAAATTGACGTTTGTCCAAAAGTTATAACAGTTGATTCAGATACTTTTATAAGTTACTAATGGAAAGTCATCATCAGTTTAAAAAAGAACAATTCTATTCTCCGAAATGGAGGGTAGAATTTCTTTTTATAGGTACGTTCAACCCTTCTGGTGGGAAACCAGTCCCTTACTACTATGGTAGAAAGACAAATAGATTTTGGAAATTACTTTCGGAAGTTTTTGAGATAGAATTAGACCCTTATCATGAATTGTTCTTTGAAGGTATAAAGAAGTTGAAAGTGGGTTGTATGGATTTAATTGACTCAGTTTCTTACGATGAACAGTATAATGACAAGGTTTTAGGTAAAGGGTACAAAGATAGTGAGTTGTTTAAATCAGATATCACGAAATCATACAATACCCAAAATATCCTAACAATCATTTCTAAAAATAAATTAGAGAAGGTTTATTTTACAAACTCTGGTGGTTCACTTCGGAAGGAACAAAATTTGGAACTACAAAAAATTGAACAGGTATGTGAGATTGTTTACCTGTGTTCTCCTTCACCCATTAATCCAAATAGAGAGAAATGTTTAGATGACTATAAATCGAAGATTAAACCTTAGAAGTCAAATTATTATCCATTTTATTGAACCATCCTCTTCAAAACACTATTTAGCCCATCAATACTTTTATTGTTTAACCTTAACCTACTGAATAACTTCTTAAAAGGTGATATTAGTTTCATCAACATTGATTTTAAGGATATCTCATCCATTCTCTGAACTCCAATGATTCCTCAAACAATTGTTTGTACTTTTATTACTACCTTTATGAATCTTGTAATAAGATTCTAGTTATGAACGAACAGCTTATAAAATTTATAGAACTTTGTTTATCTGATGGAATAATATCAGAAAAAGAAAGAGTAGTAATTTTTCGAAAATCAAAAGAACTTGGTGTACCTGAAGATGAATGTGAGATTATACTCGAAGGGATGATTATTAAGTTTAAGTCATCTAAGGTTGATTCAAATACCAAAACTAATATTGATACAACTCTTAATGAAGAAATCATTAAAACAAATGAGTTCGAACATAAAGAAACCTCAGATGATAAATTAAGGTCAATTTTCGATTTAAACTTTAAAGAAATAATCCAAGGAAAAGAAATTGAAATTGATGAGATAAAATTAAAAATAGAAAAATTTCCAGTTGACATTAAATTAGTTGATAAACAAATTTCTGAAAATGATAATCAATTTAACTTTTTAAGACAGGTTTTACAACAAGAAAGACAGGTTTTACAACAAGAAACAAAATTTGACTTTCTTGGTTTTCAAAATCAAATTGAAAAATTAATTTTAGATAGTTTGAATTTAGAGAATGACCTTTGGAAGTCTCAAGATAAAAATTTATCCGTAACAAAAAAAAAGGAAATAATTCTTAAAAAATTAAATAAAAATATTTTTGGGAAAAGAAGACCCGGAGAACCAATTAAGCTTCCAATAATAGAATTTATAAAAAAAGGGGATTTTGAATCCTCATATTACATCAGTGAAAAAGAACTGGAGATTTTAAAGAGAATTAATAAAATACACTCTGACTTCAAGAAAAAAATCAAACCTGAATCTAAAAAACTAAATCCCAAATTAGAAGAATATAAAACTCTACTTATTGAAAATGACACTGAATTGAATTCATTAAAGAAAAAAAGAAAATCTTTCGGAAAATTATATGATGAAATGTCAAACGAAGAACGAGTTGTAAAAACTGAAATCGAAAGAATTAAAAAAATTATCAGTGATAAAAACTTTCATCTATTTAAAAAATTATACAATAACTCCCCCATATTATTTCAATCAAATATTTTTTCCAAATACCTAGAAGTCATTGATGTAAAAAATGATAAAGAAATCATGAACTTAACAAGATTTGTTAACTTAATCATTGATAAGGAAAAAGAATACTCAAAAGAAATTAGTAAACTATTTGACAAGTTAAATAAGGGAGACTTGAATGATAGTGATTTAAATATTCTTCTAATAAATAAAAGAAATTTGATTGTTTTTTATAACTGTTTTCATGTAATGTATCAGAGTTTAATTACGAGTAAAATGGGGTTGTATATGAAAATTTATATTGAATTAGAATCAATGGGGATTTTCAATACCTTTTTCGAAGAAAATGTTTTGGTTCATTTAAATACTATGAATCTACACTTAGAAAAACTAAACACAACATTGTTAAATGTATCTAGAGGTATAAGTAAAACCAATGATTACCTCGGTCTCTTAAACAAAAACATGTATCAACTAAATTTAAGTGTTGATGAAACAAATTACAATCTTCAAGATATTTCATCTTCGATTAATAATGGAAATGATTTATTAAGAGGAAGTAATGATTTACTAGATAGTATAAACTCAGGTGTAGGTTTAAACAACCTCCTTACCGGTATTCAAACCTATCAGATGTACAAAGTTAATAAAAACACTAAGAGTTTGAGAGGGTGAAAATGGATATAAATCAAACAATTAATAAGTGTAAAGACTTATATGAATCCACTTGGTCTTTCAATATTTCGAAAACTGATTTTAAAAGAAACGGACGTTCTTTAAATTACAATTTTATAATAAGAAAGAACATCTCAAAAGATAATGAAGTTCATGGAGTTTATATAATCAGTAATACCGAATCAAGTGAAATTCTTTATGTTGGAATGTCTGGTCAGATTAAGAGGTTGGATAATGGTGATTATGACAATTGTGGTTACGATATCCGAAAACGATTAGTCTCTTCACGTGGTAAAAATAATGAGACTGAAAAGGATATTAGTTCTTCGGATTTTTTCGAATCAAAGATGAAGGAGAAGACTATTGAGTCGATAACTATCACAATTATCCAAACAAACAAAGATGTATCTCCAACCTTTTTAGAGTCACAGATACTTCAATGGATATTTAGTGAAACTAAGATTTTACCTGATTGGAATAAGTCATTTTAACCCACCATCCTATTCAAAACACTCTTCAACCCATCAATACTCTTATTATTCAACCTTAACCTACTGAATAACTTCTTAAAGGGAGATATTAGTTTCATCAACATTGATTTTAAGGATATTTCATCCATTCGTTGAACTCCAATGGTGGATACAACTCTACTAACTGTCTTTGTACTAAGTAGGATATCCTCTAATACCTTTTTGGTTTGTTTATTAACCTTAGTTAGTGATTCCACAAAACTCTCTTTGTATTTAAAGTTGTCTCTATTGTATCCCATACGTTTCAGGGTTACTAAGTATCTCTTCGTCTGAATCGATTTCTGATTCTGTATTGTCAGTTGTTCTAACGTTGGTCGTAACTCTCCTTCAATCTCTTTGTATCGGTTTGAAAGTTCAGATAGTTCCATTTTTACTTTATCAATCTTATCTGATAGTATTCCAAACTCATCAATCTGTGATTCTAAATCATTCTCAAATCTAAATTCATTTAATCTCATTTCTTACTCCATATGTTGTTCCATTGGAAATTAGGTTGTGATTCCTGAGTGGTTTCCTGAGGTTGATTGACCATCTTAGTGTTAAGATACCGATGAAGGTCTGATAACCTCATGTAACTTTTGTTTTTAGTTATCTTAATGATGGGTAGGTTTTCTTCAGTTACCAACTTTTCAAAGTGTCGTCTACTGATGTTGAGGTAATCCATCACTTCGTATTTCGTAAGTAGTTTATCTTCCATAATATTCCTTTACTTTTCTTTCAAATTCTTTTTGTTTTTCAATGGGTAACATCCCAATACCTTTTTCTAAGGTTCTTTTTCCATTGAAGATGATTGAATCTCTGTACTTCTCATAGGTAATGAATAGATTGATTAGAGATTTAGTAGTATCAGGTATCTTATCTGGTGGTAGATGGTATCCTAAATCATCTGTAAACTCTTTGAGTCTATCCATTAATTCTCTGTGTAATTCATTTGGTGATTGTTTCATTGTTACTCCTTTATTATATATCAGTATTTAAACATCCTATGATGAGTGGTTCTGATTCTCAGAATCATCTCATCGTTGAGAGTTTACTTTCGTAGAAAGAAACCTCAACATTCCAGTTATAACTTGTAATCAGTTAATACCTGAATAATTAATAGATAACCAACATTCAGTAGTTCTTTTCTTAGAGGTTATGTACCCCCCCTCTTAGTTATTGATTTTGAAAACACTTGGTTTCCTTTATCAACGGTGGGGTACTTACGAACTAAGAGAAGGTATTCCATTGGAGGTGTTTACCAAGATTTGAATTACCTGTTCCAATTACCTTCCATCTTTATTAGGTTGTAAAAGTTTGGTAGGATTGTTTTTACACCTTCAACCTACTTGGTGTTGATTATCTATTTCTATATATAAATATGGTAATGAAACGATAAACGTTAGAAAATCACAGAATTTCTCAATTTATTTTCTGAGGTGAATTCAATAGGGTAGTAAGGGAGTGAAGGTGTTTGGAGATAATCCTAAAAAGGGAAGTAGGGGATAACGTTATGTGAGTTTACTATTAATGAGGAGTTACATAGGTTCTATATGAACCTGACCTACCTCAACAATATCTTCTCTATTCATTCTTTCCTCTCTAATCTTACCTTTTTTGTAGATAGAGTGAATATGATTGTTCTTAAAAGTACTTCCTCGAGGTGTTTTTAACCCTTCTTCATTGAAGATTTGAGATATCTTTCTATACCCTATAGGGGTTACAAAACCTTCTTTGTACTCACAAATTCGGTTGAATAAATACTGTTGATATTCACTATAGTTTGATTCCCATAGTTTAGTAGTTATTATTGATACTGAGAATCTTACGATGAGGTTGTTGGGGTTACAACTTCGAACACATAACCTTATTCCACTGTTACGGATTTAGCTAAATTTCTTGGCTGATCTACATTACAACCCCTCATTAAAGCGATGTGGTAAGAGAGAAGCTGTAAAGGAACTGTGGACACCAATGGCATCAATACCTCGTCACAGCTCGGAATCTCTATATAGTGATCAGCCATGCCTTTCACGTCTTTATCTCCTTCAGTGATAATGGCTATTATTTTTCCTTTTCTAGCCTTAACTTCTTGAATATTACTCACTACTTTTTCATAGCTTGGGCCTTGAGTAGCTATAACAAAAACAGGCATTTCTTCGTCTATTAAAGCTATAGGGCCGTGTTTCATTTCTGCCGCAGGATAACCTTCAGCGTGGATGTAACTAATTTCTTTAAGCTTTAGTGCTCCTTCTAATGCCACAGGAAAACTATACCCTCTTCCTAAATAAAGCGCATTGGTAGCATCTTTATAAATTTCTGCTATAACTTCAATTTCATCATTCGTTTGAAGAACCCGTTCTACCTTGTCTGGAATAGTACTCAGCTCAGCCATTAAACGGTGATATTTCTCATCACTTACAGCTCCTTTTTTCCGTGCTACAGTAAGAGCCATGAGGGTAAGAACTGTTACCTGAGCGGTAAAAGCTTTTGTCGAAGCTACTCCGATTTCGGGACCCGCATGAGTATAGGCACCACTATGTGTTTCTCTGCTTATGGTAGAACCTACTACATTACACACTCCGAAAATATGTGCGCCTTTATCTTTGGCTAACTTAATCGCTGCTAGCGTGTCCGCTGTCTCTCCACTCTGACTGATAGCTATTACTATGTCATCTTCGTTTATAATCGGATTTCTGTATCTAAACTCCGAAGCGTACTCTACCTCTACCGGAATTCTTGCTAAATCTTCGAAAAGATATTCCGCTACTAATCCTGCATGCCACGAAGTTCCACAGGCCACTATTATAATTCTTTTGGCATTTTTCCACTTCCCTTCGTATGAATCAATTCCAGACATTTTTATAAGCCCTTTATTTAGATTCATTCTTCCTCTGAAGCAATCTGTAATCGATCTTGGCTGCTCATAGATCTCCTTGAGCATAAAGTGATCATAACCGCCTTTTTCTAAGGCCTCTAGCTGTAATTCTAACTCTTGTATATATGGAGTCACAGGTTGGTTTTGGATGTTGACTATTTTCAAGTCGCCCTTTCTGTTCACCAATGCTATTTCTTCATCTTCTAAATAGACTACGTTCTTAGTGTACTCTATAATGGGTGTAGCATCACTAGCGATAAAAAATTCTCCTGGCTCTCCAATCCCCACTACCAGTGGACTACTTTTTTTGGCCACGATCAGCTCATCATCATTTTCTTTATCGAGAACTACTATCGCGTAGGCTCCTATCACTTCGTTTAGGGCTACTCTAACCGAATCAAAAAGGTTTAAATCAGTATTCTTACGCACGTTTTCGATAAGATGAACTAACACTTCGGTATCTGTATCGCTATGAAAAACGTGACCTCTATTACTTAGCTCTTCTTTTAAAGAGGCATAATTCTCAATAATCCCGTTATGAATTAATGCCAACTTACCATCTCCACTCACATGAGGATGGGCGTTTACGTCATTGGGCTCACCATGGGTCGCCCATCTTGTATGACCTATACCTATAGAACCTGACTTATCTTTTGATTCTGTAAACTCCTCTAAATCGCTAACCTTTCCTTTTCGCTTATAAAGCGTTAGACCTTGGTCATTAAGCAGAGCTACTCCTGAACTATCATATCCTCGATATTCAAGTCTTTTTAGCCCTTTAATAATAATAGGATAGGCATCCTTCTCTCCGATATAACCGACTATTCCGCACATAGTAAACTTGTTTTTAGTAAAAATACTTCACGATTCACTCAGAATAGGTAAGAATCAATCTCATATTCTCAGAGTTGTTTTGTGAATTACTGTTGGGTCCATTTAATATTACCCTTCGTTGCTCTAGAAAAAGTCTACTAAAGTAACTGGCATTATCTAAGAATTCTCTCAATCTTTCTGGGGGGTTCACTGAAAGCCATAACGACTCTACATCAGTCGACCCAAGCACAATATTCTGAAAATGAAGAGGCACATTAAAAACATACGCATTCAAATCTGTATCGATAGTCCCGTCTATTGTTATTCCGAAAATTTGGTCCTCTACTATTTTTAAGGAGTCTCTGACAGTTCCCGTGCTTAAATATAAAGCAGTAGGTACAGGATATTTATCATTAACAACATCTGCCAATGGAAGAATAAGTTTAGCGCTAGACAGCACTAATTCTTCATTCCCAATGATCTCTAAAGGAAATTCTTCTATTTTCAACTCTGCCATAGTCCCCCCTATGCCTTGCAGATAAACTTTATCCTCTAACATGAAGGGTTCGGTGAATACGCCAAACGTTGAGCTTGAGTAATCTCGATCGATAGTATTAAAGTATGCTGAGTTATTGCTGAACTGAAATGACACGCTCAACGTATCTACTTCTTCTCCACTAAAATCTCTATAGTAGAGATTAACACCTGAAACCCCGTCATCAGGAGCTATTCCAAAAATCCCTCCATCATCGGTGTTAGACTGAATAGATAACCCTTTAAAGAAAGCCTGAAAAGAGTCGTCATCCTCTAAGGCTCCAGACTCATGTTCATCTAAAAATCGCTGCCCTACTTCGTTTATTAACGGAATATCCACTGTGAAGTTAATGGAGTCTCCTCTAGAAATACTGGATGCGTTAGTTATACGCACCATATCTCTTCCCGGAACCACTAAATCTTGTAAAAAGAGCACGGCTGTTTCATTCGAATAATAAAGAGAATCCTTATATAAATCTTGGTCTAGTTCATACACTGAAAAAGACTGTTCTTCCAAGGAGCCTAGAATCCTTTGGGTAGTTCTCATACTCAAGACCACTGAATCAAGAGTCAAGTCAGCTGGAGACCCTAAATCCAAATTATTCCCTGGAAGCTCTAATTGACCATAAAATATAGTTCGAGATTGTCCAAATTGTTCATCGAAATAATTCCCGAGGAATGCCTCGGTTATTTCATCGGTTCTTATGGAGTCGGCAAAATAAAGATGAGGGGTGAGCGGCACACTATCTTGAAGAATAGAAAGAGCATCTCCTGCTGGCTGCAGCCCTAAACCAATGGTCTGTTCATCTTTCTTACAAGAGTTCGCAGAGAATATGACTAAAACGAGAAAGGCTGTCAACGACAGCCTATTTCTCAATGGGTTATAATTAAATTTCATTTTCACTCTTCAATCAAAACGGAATTTCCTTCATGAATATTATCATAGAATTCATCTACGTCTGAAATGTAACCATCATTCCCTGGGAATTTAAGAAATGGTATATTGTTTTCTTTGATGTAGTCTGTTAGTGAAGGGTCAATGTTTTCAGTAGCTTGAATAACACCATCGGAATATCTCGCAGCTAATAAATTTAAATTATTGAAATTAGGAGTTTCTACTTCTTTAACATCTTCTCTGGCTGCTCCATCAAACTCTAACTTATCTATAAATCGTTTATCTAAAGTTTTATCGAACCCTTGCTCGTAAGCAGAATAAATCACTTTAGCATCTGCAAAATGAGGGTTGTCATTAAAAATCTTCTTAACGTAATAAGGCATTAGAGCACTCATCCATCCGTGACAGTGAATGATATCTGGAGCCCAACCTAATTTTTTTACCGTCTCCAAAACCCCCTTTACGAAGAAAATAGACCGTTCATCAGCATCTTTGAAAAGCCTTCCTTTTTCATCTGTATTATAAAGCTTTCGAGAGAAATATTCTTCGTTATCTATAAAATACACCTGCATTCTAGCAGCAGGAATTGAAGCCACTTTAATAATTAACGGATGATCAGAATCATCAATTATCATATTCATCCCTGACAGCCTGATAACTTCGTGCAGTTGGTGTCTGCGCTCGTTAATCTTGCCATACTTAGGCATAAATACTCGAATTTCTCTTTCTCTTTCAAAGATTCCCTGGGGGAGGTGTCTTGATATATAACCTATGTTTGATTCTGGTGTAAACGGTAAGATTTCTTGAGACACATAAAGGACACGCACTTTTTCCATTCTTCAACGCTTTTCTAGTGATTTCGTCAACAAAGATACGATATTTTAAGCCTCAGGTCAAGGTTTTGACCTAGTTTTGACCAATTGCAACGCTTAAATTAGCCTTATGAATTCACCAAGAATCATTAGAACGGTAGCCGGATTAAGGCATGTTTTAAAGTCCGAAATAGCATCAGGAAAAACCATTGGTTTCGTGGCCACAATGGGTGCGCTGCATGAAGGTCATGCTTCCCTGCTAAAGAAAGCAAGACAAGAGGTGGACATCGTGGTTTCAAGTATCTACGCGAACCCTACCCAGTTTGACAACCAAGACGACTTAGCCAAATACCCTAAGACAGAATTTGCAGACCTGTTACTCTTAAAAAGAGAGCAAACTGATGTCGCTTTCATTCCTCAAACAGCCGATATTTACCACAACTTAAGTGCAACGCCCATAAATTACGGTGCACTAACGGACACACTAGAAGGAGCGCACCGCACAGGCCATTTTGACGGGATGTCTACTATCGTTAGAAGGTTATTTGAACTAGTCACTCCACACCGTGCCTATTTTGGAGAAAAAGACTGGCAACAGTTAGCAATAATTAACAGAATGAGCTCTTTTGAAGATTTAGGTGTAAAGATAATAGGCTGTGAGATTCTGAGGGAACCCTCAGGCCTAGCGTTGAGCTCAAGAAACATTCACCTTTCTACTCAGGAAAAAGAAGCATCCCTAACAATATCCAAAAGTGTTTTCGGTATAAAAAAAAGGCTCATTAACAGGTCATTACACGAAGCAGAACTAGAGATAGCCAACGAACTTAAACATGCTGGCTTAGAGCCAGATTATGTGAAAATCGTAAATGCAGACACATTAGAAGCGTTGCAAAGCGAAACCAGCTCAGGCCAAGGAAGACTATTAATCGCTGCATACTCAGGTAAGACGAGACTTCTAGATAATGGTCCAGTATAGCATTAGGCGCTAATTTTTAAGTAAATTTGTACTATAATCCAATAAACAAGAAATGATGACAAACTTGGCGTTTATACAAAATATGGGGGTTCCTGGAATCATCCTTATAGTTTTAGTAGTTGTCCTTCTTTTTGGAGGTAAAAAAATCCCTGAACTTATGAAAGGTTTAGGACAAGGAATGAAAGACTTTAAGAATGCCTCTAAAGAAGCAGAAGATGATAGTCAGGATAAAAAAGTAGAGGAATAACCTTTTATTTTATTTTTTCAATCCTCATGAAACTCCGTTCCTTGAAGTTCTTCTGGGTTTGGGCCTCTGTGCTGGCTTCAATGCCCTCTGTAGGTCAAGACTCATTAGTCACACCCATAGATACTATCCCGCTCACCGTAACAGAAGACGACTACCTGTATGCAGTAGACTCTTTGTGGCTAAGCCACCTAGACAGTGTTTCTGGGCTTATAGGACTTCAAGCTGACTCTACTTTACTCGTTCTAAACGAATCCAGTCTCATTTTCAAAAAAGGCTTAGACAGTTTAAACGAACTTACACCATTAGACCTTTCTCATAATAGTCATTTAGACCAGTATATAAATGAATATCTAAGGTATAAACACCAACTCTCAAAACTATTAGGGCTTTCAGCGCTGTACTTCCCGCAGATGGAGACCATCCTAGATAGCCACGATATTCCGCTGGAAATAAAAAGTTTAAGCGTAATAGAATCCGCTCTAAACCCTAACGCCAGGTCTCATAGAGGAGCCACAGGTCTCTGGCAGTTTATGCTCCCAACCGCTCGTGAATGCGGGCTAACCATTAATTCCTATATAGATGAGCGAAAAGACCCTCTAAAGTCTACAGAAGCCGCTTGTCTGTATCTTAAAAAATTATACGGTATTTATGGTGTTTGGGAACTTTCTATAGCGGCCTACAATTGTGGCCCTGGAAATGTAAATAAAGCTATTAGAAAGGCAGGAGGAAGTAAGAACTTTTGGGAAATACGCCCGTTCTTGCCTAGAGAAACTCAAAAATATGTCCCCCGATTTATGGCTATGTGTTACTTAATGGAATTTGGAGATGACCACGGAGTATATCCTACGGAATTAGACTTAACTTTTTGGCAGGTCGACACAGTGATGGTCAATGAGGAGCTCAGGTTTGATCAAATAACTGAAAACACCTCTATTGCAACGCAAACGCTTACCACTTTAAATCCTCAATACAAACTCAAGCTAATTCCTGCTTCTAGAGAGGGAAACGCGTTAGTTCTTCCGGCTAAAAACATCCTGGAATTTACTGAGCGGGAAAAAGAATTCCGAAATTACAAACCAGTACAAACGCACCCTTACATAAATCCAACCGCTAGCAACACCAACTACGCGGAAAAAGGAAAAACTAAAACTTACTACACAGTGAGGAGCGGAGATGTCTTGGGAACTATAGCTGAAAAAAATGGGGTGACGGTTTCACAATTAAAAAGATGGAACGACATATCAGGCACTAGAATAAAAGCAGGACAAAAACTAGCGTTATATACGTCTTCTCACCAAATGGAAAAACCTGTAGCCTCAAGAACCAGCACTACGAATAACACAGGAGGTTACACGCTCTATACAGTGAGGAAAGGAGATACGCTATGGGACATAGCTAAGCTTTACTCCGGCATAAGCACCGAAGATATTAAAAGACTAAACCAAGGCATTAACCCTAAAAATCTAAAAATGGGCTTTACCTTAAGAATTAAAAAAATCTAACTATTCATGAGAGCATTAACCATTCTTCTTCTTGTTGTTCTTGGACTATCTGCATGCGGTGATTACGAAAACCGAGGAGGATTGAAAGCCTACCTAGGCGATTTTGGGGATGTACTAGTAGTAATTGACAGCGATTTATGGGAAGGAGATTTCGGGGATTCAATAAAAATACTTTTTACCGATTATGTCCCCGCTATCATGCCCGCTCAAGGCCAATTTGACCTAGAGTTCAGCGCCCCTGAAAACTTCAAAGGCTCAGCCAAAAGATTTAGAAACGTACTCCATATAGACATAGGAGATAAGCTTAACAACCAAAAGCCCACGATCACTACGAGTAAATCTGAGTATGCTCTGGATCAGATAGTGGTTTATGCAAAGGCTAAAACTGAGGAGGATATGCTGAACTTACTCTCTAAAAGGTATAAGGACATTATAAACAGGGTGAACGATGAAGAAATGGAAAGAAAACAGAAACTGCTTTCTTTCAGACAAGATTCTTCCGTATTAGAAACGATAGAAAGAAAAAAAGGGTACGCTATGATCGTCCCTTCTTCATACAAGGTACTGATAGACTCTGGAAATGTTCTTTGGGTAAACAAAGTGAGTTCTGTAAGAGAGGAAGACTTGGAAAAATACACCGTGAGAGACATCGTAATAAGCACCTATGAGTACGAATCGGAAGAAATGCTTACTCTGGAAAGTATTCTAATTAAAAAAAATGAAGTTCTGAGAGCCATTACTTTCGATGATTCAGATAATACGTTCATCAGACATCAAGAAAAGCATGACCCTACCGTAAGAATAATCTCTGGCGGGAATGATTATAAAATGGAAATCAGAAGTTTGTGGACTAAGGAAGGCGCCTTTCAAGGTGGACCATCTATCCAATACATCCAACTGGATTACGATAATAGAAGAATAATTCATGCGGACGCTAGAGTTTATGCTCCAGGGAATTACAAGCGTGAAATGATTCGTGAACTTGAAGCAATAATAAAATCTATAACACCCATAAAAACACAAGAATGACTATCAAAACAGGAAGTGAAGTGACTCTCTTATATAAGCTCACTTACGATAACGCTGAAGGCGAATTAATAGAAGAAACTACTACAGAAGAGCCTATGTCTTTTTCTTTCGGAAAAGGTGAAATGTTAGACGCATTCGAAGAGGAGTTAGCAGGCAAGAAGGGTTCTGAAGAATTCAGTTTTACCTTAACACCTGAGCAGGCTTATGGTGAAATCCAAGATGAGCTCGTAGTGGAATATGCTAAAGACAGTTTTCTGGTAGAAGGTGAGTTAGATGAAGATTTTCTTCAAGAAGGTGAATGGATAGAAATGACAGATGATGACGAAAATGTCTTTGAAGGAATGATAGAGGAGAATAAGGTGAATACCGTATTAGTAAACTTTAATCACCCTCTAGCTGGAGAGTCTATTCATTTTAAGGGGCTTATTACTAAGGTTTCTTAACAAGTCTCTTTTCAAAGCCTTCTGGCTCTTTCTTATTCTTATGAAAGAATCTTTCTAAGTTTAGCGTTTAATAAGAATGGTAAAGAAAAAAAGAAAATCTAAAAGTAATCTCACTTCAGGGACTTCTGTGTTCTTCGGAATCACACTAGTTCTTTTTATGCTGGGGTTAATGGGCCTTTTCCTTTTAATAGGGAACCAAGCTGCCGATAAGTTAAAGAAAGATATCCCTATCCTAATCACCTTACGAAAGCATGTAAACGAGGCAGAAACACAGTCTTTTAAAACTTGGTTAGATCAGAAACCCTTCACAAGAAGTACTAAAAGCATCACTAGAGAGGAGGCAGCGGAAGAATTGCAACGCGAGCTAAAAGAGGAGTTTCTAGATTTTATGGGGCAAAATCCTTTACCGGCTTCTGTAGATTTAAAAGTAAAGCCAGCATACACCGAGACCGATAGCTTAAAAATTCTTTGTGCTGAGATAGAGAAGAACCCAGCGGTGAGACAAGTTATATGGCACCCCAATATGGTCGCTGAAATGCAGGCCAATTTTAAGAAAATAAGTTTGTTTCTGCTTATCTTTAGCGGTATTCTGCTTCTAATAGCTGTAGCTCTGATAAACAATACTATTCGATTGGCGATTTTCTCTAAGAGATTTATAATTCGCAGTATGCAGCTTGTGGGCGCCACATCTGGATTTATCCAAAAACCGTTTCTTGTGCAGAGTATCTGGAGAGGAATTCTCGCTGGCTTAAC
>Ga0208903_1001059_pt1 | contig 16906 bp, 25 predicted proteins | sample AntAceMetag02UKJ_FD_184769 | JGI IMG/M metagenome (GOLD analysis project Ga0208903, IMG submission 184769) | Saline lake microbial communities from Ace Lake, Antarctica - Antarctic Ace Lake Metagenome 02UKJ (SPAdes) (version 2) | ecosystem: Environmental > Aquatic > Non-marine Saline and...
GCGGTTAGCGAAATAGGAACACGATAGAACACTCCTGAAGTCTCTGCCGTAAAGAATGTGGTCCCAGTGAAGGGTTCTGTAATCTTTGTAATAGACATTATGCGGTCACCTCAGAACCAAAGGCAGAGAACGAAATAGTCGAAGCGGAACCAAAGACCGTAATGACGTCTGTATCGCCTAACGTAATACCAAGGGTTAGCCCGACAATATCATTTGCTAACACCGGAGCGTCATAAACGATGTAATGTTGGTCGGATATTGCCGCGCCGTCAGGTCGTACCGCTATACGGAAAGTTTCATTAGATCCGCCGCGTTCGCAGACCATAATGGTACTTACAATCGTTTGCGTAGAAGCCGGAACCGTATACAGGGTCGTGTTCGTGGTGGCACTAGGCGCGACCTGCCCCAACACTAAATAGTTACTAGCCATCCTATGCTCCCATCAACATGAACACGTTATCGAAACCGCCACCACCGCCGCCGCCACCAGCAACAAACGAAGCCGAACCAGTCCCATCAGCCGTCAACACGAACCCATTCGTCGCCGACTCACTATCTATCTTAGCGGCAGTAATCCCACCCAACTGTGTCAACGGCACCACACCAGACCCATTCAACGCCGCCACCCCACCAGGCGCACCAACCGCCGACACCAACACATACGAATACACGGGGTCAGGGTCAGGCAACGCGGGCGACAGGACAGTGATATCGGTGGAAGGCGCGAGGGACGCGGGAAGCGCGAAGGTTAACGGGAACGCGCCCAAGAAGTTCGGGGTCATCGTCCACGTCCACCCGGTAGGTGTCATGTCCGTGTCATCCGTAGCAATAAGGTCAACCGCGAACGACCCCGTAGCGTCAAGGTTCACCGTGATCGGGGCCTCAATCACCACGACCGATTCACCCGCATCCAACACGAAATAGTCCGTATCGAACGTGACTGAGCCGCGCACGGGTGACCCGTTGTGGTCAATGTACCGGCCCGTCACTTCCACGGTCGTCAAGTTAGTGGGCAACGCCACGGTGACACCTCCATTCCTGTACTCATTGTAGACGAATTACGCGGCGACAATCTCACGCGCCAACTCCCGGAGACTCTCATCCACGGCGCGGCGAACCTCTTCACCGATACCCTGCGCCGTGCCCCCACCTGTGACAGTGACGTTCACGGCGTTAGGTGACACGGTGACCGACCTGCCTGCGCTAGTGGACGCTAACGGGATGGAACCGGAGTTGAACGATGTGGCTTGACTGCGGCCACCACCGGATGTCTTGACGTTAATGGTGACGGTGCGTTTCATGCTCGCCGCGAGTTCGTCCATGAGCGCCCCGAACTTAGACTTCATCTCAGGGAACTTCTGCTCGAACCCGTCGATCATTCTAGCCACCGCGTCCTGACCCGCTTGCAATGTGCGCGCCGGTAACGTTCCCGCTAACTCCGTCACCATCGTTTCCAGGCTTTCGCCTAGTCCCGTGATCTGAGCCTCTAGTTCCTCATTGCTTTTCTTCATCGCGTCAAGTGCCGCCTGAGCCGCGCCTACCTGAGCCTTCAGGCCATCAACCACGCCCTGTTGACCGGCAATTAACGGCCCGTAGTAGGTGGCCCCGGCCTCTGTAGCAAAATCCTGCGCCGCCTGTAGCAACTGTGTCTGAGTAGAATTTATATCCTTTAGTTCAGCGTCAGTCGCGCCCGCTAGAGCCGCTACGGTGTCTCCAGCGCCGCTCACGCCCGACTCAATGAAGTCTCTGATCAGCGCCGGGTCTAGGCCACGCTTCATCAGGCTTTGGATGTTCGTGGTGAATGTCTTTACCTGGTCTAGCCGTGATTTCAAGTTAGACGCGATAGCGCCCGCCGCGCTCGTAGGATCGGCGGACTGCATAATCAGTCTCACGCCATTACCTAGATCACGGGTGGACTCCCGCATTTCCCTAGCCGCACCATCCGTCAACCCGGACAGGCTATTAACGAAACTACGGAACCCGTCCGTGATTTTCTTCATAAACCCGTCACGTTCCGCGACGATGCGTTCCAGTTCCCGGTTCGCTTCGTCGAACGTGCGCGTGATTTTCGCCAGTTCCTTTTCCAGTTTCGCCTCTTCGATAAGTCCCGCGTCTAGTTCCTGACGCAACTTAATCATTTCGGCGACATACTCTTCGATCTGGGCGAGGTTAGCGTCCATCTCACGTTCATTACTGCGGGCGGCGCTACGTCCCACGACCTTAGGATCGATTAACGCGGAGTAGGCGTTACGGATCATCTCTTCGATTTGCGCGAAGTTATTGGCTAACTGTCGAACGTCCGTGTCGCTACCGAACATCTCCGATATCACGGAGTCCAGCCCGAACGGGGTAGCCGTCAGTTGCGTTAACTGAGTGAACGCGGTTTCCGCCTGCTCCAGGGCGTTACGAATATGATCGTACTTTTGCGCGATATTTTCCAGTGCAAGCAACGCCTTCTTATTCTCAACAACAAACTCTACTGTTTTAGCCGCGTCCGCCGCGTCCGCCGCGTCCCTCCGCGCCCGCGCTAGAGCACGTTCAGCCGCCGCAACCTCACGCACGTTACCCTCTTTACGTGCCTCTGTTAGGGCTTTCTCCGCGTCAACGACACCATCACGGGCATCCGCTAACGCCCACGACGCGTCCTGCAACGCACGCGCCGAACCCCGAATATCTTCCCGTGACCCGAACAGGGAAGAGAAAGCGTCACCGGCGGGACCACCTGAACGCGGGGCCAACGCTTCCTTAAACGCACGGTCCAGCATCAAAGCCACACGGCGTGCCGCCTCGCTAGCCTTCTTCCCAGACCTTGTGACGCCCATCGCGACACCGGCCATCATGTCATCGCCTGTCTCCGCGAACAGCCGGGACGGGGACTTCGACTTTGCGGCGGCATCTGCGGCGACTTTCGCTTCAGCGATCACCCGGCGAACAGCGGCCTGAACCAGAGGGGAACCCGCCGTGATACCAGACGCGATACCGGCAGAAATGTTCCGACCCGGACCCTCACCCGCTTCTTTCGCAGGACCCATAAGATTCAACCCGACGCTCTCAATAACGGACTTGAGTTGCGGTTCCATTGTTAAACCAAGTTTTTCCTTAGCCTTAGCGGACGCGCCCTCCGCTAGACGTTCCATAGCGTCCGCAGTCATCGGCGTCCCCGCCGCCACGGACTTGTTAAACGCTTTCTCTATCGAACTCGTGAAATCTGTTTCCCCGATAGCCTGCGCCGCCAAACCCATAATGTCGGTAACGCTGGCAGGTAGATCATTCATTGCACCTAGGTACGTTTCAATATCGGCGTCTTTAACCCCAGACGCGCGTAACGCGGCCACAATCTGAATTAACTCACCGGTGAAAATCTTTGTTTGCTCTTCCGCCGTAGTGCCTAGAATCTGCGCCTTTCTTGCTGCGGCCTCGAACGCATTAGAAACGTCCGAACGGAACGTCTCCGCGTTCTGCCCGGCATCCACGAGTTTGGTTCCATTCTCAACCGCTGACGTTCCAATCTCCGCGATAGCGGCTTTCGCCGAGTCAACAGCGCCAATCGCGCTAACACTGCCCATAAAAATGTTCAAGGTGTCGTTTAACTGCTGTTGCTTGTCCGCCGCTTCCTGTGCGGCGTCACCCATTCCCTTTACCCCAGGGGTGGAGTTTGTTGCGGCCACTCCTACCCTCCCGGCGGCTAGCGCCGCACGAGAGTGAGCATCCCCGTATAGGCCGGCCACTTCATTTGACGCTTGCATTGCCCGCGTTTTCTCATCATGTGCTTCTCGCGACCGGTATAGACCCTCCCGTTCCGCGTCTAGCGCCTCTATAACGGCCTGTAGGTCGGAGCCTTCCATAACCGGGCCAAGGTCTATGGTCCATTGAAGGTATTCCTGTTCCGTCATTTGAACGGCTTTAATCATATCCGCGAGACTGATCCCGACGGTCTGGGCGACCTCTTCAAGGTCACGGGCGAAGAACCACCAGCCCATTGTGGCTGCCGCAAGATTCATGGAGATTAGTTCGTCGGTAGCCGAAGTCGCCGCACCGGTGAGTTTATCCAAAGTCTCCGTGTACTCTTCCGCTTTGCGTTGAGCCTCAGCGTTGTTACTCGAAACTACTTCAAACGCAACAGAAAGACCAACAATGGCGATCCCAACCGGCCCTAAGGCCGTCATAAGTCCCCTCGCCGCTGTAGCAACAGTTCGGAAAGAGGAAACGACAACTATGGACGCCATCCTCGCCGCCGTACCCATCATCCCAAACGATGTCTGAGTTTGCTTCATACTTACTCGCGTGGTTGCCATACTTGCCCGCAACATGGCGAACTGAGTCCGCAGAAAAGCGATCGCTTTCGCCTTCAACATTAAACTCATTAGCCCGGAGAATGCGATAGTGAGTTTCCCGACAACGAACAGTAGCGGCCCGATAGCCGCCGCTAGAGCGGCCATCACCGAAAGGATCGTCTTAATCGGGCCGGGGAGAGAGTTGAACCGTTCAATCCACCTACCAACATAGTCGATAATCATCTTTGCGAGTGGAAGAAAAATCTCGCCGACGCTGATAAGCGCGGACTTCAGTTCTGCCATCGCAGCGTTCAACTTGAATTGAGCGGTATCGGCGGTGACATCGAACGCTTCTTTTGTGATGCCTGCCGCCTTATTTACAACACCAAAAGTTTCAGCGATCGTTCCGGCGTCTGCGTCTAAGATTTGGAACGCGGCGGACGCCGCCTCAGACGATCCAAGCAACCGGCCTAACTGCTCCCGGTTCCCTCCCAACGCCTTGTCTAGCATTTGCAAAGTCGCCGGAAGGCCCTTCTCTGCGATAGATGCCCGCAGATCACCCGCGCTCATCCCCACTTCGTCTAGCGCGGTTTTCGCTTCCTCCGTTGGCACAACGAACGCACGGAACAGAGCCTGCATCTGAGTGATCGATTGCGCCGCGTCACCATTAACACGGGTCAAGAGTGCGACCGCGCCACCCATATCTTCGAACGATGACCCGGCTTGTTCAGCGAACGGGAGCACGCGCCCGATAGCCGCCGCGAACTGTGAGGTTTCGAAGTTACCGGCACGGGCCGTAGCGACGATAGCGTCTGTGGCTTCCGCCGCGCTCAACACGTCCGAACCGTAGGCAGACAGCGCACCTGATACGGCGCGAGTAATATCGTTCGTTTCCCCTAGCCCTGCGGCCCCGGCCATCGCCGCAGCCTTCAGCGTGGACATGGCTTCAGCGCCACGAAGACCGGCAGAGGTCACAACGAACAGGCCATCCGCTAACTCATTGGGGGCTTTGCCAACGTCCCCCGCCATTCCTAGGACTTCTTGACCCATTTTTGCGACTTCATCGCTAGCGATACCCACTAAGCCAATGATCTTGCTCATGGATGTCTCGAAGTCCATGGCGGCTTTAGTTGCGGCGATCCCCGCGCCACCAATTGGCAACGTCACACCGACGGTCATTTTCTTACCAACATCGGCAAGTTGGTTGCCTACCTCCGCGATCCTTCTACTAGAGATAGTGGCGGCTTCCGCAACGCTCCCAAATGATTTTTGGGCGTTGCCCATCTTCGCCTGAAAATCGCCCGTATCCGCCGTAAACTTCGCGACAACATTAGCGACTGACATAGCGACCTACTTCCTACGTTTCGCGGCCTGTTCCTGCTCCCAGACCCGCAGATTCTCTAACGCAATCCATTCCGTCAACTCTGCGGATGTGAGAGGACGGTGACCTCCGCTACCGTACAGGAGTTCATCCACCGTCCTCCCCAACCGTTGCGCTAACTCGAAGATGAACCGTCGCTCTCCGTGCTTGAGGAATCTTTTCCCACCGCGTCCTGTTCTTCCTTACCGATACCGGAAAGACGAAGACCGACGTTCGCTAGTTTCTCTACTGCCGCTGAAGACTTGCCTAGGATCGCGTCCTTATCGGCGTCGGTGAAAATGGGTTCACCTGTTTCGGGGTCGAACGCGCACGCCACCACAACATCCGGGTAAACGACACTCATGTTCACCTGACCCGTGTCAACGTTGTACGCGGTCTCCATCAAACTGATTCGATCCCCGGCACTCATCCCCTTCACTAAAAGGTCCACATCCCATTCAGGGATAGTCACCGTTTCGGTTGGGATGTCTTGTGCCGCAAAAATCTTGTCACGAAGATTCATTGTGTTACTCCTTTAGTTGGCCCACACGGGGACGTGGATGGTGCCGGGGATGAATTGGTTAGAACGTCGTGCCGGTGACGCCACCCGTGACCTGAAGTTCCAGGGAGTAGGTAATGACATCGCCAACGGGTGAAGAGATTTCGTAGGACGTGATGAGTGCTTCGCCGGTGAACTTCGGTGAAGACGCGGCAGAACCGGACGGGCCATACTCGAACGACAGGGAAGCGACCGAACCAGACTTCAGGTTCGTAATGTTCCCGGCGATTGCCGTGTCCACCGTGGCGTCGAACATTCCCGACAGGCTGATCGTGGCGTCGCCCAGACCAGTGATGTACGTCTTGTCGTTGAGTCCGAACGCGGTGGTCTCTGCGGTCTCGATCTCGCGGGGCAGACTGATTTCGTTCAAGGTGTCACTAATGACAACGAGAGTTCCGGCAGTGCCGTCCAACGAAAAGTGGGCATTTTTACCATGCTTAAATGTGGGCATTGTTATCTCCTTGCGGCTGATAGTTGATAGGTGACGGTGCCGGTCGTGCCCGCTAACGTGGCCGATCCACGGAGGTAGCGGTTAACTGTTCCCGTGGATGTCACGGATTCCCCACTTGTTGCCGATGCGGAGACAGCAGTGAAGGTGATCAGGTCAACCCACGCCGTGTTATCAGCGGAGTGCTGCACCTTGATCGTGGTAGCGCCATCGCGGGTGTTGCCGACGACGTGCAGGTTCGCCAGTGCCCCACCGGAGGTCAGGGTGGCGTTATCTACTGCGGTGGATGTTCCTGTGGCGCTGGCGGATTCGATCCCAGTTAACGCGACACCGGAGAATAGGCCGCCATCCGCTTGTACCTCGGCGGAAATTGAGATGACGTCACCGACGGGGGAAGAAACTTCATACGAAGTTAGTTGACCGTTAGCGATAACGGCGCGTGCGCCGGTCGTAGCGCCATCTGGGAGCACCGTGAAAGTGTTGTCCTCCTGCCCAATCAACCCGGACAGAACGGCGTGTGACGCACCCGCTGTGGCGTCGAACAGGCCACTCGTGGAGATCGTGCCGTCCGCCAGCCCGGTGATGTACGTCTTGTCGTCGTCAGCGAAAGTCGTGGTCTCCGCTGTTTCGACCTCTTGCGTCTGTGTCGCCTCATTAAGAAACGGACTCATGTTGGTGCCGTTCAGAAGGACTGCGGTTCGTTTACCGTGCCGGAAAGTTGGCATCAGTTGTCGTCTCCCTTGCTCTTGAGCGTGGGAGACTTCGACGGCTCACTTTGAGTCTTAACGGGTGTGGGTTTCGCGGCCTCTTCCACGATCCCTTGCTCCAGCATCCATTTAATGGACCGGGCGGGTAGGTCGTCTACGAGGTCGCCGGGTTCAGCGCGTCGGTCTGAGTAGTCGATTCCGACGTTGACTAGGTACTGAGGCATTTGCCGATCCCTTCGGGCGCGCGGCAACCCCAACACCCACGAGGGAACATGTCCACGACGGGAGCGGGGTCACTGTGGACACGTTGCTATAAAGAGTTTACCGCATCGGGACGCCGTTCTTACTCATCGTGAAGTATCGCCGTGAACCGTGTGATCGTTGTGCCCCCTTCCCCCAGGCCGTCCTCTCCCAGGAATCCGTTCAGCCACGCCAAAGCAACGTTGGCATCTAGGAACGCCTGCGTTAGGTAGAACGGCCAGCCGCCCCGGTCAACGCCGACCGTTAGTGTGACTCGTTTGCTCATGCCGTCACCGCCACGGGGCGATCGTCCATCATCATTACCTGACGATGATTCAATGCGGTGCCCTAGCAGGCTCAGCCTGTCAAGCAGTTACAAGAAAATAGTGAAAAAACTTTTTCCCCCTCACAGATTCAGCCACTCCGGACGCGCCAACGTCCACTCAACCGTCCGCCGCAAAGAATCCTCCAACGAAAACGGAGCAACCCAACCCGCCGCCCGCATACGCCCACCATCCAACGCATACCTCAAATCATGCCCCGGACGTGACGAATGGAAATCCACCAAATCGTACTTCAGCGGTCGGCCCACGAACTCCGCGATCATTTCCGCCATCTCCAAATTCGTCACCTCCCGCTCCCCCACAATGTTCCACTTAGCCGGGACATCGGACTCCTGCCACGACGGGACCGGTTGAGCCAACGCGAACAGCAAACCATCCGCCTGATTCCTAGCGTGCAGATAGAAGCGTGACCCGATAATCGCCCCGTCAGGGCTAGCGTGGATCGGCACTTCCTGACCCAACAGGACACGCTTGATCACCATCGGCACAAATTTCTCCGGGTCCTGCATTTCTCCTACGATGTTCATCGTGTTAGTGATGATCACGGGCACGTCGTAGGTGCGCCAGTATGAGTAGGCGATCGCTTCTTGAGCCGACTTGCTGGCGCTATACGGGTTAGACGGTAGGTGCAGATCAACCCACTCCGCGTGGGCGTGGCCCTCGTTGGCGGGGCCGTACACCTCGTCGGTAGACACGTGCAGAAACGCGTCCACGTTGGTGACGCGCGCGTAATCAAGCATCGTAGTCATTAGGGCAACGTTATTCTGGATGAACGGTGCGGGCGCTTCGATACTGCGATCCACGTGCGACTCACTAGCGACGTTGATCACGTAGTCGATCGGCCCAATGTTATCCGCTAACACGATGCTGATCGGGGCCGTCAGATCATGCGTTAGGACTGTGACGCGTTCGTAGTTGTCGTCATATCCGGCGACCGCGAGACGGATACGATCGGTGAGGCCACGGTGTCGAAAGGAAACTAGGCACACGATTTCCCAGTCCGTGTTCGCAAGGATGTGGCGTAGGACGTGTGATCCCACGAACCCACTAGCACCGGTCAACAGCACGCGCTTCGACATTCTCTTTCCCCTCTAAATCCAGCCATGAGACTGAGTGAGCGACAACGGAACCGCAATGTCATAGCCCTTACGTGGCGGTTCGAACACGGCCAACAATAGTGCCTCCGCCCTGTCCGGTGACGTTACGCCACGGCGTTTCATGTCGGCTTTCGATTCGATTAACATGCGGCCTGACGAATTCGATTTATACATGGGGGCAGTGAGTTGGATCAGTTCCTTCCGGCCAATATCTAGTGACACATCCTGCCTGTTGTCGCTATCCGGTTGTAGAAGTGTTCGCATTGTCCACCACATTTCTGCTCGTTGGTTAGCGAACTTTGAAGACTCGTGAGCGCGTTCCGCGACGTTCACCGGGACGATATCCGCGCCATGCCTGCCTTCCTTTCCCCACTCCGTTAGGAGGCTTGACACGCCCCAGCCGACACCGATGGAGTCGATCTTCACCCTGACCCGTTCTGTGATACCGCGTTCAGTGTGTGTGTCTTGTGCTTTCAGGATGGCGTCTAGAACAATCCCGGCGACTTCCACGGCGTTGTCGTTGTGTGTGGACGTGTGGATGATCCTCGCGTGCATCCCGTCACACCTAGCGATCACGAATTCGTCGCCGCCATCTGCCGCGACATCGACACCTAGTTTCACCGCGCCCTCAAAAACGTCAGGCGTGTTCTGTGCGGCTTCAACCCAGTCGATCGGGATCACGACGTTAGATGTGGTGCGCGGGAACCGTGCGTGCACGCGGGCTTGCACGAATGGGGCCTCTTCCCCGAACTCGCGGATCGTGTCATCAACCCATGTCTGGTCTACTAGGTTCCGTGCCCAATCCCCTGTCGCTTCCCCGGTGATGTTCGGGGTCTCCGTGGTGGGGATCGGGATGACGTTATACAGGTCAGAGTTGCAGGCCCGTTCGAACCATGTGTTCATGTCATTCGTTGGCGGGTTGCCTAGTAGCAGTAGCCGGGTGTGCCCACCGGTCATGAGGGCCTCAAGTGCCTGCCCGATCGTTGTACTGATACCACCGGCTTCGTCCACGACCACCAGAAGATTTTCCGCGTGGATACCTTGAACGGCGGCTTCATTGTGATCGGCGGGAGAGAAACCGTCGGCTACGGGGATGCCGTCGATCTTCCACTCCGTCATAAGCACCTCACCCGGTAACCGGTGCGTTACATGCAGGCGTCGGATGTGCGGCCACAGGACCGCCCTGACCTGCCGGAACGTAGTCGCCGTCGTTACTACCCGAACCCTGTCAGAGGGATGCACACATACCCACCACGCGATCGCACGGGCCGCTAGGTGACTCTTACCCACGGAGTGACCAGCCGGGACTGCTGTCCGCTTATTGTCCCGTAGCGATTCAAGGATTTCTATCTGCTTCGACCAGACGGATTCGCTCAACCCGTCGGTAACGAACCTCACCGGGTCGTTCACGTATTTGATCCAGGGGTTATCTACGTTCGATTGTCTGGCGATGGTAACGCGTTCAGCGTTAGACAGTTGCGCGAAAATTCCGCGCCTAACGTCATCGTTTAGTGACTTAAGTTCGGGAACTGCTCTCACTTTCAGCCTCCGATGCTTTAGCCGCCGCAATCATCCCCATGAGTTTCGTGTCCAGTTCGTCCACGCTCACGGTCTCCAAAGGCCCACCGTCGCGCCCAGTTACTTCTGTCCGGTTGGACCATTTCTTGTTTCGGCGTTCAAGGAACCATGCCGCCGCTTGCCATGTCCCGCCGACAATGGCTTCATGGATTTTGTCTAACGCGAGGTTTTGCCCTACCACCTCTGCCTCTTTTAACGTGTCCCGTTTGTGCCTTTTGTCTTTTTCGGAAGGGGTGAGTGTTTCCCCGCGCTCTACTTTTTCGTCTAGCGTTTCCGCTTCAGACATCCACCGGTAGTAAGTTGTGCGGCTTACGTTTGCGAAATCGCAAGCCTCTTCTATGAAGTGACCTCTACGGAATGCTTCTAGAAGTTTGCTCATGCGTTCATCGTTCGCGGCGATTCGCTTAGCCATGAATCGATTATCTCATTCCGTCAGGGCCGTTACAAGTTGCCGCGCGCTGCGTTAATCGCGTGATTAGCGGCAACCCACCGGTTCGGGATTTGTGGCATCTCATTGTCGAAGAGTGTCCAGTCGGTTCGGACGTATCGGCATTCGTTGGCGCGTGCGAGTTGTGTGAGTGCTTCTGCGGCGTCGCTCCGGCCTTTCCTGTAACCGGCTTGCGCGCCTTCTTTGAACGCGTTCTCTATCGCTTCCAGAATGTCAAGATTTTCCATGATGGTCAACACCTCCATAGCGTATTAACGATAATAACACGTTGTCGTGTGTGATCGTTATTTCTGGCGCTGGGGGTTACACGTGTCGGTTTTTGAGTTTCATTACGTACGCCCACACGACATCGGCGGACTCCGGTGGCAGGTTATCGGCAAGATACGTTAGGTCGTTTGCGATTTCGTTCCGCATGGACCGGCGTCCCTCTTCGTAAGCGTTAGCGGTTGTGATGTTTGGTGGGATCACGCTACGACCCGCATCGTGGGTATGCACGATAGAACCTGTCGTACGGTTCCCAAATCCAATTCCACTGCTGCCACGACGACCAGCCGGAATAGTACGTCGTATCCATGCCGCGACCGTCACGGCTGATTCCCCAATGCGCCCACGACGTTCCCCGATCTGTTAAATGCTTGAATACGATTCGTGATTGTTTCCTAGGTGTGAGCATTTTCCCGCGACTCCACCACGGTTTACCTGACCACACCGATGTTTGTACCTGCCAAATACCTAGCGCCCCAGTGAACCAGCGCGACGACTCGTTAAGGTTCGCTCCACGTGATTCGCGCATGACGATGGCGTAGGCAATACGGTTCGCGTTCCCTGTGAACCCGGCGCGTTCCAACACTTTCACTACCCGGCATGATTGCGGTGTGTCGGACGCCTGGGCCACGGTGGGCACTGTCATTACGGCAGAGATCATTACTGCCACTATCGTTATTCTCTTAATCATTCCGGCATCATCTCTCTATGTGGCGGTTCAGTTCACGAACGTTCGTCTCTCAATCCTGCGACTGCTGTTCGGGAGAAAAGGTTTTTCCGGCCACTCGTTGACACCGGAGTGATCTTTCCTTTGTGAACCAACTGACGAAGATTGTTGGTTGTGACGCCTAGAATTTCTGCTGCCGTCGCCGAATCGATCATGTCCGACACGTTAACGGATTCGGAAGCGGTCACGGATACGACAGGTTCCACCGGCACCGCATGAATGACAGTAACGTTCTGTGGCGCGGGATAGTTACGTGAAACAAACACGTTGCCCGGAAACTCGTTATTCACCACGGGCTGCCTCCTTTGTCTCCGCTAACATCTTCGCTTACGGCTTCCACCCTTTTCGGGATAACGCCCACTGAGTACGCCGTCACCTCTGGGACATATTTCTTTTCGCCGTCTTTCTCGTAAGACGAAATCTCAAGACTCCCGGTCACAAGAACACGATCGCCTTCCTTGACCGTCTCCATGACTGCTTCAGCGGCGTCGCGCCACACTGAGACTTGATACCACGACGCGTTCTTTTTCTCTTGTGTCTTTGGGTTGTATGGCGTGACCTTCACGGTCATCTTGCACACAGCGACCCCACTACTAATAAACCTGAGCACAGGTTCCTTGTGTACGAACCCGCTGAATTGAATGTTCGCTTCACCAGCCACCGCTGGCCTCCGTCTCTTCAATGGGGAGATACTCCCCGTCATCTGTTAATAACACTCTACTACCGTTAGCCAACACGACCGGGCAACTCGCCGGGTCGTCCCATGACTTCACTAAATACCCGGCCTCGTAACTCTTCGCCGGATTCTGATGCACACTATCGGGGGCGATGTTATGGCAGGGAGAACACAACGCGATCAGATTAGTTATGTGGTCTGGGCCACCGTGCTTGCGTAGTTTCCTATGGTGGCAGGCGACACCATCGTAAAGGAATCGGCCACACTTAACGCAATGGGTGTCACGCTCAAACACTTTCTGCCGCAACGCCTTATCCATTACAACAATAACCCGTCATCCTCTAGCCCCTCAATCGTTATGTCCGCTCCCGGTGCCCCATAAACTTTCCGGGCACGAAGATCAACTACCTGGCAATCATCCGCGAAAGCCGCACCCGTTAATCCATCTAACACTGCGCGTGCCAATTTGTCTACGTCCGGTCGTACGTGTGGCAACCGGCGTCTGTTCTGTTTCGGTTCCGGCATCCTAAACACGATCGAAACTTTGACCGGCCCTTCTAGCGGGTCCATCGTGTCCCGGCATTCCTCGTAGATCGCGTCACGCCATGCCATCAGTTCTTTATTTTTTTGGTGAACGATCCGACCATTGAACACGCTCATTGACCCTTGCGAAATGGGTTTACCGCTCACACTCAACCGGTATATGGGCGCATCCACGTTTCCATTATAACGTTTCCGTTGGCCGCGTTCTGTATACGCGCCGATCCTCCTGAGCCTCTGAGAACGTTCTCCCCGCCAGCCCCTTGCGGAAGTGTGGAATGTTATTTTGCGGTATCCCAATCTTCACAGAAGGTGCGAGAACGCAAAGCAGATCGGACTCGTGCTGACTAAAATAACCCGCCTGCCAAATCTCTTCTAGGCTAGGGAACACGTCCGCGTGCCGCATAGTTTCCCGATCTATGAGGTGATCTTGCCTACCACCCATTGAATAGCAAATCAGAAAGTTTGTAGGCAAATCGGCGCTCTCCAACATCTGCACCTCTTTTGTGTACGCGTAAAACAAAACATCGGGAAAGGCTTCTGCGATTTCTATCCACCCCTTTAGGTATTCGAGTGAAAAGAAATCGCCGGAGTCATGAATACGAATAGCCGCGCTACCGGCCAGCAGTAACTCTTGAACGTCTCGCGGCAGATGTCCGGTACTTTCCAGCCCCGGAACCTCACGGATGAAACCTTTCGGGCGAAACTTTTTCAACCGCAATTCCTCCGACATCTTCTCTACCCACTCAGGATCATCGCGAACAAGGAGAAGGTTCGATAGGTGCTTCCCTTTCACTTTTGGGAAAAGGTAGGTTCCATTTTTCGCGTAACAGAATTTGGCGCAAGCGCCCGCGCTAGGACAAACATTGAAGTGTGACCCATCCGGTAGTTCGATAACCCACGCGGGCAAAGTGAAGTTCCAGACCTTGTCTTTTCTCATCTCGCTATTTTGCGTTAGATACACGACGCTGTCTCTCTCTCCACATTTTCCGTCCGCCGGGAGTCAAAGCGCCCCAGACGCCTTCCACGTCGCCTAACGTCATCGCATGTTCTAGACATTCACGCGCCACCGGGCAGGCCAAACATATCTCCTGTGCCCTTGACGCGCGTTCTTTCGCCCACCACAAATCCGGGTCATAGTTTCGGCACGTCGCGTAACGCATCCAATCAGACATCGTTACCCCCCTGTCCGGTTACGTAGATTCGCGAAATGATGTTCGCTTCGTGAACCCGGAGCGGGCATCGCGTAGACGGCATCGGCAAGAGATGGCCGACACGTAGGGCACGGGTCCGCTCCCCGATCGTGATCGATCCAACCCTTAAAACATTCTCCTGAATGCGAACACATGCACCCACCACGCCCACAATGCCCCTCCAAGGCTCCCTGACCCGCTAGGACGGCCTGACGGTCACTCCGGGTCTTATCCTTCCAACCTTTCACTAAAGACGCCGGAGACAGCATCTCGTCGGTCTGCGCGTAATGCCGGGTTACGTGTTCCTTCGCAAAACTCAGCGTCATTTGAGGGGCCTCCACTTGAAAAACCTCCCGCCACGCCATGACCTTCACTTCGTTGGGAGAATGTCTCCCATCTAGTTCGTTCGCATAAACCAAAATCGTGAGCACGTCGTCTGTGTTCATGAACCTATCTGCCCCAATCCGTTACTTAGTTTCTCCGCGATTGCCGCGTAACTATCCATCCGATTAGCCCCACCAGTCTTACGCCCACCGCCACGGGGCGGCAGTGGATCGTTATCCCACGAACCCGCATTCAACCACGTTGCCGCATTTTTAGTGAATCCATCCTCACGATTCGGGTCATCGCGGTAACGCAAAGCGCCAGCGACCAAAGAATCCGCGTCAACACTTCGTAACGCTTTAGGCCACGCCTTCCGCGCCGCCGCCTTATCTGCCTTCTTTGGGTAAGCCTTCCAGAATTCTTCAAACTTTTCTGTTTCATTGTTTTTAAGAACTAAAGAACCCTCACCCTTACCCTCACCCTCACCCTCACCAGGACTCCCCAGGGACTCCCGTAGGGACTCCCCACGGGACTCCCCAGGGGACAGATCGGGGACATTGTTCAAGGATTTGTCACGTTGACGCTTCTTTTTCTCACGCTCATACTCACGGCGAGATTCAACTTCAGCCTTCGTGTACTGATAATCCTGCCAATCATGGAAAAGCCAACCGTTAGGAGTGTCAAGCCAAAGCCCGGCATCCACAAGTTCCTGAGCCGACGGCTTCGACCCGCGAACCATCGGCAAAGATTGAAAAGGCAACAAACCATCCGTTACGTAACGCCCACACCATGAACCCGCCATCACCCACAACGCGATCGCGTCATTCGATAGAAGCGAAAATTTAGGGTGACCCCAGATGCCGTCGTCAACTTTAAAATACGTCACAGTCCACACATCCTATTCGCTGACAGGGGACGTTATCTGATATTGTCACAGACAACGGAATGCCCCTTTCGTTGCGAGAGCCGTCCTGTTTTGCGCTAACGCGCACAGGGCGGTTTTTCATTTCAAATCAAAAGTTCCCTGAGCATGAACACCATCAACTAGAACAGCCTGCAACCTACCCGATCTGCCGGGACGTTTACGGCCAGAATCAATCACCAGACCCTTACGCTTCAGCGCCGCCGGACGTGCCGTGACTGAAGAATACGAAAGATTTGGAAACATCGTTAGCAGTTCATCTTGTGTTAAACCGTCTTCCCCGGATTTGCGGATAGCCGCGTACACCAAAACTTCCAAATCCGTCACAGGCAGGTCACTAGCCGCTACCTTCGAAGTCACCGGACTATCCGAACGGGCAAGCACACGCGGAGACGTAGGATCATTAAGCAACTTGCACACCTGGCAGTGATCACCGGCGCAAGCGTGAACAGGGCCATCGGCCTTAGCGAAAACTTCCCACAATCCGGTCACCGCCCACCACCTCCCGCGCACCCGTCAAAACGCGCCAAACCAACATGCGGGTTATAGAAGTCACAGTAATCCCGGCAGAAACGTAACGGCATCTCCGGCTCTGGAGGGTCACCGTCACCTAGTTCGACCACATTTTCCAGCCAAGCCAAAGCATCCGCCACCACAGACGCGTCGTAAGGTTCAGAATAAATCTTCACATCCAATTCGTTACCGTCACGCGGAATCCCTACGAGGGTTACTGTCTCCACGTCGTAGCCGTTGCACGTCATCAGATGCCCATACACCTGAACCTGCCAGCGTTGCTGTTCCGACGGAAAAGACGAAAGGCGACGTTTCGTCGTGGTCTTCCAATCGATAACCTCCCGCTCCTGCTTGTCGTAGCAGTCAACATGGCCCTTCAGGTCACCGACCGATACCGCGTTTTCTAGAAGGTAACGCTCCCCGAAAGGGTCGATTCGTTTAATTTTCTTTTCTATCGCGGAGTGGATCGCGGTCCCCATCCACGCGGCCATGCTCAAAGTATTGTCGTTCACCTTTGGCGTGCCATTGAGCCGATGCCATACGCGACGTACACACCCCCCGATCTCGCTTGGGCCTACTGCTTTTTGCAGTGAACGTGCCGAACGCGAATCGTCAACCAGTGCTAACAAAAAATCCTTGTCCATTGGCTTCCCCTTTCGTTGATTGTTTGATTGTTTATAGTTCTAGCGCGG
>Ga0208903_1001061_pt1 | contig 16881 bp, 15 predicted proteins | sample AntAceMetag02UKJ_FD_184769 | JGI IMG/M metagenome (GOLD analysis project Ga0208903, IMG submission 184769) | Saline lake microbial communities from Ace Lake, Antarctica - Antarctic Ace Lake Metagenome 02UKJ (SPAdes) (version 2) | ecosystem: Environmental > Aquatic > Non-marine Saline and...
TGTAACGATCTGAGCTGTGTTTTTTTACCGCACCGCTCACCAAATTGGAGTCTATCAGAGAAATCAGCTGTCCGAAAACGGATTGGCCAAAAAAGAAGCTACTTTTATTCATGTAATTGATTTTTTTGCAAAACCAAATTACACTAAAGCGGGATGACCTAAAAAGGAAATCCCGCTTTTAAAATTGTTTTATCGGACAGTAGTGATTTCTAATATTGAATTTATCATGAACCTCGCAATTGGATAAATCAAGGTCAACACCAAAATCACTGTTTGTAATATTTAAGGACGACATCTCCCCCTTCAACTCAAACCAATTCGCGGAAGTGTCGGATGTTATCGAGCTTCCGTTAAAGCTGAAATGCGAATTCTTGTGCAACCAAATTGAAGCGTATTTTGGGTAAAATATAGTATCAGAAAACATGAAATCCATTCGTGTGGGACGGACACGCCCATCCTGATCAAAGCCAATGTAAAAAGAGCTTTCTTTTTTTTCTAAGGAATTCAAAATGATACTGCTGTTGCTAATTCTAATGACAGCCCATCTATCCTCATCCTGCGGTAAAGACAAGCTTGGTGGAGATCTGAATAAACAGCTATCGAATTCCATGGACCATACATCCGTTAATAGAGTTAGATTTACATTACCGTCAAACGTTGTGTTTTTGAACTTCACGAATTGAATACCTTCGCAATTAAACAAGGTAAATGAGTGTTCGAATTTCAAACCACTGACGCTTATCGTTATCGGGAGTCTCTTCTTAAAAGATGAATTGAACTTTCCGATGAACGTTACACTCTGTAACTTCACGTAAGGGTGAACGGTTTTATATTTCTTGAAAAATTCCTGTACATCTCGTTGGTCATTTTCTCCTTCTTCTATGAGTACATCTTTTAATCCGTAGATAGAATCCTTGCATGTCAGAATCTCCAGCCACATTTGTTTATATGAAAGAACCCTGTGGTATTCTGAATTGGGGTTTTTAGTTGCTTCTTTCGTCTCATCACTGCTTGTTTGTCCGTAGCTGGTAAGTACTTGGCTAAAGCAGAGAAAAACTAACGTGAGTATTTGGAACAGTATCTTCATTTGGTTAGAGTTTGACCGAAAAGTACTGGCTTTTCAATTATAATCCACATCGTGCATGGCACTGCGATATTGTACTGAAGTAAAAGAGGTATGAAAAATGACATTACCTCGCTAATCAGCTGATTTTACAAGATGAAAGAATGTACCCAGTGTAATTCCTGAGCCACCTGCACGCAAACACGCGGTGTATTGCGCGTCAGCATCTTTCCTGCTGTATTTCGAACTTGGCTGGCAAGCTGAATGAAACAGGTCACGCCCTGGTTCTCCAAATTCGTTGGCTAGCGAGAAGCCCAATTTTACGTAAGTATCATAGTCTGGAGCGATGTCAATATTATTGGAATTGATTTCCTGAACGACTTCACTCACTTTGTCCCAGTTGTCGGTGGTTTTATGCGGTTTGAACGCAGGCTTTTTTACGTCTTTGGATGGCTTTATCAAACGATCATACACGCGAAGTTCATCGGAAATGTAAGCTGATGGGTCAAACGTATAGTAACGTAGGTCTGTAGGATTGCCGCCTTTTGTAGCATCGAGCGTAATGCCCAATGATTTGTAATCAAGCTTCAACTGCTCGAAATGAGCTTTGTAATTTTTCACATCACTGACCTTAATCAAACCCCAAACACCTTTACCAGATGTGGAAATAGAGCAAAAGGCTGTGTATGTAATATTTGCGAGTGCGTCTCGGAGCTTTTCAGCACTATCTATATGAGGGTTGTCCTGTGAGTCAATATCAAACTGCATCCAACCCGTTAGTCGTTCTATTCGTTCAGCGGTTGGTAGGCTTGCATCTCGAGAATGCATCAATGCTCCTGGACAAAAAGCAGGAATCTTCAACTTCAACTTCTTATCACCTGTTTTACGATACGTATTGATGTCCTTCAGTCGGTTTAATTCCGACTCTGTAGTTGGTTCAATGATGCTTTTGAGCCAACGACCAATGGTTGTAGTTACTGAAACCTTACTTCTAACCGACTCAAAACAGCTTGCTGGTTCATCAAACCAATAGGGAATAGTCGTTAAGTCGTTTGTGTTTTCCATTTAATAGGGGTGTGTGCTAAAAGTATTGAGAATGAAGTATACACCCTGTCTAGTTCCGTTTTCAAACCGACTAAGCGACTGAAAAGTGAAAATATGAGGTGTTGTTTGATCGACTTGATTGATGTTTCCAGTTTTTGGAAGCCGCAAAACTCTTCAGCCATTTAGTGAATTTGTGTTGAGTAAACGTAGAGTCATCACCAAGGTGGGTCAGTTTGAATTCTTCAAACATTGCTTTCGTTTCATACTTTATATTGAGCTCAAGTCCTTTCTCCTCCACCCAATGGTGAAAATCTCCACTGGTGGTTTGCGCCAACCGATTAGATGCAACATTGATAGTGTCGTAACCGACTAGTCCATTTTGTAAATAGAATCGAATGCATTCAACCATGAAGGCGTAAAAAATATTCCATTCCTTCTCGTCCCAAGACTCTTCACTAAAAAAGTAACCTCCGTGTTCCTCAATTATTGGTTCTTCCGTGCCTGATTTTATTCGCTGTGAGTAATATGGCGATAGTTCTAGAACGAATTGCCGTCTTGTGCTACTCGTGCCATCTGTATCCAAAATTGAATTACTACTCAAAATAAAATTTGGGCTTTGCGCTGCAGGAATCAAAAATGATCCTTGATTCTTTCTTTCAACTGTCAAGCCATCTGTAAGACACGAATACAGAACAGAGAAGTCAAAGTTTTTACGTACATCGTCTAACGAAACGACCTGTGTGAGTGGTTGAACGGTCTGAAAATTGAACTTATCCTTCGGGTCAAATCGTTTACCATCTATTGTAGTAACCTTACGAATCTGATTCACGGCATTGACTATTATGCCTTTACCAGTCCCTCCTTGAGGTTGATTTACGTCTGTAATCGTTTGATCATAAAGTATTACTGCTTGTCCACGACTCGGGTGAGAGTATGCATGCATCAAATAACCTAAAGCTGACTTAAAAGCATCAAATCGCTTTCCGTTCTCTTCAGTAACATTCATCAAGAATTTTACGAATTCGCATTCATGACGATTGATGTCGTTATGGAACTCTCTTGGAATAACCTGTTTTTTCCAAACGTAGCTATTCCCGAGGCTTTCGTATGAGATGACTTCAATTCCGCTTGCTTTGATTTTTACCACTCCGTTCTTGAACGGAACATAGGAGGTGTCTCTGGTATCGCTAAGGACGGTTTTGGGTAATATTTCGAGGTGGCCTAGCTGGTTGTCGTTAATGATGAGGTGGAATTGTCTGTAATAAGTATCCTTAAGTGCTATTACTGAAGTACTGATTCCTTCTCCCTCGAATTCAAAATCAAGCCCTAGCGTTGACAACGATTTCAGCTTTGACTCCATGAATTCTTGTATGATAGGAAGGCTGGCTTCATTAAGAACTCCCCCTCGCTCTCTTACGATGTTTTCCGAGTTGCTTTCAAGTTTATAAAACCCTTCGGCTTCAAGCAGCTCTTTTAATCCAGACCTTGATAGTCCGTACAAGCTGAATGGCTCATTCCTCTTTCCTCTTCGATACTCCTACATTCCGTATCGCAGATTACAAGCGGATACAAGCTCAGGTATTGGAATCGATGAGAAATCCTCTCCTTTTCTTATTTCGGGAATACCACTACCTGTTTGCCCCTTCATGACCGACTTCTCTTTTTTCTAGTGAATGATTCTGAAAGGTTAGCTTCAATCTCTTGCTCAATTGCCAATTGTGTTTCCGATAATGATGCTTTTCGAGTCTTGCTCAAATAGGCAAACAGGTCAGAACGTAGAAAAAGTAAATGTTTGCCCGGCTTGGAATAGGGAATCTTCTTCCCGCTTATTTTGTTGTACAATGTTGACTTTTTGATATGTAATATTTCCGCAGCAGAATCTGCATTTACATATTCTGAAGAAGGCTTGTCTGGTACAGACTGAGCAGCAATGAACCGTTCAATGTCTTCTAGTTTTTTTAACAGTTGACCTACTGCTGAAGGCAAATCTTCGAATGTGATTGGTTTTGTCGTCATAACAAGTTTGATTCGTGAATAGATCACAAATGTTTGTCAAACTTGACGACCTGTTAGGGGTTGCAAGGGGTTACAAAACTCACTTTTGTGCTTGTTTTACTATTACTCTCTATTCTGTAAGGTTGTCTTGAACTGTATCCAGCCCGTAAGAATCTAGTTCTTTCAAGGAGTATTTGGGCCTGTTACATTAGAGTGGACCATAAGAAAAGTCATGCTGGTAATATTTTACAGATGGACGTACCTGGCAGAACCACATTAACATTTGACATTTAAAAACACACCTGATTTCAACAACTCCAAGTAATTAAGCATATTGGATTTTTGTAAAGCACCCACCATACTTCATTTTATTTTGGACAGTTTCATTGTATTTTTGAAAGTATTTGGGCGAGCAATGAAATACTGTAGGCTGGAAAATGAACATTCCCTTTGCGTGAAGGATACATGAGCGATTTGATACAACAAAGAGATGTTCAGGCATTTACTCTCTCCGTCAATCAAAACCATAGAAAAATTGATCCTCAACTCAGCCTCTACAAGACAAGTACTTATTGGACCAGATATAGTTTTGCCAATATTGTTGAGAGAAAAGAAGCGTGTACTGAGTTTATGTTGCAAATTGTGGGAAGTAGTTATCTGAAGATGACCATGAACTACTTTGCTGGATTGACAAGGCTAAAAGAGATCCTTAAAACACTATCACGAACTTTTGAATTATGAGTAAAATTCTTTCTGGTAGTGATATGGATTACAAGGAATTTGTGGAGTCGGAACTCCTCCGCATCTGCTGGAATCTTGTTACGGGTGAGCGAGTGACTTTAGCTAACCTTTATTTTTATCACGGGTTATTTGACAAAGACCATAGAAACCCTTTTCCACCCCTCACCGAATGGAGACAACAGCGAGCGGTCGAGATTAAACTTCGACAAGAAGGGAAAGATTACACGTCTGTGATTCAAGCAAAACTGGAGGCCAAACGCTGGTTCTATACACACATACTTTCTCCTTGCAATAATTTTAGTTCCAAGCAATTTATCTCACGCTGCGAAAGAATCGGGGGGCTGGTGCCTATCGAGTGGAAGCGGCTATATGAATATCGAAGAGATCACGAACTGCTGAAATACCAAGAAGTACTGTATAGCGGTGCTCGAAAAAGTCCTTATCCGAAGGCTAAAATTGAACGAGAGCTGAATTGGTGGTCCTGGGTACTTTCTCCGGAGTCATCAGCTAGTTCTCCCAAGGATTTTGTTAAGAAATTTGAATCGGATGCCTCGTTAAGAGAAATTCGGAAATTGGCTGCGGAAATAATTGAAGGGAACGCTACGTTTGAACAAATAGGAGCACTTGAAGATGTCGGGTGGCGTAAATACGCCTCGGCCGATGCGCGGATTCAGTACAGAGCATGGCTCATCGAAAATCGAGAAAACGACCAGGTCTGGGAGGGTGACATATCCAATTTGGTTGCAAAACATGAGGAGACACCGCGTCAATTGGCCCCAACACCGATAGAAGACTCTGCTGTATTAAAAACATCGGATGAAAAAGGGGAGGTACTTACTTATCGAGAAGCTGCTTATTTATTGGCCTATAACCGAATCATAATCAAAGATTCTCGCTCAGACCCTAAAGAGGAATCAAAAGGTTTTGCTAAAAACCTGTGTGAAAAAGTTAAACCTTCGTCAGGGAACCAATTATATCAAAAGTATAATAAAATTAGGTACGCTAAGGGTCGTGACCTAGCCTTCAAAGACCAGATTGACCTTTACGCTCAAGGTGAAAAAGTAAATGACCGTGGGATAATGGCTATTATAAACGCTGTGGAAAAAATATTTCCAAGGATTTCTAATGAATACAAGGCTGAAGCTGAAGAGGACTTAAACCGCTGGAAGAAAGAATGGTTAAAAATGAGATGAAAAAATGCAATCCCTTGCAATCTCCTACAGGGTCTGGTTTGAACAAATATTGGTCTGTTCATACAAACATCAATCAGATATTTGGACAATGAGGAAGGTGGAGAACGGAGACTTGCCGCTGCAAGCGTATCGTGTCCAGGAACCGCTATGGCGAAATTGGCAATTTTCCCATACGCTTTGAAGAGAATCTCAAGCGCTTCACCGACTGGGAAACCATAGCCCAAGAATCACGTCCGTCATACACGCCACAGAACCGATAGCTTCTAGTGGGTTGTAAAAACCTCAATCGCGTAAATCGCTAATTGTAACTAGCTGTAAAACAGTCATTAATGAATGGTGGATATGCGCCAGCGTCCTGAATTCCACAACGGTTTTGCGTGAGCTTGTGGCATCGCTATGCACGTGGCTATTTCACACTTAACTTTCCGCTGTATGGCGTTACCACAAATTCACCTAAAAACGGCAGGTTTAAACGTAGGTTATTGGATTGATCACGCGCCACTTCTGGCCTCTTACCTATCCAAAGCAATCAAGACGCAATCGTTGATGGCAAAACCCGAAAGTCGATGCATATTCCATGTATCTGGAACAGACCAATGACGTCAATGACAAAATACCCTGTCCGCGTTGGTTGCCGCGAGCAACTTTGCGCATGTGTTTTGGGTAAGTATTCGCGCCACGCAGGCGTGATGCAGAAATGATTGTGTTTACGTTCGCAGAGTTGCACGCCAAGAAGCATTCAGGCATACGTGAAACGCTTCTCTACTCTCGAGTGATTCCAACCACGCCTGAACTACCTTATTTGCAATGGTTGCCGCGAGCCACTTTCCGCATGTGTTTTGGGCATGTATTCGCTCCACGCAAGCATGATGCAAAATTCACGCAATTTGCGTTGGATTGTCTCAACGCCAATAATCGTTCGGATAAACGAGAAACGCTGCGTGTAAAGCCACCACCACCAAGCCCAAAACCAGCTGCTATGGTTGGGATTCTAGGTCGGCACATGAGCCACGCGACCAGGGCAGGTGGAACCTTACTTAAGAGCATTCATTTTTCATGCATTTTTAAACAACGCCATAATGCCTCATAAAGTACGCGCAGAATGCCCACGTGGATAGCTTCGCCATAACCCCCATAGGATTGTGGTGAGAATAATAATAAAGAAGCACACCTTTATTTTTCATTAAGTACTGTATTACAATTAGTTACGAAATAATTATTTCTATTTAGGCGGAATTGAGCGTCCTTTCATCCATGCCAGAAGATTGTATGGGTTCTATGGCATGTATGGCGGATGAGGACACACGCCATACGCCTTGCGCCAGCCGCCAGGTGGCTCTGATGTAGAGGCCATGGCACAGATTCCCCAATCTTATAGAGGAGGCCACCCCTTTCGTGTTTTCCAAAACGCCCGGAGTTTCTCCCCCCGAAGAGAATGATTGGTTATAAATTCGGTCGTATACTCCAATCTTGAAAGTATAACCTCAAGGCTTTGGCTATACAGGTTGAGGAGATCTATCTCGGTGAGACAGCTGAATCGAAGACAAATGTTTCTTGCTTCGGTAAAGTTCTTCTCGATAACAATATCATAACCTTTCCCCTATGTAAACATATCTGGGCATTCATATCTAAACTCCCACAACAGCTTTTGAATTTGTTTATTTCTTTTCTTCATAATTACGCGTCAAAATTGAAAGAATTCTTTTCGAATATACATCGAGGAACAAACAGGAGAGCAATTCTGCAAGTAGCAAAGATTTGTCGGTGCTATTTTCGTAAAGGTCTTAGCGAGTAGCATCAGTATGCCAAACCCCGAAACGTAGATTATCAAACCCCACATTCATTGAATTTTGACATTAGAAATCTTCAGGTTCAAAACCCCGTGGAATTGTGGGGTTTTTAGGAAACATTTGTGCTGAGTACAATTAGTATTTCTCGGTCATAAACTACTAGTGGATTTTCGAGTTAATTATCCGTAAACCACTTCCCAAAACCCCTAGACAAGACTTTTATGGGAATCGCTATCCTTAGTACCCATTTTGTCCTTGTAAAGTGTGAGTAAGTGGGGGTTTCTTGAATAAAAACTTGCGAAAAAGACCATAAAAATGTCCGCAACACACCTGTAAATGCACCATCTTGAAACCGAAATGCATTACGTAAAGCAGCTTATGGATTTACATATTTGAATAATGGGGGTAAGAGACTAAGGAAAACGAGATCAATACCGCCAGATTCATGGGGGTTTACAAGTCTAAAACTTGGAAGGTGAAACCATATTGAGTTACGGGGGTTTGTAGGAAATATTTGTGCTGAGTACAATTAGTATTTCTCAGTCATAAGCTATTGGTGATTTTTCGAGTTAATTATCCGTAGACCACTTCCCAAAACCCCTAGACAAGACTTTTATGGGAATCGCTATCCTTAGCACCCATTTTGTGCTTGTAAAGTGTGAATAAGTGGGGGTTTCTTGAATAAGAACCCACGCAAAAGACCATAAAAATGTCCGCAACACACCTGTAAATGCACCATCTTGAAACCGAAATGCATTACGTAAAACAGCTTATGGATTTACATATCTGAATAGTGGGGGTGGGATACTAAGGAAAACAAGAGTCCAATACCCCCAGATTCAAGGGGCTTACAAGTCTAAAAATTGGAAGGTAAAACCATATTGAGTTACGGGGGTTTGTAGGAAATATTTGTGCTGGGTACAATTAGTATTTCTCAGTCATAAACTACTAGTGGTTTTTTGAGTTAATTATCCATAGACCACTTCCCGAAACCCCTAGACAAGACTTTTATGGGAATCGCTATCCTTAGCACCTATTTTGTGCTTGTAAAGTGTGAATAAGTGGGGGTTTCTTGAATAAAACCCCACGCTAAAGTCCGCAAATTATCCATAGAAACACCCGTAGAAGCATCCCGCGAAACCCGCATAATGGGTTTTAATACCTAGTACGGACAGCTCACACAATCACCGATAAACCACGGAAATGCAACTGACCAATTCCTTGTCGTTTTTTCTTTATGAGCAAAGACTTAATAGTTGTTCTTAACTGCTTTATTTACACTTAATGAGTGCTTCGTGTTATTGCAGTTTGTAAATCTCATATTTTAGCAAATCTCTTTAATCAGGAAACCATGGCCAAAGCAGACATCGATTTTGAAAAAGAACTCTGGGACGCAGCGAACGAGCTTCGTGGCGCAGTATCCGAGAACAACTACAAGAATTACATTCTTCCTCTGGTGTTTCTCAAACACATTAGTGAGCGCCACGATATGGTGCATGAGGAGCTGGAAACCCTACTCCAAGACCCCAAGTCTGAACGCTATACCACCGACACAGACGAGATAAATTACACGCTTGAAGATGCGGATGAGTACCGTGCGAAGAATGCCTTTGTTATTCCTGAAAAGTCCTCCTGGGACTATCTGAAAAACAATGCCGAGCAGGACGACATTAAAGTGCGGGTAGATGACGCCTTTGATCAGTTGCAAGAGCTCCTTACGGTCTATAACCCACAGTTGAACAACCTCTTGCCAAGGATATTCGTGAAAAGCGAGTTGACGTCAAAGAATACCGCTGGCATCATCAACCTCTTATCGCACCCGAAATTCTCCGAAAAGGAAAACCCCGAAAGCGACATTCTGGGCCGTATTTACGAATACTACATAGGCCGCTTTGCGATGGCCGAAGGCTCTGGTGCGGGGCAGTTCTTTACACCGGGAAGCATTGTGCGGTTATTAGTAGAACTGCTCGAACCGTACAAAGGCCGAATCTTCGACCCTGCCTGCGGAAGTGGTGGCATGTTTGTGCAAAGCCTCAAGTTCATAAATGAGCATGGGGGTAGCAAAAGCGACATCTCCATCTACGGACAGGAAATGACCGCACAAACCCTGCGGCTCTGCCTCATGAACCTGATGTTGCGTAACCTCAGTTTCGACATCAAGTTGGGAAACTCCTTGCTGGACGATAAGTTCTCCGAACTGAAGGCTGACTTTGTCATAGCAAACCCGCCTTTTAACGTAAGTAAGTGGCACCCCGAAGACTTGCCCGAAGGCGACCCGCGTCTTTTTGGACCACGTGAAACATTTACTACAGATGGCAGCGCCAACTACATGTGGATGCAGACCTTCTGGCACCACCTCAGCCCCACAGGCACAGCAGGCATTGTAATGGCCAATGGCGCCATGACCTCCAACACGGCTGGAGAGAAGAACGTGCGGCAACACATGGTAGAAAATAGCATGGTAGATTGCATTGTGCGCATGCCCGATAAGCTCTTCCTCACCACAGGCATACCAGCCTGTCTTTTCATACTTAGCAAGAACCGCGATGGCAAGGACGGCACCCACCGCAACCGTACGGATGAGGTACTCTTTATAGATGCCAGCAAAATGGGCCGCATGGAAAGCCGCAAACTGCGGGTGTTTGATGAGCCCGACATTGCCCGCGTTGCGGATGCATACCATAACTGGAGAACCAAAGATAAAACGTACGAAGATGTAGATGGCTTCTGCAAAGCCGCAACCCTAGCCGAAGTACAAGCTCAGGACTACAAACTCACTCCCGGCATCTATGTAGGCACCGAAGCAGAAGAAGATGACGGCATACCCTTTGAAGAAAAAATGGACAGCCTAAAAACCACCCTCTTGCAACAGTTTGAAAAAGGGGCAGGTTTGAAGAAAAGGATTGTTGAAAATTTTGAACGGATTTAACTCTTGTTCATTTATTTAGTATGTTCACAAATTATGAACAAGAATAAATAATGAACGCTATGATGGAGCAATTTGACTTTGAGCACTTGATTCGTGAAACGCTGGAAAGCCAACGTTTGAACATTAAAGTATCTGATTTCAGGAAAGAGCCAAAAGTCAATTCTGATTTTAGCGCAGATGCTGAAATGAAAATTGCGGGTGAATCTGTCCTTATAGAAGTTAAGCGCTCTATAGAGCCACAAAACCTGAAATGGTTGACCGAGCGGTATCTGCCAAATGAACGACCTGTTCTTATTGTTGCAGAATACATAAGCCCCAAAGCGAAAGAACTGCTTATAGAAAGTGGCTTCAATTACTTGGATAAGGCCGGAAACATATTCCTCAACCTTCCGGGTATTCGCATAAAGGATGAAGGACACAAGAACAGCCCAATAAGCGAGAGTTACAGAAACAGAGCATTTACAAAAGCAGGAATTTCGGTTGTATTTCAATTACTGATGGATCCACAGGCGGTAAACGACACGCAACGCAGTCTCTCTCATAAAGCTGGTGTGTCCTTAGGGACAATTCCTAAAGTGTTGGAGCAGTTGAAAAACGAAGCCTATATCATGCAAGCCGACCCCGTACAAAAGGTGCTGGTTAATTATGAAGATTTGCTGAAGCGTTGGATAAGCGCAGCAAGAGAAAAACTGTTTGACGCAAACGAAGAGAGCAGGTACCAGCCATTAGGAAGAACCAATAATGAGCTTTTCCGCAATGAGGCATTCAATGGCGATGCTTATTGGGGAGGTGAGCCTGGTGCCGCTTTATTGACCTCATATCTCAAACCTGAGAAATTCGTGTTGTACACATCTCTTAGCAATCGTGAACTTCTCAAAAAATACAAGCTACAGAAAACCCCTACGGGCGAATTGCATGTTCGCCAACCCTTTTGGGCGTATGCACTTAACACGTCAAACCATGTCCATCCCATTTTAATTTATGCCGAACTTGTTTCAAGTGGTGATAGCCGAAATTTGGAAACCGCAGAACTGATATTCGATGAGTACATCAAGCAAAACATATAAGGACTATTCTTTTGCTGATCATGCGGAGGTTTACCGCATTATTGAACAGGTTTGTGCGGCTTTCGGCATTCACTACTACCTCATTGGTGCCAATGCACGAGATGTTGCACTTTTCAGAGCAGGAACAAAGCCTACCAGAGGAACTGCCGATGTAGACTTTGCAGTCATGTTGCCCGATATGGAAGGCTACGAAGCGTTTAAGACGAAATTGAAGACCCAAGGGTTTGAGGACGCACATGGCGGGATGCCATACCGATTGTTTCACAGAAGCAGCAATACGGTAATAGATTTACTCCCTTACGGACAGATTGCTCAGGAAAATACAGTCTCATTTACAGAAAGAAGCGTAGAGTTATCTACCGTAGGGATGGACGAAGTGGGCCAACACACCGAAGCCTTTGAGTTGAAAGACGTTGGTTTATCGGTACCAGTTACCCCAGCACATGGAATAGTCATTCTCAAAATGATTGCATGGTCCGAAACACCAAGTAGAACAAAAGACCTTGATGATATTGCCACATTGCTAGAAGCTGCTTGGGGACTTTACCAAGATGAGTTGTTTGTGGAAGACGCGGAACATGCCGATGTTTTTGATGCGGACGATTTCGATACAGAGGTAGCTGGCGCAACAGTTATGGGGCGGAAGATGAACGATATTCTCATGCACAACTCCCAGCTAAAGGCCACCATCAACAAAATGATAGCCGATGACCTCAGCGCAACAGCTGGCCCTATTTCGGTGGTCATTGCTGGTACCATGAAAAAAGACATAGCACACGCCAATCGTGTGCTGACAGCAATACAGAAAGAAATTTCAGATAGTTAGCTAATGCCCCAAACCTGCAATACATATAATCGCGTTTCTCAATGCAGCCTCAAAACCACCCTCTTACAGTAGTTTGAGAGGGGCGAAGAGTTGAAGGAAATTTTGAACGGAGTTGAAATTAAAAAAACAAATCATTAACGGTTTGCGTTAATAATATATATTTGCAGTGGTAATTCATTACAAGTCAAATCGGCTAAAAAAGCAACTGACCATCCCAAAGGAAATTGCGAAGTCCTTTGGTCAGAGAGCTAAGAAAGTGAATCAGCGCATGAAAGAATTGATTGCGGCCGATGACCTTGGAGTTATGAGAACAATTCCTGCCGCAAATTGCCATGAATTAGCAGGAACTAGAAAAGGGGAACTGGCGGTAGATGTATCAGCAAATTTCAGGTTGATATTTGAACCAAACCACGACCCAATTCCAGAAAAAGAAGACGGTGGCCTAGACTGGGATGCGGTTACCGAAATCCAGATAGTTGAAATTGGAGACTATCATTAATACAAGCACCATGAACGCAGAACTTCAAGCACTTAAAGCACTTGTTTCCCCGCCCGGAGACACCATATTGGAAACTATTGAGTTCATGGGCATGACCCAGGTAGAATTGGCCGAACGTATGGGGCGACCAAAAGAAAAAATCAATGAACTAATAAAGGGGAAGTCACCCATTTCCACCGAAACAGCATTTCATCTTGAAAGGGTATTGGGAACACCTGTAAGTTTTTGGATGAACCGCGAGCGGGAATACCGAAAGGAACTCTATGAAATCGAGATGCAAGAACAGCTTGTCCTGCAATATGATTGGTTGAGTTGTTTTCCACTTAGAGCAATTAAGAATTTTGGATGGGTTGAAGACACGCGAGATAAGAGTGTGTTGGTTCGCCAGATGTTGCGCTTTTTCGGTATCGCCACAACCCAAGAGTGGAATCGATTATATGTTGACCAAAAAACGTCTGTAGCCTTTAGAATTTCGCTAGCAAATACTAAAAGTCCACACGCGCTTTCTGCATGGTTGAGACAAGGCGAACTGGAATCGCGCAAGTTGGGTGTTGCCGATTATGACAAGTCAAAGTTTAAGGCTGCTCTGGGAGAAATAAAGTCTTTGGTTCATCAATTCCCAGATGATTTTGACACTCAATTACAATCACTTTGTGCTAGTTGTGGAGTTGCATTAGCATACGTTCCCACTCTACCTAAGGCCCCAGTTAGTGGTGCTTCAAGGTGGTTTCATGGAAAACCACTAATTCAGCTGTCTGGAAGGTATCGGACGGATGATCATTTTTGGTTTACTTTTTACCACGAGGCAGCGCATATTTTGCTGCATGGTAAGAAGGATATTTTCCTAGAAAATGTAGAAGGCACAGCATTAGACCAGGCAAAAGAGGATGAGGCCAATGCTTTTGCAGCAGAAGCTCTCCTGTCGGAAAAGGAATACGCAGAGATTCGCAGCGCTAACCAGTGGACGTACGATTCCATCAAGACTTTTGCCAAGAAACTCAACACTTCTACTGGAGTGATTATTGGTCGTCTGCAACATGATAAACTTCTCAATTGGTCTGCTGGAAATGACCTGAGAAAAAAGGTTGATCTATTTGCCTAATGCCACAAAACTGGAAGACATATAATCACGTTTCTCAATGTGGCCTCAAAACCCACCTTTTACGGCTGTTTGAGAAGGGCGAAGAATTGAAGTTTAGCACTTATTAACGTGCTCTGGAAACTAAAATTGGAAAGAATTCGTTAATCTCGCACAAGAGTCATGGAACGCCACAAAGAATTAATATACAGTCCTCGGTTCGTTGGAGAGCGATTCGATGGACATAGTTTGCCATTTGAATTTCTGGCAGATCTTCAGGCGTTAGGAAAGTTGAATACAGAGATTGCTAAGTGGTTATTCAAGCAAAAACACTCCGAACGGCAGCGAGTTCCGAGAGGCTTTACGGAAGGTATTTCATATGCCATTACTGGCATTAGCGATGGTAGCGCGGTGCCACAGGTAGAGCTTGCATCGCCTATGAAGGGCATGTTTCCAGCTGAATATGACGAATTTTACAAGGAAGCTCCGAAAAGGCTTACTAACGCTATTCAGTGTCTTTCAGAACAGGGAGATCCCACGGAGTATCTGCCTATTGAAATACTGCGTGGCTTGGAAAATTTCGGAGCATCATTACGTGAGGACGAGCATGTAGAGTTTTCACCTAAGGCAGATAAGAAAGCGAAATACTCCAACGCTATCAGAAAAGAGTTGCTTCTTAGCCTTTCTCCAAATAAAGAATACACCAAAGACGGTTTGCTTCTTGGACATGTAATTGATTTGAACAAGGAGAAGTTGACATTCCAACTAAGCACGTTGTCAAATGTTATTGTTGGAGGCAACCTTTCAAATGAATTGTATGAAGATTTCATGGATGCATTTTCGGAGGAAGAGCCAGGTAAGCGTAAAGCAGTGCAACTTAGAGGGTCTATTCGATACAATGCGTATGACAAACCCCGTAAAATAGAATCCGTATCCGAACTCAATATTGTTGACTCATTGGATATTCAATGGCAATTAGAGAAAATAGCACAATTGAATTCGGGATGGTTTGAAGGACAAGGAGAGGCGTTTGACCCACAACGATTGGAAGCACTGCTTCATCTTTTTAACGACTTGTATTCCAGAGAAGACAATCCATTTCTATACCCGACCCCTGACGGTGGTGTGAGCGCGGAATGGGAAAACGACCAATTCGACATATCGTTAGAAGTGAAACTTCTTTCTATGAGCGCTGAGTATCACTGTTTCAACAAGAACGATGACACGAGCGCGGAAAAAAAGCTGAATTTGAACGAAGAAAGCGACTGGGGGTATTTGCTTAGTGAACTATCCACTCGATTAGACTAAGCTGTAGAATGGATCAAACCACATTGCTTTACAGACAGGTGAATCCCGATTGGATAAAGGAGGGGAGACCCACCAGCCAGACATTCAGTCCGTTTCCGAAAGACAAAGGCAAGCTAAGCGTTTACAATGGCGATAAATGGACTGCCGAAGATTCGTTCGATCATTTTACCGAAACGCAAGGATTTGATGCAGAAGGCAATGTAGCCGTTGCCGTAAGTGAGTGCACTACCTCACAGCTTGATGCTGTAGAAGACAACAAACCTTATGACGGACATGCCTACATAGACTACACGCCATATAGCAGCGGCCAGATAAAAACCAAGGCCAAGCAATTGAAGAAGGCAGCGTTAGACCGAGGCTGGACCTATCTGAAAAAGGCGTGAGGGATACTTCTAAATTAGATTAGAACAGCCTAATGCCTCAAAACTGGAAAACATATAAGCTCGAAGAGCTAACGACCCTTTTAGGCGATGGACTTCATGGCACGCCTAAATATTCCGATGATGGTGGTTATCATTTCATCAATGGGAATAATCTCATTGACGGTCATATTGTGATTAAGAAGGACACCAAAAAGGTAACTGAAGATGAGTTTCAGAAATACAAGAAAGACCTCACCAATCGAACCTTATTAGTGTCAATCAATGGAACTATCGGAAAGATTGCATACTACAATGGTGAAAAAGTAATGCTTGGTAAAAGCGCTTGCTATTTCAATGTTAAACCAGATGTAGACAAGGTTTTTATTAAACAGGTGATTTCGAGCAAATACTTCTTGGACTACCTTAATTCAAACTTTACGGGGTCGGTTATTAAAAACGTCTCCTTAAAATCTATGAGGGAGTTCCCAATCAATCTCCCGCCCCTCCAAGAACAAAAATCCATCGCCTCCATACTCTCGGCATTGGATGATAAGATAGAGCTGAACCTACAGACCAACCGCACCTTGGAGGAAATGGCCATGGCGCTGTACAAGCATTGGTTTGTCGATTTCGGCCCGTTCCAAAACGGCAACTTCATCGATTCCGAACTCGGTTCCATTCCTGAAGGGTGGGAGGTGAAGCCGATTGGTGACTTGGTTGAAACTGTTGGTGGTGGCACTCCGAAAACCAAAATGCTTGAATATTGGGAGGACGGAAATATTATTTGGTATTCGCCTACTGATTTAACCAAATCAAATTCTCTTTATAGGGTTACCCCTTTAGGTCGCACTGCATGTGATTTGTTCATAGGTGACAGGCTCATGGCAGGTCATTCGATTCAGTAGTTTTTCAAATATGGAATCCCTGAAATTCAACCTGTTGAACCTATAAAAGTACTCATCAATATATCTGTGCAGATATTCCCT
>Ga0208903_1001066_pt1 | contig 16840 bp, 28 predicted proteins | sample AntAceMetag02UKJ_FD_184769 | JGI IMG/M metagenome (GOLD analysis project Ga0208903, IMG submission 184769) | Saline lake microbial communities from Ace Lake, Antarctica - Antarctic Ace Lake Metagenome 02UKJ (SPAdes) (version 2) | ecosystem: Environmental > Aquatic > Non-marine Saline and...
GAGTTAGAAATATATGTATATATTTGCTAACAAATACTAACAGTTGCTAACAAAGATAAACAAAAATAGAGCCGACGAAATTGTGCTAATACACAAAGAAGTCATTGACTTATTGGATACTAGGTTACCGAAACGATACGTGGCGGAGGCTAAGAGAAGATTATTGGAAGACAAAGGCATACAGGTAAGCGATTCTATGATAAGACAAATAAAAAACGGACATACTGTGAATTGGGAGGTGCTAGAAATCTTGACGGAGATAGCAAACCAAAACCAAAAGGCAGTATTGGCCATAGGAGAATTAATAAGTAACAAGTAACATCTTAAATTATGACAAACAAGAACAAAATGTTACCCGGAATGTTTGATGACGGAATCGAATTTTTTGTGGATAACGACAGGGTTAAAGTGCTTTCATCGGGGAGCGTTAAGGATTTTACCGAGCTTCCATTTGCAACCATCCAAATCTTAAAGGATGAGATTAAAAAGGACAAACGTGCTCGTGCGCACTTATTGGACCTGCACCCGGTGGGCGAATATAAACGTCTGGAGCAGTTTGTAAAATGTCGCTTTGGCGGCTTGGACTACACTGCCGATATTTCCCATGAAGGTATTCAGGATGGTGAATATTGGGATTGTCCGCTTCACGGAAATTGTGCTTCCGAAGGCGTATTGTGCAAGGCCGTCTCCATAAATGGCAGTCCTATGAGCGCACAGGATATTCAGTTGGCCAAGCTCTTGGCCACTGATCACACAAACGAACTTATTGCCAGTGAAATGAATTTGCCTCTGGGTAGCTTTCATTTGGCCAAAAAAAAATTATACCAAAGGCTGGGTGTGCGCACCAAGCAAGAGGTGACCACATTGTCTCATAGACATAATCTTATCTAGGCAACTCCTAGGTGTACGTTCATACGATAGTCCACTGACTTGGTATTTGTTTTTTTTATTTTGATTTAAGCCCTGTTTGTTCAGTGACAGGGCTTTTTAAAAACCCATGAATTATGATAGAATTAAGACAGCTTATTAGTGAAATCAATGCGCTGGAGGCACGAAACCGCCAGTATAAAATAAGGGAGCGTTTAGGTTACGAGCTGCCCGCTGATTATAGGCATAACGAATTGAAATTAGAGGGGCTTTACCGAAGAAAATCGGAATTGATTGCCCAAGTAGATGTATCTGAACCACAATTTATACTATAACATGAAAAAAGGAAGAAACAGGACTATGAGTATATGTCTAAGCGATATACCTAAGAATAGGATTTTAAAGCATGAGAATGGAAAACTATACCTAGCAGTAGGTACCTACGATTATGACGAGCCAGATAGGTTTGACAATGATTTTAGCCTGAGCATATCCCGTACCACCGAAGAGTTGGAGCGCATAAAGGCCGGTGAAAAAATAGACCGGGTATTTATTGGCAACGGACGTATTTGGCCGGATAAGGAAATGACACCAGCGGCAGAAGAAGATTTGAACGGACTTGCCTTTTAACTTATTTCAGTAATTAAAATATTTTGTATGTTTGCATCGCACAAACAGTATAGGAGTTATCCTAAACTAAATTTTAACGATAAGGAGTTGCCCGCTATGGGTAACAACAACGAAAGTGTTGTACTTCCAGTCCTAGACTGTTTGTGCAGCCCTAAGGCGGCAACTCCGCATACAAATATTTTTTCGATGCACAAGAAAAAACAATTTGTAGCTAAGGCCGTATGCCTTAAAGCCACTCCTGTGGCTACGCTACACGACATTGCCCAAATTTTAAAACACTGGGCGCAACACGTATTCAGTTTTATTTTAGGCGTTATCGCGTCACTTGCTGTTGCAAGTGCGGTGGTTACAGCTATGGCAGTTCTATGCCAACACTACAATTGGCAGTTGCCGATTTGCTTTCTCGCATAGAGCGGGGCTACTCTCCTAACACCAAAATCAAAGCATAATTATGGAAAAATCAGTAGAAAATTTAATCGAGCAATTGTACAAAGACACTGCAATTCATTTTTTGATGCAGCCAGAGAACAAAAACGTGATGGTCAATGCTACAGATATGGCAAAGATTTATGATAAAAGGGTGCAGAAATTTAGGGACTTAAAGACCACACAGGAATTTATTGATGCACTCTTGGTATCAGAAAATGAAAAGTTGAAAATCAGAAATAAAGACCCTGAACAGGGTTTTTATTTGACTGAAATTGATGTTTACGACGGTAGAAAACGTGGCGGGACATTTATGCACAGAAAGCTTGCCGTAAAGTTTGCGGCATGGTTAGATGTGCGTTTTGAAATTTGGATGATTGATGTCATAGACCAAATTTTACATCAAACAATTTTTAAAAGGTTGAATGTTCTCGAGTCTAAAACCGATAAGGCCGATGAACGAAAAAGACTTTTGGAAAAAATTGAGCAATCCCCAGATTATTTAAGAATAAAACAAATAGAGGCTGAGAATCGAAAGCTTGATAAAGCCCTCAAAAAATTGGACAACGACCTGTTGGCCGGTCAAATACCAATGGATTTATAAATGAGCTACATAGACAAGGATGATATAATGAACGCCACCGAGGGCGGTCTGGTAATAATAGAAAGTTATTACCCTGGCGCTACCCACGCTCTAGGCACTGCAGGCAAAAAATTTAAGATGCGTGGCGAGGAAAAAACGGCCTCTGCCTCTATACGTCAAAAAGAAAACGGTTGGTATTACGTGACAGATTTTGGGGGCGACCAAAAGGAGCGCAATGCCATAGAGGTATGTATGTTAGAGGATACCTTAACATTTGCAGAGGCGTGTAGCGAATTGGGCGCACGCTTTAGTATAAAGGGCGCAAAGTTGGATACCAAGCTTAGTATGCCCACTATTACCAAAAGGCCAATTACGAAAGATGAGCAGGCCGGCACCTATGAATTTGAGTTTAAGGATTACACCAAGGAAGATTTGGCGGTCATTGGTCCTAACGTTAAGGAGCGCGACTGTTTGGATTTTAACCTTCAGGTGCTTAAGAGTTTTGCTTATCGCAAGGAAAACGAAGTGGTTACCTCAGAGGCTACCGATGATTACCATATCTACAGTTTTCACCATAAGGAGTGGCAGAAAATATACCAGCCCAATAGCCTTGATAAAGGGTACAGGTTTAGGTACGCTGGTACCAAGCCAAAGAAATTTATACATGGCCTTGATTTATTGCGACAGGAATTTAAGAAAAACAAGGCGCGCGCAGAGGAAGAATACCAGGAAGTCGGCAAGGAGCCAGACCCACGTTTGGATGCCGCATTTATTGTGAGCGGTGGCAGCGATGGTATCAACCTAAGGAGTTTTGGCCATTTTCCGTTATGGTTCAATAGCGAAAGCGAACAGATGGAGTATGCGGAATATAAGGACATTATGGTAATGGTAAAGGAGCTGTATTATGTTGCCGACTTGGATAATACAGGAATTAACCAAGCGGTTAAGTTGGGATTAAAGTATTTGGATATTCGGTTGTTATGGCTTCCAAAGGGTTTATCCAAATGGCGTGATAAACGTGGCAATCCAAGGAAGGATTTTAAAGATTATGTGGAAGTATTCTACAAGCCAGGTAATGAGATAAAATTTAAAAATCAGCTGAACAAACTTATAGACAATGCCCTGCCTATGAAGTTTTGGAACGAGTATAGAACGGACAAGGGCATAAAATACAGCTTTAAGAACAGCCGCGCATATCATTTTTTACAGCACCAGGGTTTTGGTAGGTACGAGCTTCAAAATAGTAAGGACGGCTTTGTATGGGTATGGAAGAGTAACGGTGTGGTAAAGATTGTAAGGGGTTCGGACGTAAAAGGTTTTGTGAATCAGTTTTTGGTAGAACGCCAAATGAACGAAGAGCTTCGCGACATGGTCTATAATACTCCTAGACTTAACGAAACTTCGCTCACCAACTTACCCTATGTAGAGATAGATTTTACAGATGCCGATAAAGAAAGCCAGCATTTGTTTTTTAAGAATGAAGTGTGGAAGGTTACCGCCCATGGTATAGAACGCATTAAATACGAAGCGGTAGACCGTGTTACCTGGGAGGATAAGATAGTAGACAAAAAAGTACGCATACAGGAGCAGCAATTTGCGATAAGTAAAGATGCCCATGGAGATTGGGATATTGATATTATTAAGAAAGACAATCAGTTCTTAAATTATCTGATCAACACCAGTCGTGTACATTGGAGAAAGGACTTGGAAGAGGGCTTTGAAAAGAACGAGGTTAAAAAGCGTGAGGATTACTTTTTGGAGCATCAATTTAATATAGCCGCTCCAAATCTGGATGCGCACGAGATTCTGGAGCAGAAGATGCACCTTATAAACAAGGTTTTTACCCTTGGTTATATGCTACATAAATACAAGAACCCTGCGCGGCCTTGGGCTCCTTATGCTATGGACCACAAAATAGCGGACATTAGCGAGAGCCACGGGGGCAGTGGTAAAAGTATATTCCTTAAAAGCATACAGTACATCCTTAAGAACAACCATTACATTAATGGTAGGGATAAAAAGAAAACTACGGACGATTTTATCTACCATGGTATTAGTGAGGATACGGATTACATTTTGGTAGACGATTGCCATGCTTATACGGACTATGGATTCTTTTATAACGCTATTACGGGTGATTTGGATGTGAACAACAAAAACGGGCAACGTTACATTATACCCTTTAGCCACAGCCCAAAAATAGCATTTGCAAGTAATTTTCCACCCAATGCCTTAGACCCATCTTTAGAGAGGCGTTTGCTTTTTACAGTATTTAGTGATTACTACCATTATAACAAAGATGGTGAGTATATGCAAAACAGAATAGTATCCGACGATTTTGGGGGTAAGTCCCTCTTCTTGGATTTTACGGATGCCCAGTGGAACGACTGTTTTAATTTTCTGGCACAATGCCTTCAATTTTATTTAGGACAGGCGCAGAAGATAGACCCACCTATGGAGAACGTTACCAAGAGAAATCTTCTAAAGGAAATGGGCGACCAGTTCCATTCTTGGGCAGATACTTTCTTTAGCATTACCAGGGAAAACGGAGTGTCTAAAAATTTGGATGCGGATGTGCCCAAGAGCGAGGCCTTTGAGGAATTTATGAAGCAGACCAACATGAAGAAGATGACGAGCAATCGTTTTAAAAAATCCCTAAAAGCCTATGCGAAATATAACGATTGGATTTTTAACCCTAAAGACCTTGCCCCGGATGGTCGTATTATGAAGAAGGTGGGCGGCGAAACACAGGAACATTTTTATGTGCGTACCAAGCCAAGGACGGCTAGCGATGCCCCTGCAGATGCAGCGGAAAAAAATGAGGATTTTCTGGGATTTGAAGATGATGACCTTAACGTAGATGTACCCTATTAATATGAGAAATTATACCAAATTAGAGATAGCCGCTATTCTTAGGGGCTGTGAGAACACAAGGGAGCTTATGTACGTCTGCAGGATTTTTTATTATCTCTTTAATAATTGGAGGCACCCGTATTGGGGCATCATACTAGAGCTGAGCAGGGCACGGGAGAAAACATTCAATAGTAAGTGATTATGAATTTACGCGGACTAAAATACATGTCTAAATGTTTAAAAGCTGGTATAAGAATTTACCCAGTGCTTAAATATGGCAGCTATTATCTAGAAATAGAGTTTAACAAGTCTTCCGAATTTCTGCCCCGTGAGGTAATCAGAAAAAAGCTAGGGGACCAACGATACCCAACCAATACAACTGCATGGAGCGATAAGGCTTTAGAACTCTATGAATATCTATACAACACCAAGGTAATGCCAAAAATGAACGCAGCATGAAAAAAGCAAGATTAACAAAAAATGAAAAGGAGTTCTTACAGAACAATAGGCACAAGTTTACGACTGCAGAACTTTTATTGCATATAAATACCCAAAGAAAACAGGTAGATGTTCTTAAGATAACAACGTTTAGGACGCTGCTATATAAGGCGGATATTAGGCGGTGCAGCGTCTTAAGATGGACGCGTACCGAAACACAATACTTATTAGACAATTATAAGGTCATGGGCAATATTGCAATTGCCAAGGCATTGAGTACAAAAGGCCGTGTGTTTACGAGAAAGAACGTTGATAAGAAAATGATATTGATGGGCATAACCAGGACTCCGGAAGAGCTGCAGGGTATTATAGACGGTCACCAGCGCCGCGGTGTCTACCATAAGGGCAATGTAAAAAGATGGGACGGCAAGCGTGTTCCGGAAGGTGGCCGTAAAGTGCAATTTTATAAAAATGGAAACCCCTATATCTCCATTAAGGTAAACGGTTTATTGGTGCGGTATGCAAGGCACCGCTACCAAGAGCTGCACGGGCAATTGCCCACCAATACCAAAGTGTACTACAAGGATATGGACCCTATGAACGTGGTAGATGATAATTTGGTGGCCATGCACGGTACGGGACTTACTGCAGCGCAAAAAGAGTTGTATAGGCGCAACTGCCAAAAGGCCTTAAAAGAGATATTTAAGAATACCGCCGTAGCGCAGACTGCAATGGAACCTTTGGAAAAGACCGTAAATCCCACTGCAAAAAAGATACCGGTACGCATTGATTATAGAACTGTGGTATATGTGCCGTTGGGCAGTAATATTGCACAGGTTAAAGAGCAATACAGACCATTGGCATAATGATATTAGAACCAAAGAGCATAGAGAACACCGCAAAGGAAATACATGGCAAATTGGAATTTTACTACAAAATGTGGTGCGATTTACAGGAAGTGGCCAAAAGCAACGGATATGAACTGGACGAGAAGTCCGCCAAAATAAGACCCTATGGGAAAGAAAAGAAGTAGCAACGAATATTATACAGGTACCGGAACGGGAATAGACAAACTGTTGGAGAGCGGTGCTACTGTATTTTTTACAGATTTGATAATAGCCATGGAACACGCTAGGCAAATTAGGAGCTACTATTACCAAGTATTTGATAGCAAAAGAAAACACTGCGGCTACGCCGTACCTAAATAAGTAACATCTAAAATTAAATTATGTATAGAACACCTTTTCAGCTCGTAGACGGCGAGCCAGTAGATTTAAGCATACCGCGCCATAGGGATGTGGTTCTGCAGCGGAACAAAAACTTGGAGAGAGCTCAGAAATTCGGGGTTGCTTTAGGGCAAGCCCTTATCACCGTAAGGATTGAAGTGGATATGGATTGCTTTAAGTGCGGCCGCTCCTTAGAGGCAGAATCTAAAATAACCTGGTACGGTGAAGACCCAATAATAGACGAGGAAATAAACGATCTGCATTGTGGTATCTGCCAAACCAGATACACCTACAAGCCTAAAGCCAAGGCTTTTAAATTATCCGAGGTAGATCTATATAAAACTGCAATACTATGATACTAGCCTTTAAAACATTTTGGGGTAAAGAAATGGGTACGCTGTCTGGCACAGCAACTTATTTTGAAGAGAAAATATGGACAGGCCTTATTCCTGCTATGGAAGAGGAGGAATACCTTAAAAAATACAGATCCTATTGTTTGGACTCCTTGGAAAGACTTGGTGTACTAAGTCCTGTTAATGATGATGCAATGACGGTACCAAAGGTACATACCATTAGGCGGGACAGCAACATGCGTTGGGCTGTTGGCAAAAAAATACATTTTTATAAGAATTTGCGCCAAGCCGATATGTTCAAATTTGCCCCGATGCTAAGGGTGAGAAGCATTCAGGAGATAGAAATTATTCACAGTGGGGAGTCATGGCGCATGCCTTGGGTTATTATAGACGGAGTTATACAGGAAAGTGCTGAAATTGAAATCTTGGCGCGTAACGATGGTTTCCCAAGCGTTAAGGCATTCTTTCAGTGGTTTAACGAAAACTTCACTGGCAAAATAATTCATTGGACACATTTAAAGTACACGTAATGAAAGAGTTTTTTGAAAATCTTGGAGAGCAAAGTTACGGTGCATTGTGGCTTGCACTATGTGTGTACATCATATTAATGATTATCGGAAATATTTTAAAATCAATCTATAAAAACAAATAAAATGAGCATTAAAACCTACAAGTACAATTACAACTGGCATGAAGCTTCTGCGGAGATTGCCATAGACACGGAGAAAATAAACAGTGAAGATTGCAAGCAGCTGTTAGAGTTCTTTAATTGGGACTGGGACGAAGACCTGCCCATACATGACGAGCTGGCCCGCCTTTATGCCGCAACCGCAATGCGCTTTGCCACACAGAACGGCCATAACCTTATAGGCGTTCTGGAAGGTTTTAAAGAGGCGGAAGGCTACCCTGTTATGGACGGAACCTACGGTATTACCTTGCTAAGCGTCCATGGCATAGACTTTAGCGAAATAGAACTGGAGCTGGAATGAAAATAAAGGAAAGCCCTTTCGAGGGCAGCCCGTTAAAAAATGAGATGACACACACCAAGCACGCGGATATCTTCTACAAGATGGTAAAACGGGCGCACGAGAACAAACCCAATAGCCTGTTTTGGCGGCAGGCATTTGGCTTCATAGAACAGAAATATTTAAAAAGTATCAAAACCAAAAAAAAGTAACATCATGGAAATTACATTAGAAACGACAAACGCGGACCAAATTATTATTAACACCTACAGCGGCAAGGAGTTGAACCCTATACGGCCAGATGCTGCCGATATAGACATACGTGACATAGCTAGGGGGCTTGCCTACAATAGCCATTTTGGCGGCCAGACGCCGCACTTCTTCAGTATTGCAGAGCATTGTCTTATGGTGTGCGACCTTATGGAGGAGGATGGGATTAAAGACCCCCATTTGTTAATGGCGGCACTTCTGCACGCTGCCAGCGAGGGGTATATTGGAAATATGGTAAAACCTTTAAAGATGTATTTGCCAGTCTTCCAGCAGTTGGAAGACCAGCTGCAGCAATTGATTTATACCAAGTATTTTTTGAACGCTGCGGATTATATGTCCAGGATCAAACCTTATGGTGGCATTGCGCAGCAATTGGAGTATATGAGATTTTATAGCAGCCCTACGAAGGACATTCGGAAGATAAGGTATTACTTTCCGCATACTGCCCTTAAGTTGTTCATGGACCGCTTTTATCTGTACATGAAACTAAGAAGTGAGAAGCTACAGGATAGTGAAGCAAAATAAATCTTAGATAAATTTAAAGTAAAAGCCAAGACAGTGAAAATTATGGAGAATGTAGCCAAATTTATAAGCGAGAATATTGGGGATTTAACATTTGTTATAAGCCGTTTAAGTAGAGAGGAATTTGAAAATGAATACTTATGCAAGCCAAGTGCCGAAGATTTAGATAAGCACAAGAGAGCCTTTGACGCCTTACTTGCTTATGAAAAGAACTGCATACTTAAATACGATTACCCTGATAATAGACCAAGTAGACCACCAAAAAAAGGCGAACAAATGGAAGATTACGCACGAACCTTTGGTGTAGAAATAAAAGATATGAAGGCTTGTTGGCGTGAAGTTGAAAGAGCGTTGGAAAATGGCTTATAACGTTTAGGCTATGTTTATTGCGATGAATAGATACAAACCTTAATAAATAAAGATGGAAGAAATAAATAATATATTAGAAAGACTAGAAAGTAATTTAAGAAGTGATGGTTATTATGATGGTGATATTGTAATACAAGAATTAAAAAAAGTGCGTGAATTAGCATTAAATATATGTATTGTTAGCAACCGTTTTGATAGCAAATATACACCACCTTTTAGAGTTGGCAGAAAACAAAGTAAAGCGGTTTTGGATGCAAATGGTATAGATGTAGTGTTCTTTAATAATAGCGAAAAGCAAGCAAAAAAATACTGTAATTACTTAAATGGCTTATAACTAGCGTATATAAGCAATTGACCAAAAAACCTGCGATATACGACCCATACTGGTGGTTATGCCATATTATAGAGCCAAGTGCTTATATACAACCTGTAAGCTGTATATAGCAGGTTTTTACAAAGGTCAAGCTTTTCGTAATACTATATTGTAAACAACAAACCACCCATAGCGGTGGTTTTTTTGTGCCCTAGGGTGCCCTCTAAGGCGTTTTGCTGCCCAAGACTGCATTATATTCCTGTTAATTTACAAACATTAAACAAAACAGTTAAAACGGCGCACGGGCCCTTGCTGCCCCTTCCTCCCCCTTCCCCTCAACTCTCTAGCCAAAAAAAACTGTAACTTTGTAACCACAAGTCTTAGACCCCGAAAACAGTACTAAAATAGGTTACAGTTCTTACTATTGAATTGTAACTTGGTTACAAAAAAATTGTAACCTTTTAGTAAGGTTACAAAAGTTACAAAATCATTTCTCCTCTGGTTACAGTTTTGCTTAAACCAATAAACCCCTCTAAGTTTCTTACTTAGAGGGGTTTATCTTTTTGGGTTACAAAGTTACAAAGTTACAAAAATTTGCCACCTAGATTGGGGTGACTGTTTTGGGCAGAAATTCTAGCACAGACCACACAGCTTAAAAATCATTTTGTTTAACGTTTGCTATTTTTTAGGTGCTACAGCACGGGTATTATTAAACAATAGACAAATAAGTCTATTTTTAGTGGCATGTTACAGTTAAAAACGACCAAATATGTCTAATTTGTAGTAACTTAGTGTAACCTTTTTACCATGTTGTTAACCGATCGCGTACAGGAAAATTTGCATATATGTGGGCTGGAGCTGGATTTTTCTGCCCATGCCATGGCATCTGGCAATTTCAACGCCCAGTCGTTCTACAATACGGATCTTACCAACGGTAGTTTTAACCCCGTTTACAGTAGTGTGGGGAGTGTCGGTTTTCAGGAGCAGAGCAATGAAGGTGCCAGCGGTGTTAGTTACACCCAGACCATTACCATGAAATTTCCGTCTATGGACGGTAACCGCAGCCAGCGCATAAGCGACCTGCAAAAATTAAAGTTTGTAAGCCTTAAGCTTAACGGCGGTCTAAAGCTACTGGTGGGCCGCAACGATTATTACCAGAACATAGCTCCCAGTGTAAGTGTGAGCAGCAATACCAAGGTAACGCAGGTTCAGGTGGTAACCCAGAGCATATTTCCCATTGGTTTTTTTGGTAACACGGCCATGTACGGTTTTCCGTACCAGCTGCCCATATCTTTTTTAGAAAATATATAAGATGAGTGTATTCCCTTTAGATATAGACACAAAACAGGATACGGTAGAGCGCCTTGCGGCTTTGGCCAATGTACCGGATAATTTGATCGTATTTGCCAAGGATATCAATTTGATCGTGGATGCGCTCAACGAGCTTAACAACAGGGATATTTTTATTAAAACGGGGAAATCTGCTTTTTGGCAGCTACAGGAGAACGAGGCCGAGAAAGCGCCCAGCTTGGGAGATTGGGCCATTACCGTAAACGATCAGGGCAATTTGTTGATTGCGCAGTACAATGGTGACAACAGCAATGGCGATGCCACTTTTATAAACGAAAGAGAATTTAAAAAAGCATGATGAATTTTAGTAGATACCTTCTTGGTTTTTTTGCCCTTTTTTTGGTAAGTACGGGTATTGCCCAGCAGCGATGGGACGAGTTTAGGACCGTAGGTATAGAAGCCCAAAAATTAAAGGCCACCCAAATGGGTGTTACTACCGTTGATCGCGGGTATATAGTTACCACGCTTTCCAATGGCGAACTGGTACGGATTAGTATAGATAATCTTCAGATAGATTTTAACGACTTAATTAATGCCCCTACCAATTTTGGCGGTAGCAGTGCCTATGAAATAGCGGTGGAGAATGGATATGAGGGGACCGAAACCCAATGGCTTGCAAGTTTGCAGGGTGCGGACGGCACAAGCTTACCGACAGGAGGCCTAAACGGGCAGGTACTGGCAAAGAAAAGTAGTACCGATTTTGATACCGAGTGGGTAAACTATACCACTGGTGAGGGCGGCACCCCATTGGGAAATTATGTAGGTATAGACGATAACAGCCCCCAAGAGGATTTGATTATGGCCGTTGGTACCACCGCGCAGCTGAACAATTTGGCCGCTGTAAACGCAGGGTTTAGGGTAGAGTTGGCAACGGATGGCGTAGTAGAGGATTTTGAATCCGTGATCCAGGGCGCCAAAGGTGATAAAGGAGATACTGGTTCCCAAGGCCCGCAAGGATGGCAGGGCGTAAAGGGAGATAAGGGAGATAAGGGAGATAAAGGAGATAAAGGGGATACGGGCGTCTCTGGGCCAAGAGGGCTTACCGGGCCAGCAGGTTCTGGTAGTGTAGACTTTAACGATGTTGGCCGAAACCCTTTTGAATTAACGGGCACTGCGGTATTGGCACAATCCACTATTTTAATGGACATCCCTTTTGACCCTTATGATAGCGGCTGGAACGGAGATCGTACAGTTCCTACAAAGAACGATATTTACGATAAGATAGAAACTCTTGGCACAGGTAGCGGGACGCAGGGACCAATTGGACCGCAGGGACCAAAGGGGGATAAAGGTGATAAAGGTGATAAAGGGGACACCGGTAGCACTGGACCTGCAGGGTCTGGTTTAAACAGGCCTTATGAAAGTTACGTAGCCAATATAGCGCAAAATTCCGCAAGTGCTCCAACTGCAATAATTTTAGAAAACACAACGAATGGTTTTTCTTGGTCTCGTGTGTCTACTGGTATTTACAGGGCTAGTGCCTTAGGTAGCTATAATTTAACGATGGCCACTATTAGCTTCCAGCAGCGGAACGGCAGCATGAACGAGACAGAGGTTAAGATTGCAAGATCAGGTACTTACTATCAATTTGCTGTGTTCTATAACAATGTGCTTACGGATAGTTTATTGAATGGTAGTTTGGAAATAAGACAATATTAAAATGAAAAAATTACTTCACTTATTTTTTTTCCTAAGTATTATGGGTTTACATGCCCAAGGTGTACTAAGGATTACCGGTAATACGGATAGACAACAGGTAGATAGTTTGTACTTAACTGGTACAGTGCTTAATCTGAAGATACAGAATAGCTTGCCCAAAGGGATTGATTTATCCGATTTAAGCGCTAGTGAAACGTATGAGGTAGTTACTATAGCCCAGGACACCAACGCCGTTGCGGGCTACTTTTATGTATTTACAGGCAATGCTACGTTAACATTGCCCAGTGCGCCAAGTATAGGGCAATGGGTAGCGGTTAGCAATATGAGCGCCATACCCTCTCCGGTGGTTGCGGGCAACGGCAATAGGATTATGGGTGTTGAAGAAAATTTAACTATGGACAGGCCTTATATAGGCTTTAGGCTGGTGTACGTAAACAGTACATTGGGCTGGATAATAATAGGACAATAAAAATAACACTATGAGCAATATAAGCGATTTATACCCTAGTGGTGGCATTGGCGGCGGCGGACTAAAACCCAGATTTCAAGAATTTCTTACAAGTGGTACGTTTACCCCTACCCAAGCACTTATAGATGGTGGCGGTATGATTACTGTTTTATTGGTCGCTTCTGGTGGAAGTTCGAATACGACCAGTCATGGTGGCAATGGTGGAGAGGTAATCGAGCAACAAATGTACTTAACCGGTACTGCTTCCTGTGCAGTTGTTATCGGAGGTAGTGTAACTGCAAGCAATGGAGTTGATAGCATATTCAACGGTTCTGGTGCGGGTGGCCAGACAATTATTGCTAGAGGTGGTAGCAGAGATCCCGAGCAAGTTGATAGAAAAGGAGCAAGTTGGGGGAGTATATTTGATTATGACAATGGATCTTCGGATGCAGGTAGCGGTACTAATGGATTTGGTGCTGGAGGTGGTAAAACTGGAAATAGTGAAGGTGGAGGTATAGAGACTGGAGCAGCAAACAGCGGTCAAGGGTCGGGAAGCAACAGAGCTAGCGGCAGCGGTTACTGTTTAATAACGTGGTGGGAATAAAAATATGGATATGGAAAATAGAGTGGCATTTATAGAAAATGGATTGATAGCCAATATCATAAATTCTAACATGGCCTTTGCGGCCACCTTGGGCGGTGAAATTTTGGACGTTACAGGTGTGCCCTGTGGTGTTGGATACCCTGTTGTTAACGGGGAAGTAAAGCACCCGGACACCTTGCTTTCACCTGCCGAGCTGCAAGAAAAAAAAGAGAATGAGGCTAGGGAATGGCGTAATGAAGAATTAAGCCGAATAGATTTTATAGTGCCTCTTATAGACCACCCGCAACATGAAGCCTATATGCAATACAGACAGCTCTTACGGGATTGGCCTTCTACAAACGATTTTCCCACAACTAAACCCTTAATAACATTTATACCATGAACACAATTATCTACATAGCAATACAAGGAGCTTTTTTAAGAATTACCCAAAGGGGCGAGGAAAAGCAATGGGGCGCCAAGGACGTTACCTGGGAAAAGAGTGCCAATGGCGGCATTACTTTTTTGAGCATGAGCACTGGTAAGATGCTATTTAACACTTTGGACTTTGCCTTGGCAAGTTTTAGGCTGTTGGATGAAGACCCCTTGTACGAAGAAATTGGAGAAACCTTTGCGGACTATAACCAATTTAAAAGTTGGGCAGATAGGTCTTTGGGTTTTAATACGGCCACGGGAGGTAGCGTGGCGTTTCTTACCCAAGAGGAATATGATGCGCTAGAGCAATCTGCAAAATATAAATTTGATGCAAATAATGGTATCGTCACCAATACCGCCTTTAATAAAAATTTTGGTTTTGAAGAGGATACCGTATTAGAAGGCAACGCCCCGGCTGGAAAAATTACAAACAACAACATATATGACTGGAACTACACCGCACTAGCCTACGGTGTAGAATGGGATACAGAATTACCCACAACTGCAATGACACGTATCGGTTCTATTAATTCCCATAGAACATTGCCAGTTCAATCATTAATGCGTAGGTGTTTGTTACTGGACAATGGAACGGTAAATTATTACCTATCTGCGACCGACTCTACCAAAAAAGAAGATGGTATTACCAATGCTGTTTTAGACGGAACGGACGGTATGGTCATGGTAGAAATACCAGAACATTACAAGAAATTTGAAACACAAGGTACAAGGCAAAGAGTATTGATTAGCAACGGAGAAATACTAGGCTTTACAAAAGTGCCAAAAAGTTATGTAAGTGCCTATGAAGCAAGCTTACAGCAAAGCACAAGTAAGCTTGCAAGCGTCGTGAACACAACAGCAGATTACAGGGGCGGCAACAATAATAGTGCATGGGATGATGCTGATAATACCTTATTAGGAAAACCCGCAACAAACATATCAAGAACTAATTTTAGAAATTATGCACGAAACAGGGGCTCAATGAACTGGAACATGGAGTTAAGCGATACCTACAAAACATGGGCTGATTTGATATACATTGAATTTGCCAACCTAAATAGCCAAGAATCCTACAACCCAGCAACAACAGCACAAGGCTATAAGCAAGGCGGATTAGGTAGTGGCGTTACGGATGCTAATACTGGAAATTGGGAGGATTTCAATTCGTACAACCCATTTATTCCTTGCGGAACTACCAATGCACTAGGTAACAATACAGGTGTTGTGGACTATGCGCCTACTGGTTGGGCAGACGGTAAAGTGTTTTCAGTACCATCATACAGAGGAATTGAAAACCCGTTCGGGCACATTTGGAAATGGATGGATGGTATTAATTTACGCATACAGTCAGATGCCGACGGTGGAAAATCGGAAGTATATGTAGCTAATACTTTTAACATGAATGATACGGATTATAACGGTTACACAAAAGTTGGCGAAGCTGCAAGAAGCAGCGGGTATATTAGTAGAATGATACCAAACCAACTAATACCAGAAGATACTAGTGGTGCAAGCTCTAACACATTTTGGGCGGACGCTTTCTATGCCCCTTTGCCAAACAGTGGCGAATCCTTAAGGGGCCTTCGGTCGGGCGGTGTTGCGGATTCGGGCGCGGATGCGGGGCTCGCTTGCTCGAGGTCGATTTCCGTGCCGTCGTATACGCGTGCGGGTTGGGGCTCTCGCCTTATATTTTTAACAGAAGAAATGATATAAACGCATAAAAGGGTGCGTATTAAATTTATTTAATATGTCCTTAAATATGGAAAAATGGAAACAAATAAAAGTAGGTACTTCATTGAATTATGAAGTATCTACAAAAGGAATTACTCCTGATTATTTAAAAGAAAAGTTACCTGCTAATAAAAAAAGATGCACTTCCTGTAAAAAAGTATTAGCTATTAAATTTTTTGACGAATACAAAACAAGTAGAGGGAATTTAAGTAAACGGGCAAAGTGCCAAAAATGTTATAAAGAATACAAAGCATTTCACGATGCAAAATATAGAAGAAAATTATGAAATCAAACAGCAATCAGCAACCGCCTAGAATTCAAGATTTAGGAGATGGTAGAAGCCACTTTAATTACCATATAGTTGAAGAAGTAAAAGAAGATGAACTACAGGGTTCATATACATTTTTTAGCTACGATCAGGTAACTGTAATAAACCCGGTGAACTATCCAAAAATAGTTGAAGCATTAGTATCGAGCAAATATAGCATTGCCGACGAAATTTCAATACAAAGGCAAAAGGAAACCAAACCAGAGGAATTTCAAGAATATTTTGATTTTGTGGAAAACTGTAAAAAAATAGCCAATGAATAGTTTTTCAGATTTTAAAATAGACACAAACATTTTAATGGGAGATAAAATTAAAATGGAGGACATCCTGAACGTAAACATTGAGGTACATGCTTTTAAGATAGTTCCATTTTCGGCAAAAGTGTTAAAATCGGGTAAATGTTTAAGATTTACCTAATGAAATTATTATTGATAGCTATTGCCTACATCTGCCTAACGGTAATTGCAAGAGCTTGGTACAAGGAGCATCAA
>Ga0208903_1001083_pt1 | contig 16693 bp, 32 predicted proteins | sample AntAceMetag02UKJ_FD_184769 | JGI IMG/M metagenome (GOLD analysis project Ga0208903, IMG submission 184769) | Saline lake microbial communities from Ace Lake, Antarctica - Antarctic Ace Lake Metagenome 02UKJ (SPAdes) (version 2) | ecosystem: Environmental > Aquatic > Non-marine Saline and...
AATGCTGAACGAAGGGCTAAGGCTAGCCTTTAGTGTCAGTGGTACCTGCTAAAATAAAAACAACAACGAAAGGAAAACTAATGTATAAATATAACCCAACGGTTACAGAATTGCGCCACGCCTATGAAGCAATTCACGGCGCCCTTGGAAGCAACCACCTTATCGGTGCGATGTTTGCCAATCTTAGCGATGAGACTATCGAGAGGCTGTATGGCCAAGCAATCGCGGAAGTAAAAACAGACCTAGAAAAAAGAGGGCTAGCGTAATGATGAGTCGTAAAGACTACAAAACGTTTTCTGGAATTCTTATTGACTACCGCCAAGGTATGGAAGCTGACGAATTCCTAGAACTGTGCAGAGATTTTGCTGAGTATATGAAACGGGATAACCCTAGGTTTGACACCTTGGTGTTTCTAAAGGCGTGCAAGGCTATGCCCTAGCCTCGTATGCCTTTAGGGGCATATGGGCCCGGGCGAATTTGTATGTATCCCACAAAGATCTTCGCAAAACTTTGTGAAACTATTTTAGCTCTCTACGGCGTGTCGGTTATGAAATGTCGGTGGTGTGTGATAGTATATAAATATACAAAGAAAGTAGGAAATAAAAATGAGTAACACTAAAATTGACAGGCCTGACAAAGTAACGTTGGCCTTTTGTGAAATCTGTGATAACTATACCCCTGAAATTGAGGTTTATCACACAGATGTTGGCTTAGATGAGTCTTGGTCAGAATCTGACTGTAAGTATTGCTTCGAGTCTTTTCTGGAATACGAAGACCTTTACAGCTAGAAAATTGCCTCTATAGTTTATTAGCAAAACGTCTGTTTTCCAAACAGAAAAGGCGGGTGCGTTACCTGCTAGGGGCTCTCAAAAAAGAAAGTAGAAATAATGAAAATGTATCCCTATACCTGTGTAGTTTGTAATGCTGGGTTTCTTAGCCTATATGTTATAGTAGCTAATCCTAGCTGTGACCATTGCTCCCACCTTGCCGATATGAAAACTATGGCGAGGTTTGGCACAGACTGAAAAAAATGCCGGGCAAATTAATTTGTGACCGATCCAATTTTAAATGCTTTAAGAACAACATTTCTAAAATCGCAGGCGTTTACAGGGTTTTTAAGCCCTCTACTTTAATTGTTGGTATGTCCACTATTAAATGTATGCAAGTATTTGACACGTTGTTGTAACGTGTAAAGAATTGGCCCTATTTTTGACACGTTGTTGTAACGTGTAAAGAATTGGCCCTATTTTTGACACGTTGTTGTAACGTGTAAAGAATTGGCCCTATTTTTTTCACCTTTGGCCCGGGGCCCGTTACCAAAACGTTATAAACTATACGGCGTGTCGGTTTGCCAATGTCGGTGGTCGATGATAAGATATAGTTATATCAGAAAGTAGAAAAATGACTAATCGCATCGCACCAAAATTGTCCGAATCAGTTGTCCGCAAAGTCTTTCAGCTTTGGCTTATTGAGACCTATGGCAAAGACTCCAACGTAACAGTCGAAGACTTTGACATTTGGCTAATGGATATCAAGAAACAGTCTTGGAGTGAAGGCTACAAGTTTGGATGGGTGAACGAATAATGTGGGCTAGCTCATTAGAGTACGAACAAGTCTGGACGCGCTATGTCACCGCCAGGCGGCAAGAAGAAGCCATCTCAAGTCACATGGATGCCTGTGCTATGGATGCCAGAGACGCCTTGGCTTTAGCTAAAGACAATGAGGCTATCGCATGGCACAACTATAAAATGTCCTTACAGAAAGAAGAAGATGATAAATAAAGAAGAGCTCAATGCCCTGACCCGCAGACGAGCCTATAATCAAGGCATTGTGGATGGTGTTGAGGCCTTGCGGGAAGAAGACCTGCTAGAGGGGGGAGTACAGAGTCCTGTGTATCTTGACGCTCTAAGGGATTTGCAAAACTTCCAAGAGCTAACAGCTTTGCAGAAAACATATTTATACATTGCGTCCTATTAGGTAATCGCAATGGGGAGACGTCGCATAGAGGCCGATTGCACTAGCTTGCTAAGCTGGAGAACCTGCAAGGGTTCCGAGGGTTCGAATCCCTCCGTCTCCGCTACCCGCCAAAAATGGCCCGGGATCGATTCAATGTCAGTGGTCTCTGATACACTGTAGTTATACAAAGAAAAGAAAATAATGAAAACTAGCACCGAAAGAACTGGCGTAGACCTCTTTACCGAATACAACGTCGCAGCTAACCTTAGGTTTCAGGTTGCAAGCCAACTGTTTCTCGCTAAGGAAGAAGGCGATAAGGAGGAAGTGGTTCGACTCGAAGCCGAGCTGATTAGAACGCACGAGATAGCCCAAATTGCCTGGTGGGACTTGGGGCGACCCCTTCGACCTCTATAGGAGGCGCCGGGCATTTTTTCGATCTGATAGCAAAATAGGTTTTAATTAAGAAGAGCGAAAAATAATCCCAGATATTTTCACCGTTTACGGCGTGTCGGTTTGATAATGTCAGTGGTCGGTGGTAAGATATAGTTATATCAGAGAGTAGGAAAAATGAGTTATCCAGACGGAACTTACCAGCTAAACGAGTCGCAAGAGCTTGTCAATGCGACCCCAACGAGTGGCTATTGGGTAGCCACTACTGACAATCCTGTAAGTTGGGTTTCAGGAGAAACTGAAGATGACTTTGAGGCTAAGGTTAGTGCTGAGGTAGAAAAGGTTGTGAGGGAAGGCTTAGAAAACCTTCCTGCTACTGGTTACGTGGGAGTGTGGACACTTGGGCCAGGAAAAGCCTACGTAGATTTAGCTCGCCACATTACAGACCTTGTTGAGGCCGTTAGCCTTGGCAAGTTCTATCGCCAATATTCTATCTGGGATATTGAGAATGAAGCCGAAATTATAATGGAGGATAACTAAAATGGAAACTAAATACCCCGAAATTGAGGTAGACCTGTTTAGTATTGATGGGAATGCCTTTTCTATTATGGCTCATACCGTCCAAGCCCTCAGGCGCGGTGGGGTTAGCCAGGCAGAGTGTGACCAATACCACGCCGAAGCAACTTCGGGTGACTATGACAATCTTCTTAGGGTCACGATGCAGTGGGTTAGTGTCTAGTGTGGTAGGCTAGTAGGGAATGCCGGATTGGCGAAATGGTAGACGCGGAGCGCTTAGAACGCTTTGTCCGAAAGGACGTGTGGGTTCGAATCCCATGTTCGGTACGATACAATTAAATATGCCAGGTTGATGAAATGGTAAACATGGAGGGTTCAAACTCCTCTGTCTGAAAAGGCTTGTGGGTTCGAGTCCCATGCTTGGCACAAATCCAAATCGGCCCGGGCCCGTTATTCTTTTGTTATAAACTATTATGGCCATAATCGGCGTGTCGGTTTGTGATTGTAGGGAAAGCGTGCTAAGATATAGTTATATCGGAAAGTAAGGAAACAAAACGTAGCTTGACAATTACATAATTGTGTGATACTATATAAGTACCAGGTAAAGCTGGGTAGAGCAGTTGGTAGCTCGCTAGGCTCATATCCTAGAGGTCGCGGGTTCAAGTCCCGTCCCAGCAACGCAGTAGCAAGGCCCCATAGTTTATTGGTTAGGATATCGCCCTCTCACGGCGAAGTAGAGGGTTCAATTCCCTCTGGGGCTACAAACATAACTAAACAAACAAGCCCTTGTAGCTCAGTGGATAGAGCAAGAGTTTTCTACACTTTGTGCCGCAGGTTCGATTCCTGCTAGGGGCTCGCAGTACACAACTAAACATGTCTTTGTAGCTCAGTGGTTAGAGCGCTTCCCTGTCACGGAAGAGGCCGCGGGTTCAACTCCCGTCATCGACGCGCAGTACAAAATCGAACTACCAGGAAATTCCAGGTAGTTGCTAAAAATAACTAAATAAATATGGGTCCTTAGCTCAGTTGGTAGAGCGCCTGTTTTGCAATCAGGAGGTCGTGGGTTCAATTCCCTCAGGTTCCACGCAAGTCCCTGTAGCTCAGCTGGTCAGAGCGCCACGTTTACACCGTGGAAGTCGGGAGTTCGACTCTCCCTGGGGCCACGTAACAGAATATGTCCTTGTAGCTCAACTGGTAGAGCGTTCGGTTGAAGCCCGAAAGGTTGGGGGTTCAATGCCCTCCGAGGTCACAATATAACTAAATAGAGAAAACATCCTAATGGGGAGTAGCTCAGTGGTAGAGCGGGAAGCTGTTAACTTCTTTGTCGTAAGTTCGAATCTTGCCTTCTCAGCTTTAGGGATTAAGTGTTATGGTAGCACTGCGGATTCCAAACCCGTAAGCCTAGGTTCGACTCCTAGAATCTCTGCTAAAGTGGTGTGACCGAGAGGCTAGGTAGCTGTCTGCAAAATTGCTTACGTGGGTTCGAGTCCCACCATCACTTCTAGGGAGGATTCGCCTAGTGGCCTATGGCTTCCGTTTCGAAAACGGATTGGGCGAAAGCCCTCGGGGGTTCGACTCCCTCATCCTCCGCAAAATCGCCCGGGCAAATTCTAGATCCCGTATCTTCATCCCTTATTCAATTAAGAGGGACTAAAAATAATCCCAGATATTTTTAGCCTTTACGGCGTGTCGGTTTGGTAATGTCGGTGGTGTATGGTAGAGTGTACTTATGAAGCACAAAGGGAATGAGAACAAGCCATACATCGAGGCTATGCGTGAGATACGCAGGTCTAATAAGGCTGGCACTCATCAAGACAAAAGGGCCAAACGTGTCCGCACACGCGAAGCCAAGATAGACAAAGCCATTAGAGAGAGTAGGGAATAATGTACGCAGACTTAGAAGAAGTCCTAGAAGCAAAAGAGGACTACGATAAGGGAATTATCTCAGCCAGAGAGTTTCAGGACGTTCTAAATATGTGGGATGGCGACCCCATTGAGGTGATTGGCTAATGGGTGCTATGATGGCTAATGACTTAGCAGAATCATGTTTAGATTTAGAGGCTAGTATTGGTATTCATTTGAGGAGTAATCACTTTCCTCCCGTACCGCTCAAAATGGTGCCCACCTGTGTCGAGGCTATTGACGCAGTAAATACCGAGGGGGACTGGGGTATGTTGATTTACTTACCAGATGGAGTCACTCGCCTAGGAGCCGATTTCGCAACCGCGCAAGAAATTATCGAACAGCACAATCTGGGTTTCTGGATTGTAGAGAGCGAGTTAGACTAATGAGTAACTATTCAGTAATTGACAAAGATGGAAACGTGAAGCCAGTTCACAACTTATCCACAGCAAGGTATCTCGTGACTCTTGGTGATGCTAAGTACATCATCGACAGAGAAACAGGAGTTCGCATTGAGTGGAACGGAGTGAAGTTCAAGAATGAGTAACGGCTGGGACTCACACAAAAGCTAACCTACCAATCCCGAAAGGGGGCCCGGGCGGCGATGTAGGAAACCTACAACGATAACGCTAAAACTTTGACAAACATAGTAACGGTTTGGACTTGTGTTTTGGGCTAATCTGTGTCATACTTAGTATATCGAGCAAATCGCTAGGTAGAAAATCGTAAGGAAGCAATTCATATGGACACAATTACTGTTGGCTCACAGTTCACGACTGAGAAGTCTGGCGTTACTGGCATCGTTCAGGAAATCGTCAAGAATGACAACGGCTCCAGCCGTATCCGTCTGTCCGTAGATGGACAGGAACGCTGGACTACAGCAAAGTAGCCTGAACTTGTGGGGGGAGGATTACCTACTTTCTTCTCCCCCCACACTCTGTATTGGTGGTAACTGATACAACATAATACGCGGCAGTTTCGCAGTACCTGTAAGCAACGGCACCTGGATACGTGCGGTAAACTGTCCCTCGTCACGGTAGCGGTGTCTGTACAGACAATCGAAAACCGTTACGTGTGACACAGAAGCTCTTCCTTAACCAAGACAGTCAAATGTCGCGGGGGGGAGAGCTTTTGTGTTGCCCAAAATCGCCCGGGGAAAATGTCTTGCTGAAATGAGTCAAAGCGTATACACATAATTTTATGTGTATACGGCACTAGATGTATGCAATACTTTGTACCTAAGTGGCACTTAGAATCAAAGTATTGCCGATCAGCAACTATCCGCCTAGGGGTGCTGCAATCATCCGATCCCCCGGCGAATTATCCTTAAAAAGGCTTTAAGAAGAGCTTAAGAAGAGGCAAAAATAATCCCAGATATTTTCACCGTCTTCGGCGTGTCGGATTGACAATGTCGGTGGTCGGTGGTAAGATATAGTTATATCAACTCCCCCTAGAGAAATGGATTAATATGGAGAAGAATGACTACTACGAGAACTTTACAGACTTGGTAGAGAATGCCAGCTTTGGCCAGATAGAACGCGCTAGTGTCTGGTATATGGAAGCCGAAAAGATTGCGGACAGGGTAGCAAAAAACTTTGGAGCCAGCCTAGAAGTAGGGGCTAGCATTGTTTCCGCTTTTAGTCCGCGGGAGCGTTGGACAAGTAATGTCGCTAAGGCTATCTCATTTTCTTTGGGAGAAAAGGTTACGGGCCTATCCAACAACCTCAAAATGGCAGAGGCTAGCCTTATCTTAGGATATGATGCGCTCAAGGGCCAAAAAACTAACGCGTTCGCTAGGGCTATCGCAGGTGATGAGAATGCCGTAGTTATTGACGTTTGGATGATGCGGGCCAGCGGTTCAGATGTTGCTAGCCCCAATAAGACTCAGTATGGTGAGATTAGTGAAGCACTGACTAAGGTAGCCAAAGAATTTGGCCTTACCCCGCGCACTTGTCAGGCGCTTATTTGGATTCTAGTGAGAGGAAGTGCATCATAATGGAAGATAAATATTTCGAATACAAGGTGACTGAGTCCAAGGAGTATTACGTCAATGCTAGCAATCCCGAAGAGGCACTGATGAAATTTGGCAACTACCAGCACCACAATGAGGGGAACTACGAGACGGTCGTAGAAAAACTCGGCGAGCCCTCCGACGAAGAATTAATTTATGTCATTCAACACTAGGCTTCCCTAGGGGGAAAGAGGACCTGGACATGTCCTTTATAAACTGTCTTTTTTTCGATCCATTTTGGCCCGGGGGGGGCCGTTACCAAAACGTATACTTATTTTGCAAAACATCGGCGTGTCGGTTTGCTATTCTCCATGTTTACCTGTATAGTTATGTATATAAGGAAATAAAACTACTAACGAAAGGAGCCTCTAATGGCTCATGAACTAGAATCAAGCAAGTCGTTCGCCTCATTCCGTCAGCCCGCGTGGCATGGCCTTGGCACCGTATTCACTGAGGAAGTGTCCACCTCTGAAATGCTAGCATTGGCAAACCTCCAGAGTTGGAATGTACGCCTGGAAGAAGTCCCTACCCCTGAGGGTTATGTGTCTGACCGTAAATATAACTACGTAGCACGCACGAATCCCTTTGACAAAGACCAAACGGATATCCTTGGAGTCGTAGGTGAGCGTTACCGAATTCTCCAAAATGAGGAGCTGTTCGACTTTGGTGATGCCCTGCTAGATGGTGGTGGGCGTTGGGAAACCGCTGGCTCTATCAAGGGTGGTAGGCAAGTCTTTGGCTCGCTCGCTCTTGAGCGTGAAACCATTCTCGACCCTACTGGTGTGGAAGATAAGATTAGCTCTTATCTTTTGGTGAACACCTCTCACGATGGTTCGATTGCTATTCAAGCAAGCGTTACCCCTGTGCGAGTGGTGTGCGCTAACACTCTCAACCTCGCTATCGGTAGCGGTGTAGGCCGTAACCGTAAAATCAAGCAGTCCTATAAAATTCGTCACACGCAAACTGCTAGTGGCAAAATTCAGGCCGCGCGTGAGGCTCTGGGATTGGCTAACACCTATCTTGATGAGTTTGATAAGGTAGCTAAGGCTATGATTGAGCAAACTGTCACTCAAGACAAGTTCATGGAAATTGTTCTCAATGCGTACCCTTCGCCTACTGAGGACAAAAAGGGGGCCATGTCTAAGTGGCACACCAAAATCGAAATGATTGAAGATATCTATACTGGAAAATTCAACCACACGATTGCTGGAACCTCTTGGGGAGTCCTGAATGCTCTCACCGAAAGGCTTGACTGGCACCGTAGCGCACGAAAGGGAAACAATGAGTCTATCCTCGCTGGTGCGAGTGGCTTTGACCCTGTTGTGAACGCTGAGAAGAATCGGCTGTTTGGCATCGTCAAGCAGCTGACCTCGGCCTAGCCCCACAGTCCTAGGCATGACTGAAAACTGCCTGCCCCCCGCGCCTAGGCCCCCGCGGGGAAAACGGCGCCGGGCAATTTTTCTATATGCATAAACAACGATCTAAAAGTAATTAAGAAGAGCCTTTCAAAATCCCAGATCTCCGGGGGATTTTTAAATATATGATTCCTCATATAAAAGTAATTAAGAAGAGGCAAAAATAATCCCAGCGAATTTCACCGTTTACGGCGTGTCGGTTTGGTAATGTCAGTGGTCGCTGATACAATAAGAGTATGAGCAAACATGAAGTAGTAAATGAAATCCTAGAATATCTAGACACGCGCAAATGCGAAATGTCTAGTCTGATGGCGGCTCAACCTTTAGGGAATAGTGACTATGACTATTTTGAGGGTATCTATGAAACCTATTCACACCTTATTGCTAAGCTGGAGGATGACTACCGATGAAAGACTATATTGTTACCTATAATGCGAAATACTACGTTACCGCCGATTCTGAGCAAGAAGCCCTAGAGCAAGCGCAACAAGAACATGACGTTTTTGATGACTGTACTTGGGAAGTAAACCTTGACCCCTACAGCAGTAACAACCAAAACACCCTAGGAGAAAAATAATGCCTGTCTATTCTGTCTTTGAAACATATCACTATGAAGTGGAAGCTGATAACTCAGATGAGGCTATTGATATCTTTGAGACCTACCGCGGTGATGACGGGCCCGAAGATTCTGTTATCTTTATTCAAAATGAAACAACTATCGAAAGGAAGGAAGACTAATGGAAAAAGAATACCTTGTCATAGGCTTTACTATGATAGAAACAAAAATCAGAGTCTTTGCCGATGATGCCTTGCAGGCACTAAATAGGGGCAGGATTCAAATACAAGATGGCAACGGTAGGGAAGGCGACCAATGGATAGGAGAAGACTTTTCTGTCTTGTCCGATGGCGTTACCGTAGGTTCCTGTGACAGCAAACGAACTCAAGTAATGGAAGGTTTCTAATGAATGATGAATTAGATAACGAATGGGAAGATGGAGACGACAGCGGGAACTATGATAGAGGCTATGAAGATGGACTCAATGATGCAAGGGCCTATGCTATCAAAAGTCTTTTAGACGTTTCTAAGGTTGATGGCGTGAGCATGATTCCCATCCCCTGGACTTTGCAAAGAATTGCAGCAGATTTTGAAACAAGCCTGACTAGCGAGGGACTCGCGTATCGAGAAGACCTAGTGTCAGTGGTCGATGGTAAAGTTATAAGAGAAGGAGAGAAAACATGAGAGTCGCAAAAGTTGTGCTACCCTTTGGATATAAATGTTTTGACGATGAACTTGCCAATAGCCTTAGCGATAAGCACATGGCCGAAGTCTATAAAGATATGGCCATGGAGGAGTTCGCAGAGATGACGTTCCAACAGGTTAGAAACTCTCTGTCCGTAGAAACGTTTATCCTAGACATAGAAAGAGAGAAAGATGCAGACTAATGTATTTGGAGAAGCCATGAACGAAGCCCTTGACTTTGGTTTGGCAGTCCTAGACAGCTACACCGATGAGCAGTTGGAAATTATCAACAGAATCTTTGGAGAAGACAAATGAGAACATTGAACGAAGAGAAGCTAAGAATTCTGAACAACGTGGAGCAGGCTATCGCTTGGGTAGACAACAAAGAGTTTAGGATTGAACTAACACAGTTCTTCCTAGGCAAGCCCGTCAAGGGCATTACTCAGTTCTACGAAGATATCGACTATCGGCGGGTAATGAAGTCACAGTGGAACGATGGGTACAGCGCGGGTATCGAAAATGCCAGGCTGTGCCTAGACCTAAGTTCAGAACAAGTCGAAGACCTTATGGGCGAACTAGCAAACGTGGAGGAGTAATAATGGGTGACAGAGCAAACGTAGGTATCCGTACAAGTCGTGGAGATATTGTTTTTATTTATCTTCACTGGGCTGGGGAAAGTGCCAATGAGATAGTTGCTAAGGCTATCTCTCATGCAATGGTTAGGGATGGTGACGAAAGTTACTTTACCCGAATTTTTATCTCAAGAGTAATTGATACAGACTGGGACAAGGAAACGGGGGTAGGTATCGCTATCAACGAAATCCCTTCAGGCGGTGGCTACGATATTCCTATCTATGACTATCTAACTAAGACAGTAGGCATGTACAAAGAGGTTACAGATAGGGCCCGTATTCATGCTGGTGAAGTTGTGGATGACACGAAAATAGAGTATCCTAGAGATATGTACTTGGCCAATTTTGGAATAAGAGAAGGGGAAAGTTCTACATGAGAGACCTATACGTTATTGACGTAGTCAACAAAAAGTGGGAATCCCTGGTGACTAACAACTATGACCTAAATATTTGGGATGAACTAGGGCACGAGACGTCAGGCGAAGAGCTTGGCGGTTGGGTTATTACCCCCCACCAAATGTGCTACGATGCGACAGGAGAGCTTTCAACAGGAGGTTTCTCTCCAGAGCTAAAGATTGTTCTGACTCCAACCGAAGCCAAAGAGCTAACGTTGGGCTGGGGGGAAGACCTAGGTGGAGACTACACTGAGGATGAAGATTTTTTCATTGACTCTCACAGTTTCTTTGACACCTACAAAAACATTCCCGCACGAGTCCGCTCACTGGTGATGGCTTTGCCAGAATATGAAATGGATAGATGGGTAATGATTCAAAGGAGTGAACTTGACAAGCGAATGAATCTATAGTACAATAGGGAGATATGGGAAAGAAACACCTAAAAACAGAAGAAGAGCGAATTGCTGATTACTTTATCAAGCTTTTGGCAGACCTGAGAATTGACCTCGACATGATTGGTCTTTACTTTGGTAAGTACGCAAGATTTTCTATCTTTAGAAGGTTCGAGCATATCTACGAAGTTGCTAAAGAGTTTAGAGATAATCCAGATGACAGAGAGGAACACAATGAATACATCAAGAACATCAACAACTAGCTTTGCTAACAAGGTCATTATCCTTGACGAGCTTTATATCTCGGCAGACGATTCCGTTACAGAGTTTGTAGAATACGCAAACATCGGTATTCCCCTTGCTTACCTTTATGTCCTAGGTTACTTTGACATGAGTGATAAGATAGAGAAAGCGATAGAGAGTACGTTCTACCAGTTCATGGCTCATTGCGGTATCGAAGATACTGGCTTTACCTCGCTGGCAGAAATCCTGCCCTTGATTGTTCCAGACCCTTACTTTGACTTGGAACCTTACGTGGAGGAAGACTAACAGTACTACCCCACATCTTAGCTTAGCGCTGGGTGTGGGGGCATGGTGTGTATAGCTCAATGGTCAGAGCTCCTGGTTGTGGACTAGGATGATGCGGGTTCGAATCCCGTTACACACCCGAAGGGGCCCTTGAGGCCCCAAAATCGCCCGGCCACACTTTTCCACATTTGTCAAATCAAACCATCGCCAAAAATGTATTAAGAAGGAACATCTGAAATCGCAGAAAGTTTATTAAGAAGGACCATTTGAAATCCCAGAAAGTTTTCAGAAAGGAAACTATGCATACAGAAGAAACACCATTTGAAACCAGGGTAGATATCTTAGCCGAGCTTTGGCTTACCTATAGGGATGAACCTGAGCTACTTGATTTTGTTCAATATAATGATCTTGGATTACCCGCCGCATATTTGATCAATGAAGAATTAGTGGGATCACCCAATACCCGCCTTAAAGCGATGATCGATGAATCATTTGATCTATTGATCGCTACGCTTAAGATCGCGGATACTGGGTTTAGTACTATGGATGATTTGTTTAGGGCTTGGGATGGAGAGCTTTAATCCATACCCGGAAAACCATCTATCTTTGTTCTAATATACATTAAGAAGGAGCATGTGAAATCGCTGGAATATTTCGAGGGTATCAGGGATAGTCATTATTCCCCATAGTACTAATACTACTATAGAATAGGCTAATTAGGCTATTGATATATACCCCGAAATATTTCTGATCATATTCGATGATAATCGAATGGCTTTTCCATATAATGCTATCTGTTTATTTAATTAAGTATATAGTTATGGCTATTTTCTGGCTATTTTTCGGGGGTATATCAGCAGAGAAATATGCCTGATAACCCTATTAAGAAGAGCCTTTATAAATCGCTGGGGGTTTTGGGCTAGTTTTTCAGCTAGGATATAGCGCGGATAGCCATATACCCTGATGAAAAATAAGATTAAGATCGATTAATGCTGTTAGCCAATCCCCCATGTTTCTTTCAATATCATTGCTGGCTACCGATAGATCATATACTGGTAACATTTATCAATAGTTATACACATGTTATCCACAATGTTATCCACAACGTTATCCACAACCTTATGAGGCGAAGCCTCTAGTGCGAAGCCTCTAGTGCGAAGCACATATCCACATAATGGTCAATGTTATCCACAATGTGGATAGGTTGAGATAGGTTGACTAAAGGAAGCCATTCACAGCTAAATTTTCGGGGTAGCGCATCAGGAGACTATTGGGATAGCCGTATAGCTGGCTACCTGATAGCCTAAAACCCAAAAACCCTATAGCGCTATCAAGTCATAGTGTTTGTTACTATGGTTAATAGTACTATAGGGAATGAGGGATATTGACTATACCGCGAAAATTAGGCTTGATACAAAAGCGTGAGGATGATGAGTTGTACAATAATAATAACTAGGATTATCTTATTCAAGAGGATAACATCGGCATCCCCTCGCATATTCTTGACCCATTGGGCCAAGTGTTTTTTGTAGAATGCTCTGATGCTAAACTTCATTTATTTAACAATCATCGTAAGGAAACACACTTGAACCATAAGGATTATGATCAGGATAGAATTAGCGTCCATGGCTAGCCTCCTTGAAGTAGAACGATAGCGGGGAGAATACCCAACTGGATCGTGATGATTACTAGGATAAGATGAGTGACAAAATGTTCAGTGATCATTTATCTATCCCCCCAAAATAAGCATATAGGTTAGGGCCCCCGCGTTAATCAGAAAGAGAGCAAAGACTGATATAGCGATGATATTGAGGTCGGTCCGTATATGCTTAATGTTGTTTCTCATTTCTGTGTTGTCATTAAGTAAGCGATAATCAAAGGGAGCTAGCTTGTGCGCAGGGACCGTCACGTCATCAAAGAAGGTGGTATTTTGATTTGGGTGTGGTGGGTTTGGTGGTGCAGGGTGATAATCTTCCTGGCTGTATTGGCTAGTATCTCTTGGTGATTCGTTCTTTTGCCCAGGAATAATAGCAGGTCCACTGCCTCCCTGTCCTCCACCATAATTAGGAGAGTTGTCGTTACCAGTCTTAAGGTTTAGCCTTGCCCATTCCTGATGAATGCGTTTTACGTACTCATCGTTCTCTTGCTTATTAGGAGATACCCAGTCCTCAGGTGGCGTGTAGTCGTTGGCACGAGAGATATAGTCACTCATGTATCCTCTACCTATCATAGGGTCTGGATTGCTCCAGTCATGATTACCTTGGTTGTAGTATTGACCGTAATCATACCCCGAAAAATTATTAGAACCTAGGGTGGTCATTTTCTTCTCTCGCTTCCTCGTAGCCTTGTGCGTACCCATCTTGGTGTCCTCTGGCTTGGCCTTCGGCTAGCCCTTTGTCATACCCCATTTGAATAGCGGCATCTTCTTGGCCTTCGGACATTCCCTGATGATAGGCCAGCTCACGACCAGATTCTTGTCCATCAGTAAATCCGTTATCGTAGGCTTGCTTGGACCTAGAGCTTTTTCCTTCCTTGAGTCCATTGCGGTATCCCTGTGCTAGGCCAATATCAATGGCTTCGTTATAGCCTTCGATATATCCCTCGGACAGACCGCTAGCCTTACCCTCAGATAAACCACGCTCATATCCTTGTGCTGTGCCATCACGCACACCTTCGCTACGACCTTCATCGAACCCAAACTTATAGTCGGGAGCCATATTGCGGTCATAGATACTCTCTATGCCGCTAAGGTCTGGTCCATTCATCGGGTATCCGTTCTGGTTGTATCCACTCACTGCTAGGCGCCCTTCCGCGTATCCAGTATTGTAGCCTTCGACATGCCCCGTAGTATAGTCACTGAAAAATCCTACCACTAGAAGGCCTCCTCGGCGTTGTCGTCTACTAGAGCTTGAATGTATCCTTGACGTCCCTGGATAAATCCTTCTTTGTACCAGTAGTCAGCTCCTTCGGCTCTACCGTCTTTTTTACCCTGGTCATACAGTGCTGAGTGCTCAAAATGTTCGCCGGTATGTACAATATAGTCCACCCCTTCGGCAAATCCTTTTTCACGACCCCTAGCCTCTCCCTCCTTAACACCTCTTTCATGTGCATCAATTGCTTTGAGAGCCAGAGACTCCAGCTTTTCTTTTACTTTAATGTCTACCGTAGCTTCGTACCTAGGATCAGGGTCGGGGTGGAATTCGTATCCATCCCACCATCCACCATGAATGATGTAGTCTTTGCCGTCATTGAATCCCACCGTAATGCCTTTTTGGTATTCCACGATGTTTTCTGCTCGTGCGTCCTTAATTCCGTCGGTGTATCCCCTATCGTAAACTTCGTGGGATCCATCGCCTTCTCCAAACTCGGAATTTTGGCCGATAGTAAAAGCTTCTACAACATTGTTCTGCATGTTGAGAATGGTTTCGTCCTTACCTCTTTGGTATCCGTCAACATCTCCGAGACGGTAGTACATCTTCTCAGCATCATCTACCGCTTGGTTAGTCAGCTCTTCGTATTCGGATTCAGCATTGCTTTCTCCATGCAACAGCCCCTGGTTGTATCCAAGATTAAAGACTCTAGTAAACTCCGCTTCTTTTGCATCGTCTTCATCTACGTAAGGTTCGTCAACTTCCTCGACGTCTCCCTCCTCAGCGAGAGCCTCGTCGAAGGCAGCGATATCCTCGACATCTTCGAGCGCTTCGAGCATCTTTGTGTACAGCGAGGGGCTAATCACGACCGCTGCCACTCCACCCGTACCACTAGAGGTAACGGTAAAAGATTCAGAATTTTTGGGAATCTCTTCAAAGGTTCCTTCAAAGGTAAGGGAACTGGCAGTCTTAAAATGTCTTACGTCAGTCATATCTTCCTCAACAGAATGGACAAAGCGCAGACCGTTCTCAAGGCCATCGCTCTGCTTGCCATCCGTCCCCAGGTTTGGTAGTATAGCCTTAGCCAGCAGGCCATTCAGCCCCGCGAATACAGCAATGTTCTCTTCTTCCAGCCTACCCTTTGCCTGTACGGGTTTAGACTTTTCGTCTTGCTCCTTCTCTTTACGTGCTTGCTCAATCCCTTCGGGAGAGTTTACGTACAGCATACCTTCAACCAACTCATCTTCATTTAGTGTATTGAGAGCTTTGAGCTCTTCTTCTGTGAACTTCATGGTTTTCCTTTTTTGTCGTTACTTTAATTGTACAGTACAGACAGGGTTTTGTCAATACCTAGAACACTCTGCCTATTAGAGATCTCACTCGTTTCGAGTGTGGGAGCTCTTTACCGCCGAAATTAAAATCTTAAAATCGAACGACTCAAAGAGCGGGCGGGGCGATATCTACATTCAATAATTCTTTCTCACTATCCCAAGCGAGGAAGGCACTGGGTGCTTCGGCTTAGGTAGATCGTAAAACGCTTGAATCGGGTGAAGTTCAGTGGTAATAACTCTTACAGGAACCCCACCCTGTTTACACAACAAAATCATGCTTTTCGTCCCCTTCGACTGACCATCCCAAAAGATAATCGCGTGCGTCGCAACCTTAGACATATCTTTGTTACGAATAAAGCCAGCCGCTTTTCCGTGTTTGTCCCAGTCGGCAGGCATACGCACAACCTCTAAGCCGTGTTCTTCCGCGTAACGTTCCCCTAAGGTATCAGCACCTTTCGCAGTGCCTGATATAACCGTGACTGGCTCTGTTACGTCTGAAAGCACTTGTGCCACAGAGTCGCTTAACAATCGGTAATCGGTGAAGTTTCTACTTCCAGCTATTAATAACTTCATCGGCCTCTTAGTCTCCTATGTACATAATAAAATAAATGCAGGAAGCGATTAACGATCCCCCAAATATAATTGCTAAGATTATCTCAGTAGACTCACTCATTATAATTAACACACCTTTCTCTCAATATAACTATGCCACTCATTGCAGATTCCTTTGTCAAGCTCACGACAGGGTCAACTGTGTCCACAATCTTGCCGTCAGGGTCGATGTACAAAAACTCTACATCGTCTACGTCAGTCATTTTATCCTCGCTTGTTTTTTGGTTCTGGTATTCGTTACCCTCATCTTTAGTCTTCTCGTTCATTGTGTCCCCCATCCTTCTCTTTTGCGTTGTCTTACCCAAGGAGGCTCATAATTATCTTGCTCTAGGTTGATTTGCTCACGTCGTTCACGGCTGTAACCCACAGGCCTGCGGCACACTTCGCACGACCCAGAAGCACAGCACTCATCAGATTCACTCATTGTGTCCCCCTAATCAGTTCGATGGCGATTCTTTTCGCTTCAGCCCTCTCGACGACCCTCGCCTCCTCGTTGCGGATAT
>Ga0208903_1001084_pt1 | contig 16640 bp, 20 predicted proteins | sample AntAceMetag02UKJ_FD_184769 | JGI IMG/M metagenome (GOLD analysis project Ga0208903, IMG submission 184769) | Saline lake microbial communities from Ace Lake, Antarctica - Antarctic Ace Lake Metagenome 02UKJ (SPAdes) (version 2) | ecosystem: Environmental > Aquatic > Non-marine Saline and...
ATGGGACTTCGATGGGTGCGTCACTTCTACATGCCTGTTTTTTGTTTGATGGCAAGCTTGGTCTATGCGGTACAGCAATGGGGCGGGGCTTTACCTTTATGGGTCAACAATTATCTGAACGATTTCCTATGTACGCCTATTGTACTTTTTATATGTCGATATGCCGTTCGAAGGTTTAAGGCCGATAACGAAATACGGTTGTCCTTACCTTTGATTCTTATGGTTACGCTCTACTATGCGTTCTATTTTGAATACTATTTGCCCCAAGTAAACCCTCGTTATACGGCCGATTCTATTGATGTTGTTCTGTATTTTTCGGGAGCATTGTTCTTTTATGTGGTGGAAAAAGAATATCGTGATTTAAACTGTGAACTTGAGTAATCGTTGCCGATCAAATTTTAACTCCCTTAATGTTTATATCTTTTGAAAGATTTTCCCCAATATTTTTTGAATTTTTATAAACATCATGTGTGTATTCGTGCTTTGTTAAAATCATTTAACCTGATATTCCTCTTGAATAAATACCACTAGGTTTTTACTTTCATTATTTGCACTTTCCAACCAACTTATCAAACCCATGAGACCAGAATTCCATAATTGGAGGTGGGCATACGCCTCGTTCAATGATTCTTTACCCTGTGCTGTCAATGGTACAGGAATATTATTATTTTTATTAAGGCTGATAAAATCGAAAAATTGGCTATATATATGCTGATCACTTAGCGCACTATACATGAAATTGGATTGTTGGTAATAATTTTTTACGGCTTGATCGTATTTCATGATTCCATCTGAAACTGCTTTATTTCTTATTATTCTTAATCCACCACTATTTTTTAATTGTTGCATAGTTCGGTCATTGGACACAAAAGTTCTTATGTCTAGATTTTTGGTCCATAAACCATATACTTTTTTAGAACTCTCAAATACGTCAGGCGATGATAATTCATGCAATACACTATCGATGCCCGCGCTCGTCCTTTTTAATTGTACCAGTACTTTATCCGACTGGAGTGTATCTGATTTTAGGTCTTCGACTATAGAATGCATAAATACCTTTTCACGCTTATGCTCTTGCAATTGTTCGCGCCAGTTGTCTGCCAGAAATCCGCAAAATACCGCAAGAAACGTCATTAGGAACTCAAAGAAATAATGGCGGATATTTTTCCGGGATGAATTATGCGAATCATGAGCGCGGGGAGGTACGCTTTTAGATTCAACAACAGGAATTTTTGTGTCAGATGCTTTTTCGGATTTGTGAGTTGTTGAATTCTCCAAAGTATTTTCATCGATATCGGCGTTTTCTTCCATTTTATTTATTTGTTGGTTTATCCAGTTATTAATTTTTTTCAGCATGATGCACAACGTTCAAGTAGTCAAATAGACAAGGAGGTTTTACACCAAGCCTTTCACTGAAACGTATCCCAAGAAAAAAAGGACAGGCTATGGTACTTTCGCATCATACGGCTACAGCTACAGTGCTAATTCGCCAGCTTGGATTTTAGTTCCTCTGCTCTTTTTCTGCCCGCTTTAAACTCAGGGTCAAGTTTGATGGCTTTTTCAAGATATTTTAATGCTTGTTCTCGGTATTTTTTTCCTTGATGTTGTTTTGCCCAGGCCCAATAAGTAAAGCTTATCACTTTCCAATTCACGTAATCCTGGTTTTTTTCGTATTTGTCAATTATTGATTGAAAATCTTTTTTGGCATATTTTCGTTTACCAAAAAAGAACCAAGGGAGATTCTCGGCAACACTTCCACGCATAAATTCTGGCAAAGGACTTATGTTCGAGTACTTTCTTACCGCCTCCTCAAATAGGTCGAAAGATTGACCAAGAAACTTTAATTTATTCGTCTCGGCTACAACCAAAGACAATGCCGATGCACGGTAAGGAGCTATAAACGGCATAAGTTCTTTTGTAATTTCATCCGAAATAAAAAGCTCCGTTAACTGGTCAAAACTCTTTTTTGCATAACCTTTATATTCAGTTTTAGACAAAAAAGAAAGATTTAGTGCTACTTCGTGATAAAGTATCCCAAGACGGGTCTTATTGATTTCATTTGGTTCATTTTCAAATTCCTTTTCCACTTGCACAAGTTTATTTTTGATTATGTCCGTGTCAATAAGTTCCATTACGTCATCGAGTTTCTGTTCGATGGTTTTTAATAGTTCCAAATCAATACTTTGTCCGTGCGAATTGTTATTTTTCTTCATTGTCTTATGATTTTCCAGTTTTTCTTATATTGTTGCGAACAATTGCATATGCGTTCATATTTCTATTTTAGAAGATGACCTATTTAACTGTTTCAAATCCTCCGCAGTATTAATGTGTCATCATAAGCATTTCTGGTAACTTGTCGTTCATCAATATATTCGAACAAATCATCTTTTTGTACCGCGCTGTCGCGATGCAACCTTGTTCTGATGAAATCTACACCGGCATCATCCTTATTAATTTTCAGCTCTGTCTCATACCCAACATTCTTGGCCGCCAAAATGATTTTTTCCGCTGCGCACCCCAAACTGATATATAATGCGTGATTATCGGGATCAACAATCGGTAAGGCCCTAACAAAATCCGGATGTATTTTAATTTCATTTTCGCTTACCTCAAACTTCCACGGTTGGGTATTGTGCCCTGAAGGAGCTTTGGTACCGTACTCAATAATTTTTTGTGATTCTGAATCAATTTTCATGTTACAGGTAATTCAATGTGTCCATAAAAATATAGCCGTCCCATTTTAATGCAAATGATAATTGTCATTAAGAGTCTAGAAAACCAACTGTTTTAGTGGTCTATTGTAAATCCGCTGGATTGCGACAGGTTATCAAAGAATAATAGTGGACGAGCAAAACCGCAGTAAGTCAATGCTTAAGGTAGTAGACCTATTGCTGTACATAACAAAGTCGGGCTCCAGTTCAAGCTACTGCGCAAAAGATGGATAGTCGAAAAGACCTTTACATAGATCTCCTTTCAAAGAGGGACATCGAAGGATTACGAAAGGCCAACCGATTCCAACATGGCCTTCACAGCGCTGTCTATGGTAGGGTTGATGCTTGATAAAAGCAAATGATAAATTTCAAAACAGTCTCTTAAAATACGCTGCATTTTTTGAGTTCTTCAAAAATTGGACTATAGGCCGATTGTTAAAGGTGCAGAATCCTTTAATAGATGCCTGTATCATTCTGTTTATTCAGAATTAAGGGCTTGTGCAACGGTCACAGTTGTTGTGTGCCGTTTACTATTTAGCCTCATGATTGTTGTTTATAGAATTTTCTCTACGGGAAAAAGTAATTGAAATACCGATTAATAATGTCAAGGTTACCCAAATCCAAAAACGTTGTTGCAGTACGTCTTTTTGCAAAATCAATATTGGCATAAGAGGTATAAAAGCATTGGCAACACCATGAGTATAAAGTCCTGAAAATGGCCTGTTGCCCGAAATTTTTCGGGTCCATGAAAAAATGAAAGAATAACCGACCAACAGGAGTATAAAACCTCCAAAGTTCATATGGATTTGATTTGAACCTGTTATAAACCATAAAGGAAGATGCCAGCAAGCCCAAATTACTCCAAGGATTATGTTTGCGTACCATATTCCAAATTGTTTTTCAAGGAGTGGAAGGGCATAACCCCGCCAACCAAATTCTTCCTGACCTCCACCCAGAAATATCATGAATACTATATACGGAACAAAAAACCAGATAGAAGGCAATAACATTGGCAGTCGTTTTTCGCCAAATAATTCCGGGAGAAACCAGGCGATAAATGTACTACCGCCTAAAATTAACAATGGAATAATATAGCCTTTCCAACCTAAACGAAGATCAAGAAAACTTCGTAGATATTTTACTGAGGAACCTTTGACACCCTCGTCTTCCCGTAAGGCAATAAGAGCACCTACTAGTGGTCCAAAGGCTCCAAGTATTATTATTGGCATTGTTAAAAAAGACAAAAGCTTATCCGAAACAAAAATGATTTTGAAACTACCAAGGACAAGAGGAGTCCAAAGCACCCAAGACCAAATAAATGTAATTAAAAAAAACCGGTAAGGGAATCGAACATTTACACCCATATTTAACGTGATTTGTTATGGTCAAACATTTATCTTAAAAAAAACATCACATTGCACAACATTAAAGGATTAAATCATGTAAACCAAAGCCGCGGTTTGATCTAATCTACCGACGAACTATGCCGTGTTGGCCTTGGTCTTGCCCCTGCAATGCTATGGGGATTAAATCCGCTATATTTTATCTCAAGTTATGATCTTTTGCTTTGCACGGGGCATTTTTTTCTTATCTATTTCCAATTTTAGTTTTTCAGGAAAAGGCCTACAGGTACAATTTTTTGAATGCTCCAAATACCATTCAATACGTTGTTCTAAAGTGGGGTTTTTAGGCATTTTATTCGCTTGATGCCACGTTTTATTAGTTTTCATTTTAATTGAATCTAAGAATTATGGATTGGAAACATTATAATCAATATGCTTTACATTGAACCTTCCATATACAAACTCCCCATCCGGATAATGCCAAACGGCCTCCCCATATGTCGGCAGGTTATAGCCGTTAAGGTTTTGATATTTGCTTGCTGGCGTAGAAAATGGATAGGTCTTCATTTCATCAACGGAAATTCGGTCTTCGGAAACAAAATTGACCAACTGTCCGTTTTTATTAAAATGTAGCGTAGCAGAAATACCGGTTTCTTTATTCGTGAAAGTCGCTTTAACGGAACGCTCGTCTATTATTTCCCAACTAATTCGGTCATCGACAAGTGCAGCCGGTGCAAAGAGGCATAAATCATTAAAAAAGGTAACCGTTTCGGTCTGGAACAGTTCAGGCTTGTCTATATCCACTACCGGAAATAACGATAGCAATTTTACCAGCATACTAGCCCCGTAGTTTTTATAGCAATGATATGCACGGGTGGGCAGACCCATTACATTGGCCTTCATAAAGAACAATCGGGCGGGGTCTTCAAAAAAGTTGTATTGTTCTGAAGTGAACTTGAACCAGTCCTTACCCCTATCCCGCATTTCGCCCTCAAAAACGATTTTTACGTTTTGCACCTTTGGTTTCCCTACTACTCCAACATATCTCAAATAATTCTGAACCAAAGAAGGAAGATGATGCAAGTCTTTTTCGATTAGGATTTCCGTCTGACCTTTTGAAGTGTCCATGTCCAACTTTACATCCTTTTCATACGTATTTTCAAAATTGATGGATGCCCATCCGACAATTGCGGCCACCAAAATAATCACATTGGCAATGGTGCCGTATTTCGCATCGCCCCAAGCACTTAAAATCAAAAACTGTGATAAAACTACCGCTAGTATTGTAATGATCGGCCAAGTTTCTTTTTTGAACAGAAGAAAAATGGCGGATACTAAAAAAAGTGATCCGGTCAATAACCAAGACATACCCAAATGTTTTGAGATTTCTTTGGTAAACTGTGCCATATCAAACAAATCATAGGCTTTTGCAAATCCCATAAAATGGATAGCTCCGTGAACAAATATAATAATACTCAAAAAAGTTTTCATTGTTGTATGTATTGTATTAAAGATATGGTACTGGTATTTTATTACGAATGATATACATCAGGCTTTTTTACATTGCTTTGGTATTCTTAATTTTTAAGCTTTAACAAGCGGTATATTTTTTTAATGAGCTTATCGCTAAAAATCGTTTCATCCGCTACAATGGAAGCCCCGGTAATGGCATCTATATTCTCCATTTTTTCGATGCCGTTCCAAGAGGTCGTCAATACCACCATTTTATTTTTCAGTTCTAAGTTTTAATGTATAAAAGATGCTACAACTTCGGGAGGATTTCTAGCTTCCCATCTATATACTAAAAGGATTGCATCAAAATTAGAAAAATCCATAGTTTTCAAGTCCACCACATCTATAACCTGAACGGGGACAGGAATCGACTTATAATGGTCTAAAACTTTTGCGATAACCAAATCCTTGAACGGACTATCCTGTTTGGCTTTCAAGAGCGTTCCTCCCAAATCAGAAAACTCAGGCGCTCGGCTTTCTGTTGTTTCAATCCTATTACCCTGTTTGTACCAGAACACAAAAAACAAGAATAACACAATAAGAGCTATTTTCAGAATACTCAATTTTTCTGTTGCTATTCGATTTTTCACTTGTTTCTTAAAGCATCCTCGGAACTTATACAAGTTCCACAACTTAATGGTGCTCTAAAATTTTAATAATAAATGTAAGGTCCAAAAGGAAGATTCAAAATGATTAAGATCATCCCTGGAATTTTTTAAGCAGACTGACAAGTATTTTAGATCCAAACCTCAAATTTTAATTTTAAAAAGTGCATCCATCATTGCCGAAGTATCATGGAGATTTTGCCATGGCACTTTTCTCAAAGGCCATAACCCCAAGAAAGTCAACACCAGCATCTACGTGTTTTGACCAAAAATCCCAAGCCAATAGTACCTTCCAAAGTATCCCGGACTTCATCAAACGAAACATGGTAAAAAGTAGAAACGGCCAAGCTTGGCGTGCGCGACCAGATGTAGGCAAAGACGATGGCATGTAATATGGTAGGAATAAGACTTACCGCCAGTACTATGGGCACAGATACCCATGGATTTTCCCCCGCGTCAAAAGCCATAACCAATATAAAGGGCAAAAGCCAGATCCAAGTGACTAGACCATGTAGTAATAAAGCTTTTCGATATTTGTACCTATTTAGCAATCTAGGCAGCAAATAGCCCCGCCAGCCAAACTCTTCACTAAAAGCCGGAACAATAGCAATCAAAAAACTGATGGAGAAAGTAGGTAGCATAGTCCCAAGGTTTGCTTTACTTGCCGGAGAATACCATCCAACCAATTGTTCTAATGCACTTGGAAAAAGCAACAGAAAAAGAGCCAAACCTAATGCCCACAAATAGTGTTTTAGTCTTCCCCAGTGCCAACCGGCATTCTTAAAGCCATCCTTAAACACGAACCTTCCGCAGATATAGCTAGCCACTGCAACCATGACCATCGATCCCAAAAGAATAGGCCGATAGTCTTTACCAAGAAAAAAATAGGCGATTTGAAAGGGCCAAGAGAATATAATTATAATGAACAAAAATAGTTTTAGAGAAAAGGGTCGTTCCATCTTTTGTTGTTTTTCAATCAACTCCCTGTTATGAAGAAATAAGCCGATAGATTAGTATTAAAACGGCCAGACCAAAAATGCTCGCGTATATCAATTTATTGTGTTTCGCCAACCAATTCGATAGAAAAATATCAAAGTTATTTTTTGTGGAATCTGAATATTGCCGTGCGATTACCGTAAGCGGACAAAACCACTTGAAGGCTAACAATACAACCCCCTCGGCAACAACCAATCCGATGCAAATCCATACCCATTTGTTAATTTTATTGGCGATTACGGCATACAGGAGGTAGAAGATGACCACGTTGAAGAACAGCCATATCAAGCTATGGATGCTCTTTATCACAAAGAATTCTTTATTCTTCATCACATGATGATTTCAGGGCATTTTTCTTTTATCCATTTCCAATTTTAGTTTTTCAGGAATAGGCCTACAACTACAATTTTATGAATGTTCTAAATGCCAATCAACACGCTGTTCTAAGGTGGGATTTTTAAGCATTTTGTTCGCTTGATGCCACGTTTTATTCGTTTTTATTTTCATTGAATTTTGGCTTGGAAACATTATATTCAATATACTTTACATTGAACTTTCCGTATACGAACTCCCCATCCGGATAATGCCAAATTGCCTCGCCATAGGTGGGAAGACGGTATCCATTTATATTTTCGTAACTGCTGGCCGGAGTCGAAAAGGGGAAGGCTTTCATTTCATCTAACGAGTAGCGGTCGTTGGAAACAAAATTGACCAACTGCCCTTTATCGTTAAAATATAAAATGGCCGAAACACTTGTGTTGTTGGCAGTAAAGGTTGCTTTGGCGGATACATCGTCCAAGGTTTCCCAGGTAATGCGGTCATCAATGAGGGCGGCTGGAGCAATGAGGCACAGATCATTAAAATAGGTTACCGTTTCAGTCGGAAACATTTCGGGCGAGTCGATATCTACCACGGGGAATAGTGATAGCAATTTAATCCGCATTTTTGCCCCTTCTTTAGTATACTTATGATAGCCATTCGTAGACAGTCCTTTTACTTTGGCCTTCATAAAGAATAAACGGGTCGGGTCGTCAAAAAAATTATATTGCTCAGAGTTGAATTTGAACCAATCCTTTCCCTTTTCCCTCATTTCCCCCTCAAATTCAATTTTGACATTGTATATTTTGGGTTTGCCAACTACACCGACATACCGCAAATAGTTTTGGACAGGTCCGGGCAGTGGTTCCAAGTCCTTTTCGGTAACGAATTCATCGCTTATGGCCATAGCCTTCATGGCTGCCCGTACATCCTTTTCATAAGAATTTTCAAAATTGATGGATGCCCATCCGATGACTGCGGCCACCAAAATAATCACATTGGCTATAGTGCCGTACTTGGCATCTGACCAAACCATAAAAATCAGGATTTGCGATACGATGACGGCCATGATCGCAAGAATGGGCCAAGCTTCTTTTTTTAATAGTAGGAGTAGAAAAGTGGCCACAAACAACAAGGCGGTCAACAGCCAGACCCATCCCAAAGGTTTTGAGATAGGGCTGGACAATTGCCCGATTTCCGATAATCCGAAAGCTTTTACAAAACCAATGAGATGGATGAGTCCGTGAATCAACACAACCAGTAAAAATACGATTTTCATGTTGCCTGTTTTTTAGAATATTTTGGCGATCCCAATGCCAATTGTGATATAATTCAAATCTACATCTGTACTTATTGAACCAATTTCAATATCCCTTGAAAGTGCACGATAACCCACTTGCGGTCGTAGATTCCATTTGCTTCCCAAATCAAAATTGAGGCCAGCCCCTAATTCCCAACCCAATCCGTGACCGGAATCAGCGGTAATATCCCCAGCACTATTTTCGACTTCAATATGGTTATAAATTCCGCCGATTAGCACCAAATAGGAGGTAGTGGATTCTGCGATAGGATGAATGAACTGAAGCCCAAAGGTATATCCAGTTTCTTCAAAATCCGGGTCCCCCCGTTCCAGCGAATGAGTTATTGTCGGATTTAAATTGGTTCCAGCCCCAACCCACCTAGGCACCCAAATGGGTCATAAACCGATGCCCCAAGGCGAACTCTGCACCAAAGTCTGTTTTAAGCTCCGTATCTCCTTTATCTGAGGTGGAGAAATTAATACGTAGCTCGGCAGACCATTTATCTTGGGCAAATGAAGCATTGACAAAAAATAGTAGAAGAATTGGGATAATGTTTGTTCTGATAGTTTTCATGATAGATGATTTTTAAATTTTCGCTCAAAAATATCATGGCTTTGCCGGAAATAAAATGATAAAAATCATGTGCAGTTTAAGTGTGCAGCACCTAATTATACCTTTTTTTACGCTTATTAGTTTTAGTATCAAAACGAGTTATGCTATCCTGACCAACAACATTTTCATAAAAAAAGACCTTGGAAACTATTTTTTTTTGCGTTTTATCCTTCAAATCATCCAATTTACTACCGTCTTTATTCAACGTCTCATCCTTGATGTAGCAGTCAAATTTATAAGAACCTCGCTTGGAAACATTTGGATATTGGGTTGCAAAAGGGGAATTAGTTTTAAAATTAGTAGACCAGGTATGGCAGCACAAATAGCTTCCGCAAGGGCCAATATCACCAATGCGATTCGCTTCCTCACGTATTCCAATTTGACGCATCTCAATGCGTATATGAAAGGCTTTGGACAGGTATTTAATTAACTCTCGGTAATCCACACGTCCTTCCGCTGTGTAATAAAATGTGGCTTTAGATGTATCACCCTGATAATCTACATCGGTTAATTTCATAGATGAGCCAAGCTCTTTAACTAAACCCCGTGCTTTATACAAAGTATCTAATTCCATCTCTTTGGCAAGCTTCCATTTAGTTACATCAACAGGAGTGGCTCGGCGATAGATTTTTTTAACTACTTCCTCCGTACGCACATTCTTTTTCCTGAGTTGCATACGAACTAGCTCACCTGTTAAGGAAACATGCCCAACATCATGACCACCCATATTCCCCTCCACGGCAACTAATTCACCAATTTTGATATCGATGTTTTGAAGGTTAAGATAGAAATCCTTACGGGATCCTTTGAATTTTATCTCTACAATATTGCAAACTTTATAATTGGGAGGCGTAACAATATCCGCCATCCAGTCATATACATCTGATTGACTACAACCATACATAAGGTACCAGCCTTTACTTTTGACGCCTCCAGAAACAGAAGAACCTTCTGTTGAATAGTTATCCATATTAACCTATATATCAATTCCCCTTCCCGAGTGTATGAACGTTTAAAATCTCTGTTTAGTAAAAAACCCGGAAACGATCAAAATTCTTCTTCATCAATTTCTATGAGCATATTATAAGCTTCCTGTAATTCTAACAGCGTTTTTTTATTCTCACCTTTTTGAGCAATCTTAATTCCTTTTTTATAAATTCCTCTTGCTTTCTCTACGTCATTCAGCGACTCGTATAATTTTCCCAATTGATAGTAACTCGCTATATAATTTTCATCATCCTTTATCAATTTCAAAAAGCAATCTCTCGCGGTATAATTTTTCTCAACCCTAACATATTCTAGTGCTAATGCGTATGTCAGAAAAGAGTCGTTGCTATCCTCCTTTAAAAATTCTTGTAATTGTTCAATCCTACTTTTCATTATTTTGTTTTTTTGCTGAAATATTTTTCTAAACAGAATGAAATATTTGATGGCTCTAATTGAGCTGTAGCAACCTGATAAAATAACGGTTGAAATTGATGGTAATTTAATTTGTCTAAAAGCAATACATTGAAATCATTTATATCATGATTTTAAATGAATTGCAAACCGGTAAAACCGCCTCCAACAACAACAACGCTGTTTTTTTTAATGTTTATATGAATTTTTCATATTGCCAACTTTTTTCCAAGGGCACTTCCCAATTTTGCTCCAACGCTGCTTTTGTATTTACGAAGTTATTGAATACAGTTATCCCTTTTTGTATTGCAGAAAATGTGAGTGCATTTTTGAGCTCAGAAATAGGACATGAAATAATTTTCCCTCGCCGACTTCGTCATTCATCTGGGCATTCTTTCTGTAAGCAACATTCATTCTATCAAGGAGAGAAGTGTTTCCGCCGAAGTCGGATTCCAACTGCTGAATGAATTTTACCGACTTGTCAATTCCGCATCCGCTGGCGAAAGTAGTTTTTTCATCTACACATACTATAATAAAACGATTGTGAAAGATTTCAATACAAGCATTCATCGTTTTCCCGTGCGAAGTCCACGCAGAAATAAAACCTTCTGCTTTATTTTTTAGTTGTATACTTTCACTTTCAGAAAACTCACGGATGGATTGGTATATCCATACCCGTGAGTGCAATGGCATATCTTTAAAATTTATCATTTTATAGCCTTATTGTTAACAATGCTCTTCAAAAGCGGCCTTTAGGTTCTCGGCAATCAGCTCTGCCGACTTTCCTTCAATATGGTGTCGTTCTATAAAATGAACCAATTTTCCATCTTTGAACAATCCTACACAAGGCGATGACGGAGGAAAGGGTAGAAAATGTTTGCGTGCTTGTTCAGTGGCTTCATTGTCAAAGCCGGCAAACACAGTTGTAATACGGTCAGGGCGCTTGGTTTCTAATAATGAAAGTTTTACTCCTGGGCGTGCGGCACCGGCAGCACATCCACAAACTGAATTAACCACTACTAATACGGTGCCTTTTGAGTTAACGGCAGCATCTACTTCCGCAGCTTTGCAGAGGTCTTCAAAACCAACAGAGGTAAGTTCTTCCTTCATTGGCATTACTAATTGTTCTGGATACATAGTGTAAAATTTAAGAATTAAAATAAATTCAGGGCTTTTAAGAGAACCCTTATAAACTCTATATAATTTTTTATTTATACTCGTAATTATAAATTATTCGCTTGACCCTATATTAAAAACGGGATAAAAGTTATGCTTTATAAGAACCTTAATTGAATTGTTGCGCGATAACAAACGTCATTTTTAATCTTTTACCATTTAACATCTGCCACCTTAACTATTGGTTCTTTTGCATTTTGTATAGACACTTGTTGTGCCACCTTACGTGCCATTTCCATATAGGCAACAGCTTGCGGTGTGTTATCTTGAAGTACAGCTGGGTTACCCGAATCACCAGACTCGCAGATGCTCTGCACCAATGGTATTTCACCCAATAATGGAACTTCTAATTCTTCTGCAAGTTTTTTTGCTCCGTCTTTACCAAAAATGTAATATCGCTTCTCAGGCTCGTCTGGCGGACTGAAATAAGACATGTTTTCTACAATGCCTAAAACAGGTACATTTATTGATGGTAACTGAAACATTCCAACTCCTTTTTTTGCATCTGCTAAAGCCACAAATTGAGGAGTACTTACAATTACAACGCCATTCAAAGGAATAGCGCCAACTAACGTTAAATGAATATCACCGGTTCCGGGAGGTAAATCAATAATCATATAATCTAATTCCCCCCAATGTGCTTCCTGAAACAATTGAACAACCGCTTTTGATGCCATTGGCCCTCGCCATACAAGGGCTTGGGAAGTATCTACAAAAAATCCGATAGATAATAATTTGACACCAAAACTTTCTATGGGAATCATTTTACTTACACCGTCAATCTCTTTACTCATTGGTTTTGCATCCATTACATCAAACATAATGGTTTGTGAGGGACCATAAATATCGGCATCAACCAAACCAACCGATGCTCCTAACTTCACCAAAGCCAACGCTAAGTTTGAAGCTACTGTAGATTTCCCAACACCACCTTTGCCTGAAGCTACCCCAATAATATTTTTTACGTTTGGCAACATCGGTCCACTATTTTTACGTGCCGTTACATTAGAAGACATTTTTACATTTACAATAGCTTCCTCATCTATATAATGCAAGACTGCATTTACACAAGCCTTATGAATCATTTCTTTCATTGGGCAGGCAGGTGTTGTAAGCACTACGGTAAAACGGACGTTTTTACCATCTACTTCTAAATCCTTTATCATACCAAGCGTTACCAAGTCTTTTTTTAAATCAGGATCATCTACATTCTTTAAGGCTTCTAAAACTTGTTCTTTCGTTATGTTCATTTTTGTCCTCCTTCTAGTTTATATTAATATTTTTTTAAAACGAATACCTAAGTTTAAATTGCTGTCAAATTTTATATTCTATTTACTTCCCTTACCATAACCATTTTATCATCCCCTACAGAAACTAAATAATTATGATACGTACTCCAAATTAATTTGTTTACAGAATGTGTATGTGCTTCAAAATTTTCTTTTGTGATGCGTTTTAAAATTTGGTATGTTTTTGCATCCCAAATTTTGATTGTTTTATCGCGACTAGCAGTTGCAAACAAAGATCCATCAGGACTAAATACAATATCATAAATAGCCCAATTATGTGCAGGAATTGATTTTACCAATTCATAATTTCCTACTTTCCAAATATTCAAATGAGCATCTCTTCCGCCTGTTAAAAGGAATTTACCATCGGGACTATATCGCACAGTATTTGCTCCAATAATTTTTTCTGCAAGTTGATGTGCAATAAAATCTTTTTTATATTCCAATGTATGCAGGTCAAATATGAGAATATTGGAATCACCTAAGGCAACGGCTATTTCGGAAGTCGTATCATTAAAATCAATACTGCGGACTTTCTTTTGTGATAGTTTTTTCATTTTAAGCAATGACAAAGTATCAAGATCACAAACTGCAAAGTTACCATCGCCACCGGCTGTGTAAAAGCAATTGGTTTTTAATGAATATTTTATATCAAAAACGGGTGCCTGATGATGTTGCAGTATTTTAACTTCTTTTTTTTTCTCTAAATCAATAACATGAATACTACCTGTAGTTGTTCCTGCGAGCAATATGTTTTTTTCAGGAATGTGACAAATGGTGTAAATTGGGGCTGGTAACGCCGCTGAAAACTTTTCGGCTTGTAGCGTTTCTAAATTCCATAATGCAATAAATCGATCACTGCCACCGGTAAAAACAGTATGTTCAGAGAAACCTTTATCCATTGCGTATACACAACCGCTGTGTCCGGTAAGTGTTGCGATGTGTTTTACGTCAACACTCATTTCTTTTATTGTCTCCATTTATTTTATCGTTCGCCTAAAAAAATCTAATGTTTAGAAGTGTCATTTAACAATACTATGCCGAAAAATTATTTTGCTTTACAAAATTAATAACGCCACCTTTTAAGATATGTTCAACTTGTCTCTCACTGATACTGTAAGTAAGTGGAATTTTAATATTTTTTCCAACTACAATTGCTGTTACTGAATCTCTGTTTTTGATCGCTGTCCTTAGGCCTTCTATCCGTAAAACGTCATCTTGTTCTAGTTTGTCCCAGTCGCTTGTATTTTTGAATTCGAAAGGAATTATACCAAAATTGATCAAGTTCTGCCAACCGATACGTGCATAAGATTTGGCAATAGCAAACTTTTGTCCAAGATACCGAGGAGATAGTGCAGCGTGCTCTCTACTTGAACCTTGTGCGTAATTTTCGCCTGCTATAACACAAAATCCTGTATGTGTTTTTTGATTTTGAATGGCGCGATCATAGAAACTTTGGTCAATGGCGTAATACGCATATTTACTTAGCTCCGGAATATTTGAACGTAAAGGCAGTACATCAGCACCCGCTTTCAGTATGCCATCTGTTGAGATGTCATCTCCCATTTTTAGTAAAATAGGGATTTGTAGTTCATCTGGAAGTTCTTCAAAATCGGGAAGGGTTTTAATGTTTGGTCCCTTCACCAATTCTGGAGATATTTCAGTTGGAGCAATCAGCAGCTTTTTATTTATCTTGATTTGTGCTGGCTCCTTCCATTTTGGATACGTAATATTCATTAAAGACTCGAGGTCTCGGGGATCAGTGATTTTTCCAGTAATTGCGGCTGCCATAGCCGTTTCTGGACTACATAGGTATACTTGGTCATCAAGTGTTCCCGAACGTCCAGGGAAATTACGTGGCATCGTTCGGATACTGATCGTATTTGTAGCAGGAGCTTGCCCCATACCGATACACCCCATACAACCCGATTGATGCAAGCGTGCGCCAGCAGCAATCAACGGTCCAAGAGCACCCATTTCTGTTAAATTTTCTAAGACTTGGCGAGATGAAGGATTGATATCCAAAGAAACATCAGGAGAAACAACTTGACCTTTTACAATTTGAGAGGCGATCCAAAAATCACGTAATCCGGGATTTGCAGATGAGCCAATAACAACTTGTTGTATTTTTAATCCGCTAACTTCTCTTACTGGAACAACACTTCCTGGACTGCCAGGAAGTGCAATTAAAGGTTCTAGTGTAGCTAGGTCTATTTCAATAGTAAGATCGTACGTTGCACCTTCATCGGCTTCCAGTTTTATCCACTCGTCTTCCCTTTCTTCTTGTTTAAGAAATTCACGGGTGATTTCATCTGAAGGAAACACCGAAGTTGTAGCCCCTGTTTCTGTTCCCATATTAGCGATAACATGACGATCCCATGCGCTCAGAGATTTCAAACCAGGTCCAAAATATTCTAAGATATATCCACGTCCTCCAGTCACATCATACCTGCGAAGCATTTCTAAAATTACATCTTTGGCACTTACCCAGTCGGGCAACTTCCCAACGAGTTTAATACCCATCACTTTTGGCATTTTAACAAAATACGGTTCACCTGCTGAAGCCATCGCAACATCCAATCCACCCGTGCCGATGGCAAGCATGCCAATACCACCTCCAGCCGGAGTATGGCTGTCTGAACCCAATAGCGTTTTACCCGGTCTACCAAACCGTTCCATGTGTACTACATGGCTAATTCCGTTTCCTGACCTACTGAACCAGTATCCAAATCGTGCCGCTGCCGACTGTAGAAATAGATGGTCATCCATATTCTTATAATCCGTTTGAAGCAGATTATGATCTACATATTGTACCGCGACCTCTGGTTTGATTTTATTTAAATTAAAGGCTTCCAATTCCAGCATTACCAATGTACCTGTGGCATCTTGTAATAATACCTGATCAATTTTCAATCCGATTTCACTTCCGGGATTCATCTTACCAGAAATAAGATGAGAACTAATCAATTTTTGACTTACGTTTTGTAGTTTCATTCTTAATAAAATTTACGCCTACACTTTTTTATTTGTGTAATTCAGCAGGTTATTAAATGTTAATACCGAGAATCGTTGCTTTTGCGCGAGCCATCGTAATTTGCTTTGTTCTGTGAATGTCCAATATAACACAGGAAATATTTTTGCTCTTTTGTTTATGAACTGCCATCTTTTTTCACTACCCTTTTGCTTCCTTCTGCCAGTAGTGAATCGTTTGTTAGCGCAGATAGTTCAACGTTTGTATTTTTCGTTTTGAAGGTTTTTTATTCAAATCATTTATTCAACTACTATAGCTTCAGGATATTTGTCTTTCCATACTTTATAAACATCCATACTTTTGACAGTTATTGTTGTTTTGTAATCCAACTTTATTTTAATTTTTGGA
>Ga0208903_1001089_pt1 | contig 16582 bp, 12 predicted proteins | sample AntAceMetag02UKJ_FD_184769 | JGI IMG/M metagenome (GOLD analysis project Ga0208903, IMG submission 184769) | Saline lake microbial communities from Ace Lake, Antarctica - Antarctic Ace Lake Metagenome 02UKJ (SPAdes) (version 2) | ecosystem: Environmental > Aquatic > Non-marine Saline and...
TTATCCGTGAAACGGATAGCGAGGTGTATTCTAAGTAACTTAGAATTGTCTACTTCTTGCGAAGTGTTTTATTCTGAAAAGCAACGAAAATGGAACAACGGAAAAGAGGACGAAAACGATTGGGGGATAGGAAGCGATACCATAACATCATGCTGCGGTTCAACGATACGGAATATGAAAAATTAGGTCACATATGTAAATCGTACCATCTGGATATTACAAAAAGGGGAACGATAAGTCCGCTCCTTAGAAGATTGGTTCTTAACCAAGAAACGGAAGAAAAAGATATGCTTCCCGACACCTCGAACCTTGCCTATCATTTCAACAAGATCGGAAACAATATCAACCAACTGGTCAAACTTGCCCATCATAAAAGTCTAAGAAGTCCCAACAGAGACCTGCAATATGAGATACGGAAAACGAACGAATTGCTATATGCTCTTTTGGAAATCATAAACAAAGAATAGGAATGATAGCAAAGCTGATTTATGGAGAGACCTGTGAGGGAACGTTGAAGTATGTTCTTGGAAAAGAGGGCATGCAAATATTAGGTTACGGCAACACCTTTTCCCAAAGCATATCGTCAAAGTTTTTTGAAAACGTACTGCATTTTCAGGGACAGCGTAATGCTACCAAGAACCGCTATGCGCACATCAGCCTGAACCTTCCACATGGGGAAAACATCAACGATAAGACCTTTCTTAAAATCTCAACAGAATACATGGAAAATATGGGTTACGGAGCGCAGCCCTATATAGTTGTTAGGCATAACGATACCGAGCACCAACACGTCCACATCGTAACGACCAACGTAAAGGATGATGGGCAAGTTCTTGGAATTTACAACAGCCATAGAAGGAGCATGGCGACACGGCAACATCTAGAAAAGAAATACGGTCTTACATCGGCACCGACAACAAAACAAAAAGAGCGACTCCCGATACATAGATTGCCCGAGCTACAATTTGGTATGGATGCAGAAAAAGGGACGAGGTACTACGTACAGGATGTGCTCAACAGTATCAACCAAAAATACAAAGTGCGCAGTTTCGAGGAACTGGCAAGATTAGTTCGGCCATATCATATCGAAGTAAAGTCCACCAAAAACGAAGCGGGAAGGACAGGCGTCAAATACGGTCTGAACAATCAAAAGGGATACAGGACAAATTTCATCAACGGCTCCGAGGTACACCGTAACCTGAGCGGCCCAAAACTGCAAAAGGTATTCGATATCCATTCAAAGTCGAAACTATTACCGATGCACCGCAAACGCCTCTTGAAACAGATGGAAACTACCTATGACCTTTTTCAGACCATCCAGCCGCAAGATCTAGAGGAAGTAGTCAAGGAATATCAGGACATCGACATCAAACTGGAAAAGAAAGAAGAAGTTATAGAGGGATTCACAGTCTTTGACAAATCTGGCTATGTTTTTAGGGCAGGGGAACTAAGCGAAAATTTCCGTATGAAAAACCGCAAGGATATTTTCGGTAACGGCAACGAACCTACACAAATCGATATCGAAAGCAAACAGTTCAAATTGGAAATCCAAAAAACAATAAAAGAGGCATTGACAACATCCTATCTGAAATCCCCGAAACAAGAAGGATTATTTTCGGAACACATTATGACCAGAAACTTCGACGATATCGTGCCGAGCTTGATGGCCTCGGAAAAGCATAATTTCTTGGAACGTTACATCCCAAGAAATCAAAAGGAGGAATTCAGGAAAGCGGTAGAAAATACCTTTCCCATAGTTAGGAGCAAATTGTACGAACTTGAGACCAAAAAAGAAATGGAAACCTTGGAAAGCAAATTCAAGCTTATCGGTAAGGTATTGAAAAAAGAGGTTTTCAATGTCGGCACGAAAAAGGGGAGTGTCCGTCTTTTGTTCCAATCATTGGGGGTAAAATATAATGACAACCAATTGTCCTTTACCAAATCCAACAGGCATACGTTTCCCGTAAAATTGGGACATCTACCTTTTCCGAAGGAAATGGGCAACTATGTGTCCTCGGGTTTTGTCCGCCAAAACCATTTGATGTTGGAAATGTTATCGGAGCAGTCCTCCGAGAATAGTTCCAAGCTGACGGCATCGGCTATTTTCCTGCCAATGATATTCCCGAATCTATATGAAAAGATGAATCCCGATTACAAAAAACAATACGAAAGTGTCGCTTTGGGTTCGTATGTTAAGAATACGGAACGGACGCACGCACCCTTTGAAAAATCTGCAAAGGACTATATCGCCCTTTTCAATGCCAAGGGTTTCTATTTTGTAAAGGGAGAAAAAGGGTTCGAGGTCAAATCGATTTACACCGACAACAAAACAAGTAGCGCCTTGCCGAAAAGGACAAGCCAGTATTTGAGCTCCATTCCCGATGTTGCCGCAACCTTAAAAGAACAACAAACCGTAATCAACAAGCTTGTAGATGTGGGCAGAAACAAACTCGAAAACCTATGGACGGGACATCTCATGGAAAGGGGGTTGTACGATAAGGTGGCCTTTATGCTAACAGTAGAAAAAGTACACCCGAACCTACATCGGGAGATGGTAGAGCATCATATGGACAACGGACTTCGGCAAAGTCTTATTCAGGTATCTCAAAGGCGATCCAGTATCCAAAACAACCGTTTGCTAAGAAAAGGCGTTTATGCAATTAGTTCCTTATTGGGAAGTCGTGGTAAGAAGTCGGAAGAAATGTACAATGGGTTTAAGGATGAATTCACGGATTTTACAAAATTCAAGAAGAAAGGTATGTGGCCATCTTTATAAAATTAAAAGAGGAGCTTTGATAATGAATTTTGCGCCCTAACGTGCGCTTCCTTGTGGATAGGGAGAAGAAAGAGACATGTAAAAAAAGCTTTCGAACATTTTGATAGATAGACTAATCAAATATGTCGGAAAAAGAGGTTTCAATTTTTTCGATTTCAGAAGCCGTAAGCTCCGTAAATTCCTTATCCCTTGCCCGTTTTGAAAGTTTGCCGTGGTTCTGTTCGAGAAACCGCGTCAAAAGTGCCACCATAGTATCGGGCATCTCGTAATCATCTTCCAAAAACCGTTTGAAGACGTCATACTTTCTTAGATAGGCGACCTCGCTAGGAATAATGTTTTCCATAGTGTCCTCTACGCATTCAAATAAAAATTTAGCCTGTGCCGTGCCATCATAATAACGGTAATAATCCAAGGTGTCGTTGGTAACTTCAACGTTATGACCCGACGTTTCTTTCCATTGGATAAAATCGAGCAGGGGATGGGAGTATGCCTCCAATATATTCCTATAATCATTAATATGGTCAAGAATCGATGCCGAAACGGGAAATATAATACCCTGCTTCGAAAAATTCTTTTTTGCAAGTACGTGATGGATAATATATCTATGTATACGACCATTCCCGTCCTGTAAGGGGTGGATAAAGACGAAACCAAAAGCTATAATTGCGGCGGATAGTACCGCATCAAATTTATTTTCCAAAAGCAGGCGGTTGGTTTCCAAAAGCCCGTCCATCAAAGTATTTAAATCTTCCCAACGTGCGGAGATATGGTCAGGAATGGGTTCTCCCGTTTCCCGATCGTGTTCCCCTATGAATCCTCCTTTTTCACGGAACCCCATTTTTATAAATCGCGGGTTCTCGATAACGATTTGCTGTAACCTTATAATTTCTTCCTTACTCAGCTCCCTTGTTCCTGCCTGCCCGATTGCTTGACCCCAGCGGGCGGCTCTTTTGCTTCTCGGACTTTCGCCCTCGATGGTAAAAGAAGCCTTGGAATCCTTCAACAATAAAAATGCCGAGGCGCGCTGAAGAATGTCTTTACGGATCCCTTTGAGGTACTCGTTCTTACGCTCTGAAAGTTCGGCGGCAATGTAATTTTCCAGGATATCGGTTCTGAAGATCAAAGGGCAAAAATTGACTGTCCCGGGCAAGTTGTTAATGACCAAATGCCGTGAGGATTTGACGCCCTCTATGGCATATTGTAATTTTTTGTCCACTATTGGCACGTAGCTTTTTTTGGAAAGATCTTCTTTGCCTGCGAGCGGTTCTTGGCTTATCCATTCGATCAGAAACCACATTCGCCTACTGTATTGGCCGGTAGGTTCCAAATCGACCAATTCCGTTAATTGTTTCGAATTATAGGTTTTCGTCAAAAAACTGAAGACCAACAAGTTTATTCCTTCATACTTCAGGGCAAAGACTAAATGCTTATATAAAGCTTCCATCTCGCTAAGGCCAGTATGGTCTTCGGGTAAATACCTTCTGGGCATTACCAGCCATTCATCGGTTTCGTATCCTTTGTTTTTATGACTGACCATTGTAATCCGATTGGGCATGGGTATTTTGAGTCCCAAGGAATGGATAATGGCACCGTAACCAACAATGGTTCCTTCTTCGGGAACTTGCCTTCCTTGAAAAACAGGTGCTATATGTGAAAAATGGGCGCTTTTAGTCATTTAATTTTATAATTAAGCGCAATATATAAAATATAGTGGCGCATGTTATGAAAAATGGGCGCAAATAGTATTTTTTTAAAAAAAAGGGGGCGGGACAATTAACCCTATCCCATAATTTGGGCGTCATAATCGTCGATGACGGTAGTTTCAAATGAATTCAAATAGGCTTGGGTCATAGCTTCGGTGGTATGCCCCAAACTATCTTGTATGACATTACTTGGTGCGCCACTTCGTTTTAATATGTTAGCATAGGTATGTCTTGCAGTATATATTGTAAAGTGGGGAAGCCCCAATTCTCCTGCAATTCTTTTTAAATAGATATTTTGCCTTTTACGCTTATTGGTGATAGTTTCGTGAATCTGATATTTGGAATTATCCTCGGATAAAATAGGAAAAACATAATCGCTATTTTCATTTTCAGAATCAAAATAGCGCAATAATATAATTTTCAGCGGCGGGGTTATTTTGATAGAGAATAACTTGTTCTTGGTCTTGGCCCTGATGTATGTAATACGATCAAAATCTCCAACAATACTATCTCTTTTTAACAAAGCCATATCCATCCAGTTCATTCCTCTGGAATAGAATGAGGCCATGTACAAGTCCCTCGCCTTTGCCAAATGTGGCTCTTTAATATCGGCTGATTTTAGCAATTCCAATTGTTCACCATTCAAACTTAGTCTTTTGGGAACACCATTCTTTATGGGGTAATCTTTAAATGGATTGTACTGTTCTTGTACAATTCCCAGTTTGACCGCTCTCCTATATAAGGCTCTTAATGTCCGTAAATAAACGCTAAGTCCTCCTGCCCCGTTTCCAGAAGCAAAATGCTCTGTCTCTAGCCTTTTTAGAAACGTATAATTAATTTGCCTAAACGGAAGTGATTTTTTACCATGAAACTTTTGAATCTTGTTTTTGAGCGAAGCATATATTCTTGCATTACCGAATTTTCCTGCTCTTTTAAGTTCGTTGATAATATAGTCTACTAGACCAAAAAAGTCTTGATTAACACTCTTTTTTCCATTAATTTCTGCTTTAAGCACAGGCATAGACAGGGCATCTATTCTACCTTCTTGCTCTAGACGCGTAACTGTGTCATATACTTTTTTTACCTTTTCTTGGATACTATTATTTATCCGATTAATATTTGAGGATATTTTACTGGAAGACCTTATTCTCTGATTTTTGGCATCAAACTCTTTTTCAGGCAAGTTGAACCCCAAAGGCAAATAAGCGGTTTTTCTGTCATAGGTAATACGGATAACCAAAGGAAAGGTTCCGTCATTTTTTTGCCTTACTTTGTTGAGTTGTACTTTGGTAGTTAACATGCCGTTTATAAATTAATAAACTATTTATAAACAAATATAGGTATTATATGAAGTTCTATGAAATAATATAATAATTAAATAACTGTTTTTCAGACATATAGCAATATATAGAACCATATTAAACCAGAAATGATGGGCCTGTCACGCAGGGGGTCGCGGGTTCGAGTCCCGTCCAGACCGCTAAAAATTGTTCAAATAACACCAAAAAGCCTGTAAATCAATGATTTGCAGGTTTTTTTATTTCTTCTGATACCAAATAAAACCATCTAAAACCATCTAAAAGGTGCGTAATTCGGTGCGTCTTTTTACCCTCAAAAAACCCGCACCTAAATCCCCATAATTGACTGTTAAAGAAACCTTTACAAAGAAATTTTAACATTTGTTTTTCGTACCTTCTGGTGAGGATTTAAAACCCGCACCTATGTATGGCAAAATGAACATTCTTTTTTACCCTAAAAAATCAGAAACAAATACCGAAGGAATGGTTATGCTCTATGCGCGTATAACCATTAATGGCAAGCGAGCTGAATTCAGTCTTGGTCGTCGTGTGGATGAACAACGATGGGATTCGCGAGGCACCAAGCTCCGCGGTACTTCTATGGAGGTATCTAACTTAAATCGGTTCTTGGATAATGTCAAAAACCGTCTGTTTGAGGTTTATGATACGCTTTTAAAGGATAAGCTTGATGTTTCGCCTGCTATAATCAAGAATATATATTTAGGAAAGGCCGGAAAAGAATTTATGGTTCTTGAGATTTTTAAGGAGCATAATGGCGAAGTTGAAAGCTTACTAGGTAGAGGTTTTACCAAAGGCACCTTGCAGCGCTATAAGGCTGCTTACAAGCATTTATCGGATTATATAACCTATAAGTATCAACGCAAAGACATTCCGGTGCGCAGCGTCGATCATAAATTTATTACGGGATTGGAGTTTTATTTAAAGTCCGTTAAAAGCTTAGAGCATAATACAGCTATCAAATACATCGTCAATTTCAAGAAAATTATCCGGATAGCATATGCGAATGAATGGATTACCAAAGACCCGTTCTTTCATTGGAAGGCTTCATGGAAAACTAAAGAGAAACAGTACTTAACACAATCAGAACTGGATACGTTGAAGAATAAGAAGTCGTTCTTGCCACGACTAGATTTGGTGCGAGATATTTTTGTTTTTTGCTGTTATACGGGTTTGGCCTATTCCGATGTAAAGCTATTGCAGTATGAAAACATTGTAATTGGCATCAATGGCGAGCGTTGGATTAAAATGGCACGCAAGAAAACAAAGGCCATGAGTAGCATTCCACTTTTGCCCACGGCCGAAAAGGTTATTGAAAAGTATAGCCAACACCCTAAAGTTTTGAATGGCGATGGTGTTTTGCCTGTCTTGACCAATCAGAAATCAAATGCTTACTTGAAAGAGATTGCAGATGTTTGCGGTATCAATAAGAATCTAACTACCCACTTGGCAAGGCATACTTTCGCTACTACGGTAACATTATCAAAAGGCGTTTCTATAGCTACAGTCAGTAAAATGTTGGGGCATCGGTCGCTGAAAACTACTCAGATTTATGCCAAAGTACTTGATAGCAAGATTGCGGATGAAATGAATATGTTGAAAGAGAAATTGGCGCAGGAAGAGAAAGATATGGCGGCATCAAATAAAAGCTCGGAATAGTGCTGATGAATTTCTCCAAGAGATTTTTGCTATCATTTGATATCTATTTTCATTTTTTTTGAATTTTCATGTTACAGGAAAATGAGTATATATTGAAAACTACTTTTATGGTGTAGTACTATATTTAATCATTTGACTTTTAAAGCCACTCAGCACATTCCCTTTCATTTCGCGAAAAGCTCCATTATAGGAAACGAGCTTCACTGCAATAGGTCTTGAACACAATTCTGAATTTTGACTCTTCATTTCATTTATTCTTTCCGCTACGCTTGAAAAAAACATTCCATTCCCAAGTAAAAACTCAGAATTACGTTCGCTGAAAACCGACGCCAGCTTTCTACTTTCTTACACAAAGGTTTAAAATTTAGACCGAGACTGACTGCATAATCACTCGCAAGCTCATTTTTATAAGTCCTTACTCAATCGAAATTTTAGATGTGGATACAGAAAAGATAACAGCGAGGGCTCTATGGGAAGTAATTGGAACATCTCAATACCAATTTGAGCATCAGCTTATATAAAAACAGTAAAGGTTAGATGAGAGTTTTCTGCCCGTTTCAAGAAGAAAAGAAAAACGCTCAGGATATAATAAGTAGTTGGACAAATGCCATTTTGGCAATTAATCGACATCAACCTATACCATTGAATATGGCTCCGATATTGTAATACATTAAAAGATTGGAGCCGAAAACCCTTTCTTTTTCTTTTCATCCGCAAGAGTTTTGAAAATTATCCAGGCCTATATCCTTCCTGGAATTGTTGGGATAGAAACACTAAAAAAAAGCTTTTGCATTTACGTTGGAAAGTACGACAGTTCCGAAAATGAAATGAAGGAATGGAGAAGCAAGAGGGTAACCTGCTGGCGCACGGTTACATTATTCAATCCATTCATTTTTAAGTGATTATGATTTTTTCAGTTGCCCTAAATCTTTGTTTTTTAGTAAAAAAGACGATAATGACCTGAAAACCAGTTGAAAATTTAGTAAAAAATGGATAACGAATTCAAGAACGAGCCCTTTCTGACCCTGAAGATGAAACAGAGCGTAGTGAAACGCTTTCGTAGATTTTGCCGTGCTACGGGAACTTCACAGTCCCTTGGAATGTCCGATATGCTCGATTTTTTTGAAAGGCACAAAGTGTTGCCCAAGGACGAGATACCCAACCACTTGTTACAAGTGGAAAAGCGCCTGCTAAAAAGAATCAATGCGGTCATAGCCATTATGAAGGATATGGAGAAAACACAGACCAGACCGACCGTCGGAATGTTGGAGGCGCTTTTTACAATGGAGGACAAAAAAGAGGAGAAGCCGCTGTTCGTGGAGAAGAAACAGAACAACAGGACTCTGGAGGAGGAACTGGAGCATTGGAGAAAATCCAATGAATGAGGTTATATATACCATTGGCTGACTTTCATATAACCCAAAATAAAGGAAATGGAAAAAGTAAACTACATCGCACATCTCAACGCAGCCTTTAAGCGCTTCAACAACGATTACAGGATCAGACAGGGACATATTACACTCTACCTTGCCTTCTTCCAGAAATGGAACCGTAAGTTCTTTAAAAGGACGATTATGGTGAACAGGCAATTGATTATGGAGAACGCCAAAATAAGATCAAAGACCACCTACCATAATTACCTCAAAGATCTGAACGAATGGGGCTATCTGGAATACTTTCCCTCCTACCATCCATCGGTGGGTTCCAGGATCAGGATGACCGATTTCGGTACAAGCAGCTGTTCAAGTAGTGGTGTAGGTACGGTCCAAAAAATGGACGGCTACGTTCCGGAACCAGGCCATGGAATGGTACCTTCCTTAAAACAGAAAACTAAAAAAAACTTTTATAAACTGGCGACCCCCTCCAACGAAAATGAAGTTTTGAATTATTTTAGGAAAAACAACTGGCCGGATATTGAAGGAAGCAAGTTCTATGTACATTATGAATCGAAAAACTGGAAATTGGAAAGGGGGCTGAAAATCAAGGATTGGAAAGCAGCGGCCAAAAGTTATGTGGAGCTGGGGTACATTATGAAACAGGAATGGAGAAGTCCAACTGCCGGCTATCTAATTAATTTGAGAAAGAATTATAATGAGCCGCCCTGAAATTACGATACTTCTATGGCAAAACGGCAATAAAACACTCTTTACGCCGTAAATAATACGGCGTTTGTTTTGTGATACGGCAAATGAGTTTTATATTCGCTGTAAATAATACGGCGTTAATAAAAATAGAATGTATTTACATCATAGCAAAGATTGGCCAAACTTCAAATGGGATAATGACACGCTACTACCATACGTGAGCAGGGTACGTGATTTACAAGGTAGGTTAATAGGAAGAATGGAAGGCATAGGCTTTGAGCTTCGGGAAGAAGCGGTACTTGAGACATTGACGGAGGACATTGTTAGAACTAGTGAAATTGAGGGAGAGTTATTAAACCCTTTGGAGGTCAGATCATCAGTAGCCCGTAGGCTAGGCATGGATATATCGGGACTGCCCAATGCAAGCCGAGATGTAGAAGGTGTTGTTGAAATGATGCTGGACGCAACTCAAAAATATAAAGAAGCCATTACCAAAGACCGCCTGTGCGGATGGCATGCAGCGCTATTCCCAACAGGAAGAAGCGGGATGTTTAAAATTACTGTTGGTGATTGGAGAGGTGATGAAAAAGGCCCAATGCAAGTTGTCTCAGGTCCTATGGGAAGAGAGAAAGTTCATTATACTGCTCCAGATGCTTCACGACTTGAAGCTGAAATGAACGACTTTATCGATTGGTACAATTCAGATACTACTATGGAGCCTGTTCTTAAGTCGGCTATAGCTCATTTATGGTTCGTTAGTATTCATCCCTTCGATGACGGAAATGGAAGGATTGCTAGAGCCATTGCCGATAATCAATTGGCCAGAGCGGATAGAACCAACCAAAGATTTTACAGTATGTCTGCTCAACTTCTAAAAGCCAAAAATGGGTATTATGATATATTGGAATCTACTCAAAAAGGAAGTATGGATGTCAGTCAATGGCTGGTTTGGTATTTGGAACGGTTAACCGAGGCACTTGAAGCAACGGATGTAGCCTTATCTAAAATATTGGTTAAGGCAAAATTCTGGGAAAGGCATAAAACTACTCAATTTAATGAGCGTCAAGTAGAAATGGTAAATAAGCTTCAAGGTGATTTTGTAGGAAAGTTACATTCATCTAAATGGGCTAAAATGACGAAAGTGCATCGAGATACAGCTCTTCGGGATATTCAAGACTTGGTTGAAAAAGGGGTGTTATCAGATTCTGGTGAAGGTGGGAGAAGTACTAACTATATTTTGAATCTATCTACAGAAAAGTAGAGGTTTGAAAAACCAATTATCGGCAGCATTTTGATTTTCTGCCGTAATATAGTTTGGTATTTTTTTTGAAAATTAAAAGAACATCGCTAGATATTGAAAATCTCTTGGTCATAGGCTACCTAGATAATGAATTTAAAAAGGAATATAGGATAATCTAGCCTTCAGTTATTCCCAGCCAAAATTAAAATTCGGAATGGCGAGAGTGTAGGCAAGTAGCAAAAAGACTTATATTTTGGAAAACGAAATAAAAAAAATATTAAGTAATACGGAACCTGCCATATTTGTGCCTGAAAACTAAATGCGCAATGAATTATACAATTTGCTCTGTTTTACTTTTAATTGTTATCTCCAACCTTTTATAAATGTTAAACTTCTGTTAAAAGGTGAGCCTTGCGGTGAGCTCTAAAAACCATCCTCCGACAGACCCCATAAACAGGGTGTTTTCAAGAAAAGTTCGAGTCCCGTCCAGACCGCAAGAGCCTCGATTTTTCGAGGCTTTTTTCATTTTAAAACATTGATGCTCAATGTTTTAAAACTGTTAATGTTAAACAAATGTTAATCAGCGTGCTGCGAGCGTGCTGCATTTTTGCCCCTTTTTTACTTCTTTGCAGTATTTTACAGTACGCTATTAGCGAAATAGAATTCATTGTATAATGAAATTAAATCAAGATATATTCTTACTTTCCTCTTTTCAAATTAGAATAAATTGACAATACAATACTGCTCCGATCTGCACTTAGAGTTTGCCAAAAATAGAAGATGGCTATCAAATAACCCTTTAATACCTTCTGGAGAGATTCTCATTGTCGCCGGAGATACCCACTATCTAGGGCGTGATTTTGAAAACCTAGATTTTTTTAAATGGGCATCTGACCATTACGAACAAACCTATGTTATAGCCGGCAATCATGAATACTATGGCGGATATGACCTGTCTTTGCATAAAAAGCCCTTTAAATGGGAACTACAGCACAACGTGTTCTTTCTGAACAATCAGTCTATACAGATAAACGAAATCACGCTGCTATTTTCTACATTTTGGAGCCATGTACATACTGAAAATAAAAACTCGGTATCTAGCGGGGTCAATGACTTTCATAATATAAGGATGGGTGATAATCCGCTGAGCGTCGATGATTTCAATCAACTTCATGCGGAGGCTTTTGATTTTTTGAATCAAAGTCTCAAAAATCACAGTGGTAAAACAATTGTGGTTACCCATCATTTGCCGACTCCGTTATGTAATTCCCCTGAATTCAAGGGCAGTTTACTCAACGATGCTTTTGTTGTTGATAAAACCGATTATATAACTGAATCAAATATTGATTATTGGATTTACGGCCATATACATAGAAATGTTGGTAGTGGTATGATACTCGGAGGTACTACAATGTTGAGCAATCAATTGGGGTACGTCGATATGAATGAGCATAACGATTTTTCAAGGGATAGTTTTATTGAAATTGCATGATAATACCAAAAGTTTCATTTGTTTTGGGGGATATAAAGTAGGTGCCCTATCCAATAAGGCAAATCTGTCTTGTGTCAGTTGAAACAGATCAAAAGGATCATGATCAGTGGCATCATCGATATAAAACCGCAGTTTTTCGAAATTGGTGGTAATCACATACCGGCAACCTTTATGGTTTACCTTATAGTCGAAGGCCTGACGGCGTATACTTTCTAAATCTTTGGTGTTGGTGCCCTTTAGGGCCTTTTAAGGCCTTATCACCTATAAAACTATTTAGACTGGTAAATCACAAAGTACATTTAAAAGGTCGTTGACAATGACCAAAGAGGGTAGGTTTTACTTTTAGCTGCAAAGTCTAATTAAAGGTGGGATTAATTATACTAGTTCAATTAAGTGGGGATTAGGTTTATTTGAACCTTATTGGGCTTAATGTAGTCCCTGCGAGAGTTCATTTTATGGGACTGTCCAAAATTTGAAGTTATAATGATTTTTGCAATCATTGATATAGATTAGACATGGTAGTATCAAGATTTAGAAATTGTAGAATCTTCTTCCTATTTATTATAAAAATAGTCCTTTTTTCGACCCTAATAATCCCTTCTTCCTTAAACTGTTTGAGGCTCCTTCCCAAACTTTCAGGTGACGTGCCAATAATATTGGCCAAATCTTCTCGTGTTAAATCAATACCACCTGATTTATAATGTTTTTGGAAGCGATTTTCTAAAATGAGCAAATTAATAGCCAATCGTGCATTTTGGTTTTTTTGGGCTAGTACAGAAATAATATTAGCAAGAACCCCGAACTCATGACCTATGTTTTTTATAAAAGTTCGTTGCAAGGCAGGAATATCCTGTAATAATTGAAAAAAAACATCTTTAGCTATAAAATTCACTTCCAAGTCCTCAAGTGCCTCACAAGAATCTTGATAACGCTCTTCTCCAAATAAAGCATGATACCCTAAAACATCGTTAGGTGTGTAGATATAAAAAATTTGTTCTGATCCAGAAAAACTGCGCTTAAATTTTTTCGCCTTACCCTTTTTAATTTGAAAAATACCCGTAGGCACGCCATCTTCATAAAATAGAAGACTCCCCTTTTTTATAATTAAGGGCTCCATGGCATCATAAACTAATTTTTTTTCATCAGGAGTTAATACCTCAAAAAGTAGTTTACTTTGAAAATCAAATTGTGAATAGAAGTTTTTCATAAGCCAAATATATAAGAATAATATATAACTACATAACATTTGTTACATTTATAAATAACATTTATTGTATATTTGTATTCAATTTAAATTAATTTAAACTATGAATGAAAGCAAAATTAGTTTTGTTAACGGAAAGTTACATGTCCCAAATAAGCCCATAATTCCGTTTATTGAAGGTGATGGTGTTGGTCCAGATATTTGGAAATCCACAAAATTAGTAATTGATACTGCTGTTTACAAAGCTTATGGAGATTACAGAAAAATACAATGGAAAGAAGTATATGCAGGCGAAAAGGCCTTTGAGAAAACGGGCGAGTGGTTGCCAAAAGATACCATTAAAAGTATTGAAAAATACCTAGTGGCCATTAAAGGACCATTAACGACCCCCATAGGTGGCGGTATGCGCTCTCTTAACGTGGCATTACGTCAACAACTTGATTTATTTGCGTGTGTAAGACCTGTAAAATGGTATGAAGGTGTGCCTTCTCCTGTTAAAGCGCCGGAAAAAGTGGATATGGTTATTTTTAGGGAAAACACAGAAGATATTTATGCTGGCATAGAATGGTTAAATGGCACTCCCGAACTTGAAAAAGTAAAAAATTTCCTCATCAATGAGATGGGTGTCACTGCAATTCGCTTCCCTGATACGGTATCCATTGGAATCAAACCGGTTTCAAAAGAAGGTACCGAACGTTTGGTTAGGGCTGCCATTAGATATGCTATTGAAAACAAAAAAGACTCTGTCACCATTGTTCATAAAGGCAATATCATGAAATTTACTGAAGGAAAATTCAAAGAATGGGGTTATCAGCTTGCCAAAGACGAATTCGCTGCAAAAGATTATGAAAGAGGACCTTGGCAGGTGATCACAAAAAATGGACATCAACTAATTATCAAAGATGTCATTGCCGATGCCTTTTTGCAGCAGATTATTTTGAGACCCGATCAATATGATGTTATTGCAACCTTAAACTTAAATGGTGATTATATATCAGATGCTTTGGCCGCCATTGTTGGCGGAATCGGCATTGCGCCTGGTGCAAACATAAATTATAACACGGGTGTTTCCATATTTGAGGCCACACACGGTACGGCACCCAAATATAAAGACCAGGATAAAGTGAATCCTTCCTCCGAAATACTTTCTGGTGTCATGATGTTGGAATATTTAGGTTGGCAAGAAGCCGCTGACCTTATCGTAAAAGGATTAAAAGGTGCCATTCGAAAAAAAACCGTAACGTATGATTTTGAGCGTTTAATGGAGGGAGCGACCCTTCTTAAATGTTCTGAATTTGGACAAGCGATCGTTAGTAATATGTAACGAAAATATAGTTTATATCATGGTGACAAAAAAAAGGAATTTCGAGGTTTTATACGACGGTACCATAAGTAAATCGTTGGCTTTTTCAAAAAAGGAAAGAGAAGCATTAGGTTTGCGAGGCTTATTGCCTTATTCCATTGTAAGTCAAGATATTCAGGTAAAACGTGTGATGGAGGGTTTGCGCCGAAAAGATTCAAATATTGAACGATACATCATGCTATCGGCGCTTCAAGACCGCAATGAAAAGCTCTATTATAGAATAGCCAGCGACTATATAGAAGAAATTATGCCCATAATTTATACGCCGACAGTTGGCGAAGCGTGTATAGAATTTTCACATATTTTTAGACGCGCTAAAGGGTTTTATATAACTCCTGATGATAAAGGTGAACTACCGAAAATTCTTGACAATTGGCCAGAAAAGGATATACGGGTTATTGTAATAACCGATGGACAGCGCATCTTGGGATTGGGAGATTTAGGGGCAAACGGCATGGGAATACCTATAGGCAAGTTAGCCTTGTATACCGCATGCGCCGGAATTCATCCCAATCAATGTTTACCCGTAATGCTGGATGTAGGCACAAATAATAAGGAAATACGGGAAGATATATTGTATTTAGGCTATCCAAAAGAACGGATTAAAGGAAAGGCATATTTCGAGTTGGTCGATGAATTTGTAATGGCTGTTCAAGAAAAATATCCAAATGCTTTAATACAATTTGAAGATTTTTTGACTCCGAATGCTTATACCTTATTAAATATTTATAAAGACAAAGTTCTCTGCTTTAATGATGACATTCAAGGTACCGCAGCTGTTGCTTTGGCAGGTTTGTATGCAACCACCCGAATTACAAAAATCCCATTTTCAGATTTGAAAATTATGTTTTTAGGAGCAGGTTCTGCAGCAACTGGTATAGCTGATCTGTTGGTTTTGGCATTAGTAAAAGATGGATTGACCAAGCAAGAAGCCTTGGAACGCTTATGGTTTGTAGACATAAACGGATTAGTTGTATCTGGTAGAACTGATTTAATGCCACACAATCTACCTTATGCTCACGATCATAAGCAATCTAATTTTATTGAATCGATTAAAACAATAAAACCCCATGCAATAATAGGTGCAACAGGTGCCTTTGGTGCCTTTTCAAAAGAAGTAATCGAGCTTATGAGTGACATTAGTGAACGTCCAGTAATTTTTGCTTTATCCAACCCAACTTCAAAGGCGGAGTGTACTGCAGAACAAGCCTATACGTGGAGTAATGGTAAGGCTGTTTTTGCAAGTGGCAGCCCATTTGATAAAGTTCAATTAAATGGAAAAGAATATCATCCAGGTCAAGGGAACAATGCTTATATTTTTCCAGGAATAGGGTTAGGGGTCATTGTTGCCAATGCAGCGATAATTCCAGACGAAATATTCTTAACTGCTGCTAAAACTCTTTCTAAAATGGTATGTGATAAAAACATAGAAGAAGGTGCTATATATCCCCGGTTAAATGAAATCCGGACTATTTCATTGGAGATTGCTCTAGCTGTTGCCGAAAAAGCGTTTGATTTAGGCATTGCCAGAACCAAAAGACCAAAAAATTTAAAACAAACTATTATAGATTATATGTTCAATTCAAATTACTAAATATTTTATGAAAAAAGGAACAAAGCTATATAGTATTTTAAAATTAAAATGTCCACGCTGTCAGATTGGAAATTTATTCAACAATTCAGGATTATTTGTGTTTGCAGAAATTTTGAAAATGCCCGATAAATGCCCTCATTGCAAGCAAGAT
>Ga0208903_1001094_pt1 | contig 16520 bp, 32 predicted proteins | sample AntAceMetag02UKJ_FD_184769 | JGI IMG/M metagenome (GOLD analysis project Ga0208903, IMG submission 184769) | Saline lake microbial communities from Ace Lake, Antarctica - Antarctic Ace Lake Metagenome 02UKJ (SPAdes) (version 2) | ecosystem: Environmental > Aquatic > Non-marine Saline and...
AACGGAATGACTGAAACAGGGAAGGGGCAAATTATAACATTAAGCAATGAAAGTAATATAGATGAATTTATATCTTTTTCAGCAACATTAAAAGGTTACGGAACAATTACACAAACAGAAGATTTATCTGGAATTTTAGATTTACCAATTGAAACAATAATATAATTATGGCTAAGATAGTTTACACTAATAAAGTAACAGCAAGTACAATTGCAGCGGCAGAAATAAACAAAATTACTGCGGCAAATATGAACGAGATTAAAACCTCTGTAAACGTAAATGTAGATGATATTGCTGCTGAAATAACAGACAGGGAAAATGCAGATACAGCCTTGCAAAATAACATAGATACAGAAGTAACAGACAGGGAAAATGCGGTTCTTTTAAAAGCCAATATAGCAAACCCAACGTTTACTGGTAATTTTACAGCAACAGGTCAGGGTTCTTTTGGGGGTGATGTAAAAGTTACAGATAAATTATATTCAGCAGGTGACATCCTAACTTTACAGAGTGCTAACGGGTTAGGAGGTTCTTTAATTTTAAATGATGGTGCAGACACTTTAACAAGTAATTTTGATTTATTTATTTGTGAATCAATAAAAGCTGACTTTTACAGTCTTAATGATTTAAACACAGCTCCAGCATCAGCTTCTGCAACAGGTGTTTTAGGAGAGATAAGATACACAGCTACTTATATTTATGTATGTACTGCTACAAATACATGGAAAAGAGTTGCAATATCAACTTTTTAAAAAATATAAATGCTAGGTATACAATTAGGTTTAGAATTAAATAGAGATTTTGTTAAAACTTTTTCTGCTTTATCAAACAGATACGAGGAAAGAGTTGAAGCAGACGGCGGAAATGTAGAATCTAAAGAATGTTTAACCCAAGATTACAGCGTATATAATTGGAGTTATTACTTTAGAGTTACAGACGACGGCGGTAATGTTGAAAATTTAGACTGCGTACCAATAACATATTAAGTTGTAAACAGTCGTTTATTACAGGAAAATGGATTTCATTTATTATTAGAAGATTCAAATTTAATAAAATTATAAAATAATGTCAGATAAAAAAATATCACAATTAGACGCAGTAACAGTAGCATTAAATGCTGACGAATTAGCAATTGTAAATGCAGGAATTACAAAAAAAATATCAATAGCAAACTTTAAGAAAGTAGCTCTTCAAATTGTTGACCAAAACTTTGTAACAGTACCTACAACTCAAACCTTGGCTTTAAGTACAACGACATCAACTAACACCTTAGACATTACTAATCCGGGTTTAACGGTTACAATTACTTTTCCACCAGCACCTGTTGACGGGCAAGTATGCGGGTTTGCAATTCTTACAAATACAGCAACACTTGCGTCTAGTGGAGGTGTATTTAAACCTGTTTTTACAGCGGCAAGAGGTCCAGGATTTGTTGTTCGATACGTTTACAATACAGCTCAAAACATATGGTACTTAACAACTTAAAATATATAAAATAATGGCAATACCAACAATAGCATTAACGCCTGTAGGGGTTAAATTAAATAAAATATACAGTCAACTTCCTACTAATGGGGACGGGGATTTAGTGTTTACTAGAGCAAGCACAGCAACAAGGGTAAATAGTAGTGGGTTAATTGAAAATGTTTTAACAGGAATACCTAGACGTGATTATTTAGACGGCACTTGCCCTACCTTGTTATTAGAGCCTCAATCTACTAATCAAATTATAAACAGCGAAGACTTAACTAATGCTTCTTATACAAAAACTGGAGGAACAGTGGTCGCAAATAATTCTACATCGCCAAAAGGAGATTTAACAATGGATTTATTTAAAGAATCTGCTGTTTCAGAATCTCATAACTTTAATCCTGGTACTTTAAATATAATAGCGAATGTAACTCAGACGGTTTCTGTTTTCTTTAAAAAAAATACAGGTTCGGCTCAACGATATTTAAGGATTGATTTACTTGGGACATCATTTACTAATGGAGGGAGAGTATTATTTGATATTGAAACAGGATTAGTTTCGCTGTCTGCTTTAAATATAGGGACAGGAACAGGTGCTACAGGTAGAGTTAAAGATTATGGAAACGGAATTTACAGAGCATCTTTAAGTGTTAACTTAAACGGAGGACTTACTCAAGCAAGGGTTAACATGTTTTTACAAGACCAAACAGCTTCTTTTGTAGCTACTTATTTAGGCGATGGATCTAGTGGAGTTAATTTATGGGGTTTAGGATTAGAATCGTTGCCAAGTGCAAGTTCTTATAACCCAACATTAGCAACAACAGTTACAAGGGTTGCAGATACAGGTGTTAAGACTGGGGACGTTTCTGCTTACGTTAATAATAAAAGTATTTTAATAGAATTTGAGGCAAAATTGTTTTATACTGGCGAAGTTCAAAGAATTTCTTTAAATGATAATACTTTTAACTCTAGGATTTCAATTTCTTTTGAAGCGTCTTTAGGAAGTATTAATGTGTTTTTTATAAAAGACACTGTGGGATTTGCTACGTTTAACTTGAGCGGTATAGACTTAACGGGGTATAATACTTATAAGATTCTTTGTAAAGATGGAAAACAAGCTTTAAAAATAAACGATACTGAGGTTGCAACAGCATCGATTGCATCAGTACCGTTTACGGAATTAGAATTAACTCATTTAAAATTATCAAATGCAGGAGATTCATCACCTTTTTTTGGTAGAATAAAAGACATTTTAATCTATAGTGATACTACAATTTATTAATATGAGAGAATTAAAATTAAAGTACGCAGATAAAGTTTCTGCAATAGAAGATTTAACAGCTAAAGGAGTTTATCAAGAAATTGAAGAACAATTAGTATTTGGAAACAATATTCACGGAGTTGTTGAAATTGGTGTAATAACTTTAACGGATGCCACTTTTAATAAAAAAGGAAAAGAATTAACGCCAATAGTTTTAGCAGAAGGTTATCATTACGATGTTTTATCAAGTGATCAGTTTACAACTTTTTTTACAAATGAAATTATAGTAAATCATCCAAAACATAGATTTGCGGAATGAATGCAACACCGCATACTGTAATAGGGTATTCAATAATAAAGCTAATAGGGGGTAACCCCTTAGGCTTTTTGTTGGCGTTTGTTAGTCATTTAGTAGCTGATTACGTAGGGGAGAACAATAAAGAGATGTCAACAAATAAACAAAAGTTTTGGTTTGATGTTATACCAACTATTTTAATTGGTATTTTCTGTTACTTTTATGGTGGATGGTCAGAAGTTGGTTTGTTATTTCTTGGAAGTTTCTTTGGAAATCTACCAGATTTAATAGACAAGAAAATGTATTTAACTATTATTTTACCATCAAAATTTAAAAATACAGAGTATTTACATTGGCAAAAAATATCAATTAAATTAACGCCAAGCTTTACTAAATATATGGGTTATGGTCTTGTTTTAATTTACGCTTTAATAATTATTTTATGAATTGCATAAAGAACGTAATTACAAATATTTTAGGATTAATCTTTTGGGGTTTGGCGGTAAAAGATGCTACAAGCCCAGAGCCATCAATTAGCTTTATAGGTTCATTAGTTGTAATTGGTGGCGCTTTATTCCTGTTTAAAAATGAAACGTTAATTGAGTTGATAAAGAAAGCAATCAACAAAAAAATAGAGTAAAAATGGCAGTAGTTAAAACACAAAAAGAGGTTCTTTTATTAATGAGTTTAAAACTAGACTCTTTAGCAGATAGCAATAAAAAGATAGCAGCTGACCAATTCCAATTGTCATGTGATTTTTCTAGTTATGTTAATAAGCAAGAGTTAAAAAATGCTGAAATATTGGGGTACTTAGAAAACAATAATAAAACAAATCAAAAGGGGTTAGTTGAACAGGTAAAAGTTAACGTTTTTGACATTAACGAAATAAAGAAAGGCAACCAAATAGACAAAGCAAGAGTGTATGGTGCGGGCGCTGTAATTGCTTTGTTTTTTAACTTCATTTTTAAATATTTTTTTAAGTAATGATTACAACCGTATCAAAAGAATTGTTAGACTTTTTAAAAGAGTTTGAAAGTTTTAGAAGTAAACCTTATTTATGCCCATCTAAAGTACCAACTATTGGTTATGGCACTACGTATTACTTTGATACAAAAAAGCGTGTTACAATTGCTGATAAACCCATTAACGAAGATGAGGCTTTAAGGTTAAAACTAGGGCATATAAACGAGGTTTTTGCACCTTTAGTAAATAAACTTTGTAGAGATGATTTAAAGCAGAATGAGTTTGATGCATTAGTTTCATTCGTTTATAACGCTGGTGCGACTTATATTTCAAAAAATGGAACTAAAAAATACTACAATTTATTTAGAAACGTAAATACTAGATTGAGCGGAAAAGAAATGTTTAATTATTGGTCAAATTGTGCTGTAACAGGTGGGGGTGTAAGGCTAAACGGATTAATTAGAAGACGTAAGAGAGAGGCTGAAATGTATTTAAAATAAAAAACCCCTCCAAATTAATGAAGGGGAAAACACATAAAAACACATGGAAAAAATTATTATCAGCCATCAAATATACAAAATAAAATGAAACTAACAAACAAATCTTACATATTTTTACTATTATTTTTTTTTATTAGTTGCGTGGCTAAAAAATCTACTATCGAATACAAAGAACGCATTGTTAAAGATACGATTTACAAAGAACTTATTAAAACAGTGTTTAAGCCAGTTAAAGAGGTTTTGTATGTAGATAGTCCATGCGATTCTTTAGGCGCCTTAAAACCATTTGAAAAGACAGTAATTACACCAAAAGCACGTGTTAAGTTGTTTAGCGATAAAGGTTCTATAAAAGTAGAGGTTAATATAGATAGTATTATAGAACTTAGGGAGAAAGAATTTAAAAGTAATTACCAATCAATTAAGGAACAAAAGTCTGTGGATGTTGTTCGCTATAAGTGCCCTATTTGGATGATAATTACTCTTTTAATTTCTGTTTTATTAAATATTTTACTTCTTAAAATAAGTTGTTATAACTATATTTAAAAACGTATAATTTACTTAATCATGTACAAATTGTATGCTTTTGAGTATAAATTATAAATCCATTTTTACATTAAATACTACTTAATAAAATGTATTTTTTGTGTTAATTCTAAACCTTTAAAAGATTCATTTACAAAACCACGTCTACCTAGTTTAAAGTTATTTTTAATCCAATTAGAACTGGGAGAAAGTGCGGGATAATTAAAATAGTAAAAATCATCACTTGTACACATGTCAAACAATGCTTGGTGGCTATCCCCTTTCTTAAATATAATAAGTTTAGCCGTTTTATAAATGCCGTATTGTTTGCAGTATTGGTCTATTTTATCAGCACCTTTTAAATCTAAATGAGGTTTAAATCCAAATTTTAAAGATTTATCATCTTTACCGTGTGAGATTAAGAAACAAATATCTCCAACAAAATAATGATTTATAAACTTTCTGTGATTTGTTACGGTTACTTTTTTAAATTGTAGTTCCGCTATTTGCTTAAATGCTTCGTTTACAAAATATCCAAAAGATCCAGAATGATTATCGTTGCAGATATTATTAAAGTATATTTCCTCGTAATGGTCTGCTACTCCATAAAGTACTTTTAACTTAAATTCTAAACCTGCATCAAAACATTGTTCGTTTGTCATATTCTGTGGCAAAGAATGACCGCCCCTAGTTGTTACTCCATTAAAACCATCTAAAAAATCACCTAAATCATCAATATATAAGATATTGCTTTGCTTTTCGTTTAAAGTCTTTTCTATAATCAAATCAGCCGATTTAAGCAACTCTTTTTTATTCCATTCTGATTTATACATAGTGTTATTATCTTTGTCAGAATCCATACCTATATGCACGTCTGTATAAGTTAAAGTATCAAAGTCTTTACTTTCTTTTACTTTGTTTATAAAATCTTTTTCTTTTAAAGGGTTTATATATTTTTTTATAATACTTTCAAAGTCAAAACTATCAACGACTTCTAAGGGTGTTATTTTTCTAGGTGCTGTTTGTACCCATTGTTGCCCAGTAGTTTCGGAAGTTGATATTTTTATTACTTCAAAATTATCTGGAATTTTAATCGGTTTAGATTGTAATTTTTTAACAGTTGAAATGGAGTTACCATCTTTGTCTAATTTTTGTATTGTTTCTACAAATTTACGTTTATTAGGAGCGCTTCTTTTTGCTTGTATAAATTCCCAATCTTCTTCTTCTACTGAGTATCGATTTTGATTTCTTTTACCATCATTTTCTTTCACTTTAAAACCTAGTAAATCTGCTTCTTTTTTATTTAACCATCTAACGTTTTTCATGTTTTTTATGTTTTTAATTATTCGCTAATATAGCTTTTTTTAATCGAATAGAAAAACTATCTTCTATTTCTTTTGGTTTAAAATATTTATGCTCTTTTTCTAATTTTTCTGTTATCGCTTTTCGTATAAATTTGCCTACGTCTATATTTAAAGATTTCATGTTTTTAAAAGTATTTAGCATTTCTTCGTCTATTCTTATAACCTTAGTATGTGCAAGTGTTTTCATGGTATTGTAATACGTTTACTTGTTATAATAATTGTTAATTCCAAATAATTTTTAACTAGCTAACTCTTTGCTTTTAAATTAAAGCGTCTTAATTCTTTATCTAAAACTTACTGTAAAAAATCACTTGGTCTAACAGCGTATAATAAAAAAAACTATTCATCGCTTGTAAAGAAACTAATCGCTTCCTCGTTAAATATGTGCAGTGACTCCCCGTTACTTTTTACTATTTTTATAACTTCGTCACCCCAACAAAAACCTTTAATTATTTCTATTTCTATTTTCATATTGTTTATTTATACGTTTCATTTATTATACTGCAAAGTTGTAACAAATTTTAATTACTTTTGTAATATTCTAAACAATCCTCGCATTCTTTTTTACACTTATCTTCACCAAATATTTCTTCTTTTCTACACTTAAAACTTGCAACAACATCTTTTAAAGAAAATGCTTCAATAGTTGCATTCATAATATCTTTTGGCAATTCTTTTAATAAGCCTTTAGCCTCCGAAAGATTTATCCATCCATATTTATTTTCTAGTATTTCTATAACTTTTTTTTCGTTCATTTTGTATTTTTTAACTTATAGTTTAATTTAGTCAGCACTTTCCTTAAAAGGGTACGTTAGAGTTAATATGTGGCTCAAAAGGTCTGTGCTTTTCGGCTAGCACCACAGCTTAAAATAAGACCTCCGCAGGTAGACACACCTACGCTTGCCACACACTAACAATAACAATGTATATAAAAAATAGGGGTTGCATAGCTTATAATGGCTCGATTGCATTTCTTTAAAGTGTTTGCAATATTAAACATTTCTATAATTCTTATACCCCTAATTTCCATATACTGTAAAGTTGTAAAAAATTTAAATATTAAGTTCTTGATAGCTTACCTTTTTCCCAAGCAATTTAACCTCTATAAACCAGTCAACATTATTACTTTTTAAAAATTTATTCCATTCTTTTTTTTTTTGCTTATAAACCGCTTTTGTTAAGTGTTTATGCCAATTTTCAAAATTCATTATATTAAACCAGTGTTCATTAATAACTATATTTTTACTATTTGCCTCACTTAACAAAAACTTCATATACAAGTCTTTTATATTAGCTTTATCGCATTCCCAAACATTGCTAACTTCTACCATATCCCATTGTTCATCGTGTATTTGTGTAATGTATATCATAATTTAAACTTTTAACAACAACGTACAAAGAAAATAAACTACTATTCGCTTTCCGTTGTTCATTGTTTATTTGTGGGTTGTCGGTATTTCCGACATACCTCTATTTTTTTTAATCGTTTACTTTACTTGTACAAATCCGTTGGCAAAAATTTACTCACTCGCATCTGAATAACAAAGTGGGTTAAGCTCTCTCATACTTAAAGCTACCTTATAAGCATCTTCATAACTTTCATATTCTTGTAAATGAATATCAATATTTTCTTTATTAAATAAACCCTCTAATAAATCAATAATAAAATAATTGTCACTATCTACATAAATAGGCTCTGTCCCAGAATATTCATTGTAAATCAAATCATAAGATAATAAATAAACAGTTTTTCTATCGTCTAATTGCTTTAAACTCGCTAAAAAATCTTCTATAAATAAATAATCAAAGTCTTTTAAATCAAATTCTCTAGGATTTACTGAATCTTTTTCTGAATAATATAATTTTTTTGCTTTCATAATATTTGTATTTAATTAATAATCTGAATAAAAAACTTTTGCAAACACCGTGCATAATTTAATGCTTGCTTTTTTCCATTTTGGAAAAACCTCGATAAGGTAAAAGTTTTGTTTATTTACCAGCTTTTTGCTAAATTTACGCATCAAACCATGCACAAATACGTTGTAAGTTATATTTGCAAATAAGTTTTAGCACACTTTTTACAATATGCATAAGTACCGTTTTCACTTACTTTTAATCTTGGTTCTGGTATCTTGCAAATACAACTAACAACATCTTTTAAAGAAAAAAACTACTTTATCATTTTTAATAAACCAATTCTAACAAGTGGGTTATTGTTTTGGCTTTGAACTAATCTTTTACGATAATCTTGTAAATTTTCGTTTTTCTTTGGCACTTTTATTAATTTTCCCATTTTTTACTTATTGTTTTAATTTATTCGTTTCTTTCCTTAAAAGGGTACGTTATATAACATTTTTTTTAAAAGGCCACCAATCTTATGTTATCATTTTTACGTGGAAATAAAAACGAATTAAAGCGTTTTCGTATCTTTTCTTCGCTGTGCTATTCTGATAAACCTCTGGCCTCATGTCAAAAAACCTGGCCATTGTTTTGTTAGTTAGGCCAAGTTCTTTTTTTAGTGTTTTAATATCCATTATTTTTTAAATCTTTTATTCATTGCATATTCTCTTTTTATTTTGTTAGATGTATGTTTGTTTAAAACTCTTAACTCATTAAAAACAATATCAAAACTTCTTTTTGCAGTTCTAAATTCATTAGTCATTTCAACTAATCCCATTTGGCCTCTTGGAAAAGATTTTACTAAAGTATCAGCTTTATCTAATCTTAATTCTATTTCTTTTTTTAATTCTGTGTAAAAATCTAAAGTCATAATGTTTGTTTTTAATCTCACTACAAATATAAGTATAAACTTACATAAAAACCTAATTATTACGCATTTTATTTTTAAATAAAAATAATGGCCTTTTAAAAAAAACGTTAAATAACAACGTATATAAATAAAAGCTACTAATTATTTACTTATGAATCAATTGTTTAACTAATTTTATTTATTGTTTATTTATTTATTATTTTTTTTTAGACACGCTTCAATTTATATACAAATACGTTAGCATTAATTTACAAATCAATTTCGTGGTTCATAAAGAAATGCCAAACCAACCCTCCTTGCTGTACTGTTGCTAAATAATCATCTTTTATCATATTATTACTATGTGTTTCCCATCCAGTTCCGTACATATTTATTTTAACTTCAATTTCTTTCGTGTCAGGGTCGCATAATGCCCACATAGTAATTCCATCTTCTTGCATTTGAATATCCATTATTTCAGATTTTAATGGCATTTTAACAATTTGTGTTCTTTCGTGTTCTAACTTAAATTTCCATATTTTCATAATAAAAACTAATGCTAACAATGGCTATAAATAAAAGCCGTCATTAAGGTTATTTCTTTGAATCAATCATTTGTTACACGGCTTCAATTCATAGCCGAGACGTTAGCAGTAATTAATCAGTCACTTTAACTTTCTTGCTTGTAACACAGTCATCTCTATATCCGCAATCGTCATTGTGTCCAGCGCAATTATAGCAACCACACCACTCTATCCATTCATATTTTTTTAATTCCTCCATTTTATTTATTTTTAATTATTAACTAATCCCAACAACGTGTATAATTTACAATTGCTAATCGCTTTACTTAATCTTTTTGTAAATCTATAACATTATTCTCAATCTACCAAAACTTTAACATTTAAAAATTGCAAACCATACACTAGCACGTTGTAAAACATAGCCTATATATTCAAGTAGGTATTGTGTATTTGCTTCAACTCGTTTGCATCCTTGTACCTATTACCTTGCTTATAAACGTAACTATTGCCAACTTGTTCCCATTTTAAAAACTCCAACCAAGCATCAAAGTTCATTAATTCTTTATTCGGCAACGATTTAACAACACCGTGTAAAGAAAATAAAGCATCTATCTTACCTATTAAGTTATGTATTTCTTTATAGTCTATTAAAACACCATCTCCTGTATCTATACTGTTTTTGTATATTAACTTACTAATCTCTTCTTTTGTATTCATTTTTATAAAATTTATTAATTATTTAATCTTTACTTTCCTTACACAAATACGTTAGTAGCAATTATTTTAAAAAACCCGCCACGGTTGCGCTCAAATCTACGTGGGAATTAAAACATTGTTAACTGTTGTTGATGTTCTTTTAAGCGTTTTAAAGCTGCGTTATAATATTCTTTATCTAATTCGCAAGCAGTTAAATTAAAACCTAAATTATGGCATGCTAATGCAATAGAACCACTCCCTAAATGAGTGTCAAGTACTCTAAAATTACGTAAACCGTTTAGATCTTCAATTAATCCATTTCCTTTATTTGCGTAGTTCATTAATTGCCATTCATAAAGTTTTACGGGTTTTTGAGTTGGGTGCTGTCTTATTTCTTTATTTTTCATATCGTGCTGAATCATCCCATTCCAAATAATTTCACAAATATTAACGCTTTTTGTCATAGATAAATAAGCCATTTCTGCTCTACCAAATGCAGTGCCTTTTTTATCCCAAACTAAACGACCCCCAGATAAATCATAATTATTATAAAAGTTTACACCCCATATAATTTGATTTTTACTAACTCTTTTAAGTTCTGTAAAATATTCAGGTGTAGGTGCTACATTTTTAAAAATATTATAATTAGTTCTTTTTGTAGCTTGTTTTCCTTTCTTTTTATTATCTTTTAATCCTATTGCATCATTACCTCCATAAGGCGGATCAACAATAGCTAAATCAAAATAGTTATCTTCGTAACGTTTCATCAACTCCATGTTGCATTCATTCGTAATGTTTATCATATTGGGTTTTATTTTTTGCAAAAATAACGGGTTTTTTAAAATAAAAGCAACTAACACTGCGTATAAAAAATTGCTAATTCCGTTAATGCTCATTGCTTTTTTATCATTAATTATATCTTTTTACGTGCGAAAGTCCTCGTTAACTTACACGCAATATTCCATACACAAATAAGTTAATTGCTCGTTAACTTCTTTTTTATAAAATTCTTGGAAATCCTTGTGTGCTTTATCTCCTAAATTATTATACATTAATGAAGTGTTATAACCAGCATCAAATGCTTTTTTTAATATTTTTTTTAAGTCCATATTTAATTTATTAATTATTCACGCAACTAACCTTAACCGCATACGTTATGTGTAATATAGCGCTGTTGGTCGCCTACCATCCAACATCGTGTTTGTTGGCAATTTCACTCTCGTTTATAAGGTCTGTGATTTGCGCTATACTACAAGCCTAAAAAGGCACATAACACTGTGTATATCAAAGTTTTATATTAAAATATTGTCGCATATTTATACTATATTTGCGACAAAACCTTGCCATACACAAATAAGTTGTAAACAATTAAAAATCACTTATATCTTGTTTACTATGTTTTAGCTTTACAAAATATTTAAGTCTTAGCCATTCTATATAGTCAGTACCTACACAAAGATAACAACCACATAAATTTATATTCGATTTATTTTGTTGTGTATGCCATTTCTTTTTTACGTGCTTATTTCTTCCCATAATTTTTAAAAGTTAACAACACCGTATATTAAAAATATGTGCTTTAGTTACATAGACAAAGTCCGTATTCACTACGGTTTAACCGCTTATTTATAGGCTTAGCTACATAACCTTCACATACTTTTAATATACATGCACGTTGGCAAAAATAACAAACTATACACGCATAAGTTGTAAATAATGTTTTTGTTTTTAATCGATTACTAATTTACTTATTAAAGAAGCCATTATAATATCTACAGTTACTAGACCAACTAAAGCTATCCTACCTGTTTTTTCACTTAAATCTATCCAATTAAAGTCATCTTGTATAAACCAAATTATACCATAGTGCATCACAAAAACACCTACAGACAACAATGTGTATAAAAAACACTTACCAATTGTACTATTAAAAAACTTTTTCATATCTATCTGTTTAAATTATTATTTATATTAACAAATCTATAATCTTTTTTTGTAACTACCAAAACTTTAACATTTAAAAAGGGCAATCTTCAATATCAAACGCTTCTTTTACAGTTATAACCGGCAATATTTCTTTTTCTTTCATATACTCTTCGCTAATATCAATTAAACTAAATAAAGGTTCATCGGTATCTTTCTCGTAATAACGCCCGTTAACCTCAGAGTAATTAAATTCCACGCTCGAACCTATATCCCCTTGAAAATTATACTTTGTTTTCATATTATAAAACGTGGTAGTATTCTCTATATTATTTTCCACGTCCGCCCATGTTCGGTAAATCGAGAATCCGTTATGAGTTTGATTTCTAAAATCAGCCGAACCGCTAACACTGTACAAATCTGGAACGTTATAAATTCCTGCTTCGTTTTTTTGCATTTTAGTAGGATGAGCTACTAATATAATTAAAACATTATTTGATTGTGCAAAGTGTGTGAGTTTAGTTAACACAATGTTAATCTGGTCAATCTTGTTTCCATTTGGCAAAAGTACTTTATTAAACGCATCAATCACAAATATATCAATGCCAAAAGAAATCATTTGCTCTTTAAACTTTTCAAGCAACCAATCCCAGGTAGGTAAGGTGTCGCCTTCAGCACCTGTTAAGTATATTTTTTCATTTGCCCATTCCTCATATTTATCTATTTCATCACGTGTAATTCTTGGTGCAGTTCCTTGCGTTGTTTCTTTGTCTTTCCAAAAGTTACGACCTATCACTTTCTCCATTAAATTAGTCTGGTAAAGTGCCATAGGAGAATGTTCTGGCGAAAACCAAGATCCTTTTAAATCATAATCATTTATTAAATTTAGTGCGAGCCAGTCTGTAAAGTTTGATTTTCCATGTGAAGGAATACCAGTTCCCGTAGTCAATTGCCCACGCATAACTGAAAAGCATTCTTTAAATTGTCTAAAATAATATGCCTTAGGTTTTAAGGTATCTGGCAAACCATTGTCATAGAGTTCTAATATGCCTTTTTTTAGTTCAGAAACGCTAAATGTTCCACTTACTGGAAATCGTTTACGCTTTTTAACTGTATCATGCAAAATTTGCCCTATTAGGTCGCCGTTAGCGTCTTTATTTACAAATTCTATATACTCACACCTATAACGTCCTAAACGTTGCGCAATCTTCTCTTTTAAGTCATTTCCTTTTTCATCATTATCTACCGCAATAATGAATTTTTTTACGTCTTTTAAATATTCCTTAGAATTTAACCAGTAATCATCGTTATCATTTGCACCATTTGGAACTGATATTGCATTTTTAATCCCTATTTGATGTAAGGCTAAAACGTCAAATTCTCCTTCGCAAATCCAAACTTCTTTCTCACCAATAACAGAATTTATGTTATAAAATATAGAACGAGTGCCAGCAGATTGCATAAAGTTTTTAGCACCATCTCTATACTTTTTGTTAACTAAAACGTCTTTTTCAAAATAGTTAAAAACAATATTATTTACCTCCTTACCTTGTTTTGGTTGGTAAAATAATTCCTCAGTAACATTTAAAGCCTTTAAAGTATTTTGGTTTATCTTTCTAGTATCCTCTATAAATCTCACCATTTTGTCAGATAAATTAGTGTAATTTTTCCAAGTTTGAACAGGTAATTTATATTCTTTATCCTTTACTTTTTTACTTTCACTTTCTCTAAAGGTTAAACTTTCGCATCTAAAGCATTTACCAAACCCCTCTGAATGGTTTATTTGTATTGAAGTATCGCCTTTTCTATGTTTACTAGTTTCGCACGTTGGGCAAGATATCTTTTCTTTACCACTTGTTTTTTTAAGTTCTAACGAACTCCATTCTATGAAGTTATTCATAATTAAAATGTTGGCTTAGCTGGTTTATAATTTAATGTTTTATTGTTTTTTAATTCATCGTTCCAATGTTTACCATTTAACCAAGTTAACGGCATTTTTCTATATTTTGTTTCGGGTGTTAAAATTACATAATCTTTTACAACTAATAAAATTTTATTTATATCTTCATCACTTAACCTACAAAAGTTTTTTAAACAATTTTCTCTACCTTGTTTTTTATCGTATAAATTCCAAAACAAATCAAACTGTATTTCTTTTTTATTTTCATTATTTTCATTGTTTACATTATTATCATTATTGTTTGGTGTCGCCTGCGTTTCACTTGCGTTTCGTTTGTGTTTCACTTGCGTTTCGTCTGCGTTTCCAGTTGTTTGATAACTGTTATAGTGTAAGACAGTTAGGCGTGTCGTTTTTATCTCGTTTTTTGTAATTATCATCTTGTCGTTTTCTAGCAAACTTAAAAACCTTCTAACCTTAGATTTGTTCCAATTCCATCTTTTTGCCCAGCTATCTAAAGACATTATACTGTCGCCTCTTTTAACGTCAAAAAGAACACCTCCTATTAAAACTTTCTTATCAGAATGGTTAACTGTTAACAATATGTCCATCCATGCTTCTAAGTTGCTAAAAACACGTTTCTCTGTATAAAGCCAATGAGCCTTTATTTTTCGGTGTATACTTATCCATCCTTTATCCATTTTTTTAAATTTATTTTAAATACAAAAATCCTTTATAAATCCCTTGAGTCCTACGTCAAGTTCATTATAAAGGACTATGTTATTTTTTAAGTTACCTATAATGTAGGACTGTAACCGGTTACAAATATAATCAATTTTATTTAATAATCAAACTTTTTTATATAAAATTCAATAAATTCTTCCCCTTTTTTTACGTCAACTTTTTGGATTATACCTCTATAAATTCGCCTATCATCAAAATTATACTTCTTACATAGTATGTCTTGAAAGGCTTTTAAAGGGTTGTCATAGTCTGCAAGTTTAGAAGATAGTCCAAAGGTTACTAGTATCTCTAGTTTGCCCTCTGGAATCTTTATTTTAGATAATTTTAATAAAACCTCCTTCTCATAAGATTTATATTTTGGTGTTTTAAATCTACGACCTGCCCAGCATTGATTAACAGATAAAGGTTTTACGTTTATTCTCATTATTTAACTTTAAAATGTATGTGAAAATGCCTGTTAAAAGTGTAGTCAAAACTTTTCATAACGTCGCTATAAAATAATGTTTTTCTTACTTTTTTGTTTTGGTAAAACTTGTCAAGAATTGGTAAAAGTATTTCGTTTACCTCTTCTAGTTTATTCTTTAGATTTAAAGTGGTTTCTTTAAGTTCTAATCCGTCTTCGTCTATTTCTTGTATAAACATATCAGTTAGCAATAATAGTCTATTTAGCTTCTTTTGCTCTTTTATTTCCTGTGGTATTAATTGCATTTTTTATATTTTTTGTTTTTCTGAGTATTTTTGTTGCGTCCAGTATCTAATTAGATTTAAAGCGTAATTAAAAGAGTTTTCAATTTCTTGTATACTTTCTGCGTCTTTTATATTGTTTGATTTTAAACATAGTTTTTTGCTGTGTACAATTTCTTCTAAATAATCTTTAAGTATTTTTTCTGGGGTCATTTTGTTTTATTATTAAATATATTCGCTTTAATCTGTCAAAGTACGGTAAATAAATACGTTTTCCGCTATTTGCATTTAAAATTGATATATGTGTATAGACAAATGTTTTTAAGTCGTCTATGGTTTCGTAATTACTTAATGTTAAAACGTTCTCTTCAAATTTGTAATCCGAAAAGAACGTTTTTATTTCTTCAAAAGTTGACAATTAAAAAGGTAAATTATCATCAAGTTCTTCTTCAAGTTCCGCAGATGTAACAGGTGCGTATTCTTGTACAGGTGCAGTCGCTAGTTTTTCAATTCTCCAAGCACTTAGGGAGGTAAAGTATTGCAATCCTTTAGTAGGGTTGTTATACTCGTTTGTACCTATGTTGAATTGTACTGTAACCTCATCCCCTACTTTTTGAAACTTAGTTAGATTTTCTACTTTTTCAGTTCCAAATACTTCAAAACAAAATATTTGTTCTTTACTTTCATAACCGCCATCATTAGCAACTATGAAGGATTGTTTTTGCCATTCCTTACCTGCTTTAGAAGTTCCGCTTTCTACTTTCGTGAAAGACTTAATTTTTCCGTTAATCGTTAATTCGCTCATAATTTCTATTTATTTAATTTATTAATTTTACTTTGTAATTTCGTGATATATAAACACGCATCCATTAATTCTTCTTTTAAATGCTGTAAAAAATCATCATTATTATTTTCCTCTAAGGTAGTG
>Ga0208903_1001099_pt1 | contig 16450 bp, 17 predicted proteins | sample AntAceMetag02UKJ_FD_184769 | JGI IMG/M metagenome (GOLD analysis project Ga0208903, IMG submission 184769) | Saline lake microbial communities from Ace Lake, Antarctica - Antarctic Ace Lake Metagenome 02UKJ (SPAdes) (version 2) | ecosystem: Environmental > Aquatic > Non-marine Saline and...
GATACGGCCAACTATCATATTTCATTTTTGGAGCTTGAAGGATTTACCTGTGTGTATGCATTTCGGTTGGATGATGTGTATGTTACTTCTTGAAATCAAGTTAGAGAGTTAAAAAGTAAAAAGTAAAAGTGAAAGTGAAAGAGTGAAAAAGGTAATAACACATCGGAATTATATGGTATTTTAAAAAGTTTAAAGGAAGTAATAAAAGATGTAACTAATGAACATCGGCCAGAAACCCTCTTGTTTTACCCTAACCCTACAGGGAACCAAGTCGATTTCTGACCTCTTACCCTTTAGTCCCGATATGAAACGTTAGGGGAAAAGAAGGGTCCTAGTGAATAGTTCATAAAAAATATGGTGTAATCGTAATGTTTTTTAAATCATACTATTAAATTCTCATTACTCATTACTCATTACTCATTACTCATTACTCATTACTCATTACTCATTACTCATAACTCATAACTCATTAACCCAATAAACCCAATAAAAAATGCACATATCCGTAGAGCTAACCTTTTCGCCCTTACAGAACGATTTTGAGGAACACATCATCAACTTTATCAAAAAACTGAGAGCTTCCGGACTCACTATTCTTGAAAACCCGTTGAGTACCCAAGTGTATGGAGAGTACGATACGGTCATGGAAGTGCTTCAATCAGAAATAAAAATCGCATTCGATTTAATGGACAAGGGATTGTTGTACATGAAGGTGGTAAAATCCGATAGAAGCACGTATGAACCCCATTTCTGATTTTTTTCTAGACCCTTACAGAACTAAGGAAACCTATATCATTGTTCTGGAAGCCATAGTTTTTATCTTTGGAATCCTAAGTGTCTGGTTTGCAAAAAAGGAAAATATATGGGTATATCCCACGGGTTTGATCGCTACCGTACTCACGGTGTTTCTTTTGTTCCGTGACGGCCTCATGGGAGACATGGCCATGAATTTTTACTTTTCCGTTATGAGCATTTACGGCTGGTGGAACTGGTCGCGTTCCAAGAATAGTAAGAAGTTGGTACAGATTTCAAGAACCACGACTAGGGAGAAAGGTATCGGTTTCGCCCTCTTTGTATTGACCCTAATTGTTACTTACGGCGTATACATCGTGTTTGATGTTGAAATTACTACAAGCAATTATATCGATATATTTACGTCGGGCATATTTTTTACGGCAATGTGGTACATGGCACTTAAAAAATTGGAAAACTGGACGCTCTGGATATTCGCGGATATTATTACCGTACCACTTTACGCCTATAGAGGATGGGGCATGCTTTCCCTGCAATACCTTATATTTACGATCCTCGCCATACAGGCCTATTTCGCATGGAAGAAAAGTATAGACAACACCCTTCAGACATCATAAAAGTGGTCCTGTTTGGGCCCGAATCTACAGGAAAGACCACCCTTTCCGAGCAATTGGCCAGACACTACCATACCGTTTGGGTACCGGAATATGCACGCGAGTACTTGCAGCGCAAATGGAACAATGAACGTAAAACCTGTGAGCCGCATGATTTGTTGCCCATCGCGGAAGGGCAGATGAAACTGGAAAACGAACTCACTAAAAAAGCTACAAAAATATTGATATGCGATACGGACCTACTGGAAACCAAGGTATATTCCGAAGCCTATTATATTGGGAATTGCGACCCTATCTTGGAGAAATACGCCTTGGAGAACACCTATGACCTATATTTCCTTACCTATATAGATATCCCATGGGAGGCAGATGACCTAAGAGACAAGCCTGGGGAACGGGAAGAAATGTTTTCTTATTTTCAAAAAACATTGGAGAAATACAATCGCAATTTCACTATCTTAAAGGGCAATAAAAAAGAGCGCTTAAAAAGCGCTATAGAACATATAGAAAAGTTACTGGAAAAATGATGGAACTCACCGCAAAGGACAAGGAACAGTTGGCCGCTAAAGGAATTAGCGCCGAAAAAGTGGCAGCACAAATAGAAACGTTTAAAGAGGGAATTCCCTTTGTAGACCTAAGAAGAGCTGCTGTAGTTGGGGACGGAATTTATCGTTTTTCTCAAAAAGAAGAGCAGGAGTTGGAAGCAAATTACACCAAGAATACAAAAGATTTGGATGTGCTTAAATTTGTGCCGGCTTCCGGTGCCGCTTCCCGGATGTTCAAGGCTTTGTTCAATTTTTTAGAGGCCTACGACCCCAAGGACGAAGCACTTGATGTTTATTTGGAAAGAACCAAGGACAAGGACATGAAGGTATTTGCCGATGGCTTGGAAAAGTTCCCGTTCTATACTGATATCAAAAGTCGTTTGAAGATAAAAGGTGGTATCAAAGGCGAAGAAGTACACGCGTTCGTAGATGAACTTTTAAATGAGAACGCCCTCAATTATGGATTCTACCCAAAAGGACTTCTGCCTTTTCATCAATATGGAACCGATACCGTAACACCTTTTCAAGAGCATTTAAAGGAGGGTGCCTTATATGCCAGTTCCAACGGGGAATCCCATATTCATTTTACCATATCGGAACAGCACGAGACCATGTTCAATTACGAACTTATTGAAGTACGTGAAAAGGTGTCCCAGGATACCCATACCGATTTCCATGTAGATTATTCCTTTCAAAAATCGGCTACCGATACCATTGCCGTAGCTATGAACAACGAGCCCTTTCGCAATGCGGATGGTTCTTTGCTATTTCGCCCCGGAGGCCATGGGGCCTTAATAGAGAACCTGAACGACCAAGATGCGGATATCATCTTTATTAAAAATATAGATAATGTGGCCGTAGGCCGTGATGCCAATGCCGTAGCCCAAAGCAAAAAAATATTGGCAGGAGTGCTGTTGGATGTCCAGCAAAAGGCTTTTACCTATACCAAAGAATTACAGAAGGATACTACGAACACCAATACCCTTAACGAGGCGCAACAGTTCTTGGAAACAAAGTTGAATGCCAGATTGCCCGAAGGATATTCCAGAATGTCACAAATAAATCAGGCAAAAGTACTTTTATCGAAACTACAACGCCCCATTCGTATATGCGGCATGGTAAAAAACGAGGGCGACCCGGGAGGTGGCCCTTTTTGGATTACCAATACAAAAGGGGAACTGTCTTTGCAGATCATTGAGTCCGCCCAAATAGATATGGACAACGCGGAACAAGTGGCTATCCTTAAAAATTCCACGCATTTTAATCCGGTAGATTTGGTCTGTGGCGTGCGTAATTATAAAGGTGAAAAATATAACCTGCTAGATTTTGTAGATCATAAACAAGGTTTTATAACAGAAAAAACAAAAGATGGTAAGGATTTAAAAGCGCTAGAACTACCGGGCTTATGGAACGGTGCCATGGCCTATTGGAACACTATTTTTGTTGAGGTGCCTTTGGTCACGTTCAACCCCGTAAAAACGGTAAACGATCTTTTAAAACCATCGCATCAGGGGTAGGGAAAACACTAAAATATGCCTTTGCCATAATCCAAATGCGTTTTTCTTCCGTACATAAACCACGATACAACTAGTAACGATGAAATTTTACAACATGAAGAAATATGTAGTTATGAGCCTTATGGCGATAGGAACAATCTTTAGTGCAATAGCTAATGAAACTATAAGGACTTTTGCCAACGACGTAGTTGTATTTTCTACGGAGGAGTTTAAAAAAGTGACTTCAAAGGAACTTACACCACAAATAGTGGACGAATTGCTAAAAGAATATCCCACTTCTAAATTGGGAGGTGTTTATAAAAATGACAAGGGAGAATTTAAGCTTATCATGGTCTTAAAAAGCGGTACCAGAAGAACAGTATATATAGACGCTTACGGTAATTGGCTGAATAAGAAGTAATTAAGCAATATTGTAAAAAAAGCTGCTGAAAAGCAGCTTTTTTTATGCCTAAAAGTGACCTTTTAAAAAAAGTGGTGTCTTAAAGTAGAGAACAAATGAAAGGAAAGAAATGGCATCGATACTATTTGCGTCCGTAGGGGCTATAGTTTTTGTAAGCTCTCTTTTAATAATGCTTAAAAGCTATTTGGAGCAGTAAAAATAAGAAGACATAATAGCATGAGTGATATTAATAAATCTATTGTTTTGGGAATCTTAACGGTTAGTTTTTGGCTGGTAGCTTCTATTTTTTTGAAAGAGGATAAAGAAACTGACCCGGAGGTTGGGAAGATGACCATGGAATACGTAAAATATTAAAAATAACCTTTGTGGAAACACTAACCATTGACTATGAAGGCGCGGCCAATGAAACTATCTAAATTATATTCCCCCGCTTATTGAAAAGATAAATAGGTACGTCCTATTCGTTGAAAATTTAGAAAATCGGTTTTTTTGGTTGGTTGTAAGGGAGTTGCTTCGGTAACTCCTTTGCTTTTTTAGTGTCTTAAGGTTTAATTACGCCCGGCTTGCCTAGTGTTTTAGAAGAAAAGTTGAATAGTAATTGTTTTCATGCATTAAAACTGAATTCCCATAAAAGCCTCTCAAGCTTGCCCCGAGGATTTTTAAGCGATATTTTCATTTTCCTGTATGAAAGATTAAAAATGGTTCTTACCTTTGAGCTATCTCAAAGGGGTGCTAAATCCCGAACAACTATCAGGCCGATCCTGAAACGAGTTCAGGATGAAGCTGAGATTATACCCAAGGAACCTGGGCAGGTAATGCTGCCAAGGGAGGCGATAATCGTCATTAGGTAATATACTGTTGCGACAAATTTTTGTGGAAAGCAACGAAAAACCAATCTTTAACTTAGAATAATAGCCCCTTTTATTCGTAACTAAATTTTAGTACGAATGAAGCTATCTATTTTTACAATTGCCGCAGGTCTTGCGATGAACATGGGTCTACAGGCCCAGCAACAACCAACCGATTCTTTAGAAGGAAAAAAAGTAGATCTGGACGAGGTCTTTGTCTCGGCCATAAGGGTCACCAAAGCATCACCGGTTACCTTTTCCAATCTTACCAAGGCCGAAATAGCGCCCAGAAACCTTGGGCAGGATATTCCTATTCTGATGAATTTTTTACCTTCTGTGGTTACTACATCCGATGCCGGTGCCGGAGTCGGGTATACGGGTATCCGCGTTCGTGGTAGTGATGCCACAAGGGTAAATGTTACCATTAACGGCATACCCTATAATGACGCCGAGTCCCAAGGAACGTTTTGGGTAAACATGCCCGATTTTGCATCTTCTACCGAGAGTTTGCAGTTACAACGTGGGGTAGGAACTTCCACCAACGGTGCGGGCGCTTTTGGTGCTAGTCTAAACTTGTTGACCGACGGTTTTTCCGAGGATGCCTTCGCTCAAATAGGCTCATCTATTGGTAGTTTTAATACGATGCGGAACAACGTAAAGTTCAGTACGGGAATGTTGAACGACCATGTAGAAATCTCCGGACGCCTGTCCAAAATAAACTCCGATGGTTATATTGATAGGGCTCGTGCCGATATGGATTCCTACTTCCTACAAGGTGCCTATAAAGATGACAATACGGTCCTTAAGGCATTGCTTTTTGGAGGACATCAGATCACGTATCAGGCATGGTATGGCATCGATGCAGAAACTTTGGAACGTGATCGGACTTTCAATCCGTCCGGCCAATATACCGATGAAAACGGAGTAACCCAATTCTATGACAACGAAATAGATAATTACAAGCAGGACCACGCGCAACTTTTGTGGAACGAGCAGATATCCGATACTTGGAGCACCAACATCGCCCTGCATTATACCAGAGGTAGGGGGTATTTTGAGCAGTTTAGGGAAGATGATGATTTTGCGACTTATGGTTTTGCCCCACTTACGGTAAACGGTGCCGAAGTAAACACCACAGATCTGATTCGCAGGCGATGGCTGGACAATGACTTTTATGGGACCGTCTTTTCCGCCAATTACAAAAAAGATAAATTGGATCTGATTATGGGCGGTGGTTGGAACCGGTATGTAGGCAATCATTTTGGTGAGGTTATTTGGGCACGTTTTGCCAGTAATAGCGAGTATAAGGACCGGTATTACGATGATACCTCTACAAAAACCGATTTCAATTTCTATACCAAGGCCAACTACAAACTGGACGAGCAATGGTCTGTTTATGGGGATTTACAGTACCGGACGGTAGCCTTTACGGCCAATGGAGAGGAGACAGGTTTGGTAGACGATACCTTCAACTTTTTTAATCCCAAAGCAGGTCTAACCTTCGATTTGAACCGGAACAATAACTTCTATTTTTCCTATGCCGTGGCGAACCGAGAACCCAATAGAAACGATTACGAAGGCGGTAATCCAAAGCCGGAACGATTGGAAGATTATGAATTGGGATGGCGCTATGTTTCCCCAAGTGTGCAGGTGAATACCAACCTGTATTACATGAAATACCAGAATCAGTTGGTGCTTACTGGCGAATTAAATGACGTTGGCGCTCCCTTGCGCCAAAATGTGGGCGATAGTTACCGGGTAGGTCTGGAATTGGATGCGAATATCAGCCTTGGGAAGAAGTTCGCTTTGCGTCCCAATGCAGCCTTGAGTATCAATCAGAACCAGAATTTTGTATTCCAAAGAGATGGAGTCCTACAGGATTTGGGCAATACCAACATTGCGTTTTCGCCCAATGTCATTTTAGGGAATATATTCGTGTATAGCGCTACGACTAACTTTCAGGTTTCTTTATTGTCCAAATACGTGGGCAAACAATATATGGGGAATATAGATGCCGAGAGCTCTGTTTTAGATGCCTATTCTCAAACGGACTTTAATATCCAATACGAGTTAAAATGTAACGGATTTTTGAAGAGCATTGTATTCTCTGGCTTGGTCAATAATATTTTTGACGCCAAATTTGAATCCAATGGATATTTCTTCACTTTTGATGATGATTTTACCAACCCAGGAACTATAACTACGGTGGAAGGTGCAGGGTTTTATCCCCAAGCGGGCACTAATTTCTTGTTGGGGGCTACATTGAATTTCTAGAAACAATAAAGAATAGCGATATGGAGAAATTTACGATGGCATTGGATTGGACGGCAAATACGAACCATACCGGTTTTTATGTTGCCAAAGCAAAAGGATTTTATACGGATTTGGGACTGGAAGTTGACATAACTGCTCCAGATATGGATAATTACGCGCTTACACCCGCGAAAAAGGTAGAATTGGGACAGGCGGACATGGCACTCTGCCCTTTTGAAAGCGTGGTAAGCTACCGCAGTAAAACCAAGACTTTTGATGCCGTGGCTATTGCAACCATTTTTCAGAAAGATGTGAGTGCCATAGCAAGTTTGGTTAGTAGCGAAATTCAGCGTCCGGCAGATTTGGATGGAAAGGTGTATGCCTCTTATAAAGCGCGCTATGAGGATGAAATTGTAAGGACGATGATAAAGAACGATGGTGGTAGCGGCGATTTTAAGATAGAATATCCAGAAAAGTTAGGTATTTGGAACACTATTTTAAAAGGAAAGTCAGATGCTACTTGGATATTTAGAAACTGGGAGGGCATACAGGCCGAAAATGAAGGAGTCGCCTTGAACCTTTTTAAAATGGCCGACTATGGAATTCCCTACGGTTACTCCCCAATTGTTCTCGCCAGCGAAAAAGCTGTTGGCGAAAGAAAGGATGGCTACGCCCGTTTTCTGGAAGCCACTAAAAAAGGTTATTTATTTGCACAAGAACATCCGGCTGAAGCGGTGGTATGTTTTGCTCCCTTTGTAGCGGAACAGGACCGCAACATTGATTTGCTACAAAGTCAAAAATTCTCGTCGCCTTTTTATGGCACTACTGAGCATTGGGGCGTTTTGGATAAAAGTAAGGTACAACAGTACTTGGATTGGTTGCTGGAAAACAAGTTGGAGGAGCAGCCTTTTACGGCGGAGGATTTAGTGGTTTTTGGGTTGGTTTAAGGTGTATTCTTAGAGATATTTTTTCAGTGTTGATTTCCTTATAGATTAGGGCTGCCGTTCTTTTATGATTAAGAACACCTTCTAAAATGATATGATATAACACTTCCCAAATTTAGGACAGTAAGTTAAGTTGTAATTTAACCCTGTCAAATATGAAAAGAACAAGAAGAAAATTTAGTGCATCGTTCAAGGCCAAAGTAGCTATTGAAGCGGTAAAGGAGCAGAAAAGCCTTCAAGAGCTTGCCTCAAAATTTGAGCTACACCCCAACCAGATATCAAGTTGGAAACGAGAGTTTTTAGAAAATGCTGATTTGATTTTTGGGTCAAAAATAGAAAAACAAGACACTATTAATGAAACCGAACCGCTTTACAGCAAGATTGGTCAGTTACAGGTGGAGGTTGATTTTTTAAAGAAAGTCTTGGGCAAATGAGTACTACCGAACGAAGACAAAAGGTTGTAAGATCTCATCCAAGGCTAAGTCTTGTCCAACAATGTGAACTCCTTAACGTGCACCGATCCAGTCTTTATTATAAGCCCAGGCGCGAGAGTTTGCTCAATCTAAAGCTTATGAAAGAGATAGATGTGTATTTTTTGGAACACCCATACTATGGTGTAGAACGTATGACCGATTACCTGAACCTTGACCTAGGGCACCGTGTAAACGTAAAAAGAGTTAGACGATTATATAAACTTATGGGTTTGCAAACCATTTACAGAAAGCCCAGAACCACTATCAGAGATCCCAAGAGCTATAAGTATCCTTATCTGCTGAAGAACCTTAAAATAGAATGTCCCAATCAAGTATGGCAGACAGATATCACCTACATACCTATGTTACGTGGATTTATGTACATGAATGCCATAATCGATGTGCACAGTAGAAAAATACTGAATTGGAGTATTTCTAACTCAATGGATAAGGAATGGTGTATCGAGTTATTAGAAGACACCATTGCCAAATACGGAGCTCCTCAGATACATAACTCCGATCAGGGCAGCCAATATACTAGCGTCCCATTTATAGAGGTGCTCAAAAAGAATGATATCCAAATATCAATGGACGGTAAAGGAAGAGCTTTGGATAATATCTATATAGAGCGTTTCTGGAAATCGATTAAATATGAAAAAATATACCTGAATCCTCCAAATGGAGGTCTAGATCTATATCAAATGGTAAGAGAATACATGGAGTTCTATAATAGCGAAAGAAGGCATACAGAAATTGGAAAAGTGCCTCCCAATCAAATCTATAATGCTAAAAAAGTGGTGTCATAATAAATTAAGAAATACCTTTAAGCTGTCGTACAGATGGGGAGTAGTGTACTGGAGGTTTAAAACCATTTAAAGCTTATTTAACTTTATTTGAATTATTTTTGAAATAGATAACTTTGTTTCCCAGTTGTTTGGGTAGCAGGAATAGTTTCAAATCGACTAGCAGTGAGTAGTTTCATTAAGTCGATTAATATAAAAAAACCGTGTACCAAGAATGAAAAATGTATATCTGGACAATGCTGCTACAACAAAAGTGAGGGATGAGGTCATTCATAAAATGCAAGAGGCCTTGGCCCATTCCTATGGAAATCCGTCCTCTACGCACAGCTTTGGAAGAACGGCAAAAACAGCCATAGAGAGTGCCAGAAAAACCATAGCCAAAGAGCTTAACGCATTTCCTTCCGAGATTATTTTTACCTCCGGTGGTACGGAAGCGGATAACATGATTTTGCGCTGTGCGGTGCGGGACCTTGGTGTGAAGACGATAATTACGACCAAAATTGAGCACCATGCGGTGCTGCATACCGCGGAAGAATTACACGAGAAAGGACTGGTAAAGCTATATTTTGTGGATTTGGATGCCAATGGAAATCCCAAAATAGACCATCTGGAACGTCTCTTAACACAGGATGACACCAAAAAGTTGGTCACTATTATGCATATAAATAACGAGATTGGCAACAAGGTAGATATACACGCAATTGCCATATTGGCCAAAGAACACCATGCTTTGGTGCATTCGGACACCGTGCAGTCCATTGGCCATTATCCGTGGAACGTAAAAGAAACGCCGGTAGATTTTTTAGCCGCTGCGGCCCATAAATTTCACGGCCCAAAGGGAATCGGATTCGCCTTTATCAGAAAAAATTCAGGTTTGGGATGTATGATATCGGGCGGTTCGCAAGAGCGCGGTTTTAGGGCTGGAACGGAGTCTTTTCACAACATTGTGGGCCTAGAGGAAGCCTTTGTAATGGCCTATGACAATCTAGAGGCGGAGGAAAGCTACGTGACCGATTTAAAAGCTTATTTTATTGACAAGGTAAAATCCGAAATTCCCAAGGCCACCTTCAACGGCCTGTCCGGCGATATGGAAAAAAGCACCTATACTCTGGTAAATGTATGTTTACCGGTACAGCCAGAAAAAGCATTAATGCTATTGTTCCATTTAGATATAAAGGGCATCGCCTGTTCTAAAGGAAGCGCCTGCCAGTCCGGAAGTGATAAGGGTTCTCACGTACTGTCCGAAATTCTTTCCGAGGACGACCAGAAAAAACCTTCCTTGCGGTTTTCCTTTTCAAAATACAATACCAAAGCCGAGTTGGACTACACGGTCGAAGTATTAAAGGAATTTATGGTAGTGTAAGTGCAGGTCGATTGATTTACCCCGATTTTGACGAGAACCCGGTTTCGTTTTAGGAACTTTGGTTAAATTACGCCATAAGCTACAGGCTAAACGCTAAACGTTTTTACTGTATCTTATTAGCTGTGCAATATCGCTGTTTTCGGTAGGTAATGTTTGGCGTAAGGCGATGAGCGCAAAGCCAGTTTTAGGCAAAAGTTCTTGGCTGCTTAAAATTTTTCCGTTATTCTTTTCCTTAGCATTGTAGCGCACTATTCTTTTTTCCTGTCCTTTTTTCGTTCCCGCTCATACGGAAATTTTCTTGTGGCCAACTTCATCATGCGGTCTATAAGGTCTGTTGTATTTTTACCGGTTTTTTTGTCGATTTGTTTCTCGTATTTCCAAAGTAATTTTCCGCTGTCTCCGTCACTTATCTTAACCCCTATGCGACCATAATTGGCATTTCCCGAGAAATAATCGGCAATGCTAAAATCGGTCGGGACGCCTTTCGATAGCAATACATTAAGATCCAAGGTGCCGCTTATTATACCATCCACACCCAATATTTCACTAAGTTGTTTTATGGTATACACATCAATATTTTTATAATCTATTCCATTCTGGGCCAAAATAGCCTTGGTATTTTTCGTATTCTGGAATGCAACGGCAAATTTTTTCTTTTTCCCTCTATTGGAGAAATAGGTTTCCAAAGCATTCTGTACGGCATACCCCTCCTTTTCTTCCAACGCCATTAAATCTTCTTGGGTTGCGTTATCCTTTAGGTCTAGATTGGTTAGGAACGGTAAAATGCCCAGTGTTTTATGGTTTTCACTTATCTCATCGAAACGGGGATTCTCATAGATATTCTTTTGCGCTGCTAAGGAAAGCGAAGAGATTACAACTAAAAAAAATAGAAATCTGTGCATATTTTGTTCTTAAAGGCGTATTTGTAATCGTACATTGAATACCCTAGAGGTCAAAAAGTTAGGTACGGCAAATTCGTTTTTGCTATCCGCATCCCGGACCCAGGTGTTTGTAATGGAATTTTGATTGTTAAAGAGATTAAAAATTTCAAACCCAATACTCAATTCCCGGAACGGATTAAGCCAATGATCAGTACCGTACATTTTGTTCTTGTCCACAAAAATATACGAAATTCCTAAATCTGCCCGTTTATAATCTCTTAATCTATTCTGAAAAATATAGGGATCGGCATAACTTGGCGACCCACCCGGTACTCCAGTGGCGTAAACGAGATTAAGATACATTTTTAAATCGGGGATATTGGGAATATAATCTTGAAACAAAATCCCCAATTTTAGGCGTTGGTCCGTTGGCCGTGCAATATAGCCACGGTTATTTATATTCTCTTCGGTCTTTAAAAACCCTAAGCTTATCCATGATTCGGTTCCAGGCACAAAAGCACCGTTTAGCCGCATTTCTGCGCCGTAAACATAGGCTATCGCATTGTTATCGGCGGCATAGCGTATACGTACATCCTCTAAAGTATAAGGGTTTACGTTACTTAATTTTTTGTAGTATGCTTCGCTGATCAAGGTAAAAGGTCGTTCCCAAAGCAAAAAGCTATACTCGTTCCCTGCCACAATATGCACGGATTTCTGGGCTTTTACATTCGGCTGTATGGTACCCAAACTATCCCTCAGCTCCCTGTAAAATGGGGGTTGATGATATAACCCACCGGAGAGACGGAATAGCATATCCTTTTCCCAATCTGGTTTCAGGGCCACTTGTGCCCTTGGGCTTAGCACGGTTTGGGATACCTTTTGTACATCGGTTCCGCTAACGGTCCAGTGTTGAGAGCGAATACCGATGTTGTAATACAAATCGTGTGCTCCCCATCTAGTCTGTTGTCCTAGCTGCAAAAAACCTGAAAAACGGTTGGTCTTTACAAAGTTGGTGGCGTTGAGACTTTCAAAGGCTTCCAGCGGTGCGTTAAAGCGTTCTTCGGGCTGATTGTTACTAAATTCTGAGCGCGGAGGGCGAACGGAAAACCCTACAGAGTCTATAAATTCAGATTCCCTTAACTGATCGCGGATATCTTCATGGGTGTATTTTACACCCCATTCCAAGACCAAATCCTTTCGTTTATGGATGCCCCTATGGTTGAGATTAAAAATAAGGGCGTCCAGATCGTTTCTTGATCTGTTGAATTGCGAACCCACACCTCTGGCATTCAGGACCGCGCCCAATGTTTCGCTCCCCAGATTACCATCTACGCCTCCCAATTGGTAAGAAGCGATTACATCCGAATATTCTTCCTCGGTGGTGTGGTACAGTGATGTTATGAGCTTTAGGGTTGTGTTTTCGTTGAGCTCATAATTGCCTTTAAAGGCGCCAAGGGCGGTGGCGTATCTATTTACTTCTTTTCCTGCGTAAAATACGGTCAATGCTTTTTGGTCTTGTAATGTGCCAAAATTAGTTTGTCGGTTCAAAGGCTCGTTCGTGTAATCGTTTACGGAAATGTTACCGAGGAAACTGAGGTTGAATTTATTGGAAAAACGATAGGTAAGATAACTTTGTGCATCGGTAAATGCCGGATTAAAATTACTTTGTGTTTGTTGACTGTTTACCAACAGCGCATTATTTCTATAGCGAAGTCCTGTAATACTGCTCATTTTTTTGTTTTTGGACCTGGTTTCCAACGAGGCACTGGCACCCAAAAAACTCAAATCTCCTTGCAAGGCAAAAGTTACCGGTGTTTTGTAGACAATATCCAAGACCGAAGAAAGTTTGTCGCCATATTTGGCCTGAAAACCTCCCGATGAAAATTTTACGTCCTGTACCAAGTTGCTGTTTACAAAACTTAGTCCTTCTTGTTGTGCAGACCGAATTAGAAACGGGCGATATACTTCAATTTCGTTAACATAGACCAGATTTTCGTCAAAGTTACCGCCGCGTACGGAGTATTGTGTGCTAAGTTCATTATTGGAGCTTACCCCTGGCAATAGTTTTAGGATGTTCTCCACGCCCGCATTTGCTCCCGGTATGTTACGCAATTGGTCCGTTGAAATAGTTGTAGCTCCCGTTACGTCTTTTCGCCCTCTTGCAGATACCGTAACTCCAGCAACTTGTTCCACATTTATATTAAGTACGGGATTAAATTCAAAGGTTTCATTAGTAGAAAGTAGTACCCCTTCCAAGGTTAGGTCTTTATGGCCCAAGTGCGAAAAGGTAATACGCGTTTCTATATCTGCCGTAATGGTAAGGACATAAAAGCCGTTACCATCCGTTGCCGTGCCAAATGTACCGGAAGAAATATTTACATCGGACAAGGCCTCTTTTTTTTCGTCTAGCACAACGCCCGTAATAGTCGCTGTTTGCGCTAAGCTATTAAACTGGCACAGTATAAAGAGCGTAAAAATAGGGTTGCAAAATCTCAAACAGTTTATTTTCTAAAAAACGTCGTCGTTAGCGTTTCTTCGTTACCTACATTATCCGTAACGGTAACTTTTAGTTCACATTGCTTTTGGTCCAAAATCTTATCGTCGAAATTATAGGTGAGGGTGTTTGTTTTGGGTTCGTACTCCATTAATATCCATTCGCCGTTCAGGGTAGCATCAAAAGTGTTGACACCACTTAGGTCGTCAGAGATTTCAAGGCTTAGGTATTTGTAATTGTTAAGCCATTGTTTTTCCTTGAAATTCTTGGTGCGTATCCTTGGGGGCGTGGTATCTTTTGCCAAGGTGTATGTTCCTAAATTCCTGGTTCTTGTGGTAAAGGTGCCGCCACGTTTGTAGGTGCTCGAATAACTGGGGCGCAGTTTTTCGTCTAACCTGGCAATGAAGAGCTTCCTTTGTTCTTCGGTGCTGTATTTGTTCGCATCAAAGGTTATGGTAAAGTTGTTATGGGCAGGAACCGTATTCTGATGAATGGTGACCGTATCCTTGCCTTTTTTCAAATCGATATAAAAATCTTCATAGAACGTATCGGCGGGAAAATACACCTTGGCGCCCTCAAGGTCATAATTATTAGGTTTTTTGGCAATAACATAGGTGTCTGTGCTATTGTCCGCTTTGGCTATCTTAACGTCCTCTTTTTTGCCTTCTACAGGTATAGTCAAGGAAACCTCATTTCCTTTTAGGTCTTTTACGGTCAGTTGCAGGGTATAGCTTAAACCTTCCCGTATTTCTATTTCGCCATTATTGTACAATTCGGTATAAATGCCAAGATTGTTTCCCGGAGATTTAAATAGTTTTTGAATGCGGTCACGGTAGCGTCCTAAATAGTCATAATCTACCAAGGTGTTAATGTATCTGGTTTCCCCAAAGGAAAAGGAATCAAAATCATAAGAGGTATAGGTTTTTCCGTTTACCGAAAGCGATACGGCATATATCCCATTTCTATTGGCACCCATGTCCTGGCGGTCAAAGCCTATGAATCCGATGCCTATGTTGCCTTGGGCATTTACTTTATCTGCCAAAAAAGTACCATCTTTCTGTCGGGTAAATCCAAGCTGAATCCGTTCTGCGCTCTGGTTTGACAAAGCGTCCGTAGATAGGGGATAAACAAAAAGTTTCTCTAGTGTCGGGTTGGTGGCATCGGCCACTTCTAGACCGTAGAGTAGGGGATTGGTAGGTTTTTCGGAAACGCTACTACGGATTTCAAAATGAAGATGGGGCCCAGAGGAGCCTCCCGTGTTGCCGCTGTAGGCAATAATTTCTCCCTTTTCAATACTCAGTTCCCCAAAATCCGGGAATACCTCTACTTCAAAAGATTTTTTTTGGTACTGTATCATTTTAATGTATGCTTCTATTTTGGGAGAGAATTTCTGTAAATGTCCGTATACAGATGTATAGCCGTTGGGGTGCGCCACGTAGAGTACTTTGCCATATCCCCACATAGATACTTTAAGGCGTGTTATAGTGCCGTCGCCTATACCGTAAACGGGCAATCCTTCCCGTTGCTGTGTCTTAATATCTATTCCAGAATGAAAGTGGTTGGAACGCAGCTCCCCAAAAGTTCCCGATAAAATTAGCGGAATATCCAAAGGAGACCTAAACACATCGGTAGGATAGGTCTCTTGGGCATTAACGTTATATAGTGAGGTATAAAGGAGGATTGCAAGAAAAAAGTTCTTCATAATTTTTATAAGTTGACACGAAATTAATTAAACAAAAGCAATTCTTGAAAGGTTTCTCCTAAATGTATAAAAGGCCGTGATTATTGGGATTCTAAAGACATCGTAAAATACTTCATAGAATAGTTGTGAAAATATTGCTAAGTCTTAGGATGAATGTTAACTTTGTGTAAATAGTATCGAATTTTTTGTATGGGCGAATTAATACAAATCGTTGATTCTTTAGAAAATAGAGTAAGCAAATTACTTCATAAGTTAGAGGTATTGCGGAGCGCTAATGAAGATTTAGAAAACGAATTGCGTTCGCTGAGGTCCGTTCATCAAAAGGCCGATAAATCGGTTATGGACTGGGAGGAGAGGTACAACTCGCTCAAACTTGCAAATTCTATGCTGGGCAGTAATACAAACAAAACAGAAGCAAAGCTTAAAATAAATACATTAATAAGGGAGTTGGACCATTGTATTTCCCAACTTTCGGAATAATGTTTGAATCATATGTCAGAGAAGCTCAAAATAAAGCTTTCCATTGCGGACAGGGTGTATCCTTTGACCATAGACCCTAGTCAAGAGGAAGGTTTGCGTAAAGCCGCTAAGAATATAGAACAGTTGGCCAAAAAATTTGAGCAGAACTATGCAGTTAGGGATAAACAGGACGTATTGGCAATGTGTGCCTTACAATTCGCGTCTAAAATTGAACAGAAAGGCATAGAACAGACAGAGGGTACCAAAGACGCCGAAGAACGGTTAAAGGCATTGAGCGATTTGGTACATTCTAAGCTAGCTTCACTATAACAACGTTCTTTAAAATAATTTAAGTTACTGCCCACATTGGTAATACCTTTTGTCGAACTCAACATTAATTT
>Ga0208903_1001102_pt1 | contig 16440 bp, 11 predicted proteins | sample AntAceMetag02UKJ_FD_184769 | JGI IMG/M metagenome (GOLD analysis project Ga0208903, IMG submission 184769) | Saline lake microbial communities from Ace Lake, Antarctica - Antarctic Ace Lake Metagenome 02UKJ (SPAdes) (version 2) | ecosystem: Environmental > Aquatic > Non-marine Saline and...
TGAAATAGCAAACAACTAAGTTTATTACCATCAGTTACAACAAATTGATATAAAATATGACAAGGATTTAATACACCTTGGTCTAATTGTTCTGGATTCCAAACTGACACTACATGACGTCTGGAGTTTCTTGTTTCTGGATTTTTAAGGTCATCAATCACTTTTTGTAATTGGTCGATTCCTTTACCTGTGTAATCCGTTTCGCACCCAGTATATGCTGCATTCCAGAAGCGAGATTGATGTCCATACATAGGTCCAATTCCACGACCAGGTTCGTAGTCTAATCCACATTTTTCTAAAAATTCTGCTGTAGTATTTCCTTTCCATATTCCAACTCCCTGGTCGGTAAGAATTTTATTATCAGTTTGTCCTTTAATAAACCATAAAAGCTCACGCGTTCCAGTCTTCCAAGCAGTTTTTTTGGTAGTTAATACGGGTATTTTACAATTCTCTAATGAGAAGTGCATAGCAGCTCCTACACCTCTAAGAGTTTTTCCATTACGTCCTTCTTCCAATTTTCCTTCATTTAGTAAGTCTTGAATCAAATTAAGATACTGGTATTCTTCGTGTTTAGGCTGTGACAAGTCCCGATTCTTATGCTTATTGATTTCAACAACATTTTTCAACATACTAAGTAATGTATACTAAAATACCAGATTTATATTTATGTCTTTTTTCCAAAAAACTATAGTATGTCAAAAATTGAATAATCCCACAATAACAAGTTACTAACACAAGATAACGAACTATGGGACGTTTTTACGATGGCGATATTCAAGTGAAATTCTGGTTTGGTAAAAAAGGTGCTTTTACACCACTGATTTGATAATTCATTTTATCAAATAAAGAAGGAGAAATGACCGATAATTTTTATTTTTTAAGATAATCTTGTCTCATTTTTCTTTTTAGTCGGTGTAATATTTGAAATTATAATAAGGTAAGTTATTATAATTTTTTCCTGGTTATCGGAGTCGAACCGATGACCGACGGATAGCCGCTTTATGTAAATAAAGATTATACCATTACAGTCCGTCGCTCTGTGTTGCTGTTAATAACAGTACCAACTGAGCTAAACCAGGATCCACACACTTGTGTGTATAACTTACACAAGTTATATTACACCTTTTTACATTTCAAACGCCGATTATTAATAAAATTGATTTAAATATTAATTATAATTATATCAAACTCTAAAATGAATACATTTACAGAAAATGAAAGTTATAAACATAAAATGGCAAAGGAAGTATTAAAGGAATGGTTTTATGGAGGCGATTATATAGGAGATGTTGGGTCACAGCCTAATAGAGAATGTGGTGTTTGGTTTGAATATCCAATTGTAAAAACAGATGAATATAATTCAATAGAATATAACTGGGATGAACTATTAACGAATCCAAAAATACCAAAAGAAATGGACCCATATTCTGATGAATATAATAATTTACAGAGTGAATATGTTCCTACATATGACGAATGTATTAGTTTAGGTATATATCCAAAACGAGTAATTGATGTCGTTTTAACTCATAAGGGCACACCAACTTGGTTTATAGAAATTTGTCATAAAAATCCAACATCACAAGAAAAAATTAATGAACTTGAAATGTTAGGTGTAAGAAATCTTATTGAAATAGATGCGGAATGGATTATGAAACAAACAAAAAAACCATCTGAATTAAAATTCAAACAATTAATTTAATCGGCGTTTGAAATGTAAAAAGGTGTAAAAAGTATTTTTTATATTGTTTCCAATAAAAGTATAAAAATTAAGGAAACATTCCATCAATATCTTTTTCTATGTGAATTATATATCTATAATGGAAATAATAAACGATTCAAATTTATCAAAGAAGACATTTTTATCTCACGTGTTTTCTACAACGGAGGAGGGACAAGCCGAATTATTGAACGTAATCCAATATTCATCAATGGGCGTAGTCCCAATAGTAATGTTGAATAAAATGGTCCAACGTTTCATCCCCGAGGCGGACCCCGAGAAGTCAACTTTAGAACTTTTAGCGGAAATCTTCATTCAATTGACAATAATGTTCTGTGGTGCTATCATTATTCATCGTGCTATCACATATTTCCCAACTTACAGTGGATTTAAGTACGAGAACTTAACCTTAACAAACGTAATATTGGCATTCTTAATCATTGTGTTAAGTATTCAAACAAAGTTAGGTCTAAAAGTAAATATTATATTCGACCGCGTAGTTGAACTATGGAATGGTCCTTCTACTGAAGAGACCAAGCAGAATGTAAAACAAAACGTTCGCGTATCTCAACACACAATGCATCACCCAAGTCAGGCAGATAATTTAGACAATAGCCAGATGCAAGGAGGCATGTTCCCTCCTGCCCCTGTAGCTACTGCCAGACCTGATATGGGTCAACATCAAATGGCACCACAAGACATGGGTATGTCATTCGGTCCTATGGCAGCAAATGGTGCGCTGGGTGGTTCATTTGGTTCCGCATTTTAATTTCGTATCTTTATGAGTAATACAATAGGTCATAAAGATAATTTACATAGAAAAGGGATTCCCTTTTAGTTTGACACATCTGTCTTTGTCGTTTCGTATTTTGCCAGGTTTGCATTGAGCTCTACATTTATTCGTATTCGGGTTACGCTCTTTACCAGGAGGACATTTTTTAACGGTTTTGTTATTTTTATCACGGACACATTTGAAATTGTCATCACGCATATAACCGTTTTTACATGTTTTCACACATATTTTGGTAGTAGATTTATATTCTTTTCCAGGAGGACAAATACGTATAGGTTCATCGTTTACGGAAATAGTTTTCAAGTCGGATTTAGAAACGTTACCAGTATCTTTAACAATACGATTGATGGTTTTTTCAAGAACAGTAGGTAATTCAGCACCCTCAACTAAACGATGGTTATCAAATCTCATGTTGTGTTTGTCTAAACGTCCTTGTTCGCTAAGTAGGTCTTCATATTCATTCATTAATACATCAGTATCATATCTGGAATATACGTTAGGATGAATCATATTTTTAAATAAAGAAAAAGCCCGTGTTGAAAAAACACGGGCTAATAAATGCTTTGATTGTTTAAACATATACATTAATGCGATTCCCACTCCATAACTATCAATAGTATCAATTGATTTGTTTAGAAATTTGTTATATTCTTGTTTATCAAGATTCATTGATAAATTAAAAAATTCTTTAATCATTTTACTGGTAATATTTTTATATTCAGCAGTACCAGGTTTGAAGTCAGTAATAAAGTCAAAAAAATACCTAATTTGTTCGGATATTTCTTTCGATACAGACGAAACGTCTTTTGCGAGTTTGGATACCTTTCCAGTTGCATAACTGTTGTATGTTCTCTTATTCCATAGTACAATTTCCATAGGAAAAGACCAATGATGATTCTGAGCCAGCCAATAATCTGAATTTCTACATTTATCAATAATGCTGTTCTTGTCAGTCATAAACCCAAAATCAATAAAATTAATTCGGTTAGTTCCTTGGTTATAAACCACATTCGGATGTTTTAAATCATGATGAACGATACCATTTTTATTAAATGTGTTCAGACCACGAAATAAGCGGCTAACTTCTATCCAGAATAATTCTATTTTTTTGATATTTTCAGGGGTTATACTCCACTGTTTTACTTCTTTTCCGAATTCATCCAGATCTTTTCCGCCATATTTCATCAATAATAATTTATAATTATCAACTAGTTTAGGTTCAAAATCTCTACATTTAGCGATAGCCGTAAGATTATTAGCATTTTTGCTATCAATATTACAATCGTCAGGAATACCTAAATAATATTCTTTTTTTTCATCCGCAAAGTCAATTAACGCATATTCACTAAGTTCTTGATTTGCGTTTTCGCGTGTCATAAGTTTAGACACAATCGTTTCATCATTTCGTTCTTTATCCTTGCATTTCATTTGAGGTTTATGTACGCATCCAAATGTTCCTTGTCCGATAACTTTTGATAGACCAAGAGTATTCTTATTACCCATTTATATAATATGGATATTATTTACTTCATGCGATATTCATAGAATTGACTAAATACATTTTTTGCATAGATGCGTTTATCGAGGCTTCCTTTTCTATATTTACGAATAAGTAATCCGTAACAGGTTTGTGTTCTTTTTTCTTAATTTGCTTGTAAACAAGATTAATGTTATCACATACTGACATAATTGTAGGTTTATCCGGCATAAGTTCAATATCGTTAGGTATTTCTTCGGTTAATAAAGAAACCGCAAAATACAGTAAATACCGCCTACGTTTATTGGTGCCAGCTGTATATTTAATACAAAACAGAGTATGTAGTGAGTTTAATAATGCTTCAATATATTTATTACCAAGTTCGTAGCAATGATGAAATAATACATCCCACAATATCCATATTACATTCGTTTTATATTTAGATTCAACTGGATTATCCTCTCTTGATTGACATAAACATGGGTGTTTATTGCTATTGCATACAATTGAAAATTCAATAAGCCATTCAATCCAATAACAAGCATTAATTGTATCCTTTTTATCTTTGGATAAATGGTATGAAAATTCATTGATAGGTATGAAAAGTTCGGTAGGGTCTTTTTGTTTAAAAATGCGAGTAGCGTATTCCATGGATGGTGCATGTAATCTATCTGAAATTTGTGTCATATCAAACTCTTCCTTACGTTTAATTCGTATAGGTTCAAAACTATGTTTTCTATTAGATAAAGTAAGTGTAGCCACGATTTCAGCAAACATTTTCCTTATTGTTGGGTGATTTCTTAAATGGTGTGGACTGGGTATACTTTCCTCGTTAATAATGCCTTGAAACAACATAAACCGTTTTTCAAGATAAATAATGATTTTAGGATTTCCTATATGTAAGTGTTTTCCAGCATAGTGAAGTATATTTTCCCAAACATCCATGAAATGACCCGCACATATTAATTCACAACACCAATAACATGCTGGTTCTATTTTGCCTTTAATCATATTTTCAATAAAATTATTTCTGACTTTTAATTTTTTATAGTTTGAGAACGATATACCGTTAAATTCATTCGGAAGCCGTGAATCATTAATATTAGTTCCATCTTCAACTCGTGGTAAATCATCATCGAACATTTATAGTTTTGTATTATGTGGATACAAAACTATACGAAAATAAACCCAATACAAATTATTTCTTCCAAACAGAAACAAAAACAGGGTCAGTGTGTAATCCATCAGACCAGTTTATGGGTCGAAACACAAACCAGACCAAGTGAGTTTCAACGACACCCGTCTTTCACCTGTGTAACATTAGCAGGGGTAAGTAACTCATCCAGAACTATGCCAACATAAGTTCAATATATTGCGGTTTTTGATAAAGGTAATTGTACGACTGTAAGTTCTAATTTTCCAAACTAATATAATGTAATGTTCGTTACGATAATCCGTATAGTAAAAAAATATTTATTTTTATTATATATTGCCCGATGTAAAATATTCAAATGTGTAAAATGTTTATTCGGTAATAAGTCTTGGTACAACATTAATAGTTTGTAATTCTTGTGACATTAGTTTATATGCGTATGGTATATCTACTTTTGAAAAGTCAGAATGATTATCACACGTTTTACATGAATGTACGCTAAAGTCCGAAGTATCATACATTCTGTTTTTCTTTCCATCATTAAAAGCCGCAATCATACCGCATTTATTACAAACATGTGTGCTATATTTATCAGAAACATCATACATTCTTTCTCTACAGAAACGAGAAATACCATGTGCTATCATAACATCTCTTTCCATTTCTCCTATTCTAAATCCACCATCACGACTTCTACCTTCTGCGGGTTGTCTTGTTAGATTTACCATAGGACCTATAGAACGACTATGTTGTTTATCTGTAACCATATGCTTCAGTCTCTGATAAAATACTGGACCAATATAAATACTGGTTTCGAGCTGTTCTCCGGTTAGACCATTATACAAAAGTTCATTGCCATAACTTTCATATCCGAGATTTTGGAGTTCCTTAGCTATCGTGGCTACGTCAAGATTACCAAAACTGGTGCCATCTCCAAACATACCAAGTTCTAATAGTACCTTTCCAAGTAAGGTTTCTTTGAGTTGTCCGATAGTCATTCTGGATGGAATAGCATGTGGATTAATAATAATATCGGGTTTGTGACCGTCTTTTGTAAATGGCATATCGCATTCAGGAATAATATTACCAACTGTACCTTTTTGTCCGTGCCTGGAACTGAATTTATCACCAATAACCGGTTTTCTAAGGGCTCGCACTCTAACTTTTGCGAAATTGTAACCATCTCCATTTCGTCCAGTATAATTTTTATCAATATAGGTTTCTTCAGTGGTTCTGAAAGTTTTACTCTGGTCTTCATATTTAATTGTTTTCATAGGGTCATTACGATTTTCCTTAATTGGTACAGTCTTAGCAATAATTACATCTCGGTTTTCAACTAATTCATTTTCAGGGATAAATCCATTCGCGTTAAGTTTACTATAATTTCCAAATTTGATACCCTTGGTTTTCGCAGGGTCGGGTTGACAACGAATAATCTCATCGCGAATAATATTCTTATCTTCATCTTTTTCTGTATGGTAAATAGTAGCCAAGAATAACCCTCTATCAATAGACCCCTTGTTAATAAGTACACTATCTTCTTGATTATAACCAGTATGTGTCATAATTGCGACATGAATCTGTGTTCCAGATGGAATTTGATTAAGATGGATGAAGTTCATGAGACGTGTATCGACTAATGGGCGGGTGGGATAATTTAATACATATGCGGTTTTATCCATACGCTGGTCGTAGTTTGTTGCATATACACCCATGGCTTGCTTACCCATTGCGCATTGGTAGGTGTTTCTCGGAGCTTGATTATGTTCTGGATAAGGTACACATGAAGCCAATACTCCGAAGATTGTACTGGGGTGTATTTCACAGTGTGTATATTGAAAATACGCATTAATGTCATGTAGATAATGGTTTTTACTTTTCATTGCGATCATAGCGAAGTTTTGTTCTTCCGGATCAATATATTCAATCACGGATTCATCCAACTTGCAGTTAGTCAATAAATCATTCCAAGATAATTCTTTAGAAGTGATTTTATCTATAATATCCGACGTAATCATAGCTCTATTATTTTTTACTCTTAATACAGGTCGGGTTAGTCTTCCACTATCATTACATATACGAATTTCAAGAGTATTATAATTGAATATAATAGACGTGTAAATATTAATAATTCCTTTATATTTTTTGTCTTTCATGTCATTGTATAATGTGATAGGGTCAATAGCAATTCCAACCCAACAACCATTAATGAATACTTTTACATTTCCATGCATATCTTTTGGACTATTATCATTCACGGATTTTATATGTGGTTCCACATATTCATATAGTGATGTACTACTTGTAGGTATAGTTATATGTGCCATATAACTAATGTTTTTAACAATACCAATAGATTGACCTTCTGGTGTTTCTGCCGGACATAAAAACCCCCATGTTGTATTATGTAATTTTCTGGGGGCAATTAATTCGCCACTTTTTTCAAGAGGTGTATTAATTCTACGCAAATGACTTAAACTTGATACATACGTAAGTCTATTCAATACTTGTGCTACACCTACTTTACTGCTATTAGACTGTTTAATACTAAAATCACCAGTAGATAGTGCTCTATTGATTCCATTTTCAATTGTGGTTGACTTCATAATTTTGTAAATATTTGTGGCATTAATGATACTCTGATAGTCATCCATGGAACGCCATGAACCATTGTTAATTTCACGAACAATTTGCTTTTGCATTTCTTTTACAAGTTTATTGAAGTAATTTCTGAATAAATTATTTAACAACGTTCCAGTTAATTCAATTCGTTTATTTGTATATGAATCACGGTCGTCTTCTTTGAACATACCAAGACTTGTTTTGATAAGCTTTTGTGCCATATAACCAAGTAAATATATTTTTTGTTTTACAGTTTTACAGTGTGGAAATAAATCAGAATCTAATACTTCCTTTGTGAATTCTTGCTTTTTACGTTGACCGGTTTCCTTGTCCATATTCAATGGCGTATACGCCGCATATGTAGTGATATGCACCATTGCACTTTCTTGTGTCATATACTTATTGCCGTCAATTACAGATGCCTGTAGAAATCGCAATAATTCATTTGTGTTTTTGTCATCTATATCAAGACATATATGATTACAAATATCTTTATCTGTCATAACTCCAAGAGCACGGAATATTGCGAATAATTCAATCGGCTGTTTAATACGTGGGATAGATAGGTAGATACCATTACCAAAACCATTATTTTTGCTGGCAATCATCATTTCAATTTGTTTGGGTGAAATACATTTAAAGTCTGGTACTGATTTAATTTCAGCTATCCAACTCCATTTTGTAGTATTTTTACCGTCGAAACAATATATTCTATTTTCTGCTGCTCGTTCTTGTCCTAATACAGTTTTTTCTGAACCTTTAATAATAAAGTAACCTCCACAATCCATAGAACATTCTCCTGATTGTTGATGACTAATATGAGGATTTTGCGTAAGGACGCAAATTGAAGACTTAAGCATAATAGGCAATTTACCAATATTTATCTTCGGAATAATCTTTTCAACAGTCTTAGGTGTATCCATATTTTCTGTATTACGTATTACATATTTGATATTAATATCAACTGTCATCGTTGACGCATATGTAAAATTACGGAGTTTTGCCTCTTGGGGTAACATAGTTTTAGTAGCTCCATTATTTTCATGAATTTGTGGAGGATATAGTTTAAAGTTAGTAAAATTGATGAATACTTCGAGAAAATACTTATCATTGCTTTCATTGTAGTCATGTTCGGAACGGACGATAACCGGATTAAACATCTGTATTGTTTTTTGTATTTGAAAATTTACAAAATTATTATATGATTCTAATTGATGTCTAACTAAACGTTCAAGATGTTTTCCGTCAAAATATGATTCAATCAGATTATATGGTTCTTCTGTATAATCTCCAAGATGGTCTAATAATATAGTTTCATCTGGGCGTATTGCGGAGACCATCTTATTAATTTTGTCATCAATTTGTTTAGTTTCGGCATCAATAATTGCCTTGATACTGTCACTTTCGTCAGAGTAAGTAGACGAAGACATTTTATCGATTGGAATAGATAGTGGGTTATTTGAAGATATGGTTGATTTACAATCGTACTTCATTGTTACTGAAATTACATATATTAATTTACTTGTTGCTAATTCAATTTTTTAGAAAGAATATAGATGTTTGAATTTATATTATGTAAATGACTGAGAATAAATATACAACTTTTATAAACTTCCTTGATAATTATTCTACTAATGAAAGCATCGTTACAGGGGAATATGAAGTGTTGCGACGTTTTATACGAAATAATTACAACAGTACAAATATAAATAATGTTCCGAGAATAAACTGTGATTATACACCTATAACAAATCTTACATATACTAACCCTTTCTTTTCAATGAAACCGCTACGAAATAGAGAGCAGATTGTTCCAAATATATCAGATATATCTGTAAATGACTACACTACGATACCTGCAGAGTTTACCGAAAAAACTAAAGAAGAAACAATAGATATTGAAATAAACACGATAAAAGATGTGATTGACCTATTGAATAAATATGAATACAAAGATGATACGGAATATAATATTGATTTGGAATCTTTACATAAAATCAAAAAGGAATTAATTATGTTAGATGAAATGATAGGGTTATCAAAACTAAAACAGTCAATATTAGACCAACTATTATATTTTATACAGGGTTTACATAAGAATAATTCAGGCGGGGATTATAAACATACTGTTATTTATGGACCCCCCGGTACAGGTAAAACTGAAATAGCGAAAATAATCGGGACTATGTATTCTAAAATGGGTATTTTAAAAAAGAATATTTTTAATAAAGTTACTCGTAATGATTTAATAGCTGGATATTTGGGACAAACCGCTATCAAGACGAAGAAAATAATAGACGAAAGTTTAGGCGGTGTTTTATTTATTGATGAAGCATATTCATTGGCAAGCCGAGAACAGAATGATTCATTTTCAAAGGAATGTTTAGATATTTTATGTGAATCACTTAGCGACCATAAAGATGACTTAATGGTGATTATTGCGGGATACGAAGATGAATTGAACAATACGTTTTTTAAAGCAAATCAAGGATTAAAGTCACGATTTATATGGCGTTTTTCGATAGATACATATACACCAAAAGAATTAATGCAAATATTTAAACAAAAAGTAGAATTAACAGAATGGCAATTTATAGATGACAACGTATTAAGTGAAAAATGGTTTCATACAAATAAAGAACATCTTAAAAGCTATGGAAGAGACGTAGAAATATTATTAACATATGTAAAAGTATGTCATAGTCGACGTATATATGGTAAACACAAGGATATTCGTAAAAAAATTACAAAAAATGATATGAATTCAGGATTAGCTCTTATGTTAGTAAATAAGGAAACTAAAGAGAACTTATTTATTTCGTCATTGTATGTGTAATATACCTTATTTTAGGAAAATAATAATATTAGTTGTGACTGGATATTTCTTTTCGTATTAGTAATTATACTAAAAGAAATACATATGAGTGATAATAAAATATTATCTATAAACATGGATGAATTTTCATTTTCTAATAATAAAACAAAAAAATCTCAACCAAAGCAAAACCCCAATGATAAAATACGCGTAAAAAATCCAGTAAATAGAAAACAACAAACATTGAGAAAACAATCTTTATTAAATATGATTCGAAAACAACAAGAAGATAGATATAAAAGATTATATGCGAATAATCATCAGCCGGAAACTTTATCCCAAAAACAAGTAAATCATAGTGAAAATATTAGTAAATTTAATACTGATTTTGATAACTCATCTCGCGCATATTTGGAACGATTAGTAAAAAAACATGATAATAATGTTCCAAAAAATACCACATTAAGAAGATATCCGACGATAGAATCTACTATTTCGCGTCCTACTGAAAGTTATAGTCAAATTACACCCATTAACAGTACAATTGTACCTAAGTATGGATGTTTAAAGAATGGGAGTTTACCAACATATAGAAATTATTTGAATAAAACTCAAAGTAATCGTCCTCCAATTCAAGTTGGTTGTAATATACAATTGGATTCAAATATACCAAATGTTAATAATACACCCTCTCAACCATTACCGAATATAGTAAATCAACCGAACAACATTACTCAAACAAGCAACATAGAAAAACAAATAAATGACGGTATGAAACGAATGAGTGAAATAAAACAAAGGAATGATATATTGAAGAAATTATCAAATAATAAACCGAAACAAATGAAAAGACGGAAAACATTACGACGAACTTATAAAGTGGGAAGGTCGCAAGTAGCTCCTACGGTTTCTGTACTTGTTTCAAACAAAACAATACGAAATCGCGTTTCAACAAAAAAACAGTTACTTAAACAAACCCCTATACAAGAAGTTAAAAAGTATCTAATAAAACATGGTTTAATTCGTGTGGGGTCAATAACCCCGAACGATGTTTTACGTCAAATGTATGAATGTTTATCATTAGTATGTGGAGAAATACATAATCATAATCCAGATACGCTACTATACAATTACATTAACGGTGCCGAATAGATAAAATACACGATAACGTATATTATTACGATTATAAATAAGAAGTATAATATTTTAACACTTGAATATGAAGATATAATAGGGATATACGTAGGAGAATAATGTTTTGGTTTATATAAATTGGGTATGATTGTAAGGTCAGGAGAAGGTGATAATCGTTTATTATATATAGCTATGTTATCATCTGAGTATTTTCGTATAAATATATCATTATCATCTATATCTAAGAAATTTGCGTAATCATCGTCATGGACAAGGTCCATATTCGTATATTTGATTATATTACACCGACCGATTATTAGATCAATTTTTACAAAACGTTACTTGTAAAAATTGTATTGTAAACGTTATACGCGATGTCATAATAATGCTTTACAATTACATAGAATAAAGAATATAAAACAGATATAAAAATAATTATTGAGAACATAGTAGTAATTATGAAAGCAGAAGCAACCAGTAATGTCAGTATATATACTGAATATTTTACATTAACCGATAAATATCGTCAAGAATATGGTAAACAAATGGTAGTATTATTGCAAGTTGGTGCGTTTTTTGAAATATATGGTATTAAGACAAATGATAATGAAATCAGTGGAAGTAATATATCTGAAGTCACTGAGTTATGTCAGTTAAATATGTCCGAAAAAAAAATAACATACAATAATGGTGCTGTATTGATGGCTGGATTTCGCGATTACACATTAGATAAATATATATCTCGTCTTACTGAATACGGTTATACAATTCCGGTATACGTTCAAGAAAAGGAAGGCAAAGTAATAACTCGCGTCTTAGATAAAGTGTATTCACCAGGAACATTAATTTCATGCGAAACGGATAGTTCTCCTATTATGACTAATAATATTATGTGTATATGGATGGAAACATATAAACCTATAAAACGAAAAGGTAAGACTGCTGCTAATATACGTGATACAATTGTTTATGGTATTTCAGTGATTAATATTTTTACTGGTAAATCGTATATTTTTCAATACGAAACCAGTTTTTATATGAATACTACCACATTTGATGAATTAGAAAGATATATATCTGTGTATTCTCCAAGTGAGATTATTATGATAACCCCATTTGATGACAATGACCTGAATAAAATAATTCAATATTCAGGTATTAATTCAAGTAGTATTCATAGGATAAGCAATGGAGACGATATTACTATTAATGTAAAGCGATGTAGCGAACAGCGATATATTAAACAATTATTAAGTACATTTTTTAAGGAAGATACATATGATGTATGCAATGAATTTCAAAATGATACAATCGCAACCCAGTCATTTTGTTATTTGTTAAACTTTATACAAGAGCATAACAATGAATTAGTTAGAAAGATATCCATTCCAGAATTTAATAATACAACAGAAAGAATGATTTTGGCAAATCACACATTAAAACAATTGAATATTATTGATGACAACATCATAGAAAGTAAACAATACGGAAAACTATCTTCAGTATTAACGCTGTTGAATAAATGTTGTACTCCTATGGGTAAGCGTAAATTTCAATATAAACTAACAAACCCTACATTTGATATGGAATGGTTAAATACAGAATATGTGATGACCGAGATGATGTTAATAGATGATAATTACGCATTTGTAGAACATTTTCGTGGACAAATGAAACAAATTCGGGATATGGAAAAGATGTGCCGTCAATTAATAGTAAAAAAAATATACCCTTCTTCCATTTATCAACTATATTATGGAATTATAATAATACAACAATTAAATGTATGTCTGGGAGAACTACCCGATATGTGTGATTATTTGACAAAAGATATCATGGGTATTCATTCAGGAACACAGCCAAATTTATATATAGAACAAGAAACCCAAGCAGTAATTCAGTTTTTAAAAACTCATTTTGTATTAGACGATTGTAAAAATATATCATCTATGTCAACTTTCTCTCAAAATATTATTCAGCCAGGTATTTCAAGTGAATTGGATGAATTAATTGAAACTTATAATAACTTGCAACAAGATTTCAATGATATTTTAAGCTATTTGAATATGGTTATGAAAAAATACGAAAAGAATAGTGATACTGATTATATAAAAATTCATGAAACTGAAAAAAGTGGAACCTTCTTACAAATAACTTCCAAACGTTCTCAATTATTAAAAACTCATATGGAAAACTATGAAAAAGCTAAGCCGGATGAAACAGCGGTGGTTAAATCAAATGAAATATCATTTATAAAATCGTCTGCAAGTAGTATGAATATTGAATTTCCAAGATTAAATACAATTATTAGGCGTATTTTTGAAACAAAGGATAAAATAAATAATACAATATCCAAAGTATATCTACAAGTAATATCTGCTTTGACCTGCGAACATTTCGAACAATTAGAATGTTTGTCTGAGTATATTGCAAAATTAGATGTAATTATATGTAAAGCATTTATCGCAAGAACTTATAATTACTGTAAACCAGAAATTCACGACAATGCAGAAAAGTCATATGTGAATGTGACCGGATTACGACATTGTTTAATCGAGCATATACAACAAAATGAATTGTATGTAACAAACGATGTTTGTATTGGTAATGTTAAAAAAGATAAAGATTGTGTCAATACAGATGGGATATTATTGTATGGAACAAATGCTGTAGGTAAAACAAGTCTGATTCGTGCTCTTGGAATATCAGTTATTATGGCTCAATCAGGATTATTTGTACCATGTAGTTCATTTAAGTATAAACCATATACAGCTATATTTTCTCGTATTTTGGGTAATGATAATATTTTCAAAGGGTTATCTACATTTGCGGTTGAAATGTCAGAACTTCGAGTAATAATGAAAATGGCAGATAAAAACAGTTTGGTTTTAGGAGATGAATTATGTTCTGGTACTGAAATGGAGTCAGCATTGAGTATATTTGTGGCTGGATTAAGTAAATTACATCGTAATAGGTCGTCCTTTATTTTTGCAACCCATTTTCATGAAATAGTAGACTTTGATGAGATTCGAAAATTACAGAATTTACATTCGTATCATATGGCTGTTACTTTTGACAGAGAAGCAGACCTGCTTATCTATGACCGTAAACTGCGTGAAGGTTCTGGTCCAAGAACATATGGGCTTGAAGTATGTAAATCGTTGTATTTGGAAGATGAATTTATGGAAGAAGCGTACAAAATAAGAAATAAGTATTACCCAAATACACGTGGTGAATTGTCTAATAATAATACCAGATATAATAGTAAAAAGATACGTGGAAAATGCGAAATGTGTCATGCAAAAGTGGGTGACGAAATCCATCATATAAATCATCAGAAAGATGCTGATAAAAATGGGTTTATTGGGAGTTTTCATAAAAATCATCCAGCAAACTTGATGTCTATTTGTGAAGAATGTCATGATAGCATTCATAAATTCGATGATTATGATACCTTGGAAAATACTATGATTGTTCGTAGAAAAACAACAGACGGTTATATGTTGAAGGAAACCAAACAAAAAAAGAGGTCAGGGCAGAGTGTATAAATCTTCAAATATGTAAAAGTATTGTATTACATAAATTATAATACAATATGGTGTAATTAGTTAGATGTGGTGGGTTCTTCAGTAGGACTGTCGGTAACCGGTACAGTCGTGTTTGGCTGCGAAACACAATTACCATAACATTTCCCTTTATAGTAATAAAAATCACGATTCCGAATAGTAATATCACCATAATTTAATTTAGAAGTAGGTCCATGTGCATTACCAGCTACACATTTTGAACCTCCAAACAAAACACAACAATTAGTAGAAGCACATATATTCTTGTCTAATTTATTACACTCGGCTTCTATTTTGTCAGGATAGTCTTTGTAATGACTACATATACCTTTACTTATTTCGTCAGTATCCGTTATCTCTGTAACTGTTGATTCACCTGTAGTTTTACTTAAGTATACACTGTCTTCATATGTAGGGATATATGAACCGGAATTGTATTTATATGTACCAGGTTCGTAATACTTTATATTATCAGAAAGGTTATTCGCAATATCATTTGATGGTTCTTGTTTTAACTCAACCATATTACCATCTTTGTCTTTTACCCAAGCAACGTTATCTTGTGGTTCTTCTGTTATTTCGTCTTCTTTGATGTAATCTACATCTAAATTTGTTGGGTCATATTCAATCACATCTTTATCTTCTTTTGTAGGAGTGTCCTCTTTAACTTCTGTTGTATCAGTTTCCTCTTTAACTTGATTCATGTTTTCCTGTCCTTCAGTCACCGTATAAAAATAATTTACTAAACAAGTTATCGTAATAAGTAGTATTATAATAATTAATCGGTTCATTATTTTGTATATACATTCAGGATAGAAAATTGAAAATCTAAGTTGTAATATTAGAAAGAAAATAACATATAATTTATATAAACGATGATTATTCCGGTTAAATGTTTCACATGCGGTAACGTATTAGCGGATAAATACAGATATTATCAAACAGAAGTTCGTAGAATAAAGACATCAAAGGGACTTTCCGTCGAAAAGGTAGTATATTTAACAAAAACAAACGTAGAAAAAACAGCCGAGGGTGAGGTACTTGATACTTTAGGACTAACAAATGTATGTTGTCGTCGTCATATGCTAACTCACGTTGATATAGAATAAACAAATCGAAACATGAATACTTCCTATATATATAGGAAGTATTCATGTTTC
>Ga0208903_1001107_pt1 | contig 16395 bp, 15 predicted proteins | sample AntAceMetag02UKJ_FD_184769 | JGI IMG/M metagenome (GOLD analysis project Ga0208903, IMG submission 184769) | Saline lake microbial communities from Ace Lake, Antarctica - Antarctic Ace Lake Metagenome 02UKJ (SPAdes) (version 2) | ecosystem: Environmental > Aquatic > Non-marine Saline and...
TTACTAAGCAAACAGAACAAGCCCTATGTCCTTTTTCTACGGGTGAAATTGGCTCTTTCCCTGACTGAATACAGTCAAGCCAGTTACCATGCTGCTCGTTGCTCTTATAGAGATGAATCTCATCTTTTCCAATGACCGAATCTAGGATTTTTGGGTCACTGGCCATCAATGATTGCATGCCATTGTTATCAGGAATTGGGTCTGAAGCCGTTGCCCTGTATGCACCACGAGTCACGAAAATCCAGCCATCCGTTCCTTCATATCTTATGCCGTTTGGAAAGCCACCGCTTGTAAGCATCGTGATGCCATTCTCATATTCTGCTTTTACCATGAAATCACCATGTACATTCCAGCTACCAAACTTTGGAAACTCGGCCACAGCTTCTACAGAAATAGGACCGGTGAATTCTGTATCCATTCCCCAAGCTGCGGAGTCATAATGATGCTGTCCCCATCCGGTAATCATACCTGCACCAAACTGATCCATTCTTAACCAACCAGGCCTGCTGTAACTTTTTTGAGGGTGAACTAACATTTCTGAATAAGGCATTTCTGGTGTGGACCCAAGCCACATATCGTAATTAAAACCTTTTGGAATAGGTCCTGTTACTGCAGATGGGCCAGCGGGGTCTCCCGGGAGCCCGACCTTTACCGTATGTACTTTTCCTATTCTACCGTTTCTAACGAGCTCTGCGGCCACTCTAAACTGTGAGGAAGAGCGTTGCTGAGTTCCTACTTGAAGCGTTATTCCTTGGCCTTGAACAATATCGCTTAATTGACGCCCTTCTTCAATGGTTAATGAAGTAGGTTTTTGTAGGTATACATGCTTTTTCGCTAAAGCAGCCTCTATTGCTGGCTGAGAGTGCCAATGGTCTGGTGTGCTCACTATCACCGCATCGATGTCTTTATTAAGCAGCATTTCGCGATAGTCATCATACATTTTTACATCTGTGGCTTCTCCTTTTTTTGTATAATAGCCATCTACCAGTCTTTTGGCATCCTCTGTTCTGTTTCTATCCAAATCACAAACGGCCATAAGCTTTGAAACCTTATGTTGCCAAGTTTCTGGCATATCATGAGATCGTGCTATTCTACCGCAGCCAATTTGGCCCACATGAATCCGATTACTTGGAGCATTTTTTCCAAATACCGTGGCAGGAACAATATATGGTAAAGCTACTGCCATGGATGTTTTTTTGATGAAGTTTCTTCTGGAAACAGCGGGTGTATTTATTTTTTTCATTTGAATAAGGTTGTTTCAGTTTTGATTTCTAAAGGACTGGTATATTCCTGCCAAGCAGCCTCTGCTTTTTCGGCGGTCATATCACCGTTAAATACGAGTAGACGGTATTTGAGATTGTAGGTATTATTAGGTTCTAAAAGCCAATCCATGTTTTTAGTGGGGGCAAAGTTGACAAATAGGTCACCATCACCATTTGAGCCTTCAGGCCATATTCTTAATGGTTCTGGGTGATTAAAGTTAGTAGGGTGAGACATCAAAACGGCTCCACCGTAGTTGTCTCCTAACTCACCTTTTATGATGCACCACCTGGCAGTACTGCCGTCTGACTCTTTTCTTGATTTCCCTTCGGAGGTAATTACTAGGCTATTTTTATCGTTCCAACGGTCTGTGGCTCTCCAGCCAAACCCACCATACCTATATGCTAGAATATGGAAAGGAGCATCCCCCGTTGGACTCATGTCAATAGAAAAGTCTATGATATATTGGTTTTTTTCTGGTTGATAAACTCGCACGTTTTGAACTTCGTTGAGAGCAACTTTTTCTCCACCATCTTTAAAAACGACATGTTCATGAAGGGCAGCATATTCAGCGAAGATGGGGCCATCTTCTTGTCTTAGAAATTGAGCAAAGCGGACAGTACCTTGTCTCTTTTTTAGATTCCAAAAGTCTAAAGTATCTCCTTCAAAAAGAACGTGTGTCCATGGATTCCAAAGGCCATAATGATGGTAATGGTCTGCTGGTTGAATCCAAGTTAAGGTATCTCCTTTTGGCGTATTTAATGGGTGAATAAAGCCGCTGCGGCCAAAGGCAGGGTCTGTGCCTTCTGGAGCCGCCATAAATTGGTATTGATAACCAAGTAAAGTTGAATGTTGGCTGTTTATTTTCAATGAGCCATTTTCTCTTTTTAATACGAGCTTAGAGCTTGGTGCTGCAGGTTTCTTTTTGATGAGCTCATAGCTAAGAGAGCCTGTAGTTTTGTCTTGGTTAATCTGCCAATGCAGGATTCTTGTTTTTCCTATTTCAATTTGAAAGGGCACCTCTCGCCTAACATTTTCATTCACTTCAATCAGGGAAAGCTGCGTAGCGTTTAAAAAGGTAACTTTATCAAGGTCAATTTGGGCATTATAAGACGTCGTATAAGAATTAGCTGTTTTGGGGCTAAGCTTAAAGCTTGCAATCTTCTGAGACTTTGCCTGAAGGGCAAAGAGGGCTATCGCAAAAAGCAATATGTTTTTTTTCATAAGAATTGAATTACTTCAAGAAGAAGTTTAAAGATAGGGAAATATAAAAAATCGTTATGCAATCGGTTGAAATTTTATTAAAAAATGATTATGTCGGAAGTTGACAACCATTTCTTTTAAGTTTTTTATTGCTTTGTTCTAAAAAGAGACCAAATTTAGTGCTTACACAAGGACAACAATTTGAAAGTAAGAGTAGCAGGAATAATAATGGAAGGAAATAAGGTTTTGACCTTACGGTATCACTATGGAGGAGTGGATGTCTTTGCTCTTCCTGGCGGCAATTTAGATTTTGGAGAAACAATGAAAGAGGCACTTATAAGAGAGTATAAAGAGGAACTATCCATACTTACAGAAGTAAAGGAAGAAGCTTTTAGCTGTGAGACACTAAGGGAGACAGAGAAAACGCTGCATCAGCTCTACTGGCTAAAAATTAGAGAAGGAGAGCCCATAATAAACAGTTCTGAAACGACAGCCTTAGAGGTTTGCTGGCTAGAAATTGACAAGCTTGAGACATACAATCTTTATCCTAACGTAGGCACGTATATAAGGGCGTCATCTAGTTTGAAGGACAAATATTTAGGAGACGTACAACAACAGTGGTTCTAATGAAAATAACAGCAGCATTTACTGCCGAGACAGAAGCATATTTCAGGGAAAAGGGGTGGTTAAAGCCAATAGAAAAAGTTATTAGCTACGCGAAGGCTGGGGAGGGCAACATGAACTTTGTGGCTAGAGTAAGTACTAATCATGGTAGTTTTATTGTCAAACAGTCAAGGGACTACGTAGAGAAATACCAGCAAGTGCCAGCACCTATTGAACGCATAGAAGTAGAAAATGCTTTTTACGAATTGGTTTCTGTGTCGGAAACACTTAAGGGCTTTTCGCCAGAAATAATTGCTTTTGATAAAGCAAACCACACGCTAGTGATGGCTGATTTAGGCCAAGCTTCGGACTATACAGGTCTATATTCAAAGGAGATAGAAATAGGAAAAGAGGAGATAAAAAACCTATTGACTTATCTGACGGCTTTGCATAGTTTAGAGCCAAAAACATTTTTGGATAATTCTAAAATGAAGGAGCTAAATCATGAACATATTTTTAATTATCCTTTTTTAGAGGAGAATGGTTTTGATTTAGATACGGTTCAAGATGGTTTACAAGATTTAGCCATGGTTTATAAGTCCAATGAGTTGCTTAAAAAGAAGGCGACACTTTTGGGAGAAAGGTATTTGTCAAATGGAATGACTTTATTACACGGAGATTTTTATCCCGGCAGTTGGTTAAATACAGAAAGGGGGCTAAAGGTGATAGATCCTGAGTTTGGTTTTATGGGCGATGCCGAGTTTGACCTCGCCGTGATGTTGGCCCATTTTAAAATGGCTGGGGTTGAAGAATCATTGATAATCTTTACCTTAGAGGAATATCAATCTAGACGAAGACTAAACCTGAATATATTAAATCAGTATATAGGCATTGAAACTTTAAGGAGGTTAATCGGCCTCGCTCAGTTGCCTTTAAATATTTCTTTGGAACGTAAAAAAGCCCTGCTAGATGAAGCAGTAGCTTTGGTAGTGAATAAGTAAAAAACATGAAAAAAAACACCCTATTTATAGCTCTAGTATTTGGCCTTACGGCTTGTGATTCATTTGAAGAAGCAGCTACATATTCAAAAGAGCCGGTAGAAGGCATTGATCTTACCGAAGCCGAATTGTACGACAAAGTTTTAGGAAACATAGTAGGATCTGCCATTGGTGATGCCATGGGAGCACCTACAGAAATGTGGAGCCGGTCAGCCATTGATTTAGAATATGGTTTTGTCGAGGGTTTAGATTCTATGGTAAGAGAGGTTTCTCCAGAGGGTGTTTGGAAAACCAATCTGCCCGCAGGGGGCACCACAGATGATACCCGCTGGAAGGAATTAACCTATAATTATCTCAGTAAGCAAACGTCAAATACACTTAATGCAAAGGACTTTGCTCAAGAGGTGATAGCCGTGTATCAAACTGCTATTAACAATTATAAAAGCATTGATTCTTTTGACCCAGAACCATTTGAAGAAAATACGCTTAGAGTGGCGTGGCTCCAAGAATGGGCTAAGGCTTCAAAGCCCTACGTAGAAAATGACTTGGACGGCTTTGCCGAGGCCATGAGTAAGTTTTATGGTGGAGAAATGGTATGTGCAGGTTTGCTTTATGCACCTGCTATAGGTGTTTTTTACCCCAATCAGCCAGAACGTGCCTATAACGAAATGTTCAAATTGGGAATTTTTGATGTTGGCTATGCCCGTGATATTAGTGGCTTGGCAGCAGCTATGACAGCGGCAGGTATGAAGAAAGGAGCCAGCAAAGAGGTGATGCTAGATGTGCTAAGAAGCGTAGATCCTAAAGGTTTCTTTAAAAGTAGATTGGTGGGAAGAACCTCCTATAGGATACTTCAAAATGCTTTAGGGATCGTAAAAGAAGCAAAGGGCCAAGAAGAAAACGCAATGCAAAAGGCTTTTGAGCTTTTGGATCAAAATCAACAGGACATGCCCTTTCATGCTGGAGAAGTACACCTTCAAGTTTTGGTGGCCATGATTTATGCAGATTTTGATTTCATGGGGACTATGCAATTTCTGGTAAACTATGGTAGAGACAATGACACCACAGCGGCAGTAGCTGGCGGAATTTTAGGGTCTTTTCATGGCTTTGAAAACTTGCCAAAGGGAGAAAGAGATAAAGTAATAAAGGTAAGTAGAGAAGTCTTAAGCATAGATTTAGAAAAACTTGCTCAGACACTAACTTCTAAAATTCTGGCACTTCAGTAAGCTTAAATGTATTGTTCGTCTATTTGATTTGGCAATGACATCTTAAATAGGGTAATTCGAATCATATAAAAACCTAATTGAACTATGAAAAGTAAATTATTGGCGGTTGCCTTATTTCTAAGCGCTTCATTTTGGGCCAATGCTCAAGAGGGCCCCATTAAAGCTCTTTTATTCACTAAAACTGCTGGCTTTCATCATGAATCCATTCATGAAGGCGTAGACGCTGTAAGAGGCTTAGCGGCCAGACATTCGTTTCAGGTGGACTGGCATGAGGCGACCCAAGTATTCTCCGATCAAGGCTTAAAGAAATATGATGTCGTCATTTTTCTAAACACAACAGGAGATGTACTAAATAATAAAGAGCAAGCAGCTTTTGAAAAGTACATACAAAACGGTGGAGGTTATGTAGGTGTACATGCAGCAGCAGATACAGAATACGACTGGGAGTGGTATACCAAAATGGTAGGTATGATGTTTAAAATACATCCTGCACAGCAAACAGCGTACCTACATGTAGAAGACCACAATTTTCCTGGAATGCAGCGTTTCCCTAAAACATTATTGTGGACGGATGAGTGGTATGAGTATCAAAAACCTGCTCTGTCAGACGATCTACACTTCTTGGTGTCCGTAGATGAGAAAACCTATGAGCCCTATGCAAAATGGGGAAATAATGAAGGAAAAGGAATGGGAGACTTTCACCCACTAGCTTGGTATCATGACTATGACGGCGGAAGAGCCTTTTATACAGGTTTGGGCCATATAGGAGCTATTTATTCAGACCAAACCTTCTTAGACCATCTTTATGGCGGTATCTATTGGGCAGCGACAGGTAAGGGCATAAGATAGAAAGTTGATCTCTTTAAATACACAAAACCCCGCTGAGCAATGCTAGCGGGGTTTTGTATGTAACACCATAAACTTTTAGTCTCTTCTTGAAGAACTTCTACTGCTAGAAGACCTTGCAGACGAAGAACGGCTACTTGAAGACGACGGTCTTGCAGAAGACGTTTTGCTACTGCTTCTACTCGGAGCGGTAGACCTAGTCGAAGAACTTCTTGAGCTCGACGATGGTCTCGCCGATGAGCTTCTACTACTACTTCTTGGAGCGGCAGTTTTGGCAGACGAACTTCTATTGCTAGACGAAGGTCTTGCTGTTGACGTCCTGCTACTACTTCTTGGAGCGGCAGTTTTGGCAGACGAACTTCTATTGCTAGACGAAGGTCTTGCTGTTGACGTCCTGTTACTACTTCTTGGAGCGGTAGATCTGGCAGACGAACTTCTATTGCTAGACGAAGGTCTTGTTGAAGAGCTTCTTGTACTCGATGTGCCTCTTGGATCAGTTCTGGTAGTAGCAGATGGTCTGTTACTCGTTCCCGTTCTCAGGCTACCGTTGCTTCTACTTCTAGAGCTATTGAGATCTCTGTTGCTATTCGGTGTGTAGCTTCTACTTCTTGTAGATGCTCTACTGTCAGTTCTAGTTGAGCTTGTGCTTCTTCTAGTATTGGCAGTACTTCTGCTGTTAGAGTTACCCACTCTTGCAGAAGGGTTAGTTCTGTTTCTTCTCACCACATTGCCATTAGCTCTGTTGTCTACTCTAGCGGTTGTTCTACCACTGTTAAAGTTTGGGCTCACATTATTGTTACGGTATCTGCTACCATTTCTATAGATGTATCGCTCATTATTAAAGACATAAACTCTCGTTCTAGGAATAAAAAACCTAGACCCGTATCCGAATGCACAGCTTCCCCAACCCAGGTTATCAAACCTGTTAAAGTTCCAGCCATTGTTGTAGTATCTGTTGTACCAGAATGGATAAGAATTAAAGCCAAAGTATACTCTGTTAAAGCCATAGTAACTTCTATCGTAGTCTGATAATTCTACACCTACTCGGCGGTTTAGCCAGGCTACGTCCTCCCACACATCACCCTGCTCCCACTCATCGTAGTTGCCATCGGCCATATAGTCGTATTCCTTCTCTTCTATGCGTTCTAGTTTTCTGTAAAGCCTTCTAGACTCCCAGTTTGTTATAAGTCCAGACTCAATGCCGTTTGTGATTCTCACTCGCACATCCCAGTGCCAGTCAAACTCCTCATCGTAGTGATGCCTGTCGTCGTATCTGTTATATGATTGGGCAGTGGCTGACAAGCCCAAAAGACCCAAAAGTAAAAATGTTATTAGCTTTTTCATTGTCGTAATATTTATAGTGTACGGTTATTAGATGCAGGAATAGTTGTTCAGGTTGTTTAGGAGTTGTTAATAAAGCATGAAATTATATTAAGATATGATGGAAGTCGATGTTGGGCGTGCTTCTTTAGATCTTCAAGGCAGAAAGCCATGCTCAGCTAAACGGTCGGGCTATTTAGGGCTCCGCTATTGCTTCGGTCTTTCTATCCCTCACACGGCTAAAAGCTAGCCTTAGTTTTCCATAGCTATTCTAGCTTGTTTTGTAATTAGTAAATTAGGTTACCGATAATAGTAGGGTGAAAAATTAAACAGCTTGGTTGAATATTTTGACATAATTACTTGGATCGCCCAACCATCAAAACACCACCCAAAACCAATATAGAGCCAATGAGTTCTTGGAGGCTTAGTGTTTCATCCAGAAAGAAGTAGGCTAAAACTATGGTGGATACGGGGCCTATGCTGGCCACTATGGAAGCTTTGTTTGCACCTAAAAGCTTGATGCCCTCCATGACCATAAAAGTGGGTATGATGGTGCTTACTACGGCCAGTAATATTCCATAGCCGTGTAAGCCAAGCTCTAAGTGCTGGATTTGTGTGTCTGAGAACAGATTAAAATGAATAATCACATAAAAGGAAGACAATACCATAGAGATGCTATTGAAATTGATAGAGCCATATTTATTAATTAGTTCACCACCAAAAACCAGATAGAGAGCATAAGTAACAGCACTTACTAAAATAAAGCCACCACCTTTTATGAAGTTCTCCGTTTCAAATATTCTCGGCTCTGTCGCAATAATCATCACACCCATATAGGTGATTGCTAGTGCAATAATGGCTTTCGTAGAGATCCGTTTTTTGAGGAAGATTCTGGAGAAAACCACCACTAGCGTAGGGTAGATGAAAAGAATGATCCTTTCTAAACCTGCTGTGATGTATTGCAGGCCTTTGAAGTCAAACCAACTGGCCCAATAATAACCTATCATGGCCAAAAGAGCAATGAAGCCAAAATCCTTTTTACTGACAGATTTAAACTCGCCGAGCTTATAACGCCAAATGGCTATGCCTATAAAAATGGGTAAAGCGTATCCAAAACGTAAGGTGAGGAGCGTAATGTCGTCTACGTCATATTCCGCATAGGCCAATTTGATAAAGATGGCTTTGGCAGAGAAGCAGATGGCTCCTACGGACACTAATACTATTCCTTTTTGCGTATTGTTCACTTCAGCTGCAAATTGAGCATTTTTATGGCCTAAAAGTTCATATGTATAAAATGGACTTTGTAAGAAAACCAGCACCGATATAATAGAAAAACCCCACCAAAAGGCAGGGTTTTAAATGTCTTTAATCTTATGTCTTCTATCTTGAGTCTTTAAGGTTATATCATTCCCTTTCCATTCAAATACTCTGCAATCTGTACAGCGTTGGTTGCAGCTCCTTTGCGTAGGTTATCTGCTACACACCATAGATTTAACGTATTTGCCTGAGACTCATCTCTTCTTATTCTGCCCACAAAAGTCTCATTCTTACCATGAGCATTTATCGGCATAGGGTAAATGTTGTTGGCGGGGTCATCTTGAACCACCACGCCGTCCATGTTGGCCAACAGTGATTTTACCTCGTCCAAGTCAAAATCATTCTCAAACTCTATATTTAGAGCCTCCGAATGCCCACCAATAGTAGGAATACGAACCGTCGTAGCCGTCACACGGATACTATCGTCTTCCATGATTTTGTTGGTCTCCTTTATCATTTTCATTTCCTCTTTGGTATAGCCATTGTCTAGGAATACATCAATATGAGGAATCACATTCAAATCTATCTTGTGAGGATAAGCAGGGTCGGCAATGACTTTTCCTTCACGCTCTCCAAATAATTGGTCCACAGCTTTTTTGCCAGAACCCGTTACAGATTGGTAGGTGCTTACCACCACTCTTTTGATTTTATACTTATCATGAAGCGGCTTCATCACCACCACCATTTGTATGGTAGAGCAGTTAGGGTTTGCTATGATTTTGTCATCTGCGGTTAAAGAATTGGCATTTACCTCTGGCACTACCAATTTTTTAGTAGGGTCCATTCTCCAGGCAGAAGAATTATCAATAACGGTAATACCAGCTGCTGCAAACTTTGGAGCTACTTCTAAAGAAGTATTACCACCCGCAGAAAATATGGCTACGTTTGGTTTCATTTTTATGGCATCCTCAAAACCCACGACGGTGTATTCTGTGCCCTTATAAGAAACTTTGTTACCGATAGATCTTGGAGAGGCTACAGGAATAATTTCTGTTACTGGAAAACCTCTTTCCGCTAATACTTTAAGGATTTCGCCACCTACTAGACCCGTGGCTCCTACTACTGCAATTTTCATTTTCTGTCTATGCTCCCTGACCTATAATAGAGCATTTTATGTTTCTAGAGAGACAGGCCTGTTCTCTCGTTTCCTTATTATAAACACCAACAATTAAGTTGGTTAAACTGTTTGCGGTGCAAAAGTAGGGCTAAAAACATAAACTTTAATGTAAAGACCTGATACTAGAATTACTTTATAATAACTCCGCTGTTTTTCCAACCAGTAGAGAGCTTTTCTAAAAAGTATTCCGCCGGAACATAGAAGAATGGGCTTTCAACGGGTGTTATTTTGAATGGTGGGTTTTCATCGATAAAAGTTTGTCTAAGATATTTTTCAATTCTTACAGAATCAGCATAGTCAGAGCCCTGAGTAAAAACTTTTGTATCAGCCTTTAGATTGTGAAAGTAAGCGTTGTCGATATCACGATTGAAAGAGGGAAAAGAATAACCAATAATCACTACGTATTTAGACTCTATAGCAAATTGATTCAACATAGTTATATTTTTATCGGCACTTTCTTCCCAAGCGAATTTAAGTTGGTTTTCACCTTTTTTAACAATTAAGGCTGTATATATGTCCGTGATAAGTTTAATAAGTGAAAGAACTCCAATGTTTTCTCTCTCAATGATTTTGTCAGAAACTAAAGACGTACCGTTTAGGTTTGCTATGGTCAATCCGAAAGGTTCATCTTGCGAGTTTAGTGCATCTTTTAAGAGTGTTTCATTTGCAATATCATCTATGGCAGTTAACTCTAGTTGAAAATCATAATTCCACGAAATGAAATTAAAGTTTTGAGGGATTGATGGAGTGTTTTTTGAAGAGTCTTCATAGTGATTTATTGTTCTTATTAAATTCTCGTATCTACCCTCTAACGAATGGCTATAAATTGGTTTTCTTAATGTTGTATGAAGGGGCTTCAATTCTATCTTTGTATAGTGAAAATAGTTAAATAGAATTACAAGAAATGCCTTGTATTCACGATACTCTTGCTCCTTCTTTTGGTCAAAAAGCCTTTTTGCAAGTGTGTCAATACTTGGAGATTCCTTAACCAACTTAATCCATTTTTCACAAAAACCTTCAAATTCTTGAAAGATAGAACTCTCTTCAAAAACAAAAACCTTATTAATTATATTATTAGAACAATGGGTCAAAAAGCCACTAAAATCTTCGACTCTCAAATTTATTTCACTTACCAGTGGAATAGCGTTTGCACTCGCACCAGCACCAAAATAATAAGTTATCTTCTCGTCAAAATTTCTAGTTGGTTCCATGGTGAATTGTTTTAATTAAGGCCAAACCTTAGGGCTTCTGGATGTATGAATAACCGCAAGAAGGCGTATTATTTTAGATTTGGAATTCACTTGAAAATGAACCAAAAAGGGGAAACTGTTTAACGCAAGGTTTCCAATTGACTTGTATCGGACTTGATAAGAAAGAGGGTTTTGTTCTATCAAACTTAAATTTGATTCGAAATCGAGATAGAATCTTTGACCGAGGGCTTTGGAGGTTTTGTTATAATACTTAATACTGCCCCGAATATCATTAGCAGCCTGAGGCTCAATGAATGATTTAAATAAGACCATCGGCTAAAAGACCTTCTTTAAACTTTTCTAAAGTTATTCCCTGATTTTGGTTTTTTTCAAAAGCGGCTAACCGCTCGTCCAAGAGTGTCTTATGCCAATTTGGAATGTCTGAATTTTCTTGAAATTTTAAATCAGGAATCAATTCAAGCATATTCTTAACAGAATCGTAAATATTGTCGAGGATGGATATGGTTAATTCTCTCAAATGAAAAGCTTTTTATAAAGTTAAGCTAATTTTTGAATTCAAAAACTATAAAGCCTCTGTGGCGTAACCACATGATGAAGAGCCACATCTGTTTCTTCTACATCCTCAATAGCCTCTTCTGCCTCAAAAAGCGAAAGCCCTGCAATCGTTGTGTTTTCGGTAGCGTTTTCTAGGAAACGGTCATAGAAGCCTTTTCCGTAGCCTATTCGGTGCCCCTTTTTGTCAAAAGCTAAAAGAGGAACGATGACTAAAATGTCATCATCTGTGTTAAAGAATTCCTCAGAAGAAATACCTTCATTAATAGGTTCTGAAACGCCCCACGTATTTAGTTCTGTGGGCGTGTCTTTATTATATAAATGATGCGTTAAAGTGCCATCCTCACTAACCTTTGGTAGATATACGCCTGCAGGAAAGTCTTCATGAAGGGTATTCACTATAATGCTGCTGTTTACTTCATTTGAAGTGGAGAGGGGTAAGTAGCAATGCACTTTATCATACCTGTGTACCATAAAGCGGCTAAAAAGCAAATACTTGATTTTAAGACTTTGCTCGGCTACATGTTCCGTGTTTAGCTTGAGCCTTTTCGCTAAATACATCTTACGGAGTTCCGCTTTTTTCATGCTTAATTTATTAAGTCAAAACCACAATAAGGCTGAAGTGCCTTTGGTATTTTGATACCTTCCGGTGTTTGATTATTCTCTAAAAGAGAGGCTAAAATTCTAGGTAAAGCTAGGGCAGAGCCATTCAAAGTATGTAGCAATTCAGTTTTGCCATCAACTTTATGTCTTAACATTAGCCTATTGGCCTGATAGCTCTCAAAATTGGAAACTGAACTCACCTCTAACCATCTTTCTTGAGCAGCAGAATAAACCTCAAAGTCATAGGTTATGGCGGCCGTGAAGCTCATATCTCCACCACAAAGGCGTAGCATTCTATACGGCAACTCTAGCTTCTCTAAGAGGTTCTTCACGTGCTCTACCATTTCGTCCAATGCTTTATAAGATTCCTCGGGCTTTCTTACTTGGACTATCTCTACTTTGTCAAATTGATGCAATCTGTTTAAGCCACGGACATGGGCTCCCCAGCTACCCGCCTCTCTTCTAAAACAAGGTGTATATCCTGTTACTTTTATAGGGAGTTGGGCCTCTTTGATAATTTCGCCTCTAAACATATTGGTCAATGGAACCTCAGCTGTAGGAATCAAGAATAGGCCATCGGTCTGTGCTTCATACATCTGACCTTCTTTATCTGGAAGCTGTCCTGTACCATAACCAGAGGCTTCGTTGATAAGAATGGGGGGCTGTATTTCGGTATATCCCGCGTCACTGGCTTCGTTTAAGAAGAAATTGATAAGAGCTCTCTGTATTTTGGCTCCCTTGCCTTTGTAAAAAGGAAAACCAGCACCAGTAACTTTATTTCCTAATTCGAAGTCTATAATGTCATATTCGGCAATTAAGTCCCAATGAGGTTTGGCACCTTCATGAAGGGTAGGCATTTCACCATGAGAAAAAGTTTCTTGATTATCTTCTGGCGTTTTACCTGCTGGCACAGATTCGTGTGGGAGGTTTGGTATCGTCCACATGACTTCTTGTAGTTGATTACTATAGCCTTTCAAAAGCTCATCCAGTTCTTTAGACTTTGCCTTTAATTCACTAGTTTCAGCTTTTGCTAATTCTGCTTCATCTCGCTTACCTTCTCTCATAAGCAGGCCTATTTGCTTAGCCATAGCGTTTGATGTTGCTAAAACGTCGTCAAGAGCCTTTTGGGCGTCTTTTCTGTTTTGGTCTAAGTCTAATGCTTGATTTATTACCGCTTCTGCATCTTTGAAATTTTTCTTTTCCAGACCAGCTAAAACAGTCTCTTTGTTGTCTTTTATGTACGCTATTTGAAGCATGATTACTTAGTTATTAGTCGTCTATGGTAGTTAATTTGACCCAAATGATAATTAAGGTGCCCTAGTAAGTGGTTTAAGAAAAAGGCCGTGCTCATCTCCTTTCCAAATACGTTTTGTGGATAGTTTGCTGAGAGTTTTTCAGCATCCAATGAGCCTAGAACTTCCTCTATGGTACGGGTTGTTTCTTCAATATCTTGAACGAGTTTTTGAACAGAAAATCGCCCCGAAAATTCTTCTTCTCTGTTTCGGATATAGCCAGAATCGCCCAAAACAGCTCCGATAAAATGTCTGAGATTGCCCGTGAGGTGCATGGCCAAATTACCGGCAGAATTACTAATTTCTCCACTGGTTTTGTACAGAAGATCTTCATCATCATAGCTCAGAACCTCTTCTTTAAGCTTGTCCAGACTTTTTTTGTATACCGTTATTAATGCATCCATTTAATCGAATTTAAATAGTCCTTCGTTAAGAGCCTCTAAAGCATCGTTTTTATGAACAGAATCTACGAGGAGCGAAATGTTATGTTCAGATGCTCCATAAGAAATCATGCGAATAGGAATATGCTTTACGGCCTCTAAGATACGGACAGCAATCCCAGAATTATCTGCCAAAAAGCTTCCGACGATACAGATGATACTTTGGTTTCTGTCGTGTTCTTCTAATTGGGCGAATTGTTTTAATTCGATGCCTATTTCTTCCAGCTTGTCAGAATTGTCAATGGTAACCGCCACAGAAACCTCAGAGGTAGTAATCATGTCTACAGGTGTTTTGTATTTCTCAAAAACACCAAAAACTTTTCTTAAAAAACCATAGGCATTCAGCATTCTGGTAGAGTGCACATAAATGGCGGTGATGTTGTCTTTGGCCGCTATAGCCTTTATCTCTGGGCCATAGCTAATTTTAGATGTTATTAGGGTACCGGGAGCCGCTGGTGCCAGAGTGTTTTTGAGCCTTACAGGCACGCCACTCATTTTAGCAGGTGTTATGGTACTCGGGTGCAATATTTTAGCACCGAAGTAGGCAAGCTCGGCAGCTTCTTCAAACAATAATTCAGGTATAGGGCGTGTTCTTTTAACCACCCGAGGGTCATTATTATGCATGCCGTCTATATCTGTCCATATTTGAATTTCTTCTGCTTTGATGGCTCCGCCAATAAGTGAAGCGGTATAATCTGAGCCACCTCTTTTTAGGTTATCTATTTCTCCTCTCGGGTTTCTGCAAATAAAGCCTTGAGTAACTAAAATGTGTTCAGAACGATTCTCTAAAATGGCCCGAAGTTTTTCGGAAATTTTTGTAAATTCGGGTTCGTTGTCAGTGTCAATACTCATGAACTCCAAGGCAGGCAACAAAATTACAGACTCGCCCATTTCTTTCATGTAAGCCGTAAAAAGCTGTGTACTCATTATTTCTCCCTGAGCCACCATTTTTTTATCGTGCTTCAGGGTATAAATTTTCACATCAGCCAAAGAGCGAATGAAACTAAATTCTCTTTCAACGATTTTTTTTCCTTCAGCAAGTCCTGCTTCCGTTGTGAAAAGTTCTTCAATAAAAGTTTGATAGTGGGCATACAACTCATCCATTTGGGTTAAAGCCAAAACCTTATTTGCCTTGGACAAAGCTTCTCCAAAACCCAAAAGGGCATTGGTAGAACCTGACAAGGCAGATAAAACAACGATTTTACGAGTTTTAGTAGTTGTCACTAAATCTCTGATAGACTTCATACGTTCAGGCTTTCCAACTGAGGTACCTCCAAATTTCCAAACTTGCATTTCTTTAATTTTCTTTTAATTAATGGTCTCCGGTATTTACGACTTACTCGAATTGCGTGTGTCGAATGATTCGTAAATCGTAATTCAAATCATTTGTCATTTATTGTAAGCCAAGCATTTTTATCGCGGTGATGGCCGCTTCGTCACCTTTGTTTCCGTGAATTCCTCCTGCTCTATCTACCGCTTGTTGATGGGTATTGGGCGTTAGAACGCCAAAAACAACCGGCTTATTATACTTCAAACTGACGGCGGTTAATCCTTGTGCCACAGCATTATTGATATAATCATTGTGTTTCGTTTCTCCTTGTATCACACAGCCAATGGCTATCACGGCATCTATATCTGCTTTAGCAGCAAAAACTTGTGAACCATAGCTTAATTCGTAGCTGCCCGGTACATCTACCTTTATGATGTTTTCTGCTGATACCCCATGCTTTATCAGGGTATCATAGACCCCCTGATATAGTGCTCCTGTGATTTCCTTATTCCACTCTGCCACTATCACGGCGATTCTTTTCGTAGAAACATCTATGATGCCTTCTGTATTATAAACGGAGAGGTTTTTATGTGCTGAACTCATTTTTTTAAAAATAGGGTATAAAAAAAGGGATAAACCTGCTGGCTTACCCCTTTAAATTTCTTTTGCTTGGGTTACTTACCAGCCTCTGTTTCCAGTTTGGTTTTATATTTTGTAGCCGCCAATATGTTTGCCGAAGAAGGATAATCTTCCACAATCTCAGTGTAGGCATCTATAGCTCCTTGTTTATCGCCAGCTACTTCATAGGCCGTTCCTAATTTCATTAGGTAATTAGGCGTCATATACTTATTAGGCTTATAATCAGCGGCTTTTTCATAAGATGAAATAGCTTCTGCTGTTTTCCCTAGTTCCATATTCGCATCACCTAAAAGTGCGTAAGCTTTTCCTTGAACGATTAAATCGTTTGAGCTGAACTCACTAAGGAAGTTTATTGCATTTTGGAACTCACCTTTCTTCATATAGGCTACACCTACATAATAGTTAGCAAGATTTCCTGCAGCTGTAGAGCTATAGTTTTCTGCTACTTCTAGAAGTCCGGCATTTCCTCCTGTACCGTTAAGGGCCAGGTCAAGGGAG
>Ga0208903_1001111_pt1 | contig 16374 bp, 10 predicted proteins | sample AntAceMetag02UKJ_FD_184769 | JGI IMG/M metagenome (GOLD analysis project Ga0208903, IMG submission 184769) | Saline lake microbial communities from Ace Lake, Antarctica - Antarctic Ace Lake Metagenome 02UKJ (SPAdes) (version 2) | ecosystem: Environmental > Aquatic > Non-marine Saline and...
GAGATGTTAATGCTTATATTGATGCAATCAAGCATGACTTAATTTACACTGGTAATTATAAATCACTACTAGCAGGCCGTTATTATGTAAATGCAGTAGGAGGTTCTTTACAAGAAGATATGTTCTACATGCGTAATGGCACTGGCCTAAGAAACTGTACAGTTGCAGGATTAACAGGAACACTAGGTGCAGCTAATGCATACGGAACAACGCGTCCTACTGCTGGCGCATTTGTAAGTTTAGATCCGGGCTGGGGTCCGGCACACATAGATGCATGGATTATCAACAAATCGCCATATGTACAAAACGTAACAACATTCGGCACAGGTTGTGTTGGTTGTAAAATTGACGGCGATCTACACGATGGCGGCAACGATTCAATTGTTGCAAACGACTTTACACAAATTATATCAGATGGTATTGGTGTATGGTGTACTAACTTAGGCAGAACAGAACTTGTTAGTGTGTTCTCATACTATGGACACATTGGATACCTAGCAGAGAACGGCGGCAAGATTCGTGCAACAAATGGTAACTCATCTTACGGTGCATTTGGTACTGTAGCTGAAGGAGTTGATAGTACTGAAATACCGATTACTGGCGCAGTTAATAATAATGCACTCGAAGCATATGTTAGAAATGTTCTCACTGACGGAAATAATATTCTTACACTCGAATACGGAAATGCAGGTGTAAATTATACATCGGGCAGCACCACTATTACACCAACAGGCGAAGGATTCGGCGCCGTAATTGACACAGTGCAAACAGTCAACGGCGGCGTATTTGAAGTTAGATTATTAGATACATCTGATAACTTTGGCGGAGCTGGCTATATAACTAGCGAAAATGTAGCACAATCAGGTAATGCTACACAAATAACTATATCAAACACTGACACTAGGCTTAATGCGGCATATGTAGGCATGGCAATATATATTGTATCAGGTGTTGGCGCAGGCCAATACGGATACATTGATACTTACAATAGCGGTACAAAGCTTGCAACTATTAAAAAGATGAGTGATGACACAGCAGGATGGGATCATGTAACCGGTGTTGCTATAGTAAGCACATTGAATGAAACAACAACTTATTCAATTGAGCCTAGACTATCATTTACTGCACCTACAAGCGGATTATATACTGACACTACAGCAGCCCGTGCAAGCGTAGAAGATGGAAAGATTACTTCGATTAATATATGGAATCCAGGTGTTGGATATAATTCAGTACTTACTATGACTATTACTGATCCAAATAATACTGTAGAAGCGCCGCATGAAGTTAGAGTCGGCGACGGAGTACTTGCACAGCCTACTTGGACAAATAGAGGCGCTGGCATGGCAACAGCATCAGCTGAAATTACAGGTGACGGATACGCTGATCAATATCAGCCAGGTACACTTGTTAATGTAAGCGGATTAACAGCAATACCTCAAGCTGGTTCAAACTTGACGTTTGCAGGCATTAGTGGAGATTACTACAAGCTTGTAACTATTAGAAATGTTGAAGGCGCCGGTCCTTATACTGCACAATTGCAAGTAAGTCCTTCGATAACTGTAACTCATGCACCAGTACATGCTGATCCTATTGAATTTAGAATTCGATATTCACAAGTGCGTCTAACAGGACACGATTTCCTAGATATCGGTACTGGCAACTTTGCTGATACTAACTATCCTAATACTCCAGTTAATCCAGTTGACCCAACAAAAGAAACTGTTGTTGGCGGCGGCGGCCGAGTATTCTACACAACTACAGATCAAGACGGTAACTTTAGAGTTGGCGGATTGTTTAACGTAGAACAGTCAACAGGTGTAGCTACACTTAATGCCGATGCGTTTAACATTACCGGTCTAAACGAACTACAACTTGGTGCGGTTGCGCTAGGTGGTACTGGAGCAACTATTACTGAATTTAGTGTAGATGGTACATTTACTGCTAACAGTGATAATATTGTTCCAACACAAAAAGCAATTAAAACTTATATTGCTAGTCAAATTGGTGGCGGTGCAGGTGAACTTAATGTTAACAGTTTAACAGCGGGCGTAATTAAAGTTTCAGGACAGGAAATTACGACAACAACAGGCGCACAGATAAATATAACACAGAAAGTTAATTTTACTGGCGGAATTAAAGGTGCACCAGTTGCATTAAATTACTTTTTATCATCATAACGGAGAATATATAAAATGGCTACAGGAAGATTAGCAGCAAGCGATTTAAGCGCAGCAACACTTACAACAGTATACGAGTGTCCAGCAGACACATATACAGTTGCATCGATATCAATATGTAATAGAGGTGCAGACGCAACTGATATTAGTTTAGCGATAGCAGATGCGGACACGCCGATAAATGGCGAATATATAGAATTTGAAACTAATTTACTTTCTAAAAACGTACTGGAACGTACTGGATTGGTTTTATCTGCAGGTCAAAAAATTGTTGCATTATCATTAGAAGCAAGCGTAAGCGCTGTAGTTGTTGGCATTGAAACGTCAGCATAAATATACAAATAAAAGGAAATTATAATGGGAAGATTTATAGGATTAACAAAAAACAGAGGCAGCGGACTAGCAATTGAAGATCCAGATTTTGAAAATACTGGATTAATTTTAACTAGTAACGGAACTGGGTTTGTTTTGGCTGGCGGCGCATCTCTTGATAGAGATCCTCTTCCAGATTATGTAAACGCAAACGAAACATTAAACGTTACACTAAGTGTTACAGGAGCGTTCGGCGATTCAGTATATACATTTGACTGGCGCGACGGAGTCCAATACGGCTTAGGGTTAACATCTGCAGGAGTTTTAACTGGAGCAACATCCGGTATGGATGTAACTTCGGTATTAAAGATAAACATTACTGACACAAAATATAATGTTGTGTACGAAGCTGATATAACTGTATTTGTTAGTTTAACAAATACCTATCCTGATATTACTACAACTAATGCTTCTGTAACCTTAGAAGGTGTAGAAACATTTCAATTTTCTGCGAGCGGATCACCTACAGAATGGGCAATTACTGCCCGAGGTAATTTACCAGCCAACGCAACTATTTCGAATAGTGGGTTAATGACTTGGCCAGGTAAAGCAGCAGATAATACTACTACTGTATACAACTTTACACTAGGTGTTCGTAATGCATCGATGCCGGCTGGCTCTTTTAGAACAACAGCATTTAGCAAGTCATTCCGTTTCCGTTCTATAGAAGGCCAACAACAATATGAAGGTGCATATGGTCAAAACGGAGGCACATGTAGTTATACATGGGTAGCACCAGAAGGAGTAACTAGTGTTAATGTGTTAGCAATAGGCGCCGGCGGCGGCGGATGTCGTGCTTGGGCAGTTTGCGGTGGACACGGCGGTGGCAGCGTGTGGGCAAATAATATTCCAGTAACGCCAGGATCCTCATACTGTATTCGAGTAGGCAGAGGCGGCTGTTGGAGCGGCACTCAAGGCGGATGTTCATGTTGGCCAGGCATGATCGCTTGTGGCGGATGTTGCGGATGCTACGGCGGATGCTTTACTTTCAGCGGCCCTAACGGCGGCGCTGGGACATGTTGTGGTAGTTATGGAATGGTAGCTCGTACCAGCACTGCAGGCGGTGGCGGCGGCGCCGCTGGCTATTGTGGCGGCGCACCTGGAAATTCCAGTTTAAGTGGATATAGAGGCTGTGGTGGTGGTGGAGGCAGTGCCACAGCTTATTATAGTTCTACCCACGGAACCGGCGGCGGCGGCGGCACCGGTAGTTGTGGAATGTGTTGTTATGCAAGTGGCGGACCGTATGGCGAAAGTTGCGGCAAGTGCGGACACGGCGCTACTGGCCACGGTACTAGTGGCGGCGCAGGACAAGGTGGCTCAGGCGGCAACTGTGGTAAACCAGGCGAACCATATTCAAATCCATACGGTAACGGCTGGGCCTGTGGCGGGTTATTCGGAGGCGGAGGCGGAGGCGGCGGCACCAGCACCGGCGGCGGCTGGGGCGGCCCTGGTGTTGTAAGAATTATCTGGGGCACAGGCAGAAGCTGGCCCTGTACTAACACACACAACTTATAATAGACAAAGGATCTACAAAATGAATTTACAAAATGTACACTATGTAAGAATAGATGAAACTGGAAATATGGTCGATAATGCATTGATTACTAATGATAATATATTTTACATAATGAAAGAAACTTGGAACTTTACTGAAGAAGAAGTCCGTGCTAAAGGGTTTGCTCCAGTATGGGATTCAATAAGAAATATTGTCAACGGAGATACTGACGTAGATATAGAACCGGGCGACATTGTAAAAGATGAAGACGGAGTGTTTACCCAAGAGTGGAATGAAGTAAATGTTTCTGTTGAAGAAAAGAAATTTAGGTTTATGGAATTAAAACGTCAAACTATATTATATCAGAGCGATTGGACACAATCAGCTGATTCTCCATTGTCTGATGAATTAAAGACAGCTTGGAGAGATTATAGAACATTGTTGAGAGACTTACCTGGCACAATAGACTGGGACACAATATCATCTGCCGATGAGGTTGTTTGGCCTTTGCAACCAGGTGTAGAAATTCCAGATCCGGGCGAGCCGCTCCCAGATCCTACCGACTAATATATAATCCACATTGATAACGCTTCCTATAGTTTTGTAATTAAATACACTATAGGAGGTATTATTATGGCGTTTGATAGTATATTAATAGTTGGCGGCGGGTCCGCCGGATGGATGGCAGCATCAACATTAATTAGAAAATTTCCCAATGCAGCCATTACTTTAGTCGAAAGTGCTGATATTCCAAAAATCGGCGTAGGCGAGAGCACATTAGCATTTATACGAGACTGGACAGCATATCTCGGAATAGACGATAAAGATTTTATTCAACACACAAACGGTACATATAAGCTTAGTATTAAATTTACTGATTTTTATGATAAAGACTACGGCGGGTTTCATTACCCCTTTGGAGATCCAGTAGAAACTGAAGATATCAATTATAATCATTGGCAATTAAAAAAAGCTTATTACCCTGAAACACACTCTAGTGATTTTGCTGAAAATTTTTGGTCTGTAATGGCATTAGTAAATGAAAACAAAATATCAACTAATACCGACGGAAAACTTGATAATTTTAGATTTAATTACAATACAGCTTTTCATTTTGATTCTTTACTATTTGGAAAATATCTTAAAGAACGTTACTGTATACCACGAGGTGTTAATCATATAGTTGGCACAGTTAAAGATACACCTACTAACGATACTGGCATCTCTAAAATAATACTCGAAGACGGCACTGAGTTACATGCAGACCTTTATGTAGATTGCACTGGATTTGAAAGTTTACTATTAGGCAAAGCATTAAAGGAACCGTTTGTATCTTATAGAGATATTTTACCAAACAACAAGGCTTGGGCAGTACAAGTACCATATACTGATAAAGAAAAAGAACTAGAAGTATATACAAATTGTACTGCATTAACTAATGGATGGGTCTGGAATATTCCTTTATGGTCTAGAATAGGCACAGGGTATGTATATTCAGACGAATTTATATCAGATGAAGATGCTCTACAAGAATTTAAAAATCACCTTAATTCAGATAAAATGACATTACATAATCCTAATAGAGTTACTAATGATCTTAATTTTAAACACATTAACTTTAAAACAGGCATATACGAGCGCACATGGGTTAAAAATGTGTTAGGTATTGGATTGGCTGCTGCATTTATCGAACCTTTAGAAAGCAATGGATTGTTAAGTGTACACGAATTTATATTAGAATTTTGTCGACATGTAGATCGTCCTGTAGTTAACCAATTCGATCGTGATGTATACAACGCACGTACACGAAAATTTTATCATAACTTTGCAGAATTTGTTGCATTGCACTACGCATTAAGTATAAGAAGCGATTCTGATTACTGGAATAAAAATAGAGCAAGGGTTTATGATTTAGATTTAGAAAACAGCAATAGTGGGTTCAACGACTTATACATAAAGAAAACATCTACTCTTAAACATTCTGGGAAAGGTGGTATAGTTTGTATAGCTAATGGTATGAATTATACTGTATATAATGAAATAGATATTGCAAAGCAAGAATTAGGAATGCAAGTAAATCTCCGTGAGCTTTGTGACCAATTTTTATACGATAGACATAACAAAATGAGCCAGTGGAAAGACGCAGTAGAAAATCAACTTAGTGCACATGATTGGTTGTCTCAGCATATATATAATAATAAGGATACATAAATAAATGAGCAGCACAACAGCATCGTTAAAGGTACTTACTAATCTCGGTGTATTAGAATCTAAACTTCCGTTTGATCTTTTTAAAAATTTAAAAATTACTATAGACAACATGTCTGATTCTGGTGAAAAATTTAACGATAAATTGTTAGGTCATATGCAAGAGGAATATTCTTTAAATCACATTAAAGATAACATGTCTGATTTCTTGATAGCAATGGCTAACACTTGGCAAATTAATAATCCGGGGTATCTTGAAACATTTGAAGAAGTTTCAAAATGTAAAAATTATAAATTAATCCTTGATAGTTTATGGGTTAACAAACAAAAAAAATATGAATTTAACCCTATACATCTTCATTCAGGAGTTTTAAGTTTTGTCATTTGGATAAACATACCGTATGAATTAAAAAATGAAGAAAGCTATTTTCCTCCTATTTCAGGAGAAACTGAAGCAGACAGGTCGAGCGCATATACTTCAAAATTTACTTTTGTTTATAATGACATACTAGGAAGGATCCAATCATCACCGGTACCAGTTGATAAAACATGGGAAGGAACTATTTTAATGTTTCCTGCCGGATTGCATCATTGCGTGTATCCGTTTTATACTTCGGATGATTATAGAATAAGTGTTTCTGGAAATATTCGAATCCAAACAATCGATAACTAAAGGAAAAATAATGAGTCAAAATAAATTACAAGATGCTACGTTATTACTGTTTAGTACCCCAGTTTTTATCTATAATGAATATTCGACTATATCCGATATACACAACACAACATCTGAACAATTAGATACTCGTGAGAACATTGGCGGGAATCTTACATCAAATAAAAATAATGTGTTAGATTTGGAATCTTATAGTGTAATTCGAAGTAGAATTATGTCTGGTCTTAACGAATACGTTAATAATGTATTATGCATAGATTTAAAACATGAATTTTATCTTACGCAATCTTGGCTAAATTTTAATCCGCCAGGATCTAGTCACCATCGACACCACCATGCTAACTCTATTATTAGCGGAGTGTATTATATAGATACAGTAGAAACTGATAATATAATGTTTGTTTCTCATACTACTAATACTGCGGTTACAAATAATTCTACATTAGAAATTAATGTTACTGATTATAATATAACTAACTCAAATGCATGGACTGTTCCTGTAAAAACTAATAGTATTATATATTTCCCTTCAACTACATTGCATGAAGTAAGTCCTAATAATTCAGATAGAAATAGAATAAGTTTATCCTTTAACGTCTTTGTAAAGGGAAATTTTGGATCAGCATCAACATTAAATGAGTTAACATTATGAAAAAAATAAACAATAAAGAACGTAGTACAGCATTTTACATTAATGGCGGAATTGGAAGAGTTGTGTGTGCTATTCCGGCATTAGAAAAATATCTCAAAAGCAATCCAGATGATGATTTTGTAATATTTTCAGAATTTGCATATGAAGCATTTTCGGGACATCCAGCATTACATGCTAGGTCATATCCGTCAAATTTACCTCACTTATTTAAAGATAAATTAAAAAATAGAAACATAGTTGCACCTGAGCCTTACTACGTGTGGGAATATTATAATCAAAAATGCAATATTTCACAAGCGTTTGATATTGAAATTAACGGAACTTTAGATAGCGAGTTGTCGGCGGCATCGATATATTTAAATAACGAAGAAAAATTTACAGCGTTTAATATTGCCAAGGATATGAGAAATAAACACAATAAACCTTTGATAATGTTTCAACCGTTTGGCAAAGGAATTACATTAAATGCTATAGAAACTCCTAGCGGTCCAGTTGATTCTACTGGAAGATCATTTACTATTGAATCAGCTGCAAAGTTAATAAAACAAATTGAGCACAGGTGCTCTGTGTTGTTAATGAATGAATTTAATATAAATTTTCAACCGTACGGCTGCAAACAAGAAACATTTTTTATCGAAAATGCAAATCTAAGAAAATGGTTTGGGATGATAAATGCTGTTGATGCATTTGTAGGCTGCGATTCGATAGGACAACATATTGCTCATTCTTTCAATAAAAATACTTATGTAGTATTAGGATCGACATTTGCTGAAAACGTATCTTATCCTAATAATAAACAGTTTAATATTTTTGATTTTAATAAAGACAAAAAAGAGTATAGTCCGATCCGCATCATTGTGGACGAATGTGCAGATAGAAAAAACGAATCAACGATGAATTTAACTGACACTCAAATCAAACAAATAGCAGATACAATTTTAAACGGAATATAATATGAATGAAATAAAAAAAGATCTTTGGGTATTAGGCATTTCTCGAGGTCATAACTCGGGCGCATGTCTATTAAAAAACGGCAAGATTGTATTTGCAATTGAGGAAGAACGCCTTAGTAGAAAAAAATACGATGGTAGCCCGTTTGCTGCAATGGTAAAAGTAAAAGAGTATACAGATAAAGTTGATTACATGTTTATTGTCCATACTCAAGGAATGCACACGTCTGGCACTACTGATTTTAGTGGTGATAATATGTATATTGGCCTAGCCCGAAAGTTAGGATTAATTGATCAACATGCTGATCCTCATAATCATCCTCAAGTGCATGATCTTAGTCATCAGCATCATAAAATACACGCAGCGTGTGCATTTTATCGATCTGGATTTGACGATGCTGTAGCAGTAGTAGTCGACGGGTGTGGATCCGAAATAGCTGAAGATTTTTGCATTGATCCACGATTTAATCTACACGAATTTGAAAGAATATCGACATGGGAAGTTGAATCAATTTTAGATTGTAAATATCCGGCGACATTTAACCATTTGTATAAGCATTCTGCAACAAAAAATACAGTATTAACGACTATTAACAAGGAAAAACAAGCAGAATATTTATACGGCGAGACAAACAATGTCTATCACGGAATATTATCAAGAAATGCAGGTATTACTAAAACATACGAAGCAGTTACAAAGTATTGCGGATTTCAAGAAATTGAAGCAGGAAAAACTATGGGATTATTTCCGTATGGCAAACCTAACAATAAAATACCGTCATTGTTTAGAAAGATTGGTGAGTATGAAATGTCTGATCCAAATGTTATTGTTCCAAATTATCCTCGAGGCGCATTTGTAAATGCACAGTTATTTGACGAGTTAAACACTGAGCTGGATAATTTTAATGATGTTACATTAGAACAAAATCGTAGAGATCTTGCATATGCAGTGCAGACCGAAACACAAGAGCAAGTTTTAAATCTTATACTCAAAGCTGTAGAAATGTCTGGAAAGAAAAAAGTAGTGCTATCTGGGGGATATGCACTTAACTGTGTTGCTAATTATTATTTTTTAAATCGATTAAATCAAGAAGAAATCGAATTGTATGTTGAGCCCGTTTCAAATGACGGCGGAACAGCAATTGGTGTAGCACTATTTGGATTTCATTCTTTAACTGATATATCGGATAAGTTAAACGGACGTGAAATTTATCTAGGATTTGAATATAATTACACAATTAATGAAATTAACAATATAGCTAAAAAATATAATGCAGAAATTAAAGATGCCACAGACGATGATGTAGTTAATTTAATGACAAGTAAAAATATTGTTGCTAACTTTCAAGGACGTTCAGAAGCTGGTCCGCGGGCGTTAGGCAATCGTAGTTTAATGTTTGACCCTACATTTGAAGATGGCAAAGACTTCGTTAACCAGATCAAAAATCGCGAGTACTTCAGACCGTTTGCAGGAAGTATTTTACAAGAAGATGTACACGAATGGTTTGATCTAAGAGGTATGGCAGACAGTCCGCATATGATGTATGCTGTAAATTGTCAACCAGGTATTGCAGGAAAGATTCCTGCAATTATACACGTAGATGAAACATGTCGTATCCAAACAGTAAACCAACAAGATAACCCGTTATACTACAAAATTATTAAGAAGTTTAAAGAACGTACAGGAGTTCCTATTATTTTTAATACAAGTTTTAATCTCGGAGGCGAACCTCTTGTTGAAACACTTGATGATGCATTACGTACTTTAGCACATAGCAAAATCGAGTATCTTTATCTTCCTGAATACAATAAGTTAATTACTGTGAAAAACTGATAAATATTACAAATAGGGGCATCTAATGCAAAACTTAACAAAATATTTAACAGCCGGATTAAAAAATACATTATTGTTTAAGAACAATTCAGGGACCAGTTACAACGGTCCCTGGAAACAAGTCTACACAGATACACTTCTAGATAGATGGCATGTAGGTGATTTTTCTAGTGTAGAATACACAATAAGCGCAGACTTTGATACAAACAATAAAGAAATTATTAAAGTATTGATTACTGCAACAAGAGACTATGCAAGTATTTTAGTATATGCAAGAAACAACACACTAAATGATATTATAGATATAAGTGCAACTGTTAATGATAGTTATGTAGACGTTATATTAAATCCTATTATAGATCAAGCATTAGTTCCTGCAACAGATTTTACTGGAACAAAGGTAATATACACTGCTCAGTATTTTCACACCCAAACACCGCTTGTAGTCTAACTTTGTTATCTGATAAATAACATATAGGAGACTAACAATGGCAGTAATTAATTCACCATTTGAATCAAAATTTGGATTTAAGAGTGCCGGATTTATTGTCGACAACCAAGGCAACATATCTGCAAAATCTATATCATTGATTAACGAAGCAGAAGTTGATCCCGGACTTCCTTCAGATTTTACATTTAGTGATTCTACTGGAAATTTTAGAACTTTAGGTAGTGCAACAGACAATCCTGCAATTAATGTGTTTCGAGGAAAAACAGTACTTATTGACGTATCATTAACTACCCTAACATTTAATATAGTTGTTGCTGATAAAACAACATTTTACAGCAATGGATTAGTTTATGTGGGCGGCAGTGCAGGCGATTTAGCCCAAGGCCAACAAACTGGTAGACTAACATGGACAGTTCCGGTATCTGCGCCTGATACACTTTATTATGCTAATGCAGATGGAACAATTTTTGGTACTATTAATGTGTCAAATGCTCCTAGTGCATTTAGTGAAGTTGATATTACTAATAATACTATATCTACAAGCTCAACTACAGGCGCACTTATTGTCGCAGGCGGAGTAGGAATTGCAGGCGATTTGTATGTAGGCGGTACACTAAATATCGACGGTATTGGTATAACTACAATTAGTTCTTCTACAAATTTAGAATTAGAAGCTGCAAATCAAATTGTAGTAAAAATAGACGGTGATACGTTAGGCATAGTAAAATCTACAGGATCTACAGTTCCAGTAGTTGACACTACTATAAATAACACAACAATTGGAACAACGATTCCGAGCACAGCATCATTTACATCAGCATCTGTTGAAAATTTGCCTACTACAGACTCTAGTATAGCAAATAGGCAATATGTAGATAGTACTGCATTAGCGTTATCGATAGCATTTGGATTATAAAATATGGCAAAGACACAGATAAAAAATTACGTATTCAAACCCGGAATTGGTGCAACTGGAAATTTATATCCAAACGCCTATAGCCTATTAAATGCCAACAAGGCATTTATACAAAAAGAATCTACAGCATGGATTGCAGATCAAGTATCAGCAGGGGCTGCTGGGTTTGTGGGATATACATATAATCAAGCAAAATGTGAAAGAGACGTTGGGTATATAATTGATGCATACTTAAATGATTTAAGATACGGCGGCAATGAAAAACTCTACAATACTGTAAAATATTACTGGGATCAAGGAGTTGCACAAGTTGATGGAGATCGGCAGCCAGAAATACAAACTCATACATTTATTGGCAATCTAATTAAAAACAACATACTTGCGCAAGTTGCATACAGTGCATCAAATACACAAGTTGCACAAACTGTAACAGGCGCAGCAAGTGAAACCGCTGCACAGTTTACACCTACAGGCGCAACGTATACTCCTACCTCTGGAGATATGACTGTGACAATAGGCACACATAGTCTTGCAGTAGGAGATGAAATACACATTGCACCAGGCGGCATAACGTTTACTTGTGCATTAGATGGCAACGCAACACTTCATCCATATCCGCGGGCAAGTGGCGCACCAAATGCCAAAGGTAAAGATCCTTATTATTATGCCCCGATTGCTATTACCGCAGTTACGTCGACTACAATTACTGCTAATGTAGGAATAAGTTCTGATACTAGTGTATATACTTTTTCTAGTGCTGTTACCAATTCAATAACAGCAGGTCCTACTGCTAAAATTAATACACTGGCATTTAATACAGTAGACGTTATATCAAATGGACTTAATGCATTACCTAAGCTTGTTGAAACTGGTATATCTACTGTTAAATTCCAAGGCAAGTACAGCATTGATGAACTATTATTAATTACCAACAGTACACGAAGTGAAGTTATGTATAACTTTACTAATCTAAGTACAGGCGGTTCTGTTGAAATTATTACAAACGGTATTTCAATTGATCCTGATTTTCCTAAATTTTTACAAACAACCGACGGCTTAACTATTGTTAAACTAAATTACAATAGTAGTGCTCACAGCAGTGCAGATGACATTCAAATCTTTGTAGAAGAAAAAGAAGTTAGAACACGACCGTTTGATTTTGGTACAGATGCTATTGAGCGTCCTCGTGCAGCAATGCCAGTTTCGATGCTAGATGCTGACTTTGAATATGGCCTACAGCCTACAAAATGGGCAGCAATTGCAACAATGCGAGGATATCCTAGTGTATACGAAATACCAGGCACTGACACTAGTGTTATAAGTGTTGTATCTGATGCCAGTGCTGGCACAGAAGGTATTGGTCAATCTTTAATTACTGTTACAACTACCGGAGCACACGGATTTACAGCAGGAACACCAATTACAATTAAAGCACTAGAAGATTCAGTTGCCGGCGCAGCAAGAGCTGAAGGTAGTTTTGTAATTGTTGAAGTACCAACATCTAACACTTTTACGTTTTATGCAAAATCTAAGGTCGGTACAGTTAATCCAACAGTGTTGTCGACAACATACACACAACTAAGACAAGCAGGCTTTTACACAGGAGCAACAATTGGCAATCCGGAATTTGTAATTGCAAGTAACGGCAGCGCTGGCACAATGACTGCTGAATTAGCAATTGCAGCCGGATCGACTATTATTCCGTTTGACGGACTAGCTCCAGAAACTGGATCACCATTGTCGAATGCAAATATACCACTCGGATCACAAGTAACTGGTATTAACGATACCAGTGCAGGAGGCGGAACATACATCACACCAATAATAACCGACAATGTTGCAATTGGTGAAAATAGAGTATATCTCGAATCAACTGTTGGAATAGTTAATAATCTAGCTGTTAATCGTGGCGACGGTTCTGCTATTACTGTTAATAATATACAACCAACATATATTGAATTTAGTAATAATTTTACATCAGAGTTAATTCCTAATAAAAAATTATATTCAGGAATATCAGGATCAAACGATACTGTAGTCGGAATTGACGCAACCTTTGATGTTACACTTACTAATAATCCTTCTCGTGATTATGGTGTTGTAATTAATAATGCCGGTACTGGCTATAAAGTTGGCGATAGAGTTATTATAGATGGTATTATCATCGGCGGCCAATCTGTAACTAATAATCTTACTATAAATGTTACTAGTGTTAATCTGTCTGGCGGAATTACCGGTATAACATTCACCGGTGCGCACTGGGACGGTACACTTTCATTAACAGCAGTCACTGCAACTTATTCAGGAGGGCTCGGCGCCGGCGCACGATTTGATTTGGCGTTTAATGCAGGAGCATATACAAGTGTAGTTTCTTCAACTGGAACTGTTGTATACAATACTCCAACAGCTTCGTATAATGGCGCCGCGGGCCTTGGCGCAGAATTTGAAATAACTCGAACATTAGATGTATACAGTATTAGTATAATTAACGACGGACAGGATTATGATGCAACAGAAACGTTTACGATTCTTGGAACTGAATTAGGCGGTACAACACCTGCAAATGATGCTATTGTAACTATTGACACTATTGGAGTTAGCGGTGAAATTTTAACATTAAGTATAACAGGCACCGCTATAGATACATCAGACAGCTCGACAGATTATATAGTAAATGATGTAATTGTAATCGCAGGCAGTGACATCGGCGGAGCAGATGGTGTTCATGATCTATACATAACAGTTGATAGTGTAGACGGTACTGGTGCAATAACTAGTTTAAGTTATTCAGGAAATCCAGCGCCTGTAATTAATACGTATTCGTCAGGACTAACAGGATTTACTACTACTAGTGCATCTGGTTCGGGAATAGTATTTACGATAGACTCTGCTGCAGGAGTCTATGGAGTTACGATAGACGTTGCTGGAACCGATTATCTACCAACTGAAACTATAACAGTACTAGGTACTTCTCTTAATGGTACTACGCCTGCTAATGATCTTACAATTACAGTTGACAATGTCGGCGGAACAGGAAACATAACAGCATTTACAGTAACAGGCACCGCGTCAACATCAGGAAGCATATCTGCCGCACAAGGTTCAAATCGCATTGGAACAGCAGCAACCTTCGACATATCAATAAGCGGTGGCACTTATAATGTATCTATTAATACAGCCGGTGCAGGGTACGGAGCAGATCAAATACTTACAGTACCAGGAACAATACTTTCTGGGACATCTCCTACAAATAATTTAAGCATTACAATCAATGCAGTTGATGCAATTTCAACTGGTGCAATTAGTACAGTTAGTAGCTCAGGCACTCCTGCTACGCCTAGCGGAACATATACATCCAGCAATGGCGCAAATGAGTTACCGATAGGAACATCTGCAACATTTAGTGTTAACAAAAATTTTGCAGCATATGACACTGTTAGTGTAACAATACCAGGAAGTGGCTATAAAGCCGGTGATCGAATTATTATATCAGGAACATTATTAGACGGCGTATCGCTACTTAATGATATTTTAGCAACAGTAACAACAGTAGGAATTGGCGGCACAATAGAAACATTGACATATACCTATACTGCTGCTGAATACGGAAGTAATTTTGACTTAATATCAACTGTAACAATGTCAGAAAGTACGACAGGAATAATTACAAAAGATAGTAATATAACATACAGTGCTCTTGCTACAATTGAAGCTACATTTGCTAATGCTCACGGGTTAGTGCCAGGAAATACCTTTATTACTAGCATAGATTCAGATGACGGAGTTAATAATCATAATTTAATCGCAGGATCATACATTGCTACAGATATTCCTGCTGTTAACACATTAAGGTTCCAAGTAAGAGCTCCGGGATCAATCGATACTGTAGATGACAATATAATAGGCCAGGTATATCCAAGACCAGACAGCTTCTTTGTCCATAGACCGTTTGATGGCGGCGTGCAACTAGGAACTGGCGGCCCACAACACGGCGCACAAGCAATACGTCAAAGTAAAAAGTATATTCGTTACCAATCAGGTAAAGGTATTATGTACACAACTGGTGCTCTATTTGCACCTAGCTACGACCTACGTAGTCTAACTGCTGAAAGTGTAGAAGTAGGAAGTTTAATTACTGTTGTAACTGACGACAACGATCACGGCGTACAAGAAGGCGGCATCATTAGGATTCTAGGTGTTGAAACTCCGGGATATAATAGTGGCGCCGAAACTGCTGTGCCACCGACGTTTGATTATACTGTAGAAGAAGTAGTCGACGAACGCACATTTAAGATACGTTCACAACGTAGACTAGGTTCAACCGATGCTATACTAGGTTTTGGATCACAAATGAGTGTTGTTGCGTGGCACGGTGCAACTGTGCGTTCAGGAATATTTGATGATCAAAACGGAATCTTCTGGGAATACGATGGTACTAATATTAGTGTTAACCAGCGTACAGGTACTAGACAGCTTGCAGGAACTATTGCATTAGCGGTGGATAATAATTTAATAACAGGTACAAACACTAGATTTACAGATCAGTTAAAAGCAGGCGACAGAATTATCATCAAAGGTATGACGCATGTTGTAAGTCACGTTAACAGTCAAACAGAAATAACAGTTACTCCTGATTGGCGCGG
>Ga0208903_1001115_pt1 | contig 16303 bp, 12 predicted proteins | sample AntAceMetag02UKJ_FD_184769 | JGI IMG/M metagenome (GOLD analysis project Ga0208903, IMG submission 184769) | Saline lake microbial communities from Ace Lake, Antarctica - Antarctic Ace Lake Metagenome 02UKJ (SPAdes) (version 2) | ecosystem: Environmental > Aquatic > Non-marine Saline and...
CGGAACTTCGGGAGTTTTAGCGTCGTAATTCCTACCGCAAGTTCCGTAAAATAGGCCACCCAGCGGCCTTGGGATGAAAATCTAAAATCCGATTTCTGGCTACATCTTCGGGACGGCCACGTTGAGCAACTCAAATGCACGCTCCTGCAGTTTCGTTAAAATCGGGATTTTAGTGAAGCTTTCCGCCCCGTTTATCTTCGGACGACAGATCACTCGCGTGATCCCCGCCAGATTCTCGAGCAAGCCACGAAAACTGTAAACCGGTAATCCTTCTTCGGTTTTCTTTTCGATCTCCTTGGCCTTCGCACTCGTGCTGCGGCATGCCTCGGTCACCGGACTAACCCGCGCCGCTTGCGCAGCCTCCGGTTCTTCGTCTCGAAAAAGCAACGGGGCCAACTTATGCTCCATTTCCCACTGCACATAGTAGGCCAGCATGCAGATGAATATATGTGCTCTGACCATGTCGTTCTCATAGTGAAAAATCGGGCGCACTTTCAACGAGCACGTCTTGATCTGACGAAACGAACTCTCCACCTTCGACAGATTCTTATAGTTGGATACGAGCCCTGCTGCATCCATCTCGGCCTCGCTCACGTTGCGCGAACGAATCACATACAAGCCATCTAGCCTGGCCTCGTTCTCGATTTTTTCCTGATCGCGGCGAAAGGCAAATCCATCCTCCTCGATCTCTAGAATAAAATGTTTGAGCATCCGGTATTTGCCACACTCACGCTCGACACGTCGAGCGATTTTATCTTTCCCGTGGTAGGGATTTCGGTCGCGCTGGGTTCCGGATTGTATGGCTTCGAGTTGTTTCTCGGTGGCCGCGAGAAGGTCGTTTCGCGTATGATCGCGCTTGCGCATTAGCTCGGGATTACGGCAGACTACGAGACGCTCACCGGGGTAAAGATCGCTGTCGATCTCGACCAGATTTCGCTCGTCAAAAAGTTCAGGCTGGTGGATATCCTGCGCTTCTACAAGCGCTCGTATCTGGACGGACTTGAGCGAGGTGATCCACCCGAACCCTTCGAATCGAGGATCTTCCGCGACCTCTTCCAACAGCTTGGAAGTGAGCATTCCGCGATCCCCAATGAAGATCGCCTTTTCGATTCCGAACGCCCCTGTAATTGTGTCGAGTTGGTCGGCGACGGTATTGGGATCGGCGGTGTTCCCCGAGTAGACATCGATCTTCACTGGGCGTCCCTCCACGTCGGTTAGCAGACCGTAGTTGATCTGTTTTTTCCCTTTCTTAAGATCCCGGTTATGCCCGAACTTCGCTAGTTCACAGGTCTCGCCCTCGTAGTAGCTGGAGGACAGATCGTAGAGAACGGTGGCGTTTTCGCCGAGGTGACGCTTGGCCAGCGAATTTTCGATCCGTGGCTGGCGCTCCAGCAGCCAGCGCATTGATTCGTAGAGATCATCCTCGGAGAAGTCCACCCCGGGGGCAGGTTCGAGCCCGAGCTCGGAGCCGAGTGTGGAGTGCTCGTTCACGAGGTGGCGATTGAGCGCGAGTTTTGAGCCCGGAGAAAGGATACGACCAGCGATCAGCGCGAGGGCGGCGCGGCGTTCAGGGCAATCTTCGCGCCCCAGCAGCAGAGGGATTTTGAGTTTCTCAATGGTTCCAAGATCGGCAGCGACGTGGCCGTGCGGCGTGGTGGAGAGGATGTCGAAGCTGTCCTCGAAACTCGCAGGGGCAACGTGATCGCCCTTCAGTATCTGACGGAAATCCTGGAGTTGCTCGGGACTGAGAAAGGAGACGTTGCCGAGGGTGACTTTCTTGACCTTGTCGCCCTCACGAACAGACTTGCGCACGAGGTAAGCCGGCGGGGACTTGCGGTTGGGGACAACGTCTACATACATCCTCGCAAGAAGTAATAGATTAGGCGTAAAGTTAATGAATTAATGAAAATTACATGGGCATAAATTTGCCATTGTTTCATGCAAAATAGCTGCTCAGCCCAAAAACTCCATGGGCTAGCGGCTTTTATAACCAAGGAAGTTCCGTTTAAAGGGGCACTCGCTGAGGGTGTGGTAATTTGGAATTGGAAGCCCGGGGAAATCCCTACCTAGCAGCCTGTCGGACTTATCTCGCACGGCTGCACAAATCCAGGATTCGGCCCAAATTTCCCTGCTTCCTCGTCACTTATTCACCAATAAGTTCCTCAAAATCATGAAAATCTTGACTCGAACCTGACTTTGTTCGCTCATACGCCTTAAGTCCGACAGACTGCTAGTTGACCTCATCGATAGGGATGTTGAATTCTGTCTTCATCACTTGTATCAAATAGATGACTCTCCCCTTTCTATCATTTCATGGCCGATCCTATCTTCTTCACTGACCAGGAAAAGGCGAACGAGTATGAGTGGGCGGAACACCTCATTTGGATGGAGGGCGGCGAAATCGTCGAGGCTCCGATTCCCAAGCCCGTCTGGCCCGGGGTGACCGTTGGCACAGGGGTGGCTGCTTTGGCATATGCACTGGGAAGTTGGCTTGGAGGACTGGGGTGGCAGCACGCGCGCCTCGTCGATCCTGTTTTGATAGCAATGATTCTCGGTCTGGCTTTAGGTAATGTCAGGGTGAGTTCCCGCTTACTTCCCGGACTGAACTTTTCGGTGCGGACACTACTTCCGTTCGGGATTGTGTTGCTCGGAGCACGGATCAATTTTGTAGATGCTCTGAAGATCGGACTTCCGGGGCTGGCTCTCAGTGCTCTTGTCGTGGTGATGTCGATTGGGCTTGTCTACGGTCTTCGAAAGTGGCTCGGACTTGAGCGGGTTTTTGCGTGTCTCCTTGCGGTAGGGACGGGAATTTGTGGAGGCACAGCGATCGTGGCGGTCGCTCCCATTCTGAAAGCGAGAGAGCGCGATGTCATGCTCGGGGTCGCTCTCGTGACACTGGTGGGACTGGTCTCGATGATAGTGCTCCCGATCATTGCGGGGCCGTTGTGTCTGACTCAGACACAGTTTGGCCTACTCGCTGGTCTCACGATTCATCAAACACCCCAGGTGATTGCTTCGGGATTTGCCTTTGGTGATGAAGCGGGAGAAGTGGCAACGGTGGCTAAACTCGCAAGGGTTTGTCTGCTTGCTCCGGTCGCAGTCATTCTCGGGGTTCTCGCGTCCCGGATGGCGCCTGATGGAGTCGCGTCGGATCGTCGACCTTGGTATCAGTTGCTGCCATGGTTTGCGGTAGGGTTTTTGATTCTCGCGGCGGTGCGGTCTTTTGGCCTATTGCCGGAAACGACGTGGGAGTGGGCCAATTTGTTTCAGCGCGGGCCGGCTGCGGTGAATCTCGATTTTGCTTTAGTATGCAAAAAAGCGTCAGGGTTTCTTTTGGCAATGGGAATGGTTGGAGTGGGATTTCAGACACGGTTTTCCCATTTTAAGAATATCGGAATTAGACCGCTTCTCGCGGCTTCCGGCGCTTCGTTAGTGATTGGTGTGGTCGTTTTGTTTCTTGTGAAATTTCTCTTTCCCTGATTGGCTGAGCCTATGAATCGTCGTCAGTTTTTCTCTGTCTCCGGAACCGCTATGGCTGTTGCTTCGATTCCCTTCGTGGGAAGCGCCGATGAGAGCAGCCCCTATGCGCTGAACTATGCGCCCCATTTTGGGATGTTTAAAAATGCTGCGCCGGGGGGGGATTGCTCAATGAATTGCAGTTTGCCTACGATCATGGGTTCCGTGCCTGGGAGGACAACGGATGGGCACAAGGCCGCTCGAAGATCAGGAGGCGATTGCCAAGCTCATGGAAAAACTCGGGATGACGATGGGGGTGATTTCGGCAAAGACGGGCATTAAGGAATTCAATTTTTCTACTAACGATGAAGAGGCTCATCAAATTGTGCTCGATCAAATTACGGCGGCGGTTGAGGTCGCGAAGCGTGTCAATGCAGGCTACATGACGCTGGTTTCGGGGCAGGTGGATCCGCGTTGGCCGAGGGAAATTCAATACGCGAATTGCATCGATCTGCTGCGTCGGGCTTCGGAGATCGTCGAGCCGCATAACATCACGATGGTGATGGAGCCGCTGAACCGGTTTCAGAATCATCCGGGATCGTTTCTGCAAACCGTGACGGAGGGCTATCTGATCTGCAAAGCAGTCAATCACCCGAACTGCAAAGTACTCTACGATATGTATCACCAGCAGATTGCCGGCGGAAATTTGATTCCACTATATGATCTCTGTCGCGATCAGATCGGCTATTTGCAATGTGGTGACAACCCGGGGCGAAAAGAGCCGGGCACCGGGGAGATTAATTACGCGAAGGTGTTTCAGCATGTTCACGAGTCCGGATTCGACGGTATCGTCGGAATGGAACATGGCAATTCGATGAAGGGCGTCGAGGGCGATAGGGCGGTCGTTGAGGCGTATCGTGCGGTGGATCCGGGGTGAGACGGTAGGAGATTAGGAGATTAGGAGATTAGGAATCGCGCGGCGGACGAGGAGAAATGCTGCTACACAGCATGAGAATGAAGAGACAGCCCAGCGCGTGAGATGGGATTCGAAGATTTCCTCTGATCGATGTGCCTTCTTTGTGTCTAACGATACAATAATTTCAATTACCGCAGATTTCTGAAATATCCGCGCCACTCTTGAACTGCAATACGGATGCTGAAAGCATTATCGATAACAGCCCCGGATTTCAATCCGGGGATCTGGGAAAGCGCGCGGCGACCGAGTCGGGCGGTGAGAATCGCAGCGTGCAAAAAAAGTGAGAAGAGCGGATCGATTTGTCGGGAACCGACAGCTCATTATCGCGTCATTTCCTGCTGGCCTTGAATGAATTCTAAGTTTCTGACATGTTTAGAATTCTCGAGAAATGAAGCGTCACTGTGTGGCGTGTAGAATATACTGGATTACCTCACATGAAATTGATCGATGAAGATCGAAAAATCACCTACCGGATTGTCCTCGGAGTTGCCGCGACGATCGTCTCCTGGGCGATCATTCATGATCAGATCATTGTTCAGATCGCCCCTGAACATTTCACGGAATACCATGAGCCGGTGGGAAATATTGAGAACGCTTATGTCCTCGCCCTCCTTTGGGCGATCGCGGCGACACTGGGGCTCGGTTTGATTCTGGGGATTGTCTATGCCTTCTTCGGAAGGAGCGGGGATCGACCTAAGGTCTCGGTCCGATTTATTCTGTTTGGGACGATCATCATGGTCGTTCTGATCGAGTTGGTGTCGTCGGGAACGGGATGGTGGGTCTTTCGAACGGGTGAAACTCTGTATCCTGATTCGTGGTATCCGGTGGATGCGTTGGGGATTCTCGTGACGCAGACCATGCAAATTTCCGCTTATTTAACGAGTGCTGCTTTGTCGACGGCGTTCGGGTTTTGGATCGCGGGGAAGCGGAGGCTGTGATGAGGATGAGGAAACAGAGCGGTTGAGATTCGCTGAACAACAGGAATGCGTTTCCTCCGTAGAAAACCCGAACGAGGCCGAATCATTCACGGAGCGACCACATTCCTGTGGTCTGGCAGAGATTCAGGCGTTTTGATTAAGTTACTTCCCTTGTGCACTCGACTCGCTGGTGGGCTTTGTTTTCCGGATTAAGAAAAAGATAAAGAAAAACCGTAAAGCATCGTTGTTCCGTTACATACCTTTGTAGAGTGAACACTTTGCAACACGAATCAAAATCCCGTTTTGAATCTGATTTGCGTCGTGCTCAGGTGCCGGTTCTCGGCTACCTCGTGCGCTTGACGGGAAATCTTGCGGACGCGCGTGACCTGCTTCAACAGACGAATCTGACGGCCTGGGAGAAGCAGGATACTTTTGAAGCGGGTTCTAATATCGTCGCGTGGATGCGCACGATTGGTGGAAATCACTACCGCAACGAGTCCCGCAAAGCGAGTCGACGGCTTACGGTTCCGCTGCTTGACCGTGACCTCGAGCAGATGGTCGAGACCCGTCATCTCGAGCGGGAGCGGGAGGAAGCTCGGAAGCGAAGGGCGCTGCAACGCTGCCTCGAAAAGCTCCCTGAGCGTCAGCGGTCCGTCGTCGACAGTTTCTATCTGGAGGGGGAGTCCCTCGAAGCACTTGGAGTAAAAAACAACCGGAAGCCGAATGCGATTGCTCAGCTCTTGCATCGGGCCCGACAGAATTTGATCGACTGCGTCCGCAAAGATTCGCACCGCGATCTCGAAGGCGACGAATTGAACCCTTTGTAAAATTGGCATGAAAGAGAAGGAACGAATAGATGAACTGCTCGCGGAATTGGCCGTTGGCACTCTCGACGAGTCGGGGCAGGCTGAGCTGAAAGCTCTGCTCGAAAATTCCCCTGAGGCGCTGGATCACTACCTCGATCATTGCGACATGGAAACCTGGCTGACAGCAGCGGGCGATACACTTCGTGCTCCGAATTTTGCGACGCCCCCCGAATTCGCCCTGACTCAAAAGAATCAACGCCCGACGATTTGGTGGAAAGCGGCAGCTGCGATGGTGGCTTTGATTGCTGTTGCGTTAGTCATTTTTTCAAGCGTAGAAAAACCGGACCTTGAGGAGGATCCTGTTGTCGTTGAGGAAATCAAAGAACCTGAAAATCCGGTGAAGCCGATGCTGGTTGCGGATGCAACTCCAGCGCGTGATCCGTGGAAGGTGATTAACTCAACTGGGTCAGTAAAACATCCGGGATTAACTGAAGCAGCCGTTCCCAAGACGAGGAAAGCAGATCGACCGGTGAAGTTTAATCGGGACATTCGTCCAATTCTTTCAGAGACCTGCTTTCACTGTCATGGCCCGGATGAACACGGAAGGCGCGCTGATCTGCGTCTCGATTCTCTCGCGGGAGCGGCGGAAGATCTTGGTGGAACGGTCGCAATTGCGCCGGGGGATTTAAAGAAGAGCGAAGCCTGGTGGCGAATCATTTCCGATGACCCTGACGAATTGATGCCGCCACCTGAGTCGCATCTCGCCCTGACCGAACCACAGAAAGCACTCGTCAAACGCTGGATCGAAGAGGGTGCCGAATACGAAGGGCATTGGGCTTATGTGGCACCAGTGAAGGCGGATGCCGCTGCGATCGAAAGCGACTGGGGAAAGAATGATATCGATCAATTTGTGTTCGCTCGACTTGAGGAGGAAGGGCTTTCTCCATCAGGCGAAGCAAAAGCGAACACGATGATTCGTCGCCTCACTTTTGATCTCACCGGGCTGCCGCCGACGGCCGAGGAAGTGGTGGCATTCGAATCTGACTACGCAAAACGCGGGGAAGTTGCTTGGCAGGATGCGATCACGAGGATGCTTGCCTCGCCGCATTTTGGGGAACGCATGGCGGCTCCGTGGATGGATCAGGCGCGCTACGCGGATACAAACGGCTACTCGATTGATGGGGGACGTCACATGTGGTTATGGCGCGACTGGGTTATTCAGTCCTACAACGAGAACAAGCCCTTCGACGAATTTGTCGTCGAGCAAATTGCCGGTGACCTCCTTCCCAACGCGACCGATGCGCAGCGGATCGCGACCGGATTTAATCGCAACCACATGATCACTCATGAGGGAGGGACGATTCCCGATGAGAACCTGACCAACTATGTTGCGGATCGGGTGAAGACGACAAGCGAGGTATTCCTCGGGCTCACGATGGCGTGCGCGCAATGTCACGACCATAAATACGACCCCATTTCGACAAAGGATTACTACCAGTTTTTCTCGTTCTTCAATGAGCTGAGCGACAAGGGAAACGACGGCAACGCCGGAAAGAATGCGGTCCCTAACATGATGGCAAAAACCGTGATCGTTTCGGATGAACTGGTCGGGCTGGAAGCGGATTTTGAGGCGGTGAAAGCGGATTTTGAATCGAGCGAAGGGGGATTCGATGAGTGGCTTTCTGCGATGCAGTCGAAAGAAGCGGATCGAGCTAAGGCATTCAAGATTCATGAAATGGAGCTCCTTGATGTCTCCTCACCCAATCGCCCCGGTCCCTATGCGGTGCAGGAGGATGGTTCGGTTTTAGTAAGTGTTCCATCTAAAGGAATGAATGCGTTCAGCCATGCCTTCCACCTCACAGGTGAAACATCGCTGAATGGAATCAGGGTTCGTTTTTCTCCCCATCAGGCAGAGGGAGCGGAAGCAGCGGTTTTGACGCCCCATCCTGACGGCGTTCCCAAGATTACCGCGATTCTCATATCGGCGGGGGAGCAACCGGCGATGCAGGTCGATATTTATCGTCAGCTCAAACTTGTGGAGGCGACCGCGAGTTCATCGGCTCCGGGATTTTCGCCTGAAGGAGTTCTTGATGAGCGGAATTTGCATTGGTGGAAGCCAACTGAAAAAACAAGAGACGAGCATTTGACGATCACTTTCGACGAGCCTGTCGATCCGGAGAAGACGCCCTATCTCAGTGTTATGGTCTTTTTCGGGCAAGCCGCTTCTTTGCCATATCACTGGCGGGTCGATGCCTTCAGCGGGAATGATACGGAGAGCGTCCTTCCCGGAGCGGTTGCGACTCTGGTTGCCAAAGATCCCGGAAGCTGGACGGGTCCTGAACGGAAATCGGTTCTCGATACCTTTCGAAAAATGGAGCCTTCACTGGAACCGAAGCGGGTTCGCATCGCGAATCTTCAGGAGCGGATTGATATCCTGACTAAGCCCCATTCGACGATGGTTATGGATGTCGCGCCAAAGCCGCGTGAGACTCATATTTTGGATCGAGGGCAGTATGATGTGAAGCTTGAGAAGGTGAGTTCGAATACGCCCTCAGTGTTGATGCCTTTGAAGGCAGATGGAAAAGCGGATCGCCTCGACCTTGCCCGGTGGATGGTCGATCCTGAGCATCCTCTCACCGCTCGCGTCGCCGTTAATCGGATTTGGGCAATGCTGTTCGGCACCGGAATCGTTGCAACGTCGGCTGATTTCGGTTCGCAGGGGGAGTGGCCGAGTCACCCTGAATTGCTCGATTGGCTTGCGGTCGATTTTGTCGAAAACGGTTGGGATCAAAAGGCGCTCATTCGAAAGATCGCGAGCAGTGCTGCCTACCGGCAGGATTCTGCGGCGTCGGACGAGATCCGTGAACTTGATCCCAAAAACCGACTTCTCGCACGCGGGCCCCGCTTTCGTATCGGTGCTGAGTTTGTCCGCGATCAGGCGCTCGCAGTGAGTGGTTTGTTAGTCCCTCGAATTGGCGGGCCGAGCGTCCAGCCCTACCAGCCGCCAGGACTCTGGAAGGAAGTGAGTCACTTTGGAAGTTCTCCCGCAACCAAGCAGGTCTTCGTGCAGGACAAGGGTGAGAAGCTCTATCGACGGAGTCTTTACACGATCACGAAGCGAACGAGCCCGCACCCGGTAATGGCGGCGTTTGATGCGCCAAACCGGGAAATGTGCATCGTTCAGCGCGGGGTTACGAATACGCCGGTTCAGGCTCTTGTTACCTTGAACGACCCTCAGTTTGCTGAAGCGTCGCGAGTTTATGCCGCGAAGCTGATTCGTGAAACGCAATCGCTTGATGAGCGGGAACGACTTGTTCACGCGTTTCGTGAAATCACAAGCCGGGCGCCTCTCGATTCGGAGCTAAATGCATTGGGTTCGTTCCTCACCGATGAGCGGGCTCGCTACGAGGCTGACAAGTCAGCTGCTTTGCAACTTGTCTCGGTAGGCGATTCGCCCCCTGCCTCCGATTTGGATCCCGTGGAGCAAGCGGTTTGGACGCAAGTGTCTTCGTTGCTGCTGAATCTCAGCGAAACCCTGACACGTTTATAATTTGAGTTGGAATAGTGCGATGAAAAATACAATCACGAACGAATTTCTAAAAAGGGAGGCGCAGCTTCAGACGCGGCGATCGCTTTTTGCCAATACTGCAGCGGGGCTTGGTGGAATCGCGCTGGGTAATATGCTCAACGGAGAATCGCAGGGCGCTATTCCCGGACGTCTTGACGTTGCGGGGCAGAAATCTGGAGAAGGGCTTCCGGGGCTTCCTCATTTTGCGCCGAAGGCGAAGCGCGTCATCTACCTGTTCCAGTCGGGAGGCCCGAGTCATGTTGACCTTTTCGACAACAAGGAATTTCTCGAAAAGCATCACGGCAGCGACTTGCCGGCATCGATAATGGGTGGTCAGCGTCTTACCGGAATGACGGCGAGGCAGAGTAGTTTTCCGGTCGTGAAAGCGCTCTGGGGTGGGAAGCGATGTGGCGATCACGGAACCTGGATTGGGAATCTGTTGCCCCATCACCAGACGATCGCGGACGATATGACGATTATCCGCTCGATGTGGACAGAGGCGATCAATCACGATCCGGCCGTCACTTACATCAACACCGGTTCTCAACAGATGGGTCATGCTTCGATGGGAGCCTGGCTCAGTTATGGACTGGGGCGTGAGAACGACAATTTTCCGGCCTACATGGTGTTGCTCAGTCAGGGGACAGGCAAAAATCCGGGGCAGCCGCTTTTCTCACGTCTCTGGGGAAGCGGGTATCTGCCCTCGAGTCATCAGGGAGTGATGTTGCGTCCGGGAGCCAATCCGGTGCTGTATTTGCAGAACCCTCCGGGCGTTTCCCGTAATGCGAGGCGTAGACTTCTCGACACACTCGGTGACCTCAACCGCCAGCAGGCCGAAGCGGTCGGAGATCCCGAAACACTCGCCCGAGTTGAAGCTTACGAAATGGCCTACCGGATGCAGACTTCGGTGCCCGATCTCGCGGACTTGTCTGACGAGCCGGATTCAACCTTCGAGCTCTACGGTGAAGAAGCACGACGGCCGGGAACGTTTGCGGCGAACTGTCTCATGGCCCGTCGCATGGCGGAGCGGGGCGTTCGTTTTATTCAGCTCTTTCATCGCGGATGGGATCAGCACATTTCGATCAAGACTCAGTTGCCGCGTCAGTGTCAGGATGTCGATCGGGCATCGGCGGCTCTCGTGAAAGACTTGAAGCGGCTCGGAATGCTCGATGATACCCTCGTGATTTGGGGAGGTGAGTTTGGGCGCACTGTCTACAGCCAGGGTGAACTTGGAGCACCCACGTCAGGGCGTGATCATCACGGGCGTTGCTTCACGACCTGGATGGCCGGCGGCGGAATCAAAGGTGGATACGATCACGGAGTGACGGATGATTACGCCTACAACATTGCGGAGAACCCCGTTCATATTCGTGACCTCAATGCCACGATTCTGAATCAGTTAGGAATCGATCACGGAAAGTTCTCCTTCAAATTCCGTGGGCTGAACCAGCGTCTCACCGGGGTGGAGGAAGCACATGTCGTGAAAGACATTATTGCCTAGCGGTCTCAAGAATTGCCTCTGCAACACGGAGTCCGGAAATGATCGCGCCTTCGATCGAGGGGCTCGTTGTGTGATCGCCACAGACGAACACGGAATTTTCTCCGGTAGGCGCGGGCGAGTGACCGATTGTTTTTGCGGGCAGTGCTTTTCGAATATGCTCGAGGCGAAGGAATTTCAGATTAGATGCGGCACCCCCGAACCAAGTCTTGAGTTCTTGATGGACGTCTTCCTTAAGCGTTTCCGAGTCCGAGTGATCTCCCACCACCGAAATGCAAATGAGGTGTTTGCCATCTGGTGCGTAGTGGCTCGAAACCTGCGACGGCTCGCAGAGGTTGTTGATCAATCCTTCGCGATCTCCTTTGAGCGCAATGATAGGACGGTTAATGAGAGACTCAGGAGAAGAAAAGTAGAGGCAGGTGGTGCTGTTCCAAGCCGGCTTCGAGACGGTATCAGAAAGTGCTGCGGCAGAGCCCCCGTCGGTAGCGACGATGACACGGTCTGCGGTGATCCAGTCGTCGTTGGTTTGCACCGTGGTTGAGCTGAGGGATTTCACCGGGCAATTCAACCGGATCACGTCCTCGGGAAGGCGGGCCGCGAGTTGTTCCGGGATTCCTTGGATGCCTTTCGCGGGAAGCGTCGCTTCGCCGAGGGCAAACATCTTGAAGGTGAATTCAAAGAGTCGTGATGAAGTAACAAGATTGTTTTCGAGAAAAATGCCGCCGTAGAATCCACGAAAAAAGGTCTCGATCATTGCTTCGGAAAACCCGAAGCGACGGAGGTAGTCAGCGGTTGAGAGCTCGGGTGAATTCCAAATATCGTCGTTGGATTTGGCAATCAGTTTGAATCTAAGCTTAGCGACGAGGAGCTTGTCTTTAATGTTTCCGATCGGTTGGAGAGCCGCGGAAAAGACCGTCTTGGGATAGCGGAAAACATCCATCAAGGCGCGGAGTTTCCCTTTTTTCCAGATAAGTGCTCCGGATTCGAAAGGGCGCAGATCGAGCGCCTCGAGATCGAGAAATTCTCCTGCCTCGGGGTAAGCACTCAGGTAAACCTGAAAGCCACGATCGAGAAGAAAGCCATCGACGTAATCTGTCCTGACACGACCGCCGATGCCGTCGGACCCTTCGAGAACGAGCACGCGCTTTCCGGCTTCATGCAGTCGGCAAGCGGCACTGAGCCCGGCGAGACCTGCTCCAATGATGAGAACATCCAGTTTCTCTCCCGCGTTTTCCTGACTCATTTTTTTTCAGTATTTCCCGATGACATGGCGAAGCGCACTTTCCAAATCGGGATGGCGGAATTGATAGCCGAGCTCATTCAGTTTTTTAGGGGCAACGGCGACATCTGCGAGAATCGTTTCTCGTCCCATTTCGCCGAAAAGGGATTCAATGACAAAAGTCGGAACTGGGAGAACGGCAGGACGTCGCAAGATTGTTGCCAGGGTTTTCGTAAAATCCCGGTTCGTGATGATCTCGGGGGCGACAAGATTGAGCGGCCCTTTCCAACTGTCTTCGAAAAGTGTTCGATGCAAAATATCGATGACGTCGTCGAGGCTGATCCACGCCATGCGCTGATCGCCGCCGCCAATTTTGCCGCCGAGGCCGAGATTGAAAATCGGAAGGATCTTGGCGAGTGCGCCGCCTGCAGGTGAAAGCACGACTCCGATTCGAGCCTGGACGACTCGAATCCCTGCCGCTTCAAGCGGCTTGGTTTCGCCTTCCCATTGTTGGCAGACTTCACTTAAAAAATGAGTCCCTGCCGGAGACGACTCATCGTGGACTTCGCCGCCAAGTTCATAGTAACCTGAACCCGATGCGGTGACGAAAACAGCGGGGGGCTTCTTCAGTTTTAGAACGGCTTCGGTGATGAGTTTCGTGCCCTGAGTTCTGCTTTTGAGAATCGCAGCGCGCTTCTCGGGTGTCCAGCGTCCTGACGCGACATTCTCGCCCGCAAGGTGAACGACGGCATCCGCTTGCACCGATTCGGGAATCTCCAGTGTCCCATTCTTCGGATCCCAGAAAATGTCATCGGCAGATTTGGGATTCCTTGTGATCCCAAATACCCGATGGCCTTGCGTTTGTAAATAACCGGTCAAAGCCGCTCCGATCATACCAGTGGCCCCGGTGATTAAAACAGTGAGAGCCTTCGGCGGAGGATTTTCCGTATTTCGCTCAAGGTCGGACCTGGTTACGTCGTGCCGATAGCGGAACATGCGTTCGAGCTTTTGTTTGATAAGTGGGTTTCCAAAAAAGTCTCCTGGAAAACCAAAGGGTAGCCGATAGGTGATGGCATCGGTGAGGGTTGAGCCGCTATCGGTTTCCGTAAAATGATGGCGATGCACCCACTCAGAAAAAGGTCCTGAGATCTGACGGTCGAGAAATCCGTCATCAATGAGGTGGTGCTCTGCGATCCATTTGATCTGAAACGGAGGTGCCCCGACTTTGATGACGGCGCATGCCCCGTTTTCAAGCGACTCGGGTATTTCGACGAGATCCGCTTTTTCCCAGGGGGGATTGAGGCGAGTGAAAGCTCCGGAACGGAAATGCCAGTCGCGCAGTTTCCCGACGGGAACATTGATTTCGGATTTGCGTTGGAAAGTGCGAGTAAGCATTTCCAACGATACGGTTCCCGAAGCACTTGAATAGGGTTTTGGCGTGCTAATTAGAATTTTTCGTGTTGAATAAAGTGATATTTTGAATACTGTTCAAAATATCAATAAATGGAATTGAAAGACAAATTGAGTATTCTCGCGGATGCGGCGAAATACGACGCATCATGTTCCAGTTCGGGGGCCAAGCGTCGCGATTCTGCTGGTGGCAAAGGAGTGGGTTCTGCTGGTGGAACGGGAATCTGTCATTCTTATGCGCCTGACGGACGTTGCATTTCTTTGCTGAAAATTTTGCTCACGAATGTCTGCATCTATGACTGTCATTATTGCATTAATCGTCGCTCCTCTGATGTGAAGCGGGCTCGTTTTACGGTCGAGGAAGTGGTGAAGCTGACACTCGATTTCTACAAAAGAAATTACATCGAGGGTTTGTTCCTGAGCAGCGGGATTGTTCGCAATGCCGATTTTACGATGGAAGAGGTGATTCGCGTCGCGAAGGAGCTTCGCGAGAGCCACGACTTCCGTGGTTACATTCATCTCAAAACGATCCCTGAAGCGTCACAGGAATTAATCGAAGAAGCCGGGAAATATGCGGACCGTATCAGCATTAATATTGAACTTCCGAGTGAGGAGGGATTGCGCGCCCTTGCTCCTGAGAAGAATCTTCGTCGCACTCAGGAGGCTATGGGAGGGATTCGATCGAGGATCGAAAATGGAAATGAGGAAAGCAAAGAGCGCAGAGCACGAGGACGCACCTCAGGAAAGCTGCCGAAGGTATATGCTTCAGGTCAGAGCACGCAAATGATCGTGGGGGCCGATCGTTCCAGTGATGAAATGATTCTTCAGCGTTCGGATCATCTTTATAAAAGTTATCGATTGAACCGGGTCTATTACTCGGCGTTCAGCCCGATTCCGGCCTCTTCGGTGATTCTTCCGGCGAAGCCTCCGCCGTTGATTCGAGAGCACCGTTTGTATCAGGCTGATTGGTTGCTTCGGTTCTACGGATTTGATGTTGATGAACTCACTCCGGCGGAGGGGAAAGATCGGGGGAATCTGGACCTTCATCACGATCCGAAACTCGCCTGGGCACTTCGGCATCAGGAGTCATTCCCGATTGATCTGAACAAAGGGGCACGGGAGCAACTCCTGCGAATTCCCGGATTGGGAGTGCGCAACGTGGATCGAATTTTGAAAGCGCGCCGGTGGTCATCGATTCGTCTCGAAGATCTCGCGAAGCTGCGAGTGAACGTTAAGAAGTGCCTCCCTTTCATCATGACGGCTGATCACAATCCCATCAGGCTTGGTCTTAATAGTGAACGGCTTCTGGCACGTTTTGCCCCGGCTCCTGAACAGTTGGAGTTCGAATTCATGCAAACGAAAGAGAGTGCTCTCACTGGTGAAGTGTGATCGCGATGTGGTGAGCAATCAAAAGGCCATGCAGCAAGTCACGATAGAACCGAATTTCTCTTCCTGGCGAAGTAAGGCCCGCGAGTTGCTTGTCGCAGGGATTCCCCCAGCGGAGACATTCTGGAGCGACGGAGAAGGTGGTCAGACGGATCTATTTTCCGAGTTGGCAATTTCAACGCCCGCGAAAGGCGAGAGGGGTAGCGAAATTCGTATTCCGAAAGCGTTTCTCGATTTGGCGGAAACCGTTGCCTGTCATCGCGACGCTTCGAGGTGGGGGCTGCTTTATCGAATTGCCTGGCGCATTGCGCGGGGCGGTCAGCGCCATATCCTGGCGCTCGCGACCGATCCTGAAGTGCAAAAGGCGAACACGTTTGCGAAGGAGATTCGACGTGATTGCCATAAGATGCGGGCTTTTGTGAGGTTCCGTAAAGTGGGAGAGAATCGGGAGAACGGTCGTGAGCAATTCGTTGCCTGGTTCGAGCCCATGCATTCAATCGTGAGATACAACGCTTCGTTCTTTCAAAAGCGATTTACGGGTATGGATTGGTCGATTTTGACTCCTCACGAATGTGTTCACTGGGATGGAAGTCAGCTGCAGTTTACGGCCGGGGTCGAGAAAAGTGCCGCGCCCACTGATGATGAACTGGAAGAAGTGTGGCTGGCCTACTACAAGAACATTTTCAATCCGGCGAGGCTCAAGCTCAAGGCGATGCAGTCAGAGATGCCTGTTAAATACTGGAAGAATCTGCCCGAGGCCACTTTGATTCAGGAACTCACTCGTGAGGCATCGAAGAGGTGCGATGAAATGATAGCGCGTCAGCCTTTGCCGCTTCGCGCGGCGCCGAAGAATCTTTATCTACAGGATCTCAAGCGGATGAACGAGGCGGCACTGGTGAGCGAAGCGGGGGCCGAAGAGACTGCGGCGCTCGATAAAGCGGGGGAGTAGGGAGTAGGGAGTAGGGAGTAGGGAGTAGGGAGTAGGGAGTAGGGAGTAGGGAGTAGGGAGTAGGGAGTAGGGAGTAGGGAGGAGGGAGTAGGGAGTAGGGAGTAGGGAGTAGGGAGTA
>Ga0208903_1001130_pt1 | contig 16123 bp, 8 predicted proteins | sample AntAceMetag02UKJ_FD_184769 | JGI IMG/M metagenome (GOLD analysis project Ga0208903, IMG submission 184769) | Saline lake microbial communities from Ace Lake, Antarctica - Antarctic Ace Lake Metagenome 02UKJ (SPAdes) (version 2) | ecosystem: Environmental > Aquatic > Non-marine Saline and Alkaline...
AAGACTACGACATCAGACGTGATCGCATTGATCCCTTGTTGAATTGGGTACACACTAACTTTCCCAATATCAATACCAGTGACTACACACAATGGGCATGTTTGCGTCCTATGGCACCAGACATGATGCCTATCATCAAACAAAGCAAGGTTGACAGAAGAGTATTTTACCATACTGGCCACGGTCACTTGGGTTGGACACTAAGTCCTGCAACGGCAAAGCGTTTGGTAAACTTAATTAAAGAGTAATAATGAAAAAAATTCTTGTAACTGGTGGGGCTGGTTTTTTAGGTAGTCACCTGTGTGATAGATTAGTAGCAGAAGGTCATCATGTCCTATGTGTAGACAACTACTTTACTGGCAGTAAAAAGAACATTGAACATTTGCTGGATTATAAAAATTTTGAAGTCATTCGACAAGATATATGCATTCCGTTATATGTAGAAGTAGATGAAATATACAATTTGGCATGCCCTGCAAGTCCTTACTATTATCAGTTAGATCCAATTCAGACTATGAAAACATCTGTTATCGGTGCTTTTAATATGCTCGGGCTTGCTAAACGCACTGGTGCTAAAATTCTACAGACTAGTACTAGTGAAGTTTACGGTGATCCCCACCAGCATCCGCAACAAGAATCTTATTGGGGTAATGTAAATCCAATTGGTACTCGTAGTTGTTATGATGAAGGTAAACGTGCTGCTGAAACACTATTCATGGATTACTACCGTGAACATAATGTTAAGGCCAAGATTGTGCGTATTTTTAACACATACGGACCTAGAATGGCCGAAAATGACGGTAGAGTTGTTAGCAATTTTATTGTTCAGTCTCTTAAAGGCAATGACATTACTATATACGGTGATGGCATGCAAACTCGTAGTTTTTGCTACGTTGATGATCTTTTGGATGCTATGCAGGCTATGATGAATCATCCTGACGATCAGTTTATTGGTCCTGTTAACATTGGCAATCCGGGAGAGTTCACTATGTTAGACTTAGCCCAACAAGTGATTGCACTAACCGGATCTAACAGCCAAATTGTACATAAACCTTTGCCGCAAGATGATCCAAAACAACGTAGACCTGATATTTCACAAGCCAACCAAATGTTGAACTGGACACCAAAAATTCCTTTAGTAAAAGGCCTAGAAAAAACCATTGACTATTTCCGTAATATCGTGTAAAATATATACATATTAACTAGGAGATGTGATGACATTAGATTTTAAAAATACTAGAAACGATACCGAAACTCAGTACAAAATGATTAACAAATTGCTACGGACTGGTGTATTTAATGTAGAGTTTACTAAACTAAATGGAGAAATTCGAGTAATGCCCTGCACACTTGATCCTCTTGTTGTGCCGACGACTCCTGTACCAATTAACGAGGCAAATATTGACAATTCCGCTAACACCAAAAAAGAAAAGCAGCACGATCCGGAAACAATGAGTGTTTGGTGTACTGATAAACAATCTTGGCGTAGTTTTAAAACTATGCGTGTGATTTCTATTAAGGCAATGCAGGCTGATCAAACTCGATGGACTGCTACTCTAGAGCAGGATCCAGAAACAGGTGAACTTATTCTTCCATTTCCTCCTGATATACTAGCACAAGTAGGTTGGGATTTCGGAGATGTTTTAACTTGGAAAGATAATAACGACGGTTCTTGGACTTTACTAAAGAAAGAGTCAAATGGGTAAAATTGGTTTCGCATGCAAGTGGATTGACACCCTCGAGCAGGTCAATGGTATTAAACCTAAAGACGATGCTAAAAAATACAACACCGGTTCCACTACGGTTGCCTGGCTTAATCGCCAGACTCAAGAAGTTGCAGAGCAAAAACTCTGGGACTTAATGACAGGTAACATTGAAAGCATCCGCAAATTAGTAGAAAAGGTAGGCTCACTAGATGATAGACTCAGAATGGTTAGGCTTGGTAGCGATATTCTTCCTGTGTACACTCACCGTGATTGGCAGTATTTTTGGCAGTTACCTGACGTCCGTGCATATTGTGAACGGCACTTTGCCACTGTGGGCGACATTGCCCGTGTTCGTAGTGTACGTCTGTCTTTCCATCCTGGGCAGTTTACTGTGCTGGCAAGTGATAACCCAGAAATTGTTGATCGTAGTATAGAGGAGTTTGAATATCATGTGGATATGGCCAGGTGGATGGGTTACGGCCGATCCTTTCAAGACTTTAAAATCAACGTACATATTTCAGGTAGGCGCGGTCCAGAGGGTATTATTGAAACCTTGGAGAGACTCACCCCAGAAGCAAGAAACTGCATTACAATCGAAAACGACGAAAACGCCTGGGGCATCGAAAGTAGTCTCGAACTCGAAAAACATTGTGCCCTTGTACTTGACATACACCATCACTGGTGTCGTGAAGGAGAGTACATTCAGCCCGCCGACGATAGATTTAAACGTGTAATTGACAGTTGGCGAGGGGTGCGGCCGGCCATGCACTACTCAGTGTCACGTGAGGCTTGGTTGCCAGATCATTGTCCTAATACATTGCCCGACATGACTCAACTATTGAATGCTGGATTTAAGAAAGCAAAGTTGCGTGGACACAGTAATTTTTACTGGAACACGGCTGTAAATGAATATGCTCTTTCATTCTTACCACACGCAGATCTCATGTGTGAAAGTAAAGGCAAAAATATTGCCAGTTTTGAATTATATAATTATGCCAATACCAGAACAAATACGCCTCAACGAACGAGCAATAGACGGCTGGATGTTCAACCAGCGTCGAATAAGTCTAGAGCAGAAACACTCATTATTACCTAGACGATGTTATCTAAGTGGCAAGCAGCTTTGGTTTAAGCGATGCGAAGTAGTGCATTGTATGATTACAGGTGCTGGCGAACCACTGTTTGAAACATATTGGTGCGATCCTAAAGAATTCTTGTTGCACGAATTAAAGAGATAGAAAAAGGACCTTAAGGTCCTAAGGACCTTAAGGTCCTTTTTCAATGAGTAAACAAATTACTTTGTTTTTTTAGTCTTAACTGCTTTAATTGCAGGTGGTTTTTTAACAGCAGTTTTCTTAGCAGGTTTTGTTTCTGCAACTTTAGGAGCACGTGGTTTGCGAGGCTTTTTTTCTGCTACAGGAGTAGTAGATACTGCAAAATCTATTGGCTCTAAATCTAATGCTACTGAAACTGGATCAACTTTAGATTCAGTTACTGGTTGAACAACTTCGCTTTCAAGACTAGGTGCATCAATTTTATATAGCACTTCTACTGGGGGCACTTTTTCTTTTCCTAAAAAAAGTTCTTTTAAAAATTTTAACATGTTAATTCCTTATAATTAAAAAGATGAAATATTTACCTATAATATAATGTAGTTATAGGTAATATGGGCAGTTAACTAAGTTTTCATTATTGCCAAACTCTAAATAAATACTATTATAGAAAATTTATGCTACAAAAGTGGCAATTTTACCTAGAATAAATACGGTATAATGCAGAGGAAACCATGGCTAATCAACAACTAATTAATATCGGAAGTCAACCAAACGACGGAACAGGCGACAGTATATATGTCGCAATGCAAAAAATTAATTCTAATTTTAATGACATTTACACACTGTTGGGATTTGGTGCAGGATTTACATTCCTAAGAATGAAAGAGGCGCCTGCAGGACCTATGGTACCTGCAGCACTTTTACAAGTCAATTCAACAGGTAACAAATTTGAATACAAAACGCTTGTTGCCGGAACTGGAATGCAGATTCTATCAACAGGATCTTCAATTGTAATTACTAATACAAGTTCAAATTTAAAGTCAGATCGAAATCCTACTCTAGCAGCAGACTTACAAGGTCAAAATGCTTTCAGTCTAGTTAACATGGATAATCAAGGGCCGCATGCTGACTGGGATGCTGTTAGTAGAAAGTGGGTATATGAAAACTTTATTAACAGAGACGGTGTTACAAAATACGATAGCACAAGTAGTTTAGAATTTTTCTACGGAGGATTAAGTACTATTAGAGGTAATGTTTCTTTATTACCTCTTCCTACAAATCCTCAACATATTGTTAATAAAGATTACGTCGATAACCTAGTTGATCGCAGCGGTTATGCTAGTAAAACCAACTTCTATGTTGCAATGGACGGCGATGATGCAAGATTTGATTTACCTAGTAACAAAAGAGGTCGTGCGTTTGCTTATGCATTTAAAACTGTAAACCGTGCTGCTCGTGCTGCTGACCAATACATTAATGGCGGTGCAGTTACATTAGGACCATACCAAAAAACTATAACTCATGCCGAGGGTACATTTAAATCAGTTGTAACAGAAGTTACTACTAGCAGTGTATTAAGCCCTAACCTATTTGGTATTCGACTTAGAGTTGACTTAGATCCAAGTTCTGCAAATATTGGTACAGATCCGTTCATTAACAAAAGTATTTTTCCAGGAAACTACCTTGTTGGTGCAAGCAGTGAAGCAGTTGGTAGAATTGAAGCAATCGAATTAGACGACATCAATGGTTACGAATACTATCACGTTGCTCCGCATGATTATGCAGCACCATACAATGTTTCAATAACTCCGGGAGATTGGGAAAATACAACTGCTACTGTATTCACTCTAGGTGTAAGCGAGTGTATTGATATTCCAGATTTTTGGGTAGGTCAGAAATATGTTGTAACAAATGTTTCTTATAATATAATTTCATACGGTATTATTGCAGATCTAACAACAACATATGATTATCAAGGTAATGCTTGCGATACTATTACTGTTGATTTTAGAAACGGTGTAGCATTAACTAGCGGTGTTACAATTGACGCTAACAAGTGGCATGTATATGCAGATGATTATGTGTTAAGTGAAGAACTAATTTGGGGTCAGAGACAGAACTTAAATCAGTGTACTATTATGATTGAGTCTGGTCAGCACGAAGATCAATATCCTATTAAAGTTCCAGAAAACTGTTCCATTCGTGGTGATGAATTTAGACGTAGTGTTATTAAACCTGCGCCATTGCAAGGAACTCGTTATCCAGGTGTTAGTAGTTCTAAATGGTCAAATACCTACTTTTATCGTGATGCACAAATTGATGGCATAGTAGTTACTCAGTTTAATACAGGAACAGATTATGCTTCGGCAGTTTCGATAACTGCTGATTCTATTAACAACGATCCTATCACTGATACAGTAACATTTACTTTAGCATCGGGCGTTGCTGACAGCAGTTGGATTGGTAAGATTTTTAAAACTAGCGGAAGTGCTGATGCTCAAGGCGAAGTTCGATCAGTTAACAACGATACTTTTGAAGTATCTCTTGCACAAAATACTGTTGATTATCAGAAAGAAATAAACGATTACACTGTGAGCGTTGATTCAATTGCATCAGGTGATTGGCATGTGTACGAACCATATCGTTATGGCTACCACTATTTAAGAGACGAAAGTCGTCCGTTAAATGTGTTAAACACTGTTACTAACTTAGGCGGACACAACTTTGCAGCATTGTCTTTAGAAGAAAACAAAGAATTTATTCAAGAAGAGTGTATTGCATATTTAACAGCAACTTTTCCAAGTTTATCATACGATCAAGATAAGTGTTATCGTGATGTAGGTATAATTGTTGATGCATTAATTTACGACATGCGCCAGAGCGGATGGACATGGTCAGTTAATGCTGCTGATAGTTATAGAAATGTTGCAGTAGTTAAGACAGCACAACTTACAGAAACGATTGCTGCAATTGAACATATATGGACTGTCGGTGTACAGGTTATTATAAATCAGCCATCATTACCAGTACTTAACACTAATGGAATAGATCAGACTATTGAAGAACTTAGGGTTCCGGAAGCCAGTTCAGGCGCTGTCTTAAAAGACTTGATTAACATGATGAAGGGTATTATTAATAATGATCCCGCATACAACCCGCCTAAGTATAACGACCAAATGGACGTATTCTTAATGAATGACGCTACCATCAATCGTTATATCAGTGCTCAAGGCCATGGCGGCTTTATGAAAGTTTTAGATCCAGACGGTCAAATACTTGCTAAGTCCCCGTACACTCAAACTGCATCAAGTTTCTCTAAGAGTAAAAATAGACAAGTGTTTAGCGGTGGTATGTTTATCGACGGTTTTGCAGGTAATACAGTTGCACAACCTGCATCAATAACAAACGATTCAGAAGGTTACCCAGTTAAAATTAATATTACGGCAACCGGCGGGCTAGGTCGTCCTAGCATTGTACCAGGTGCAGGGTATATTAAACCACAGACTCCATGTTTCTTTGTACACGAAGGTACAACATATGAAGTAAGTTTTATCGGAAATTATGACCCGACATTTGGTACTGGCATTATTAACTTAAACCCACTACGTGCAGGCGGTATAAGCGGTATTACTAATGCCGCAGGTTCTGGATTTAGAACAGGCGCTACTAGAACTATTCCTGTAAGATTTAGCAATCCGACAAGAGTAGGTGGCTTGAAGGCAACAGGTACTGCAACTATTAACAGTTCAGGTGCAGTTACCGGGCTTACTGTAGAGTTTCCAGGTAGTGGTTACGAAAATGGTGTTACTGCATTTGCAGACTCAGATGGTCCAAAGATTGTTATTGGTAGTGCTCGTATAAGTTGGACATTAGGAACAACTGGCAATATTACTGCATACACTATTATTGATGGTGGTGAAGGATATGCTGTCGGTACTGTTATTAATTTCTCAACTACTAGCGATACGGCGACTGCAACAGTTGCTACTGTAGATGCTAACGGTGCTATTACCAGTATTACTATTAGCAATGACGGCAGCGGATATGCTACTGATCCTTTTGTAACTTTCGGAACTGCACAAAACTATACTATCACAGTTAAGCCTGGTTTTAATGTAACTGCTGCGCATCCATTGCCTAGTGAAATTACATTAATTACTGCTGGTAACCGTTCTATGTTGGCAAACGACTTTACACAGATGAACGATTTAGGATACGGTATTTTCTCAACCAACGGCGGTTTAGTTGAAAACGTTTCCATGTTTACTTACTATTGCTACAGTGCGTACTATTCATCAAATGGCGGCCAGTGTCGTTCTATTGGAGGATCAACTTCATACGGTCTTAATGGATTAAAAGCAGAAGGTAGCGATCCGTTAGAAGTTCCGGTATCAGTTAAAAACAAATATGCAATGACACAAATTGCGTCAGTTGTTTCAACAGGAAAGTATACAAACAGAGCAGGCGATTTTACAATTTATATCGATGGGTTAGATTATCCTCCGTTACCACAAAGTCAATTGGAAATTAACCACAATGGTGAAGTAACGTTATACAACGTCAAAAGTGCAACACAAGATGCTGACGACGAAACAATTTACAGTCTGTCAATTGATAACGGACAAGGTGAAGGGTTAACATTAGCAGTTGCAGATAATGCCGAAGTTACTGTTCGTGTTTATTACAATCTAAGTTTGTTAGATTTAAATGCAGAAACTCTAAGTCGTCCAAGTACTGTATTGACATTTGACGAAGATCCTAGTAATGTATACAGAATTTTAAGTTATACAGACCAAGGTGCAGATACTGCTCTTGCAGAAGGCGAAGCACCGTATAACTATATTCCAATGACTCCTTATATCGATGGCAGCGGACGATATGCACAAGGCTTGGGACAAATTACTATTACCGGCGGTGGCAGCGGATATACTCCGAGCAGTACAGTAGCCGCTGTAATTCCTGCTCCAAGTGTTGCAGGTTCTGCAACAGTTAGCGGTACGCAAACTGACACTGACTTAGTGACAATTTCTGGTGCTGCTAATACCATAATGATTGGTAGTCAGGTTAAGGTAGGCGGAGTTGATCCTGCAGGCGGTCCTACATATGTTATTTGGGTAAATGCTGCACAGACACAAATTAGAGTAAGTACTATTAACAATTGGGCTAGCGGTGCTAGTCTAACATTCCCAGGTGTGCAAGCAGTTGGATACGGTGTAACTAATGCATCTGGTGTTATTACTAGTTTAGTTCTTACTACAAACGGTGCAGGTTATGCGGCTACTACTGTAAGAAACATTACGTTTGCTAGCGGTGCTGCAACTGCTACTGCTTATGCAGACGGTATTGCTGGTACAAAATGGATTAAAATTGCAGAAATTGACCCTACTGATGAGGCTAGGATTGATTCCGGATTAACAGCAAGTACTCCTTATTACTATTACTTTGGTTTCGAAGGCGACATTTATAAGATTTTAGATTATAAGAGTGCAATCGAAACTGGTAACGTATGGGGAGAAGTACAAGTTGAGCGTGCTAGTGATAGCGCAGCATTACAAATCCAGATCCTATCAGCAAGTTTGCAAGCAGGTATTACATCAAACCAAGATGGTAGTGTAACATCACGTATTTCAACAATGCGTGTAACAGGACACGACATGCTGAACGTTGGTACTGGCGGATATGCTGACAGTAAGTATCCTAATGATTTATATGGTCCTCCAAATAATCCACCAGATACTGCATTAGAAGTTCAAGAAGTCGGAAAAGGTCGTGTATATTATACAACAACTGATCAAGACGGTAACTTCAAAGTTGGTAAGTATTTCTCCGTTGATCAAGGTAGGGGTACAGTAAGTATTAGTGCTCCGATCAGTTTAACAAATGTTGACGGTATTAGTTTCAAACGTGGCCAAACTTTAGTACAGGTATTCAGTGTCGACGGCACAATGGGTGGCAACAGCAATAACAGTGTACCAACAGAACGTGCAGTACAAAGTTATGTAAACAATCGTTTAGGCTTAAACAGAAACAATACCACAGCAGGCGTTGTTCCTATTGGTAGCGGGTTCTTAGACTTGGGTGGCGTTCGGGAAATGGATGCTGACATCAAGATGGGTGCAAATAGAATCACCGGAATGGCTGATCCTATAAACGACCAAGACGCTGTTACTAAGAAGTATGTTCAAGATACTTATGTAAACACCAGCGGCGATACAATGGTTGGTCCATTGTATACTAGAATAATGCAGCCTACTGCTGATAACACCTATTTCTTAGGTACAGCAAGTGCTAGGTACAGCGTTGTAAATGCAGTTACAATAAACGGTACTACAGTAAATGCCAATAACTTTAACGGAACTGCTACAAGAGTATCAAACAATTTAAGTTTAGGTGTATCAGGAACCGGTCTAAGCGGAAGTGCTACATTTGATGGTGCATCTGCACAGACATTTACTGTTACTAGTAATGCTACTAATGCAAACACAGCAAATACAATTGTTGCAAGAGATGCTAGTGGTAATTTTGCCGCCGGTACCATTACATTAAACAGTATTACTAAGAGTGGTACTAACGGCGCTGGCGACATAGGTCAAACTGATAATAGATTTGCTACCGTGTACGCTACGACATTTAGTGGAGTTGCTGTTACTGCTAGATACGCTGACTTGGCAGAAAAATATTTACCAGATGCAAAAATGACTCCAAGTACTGTTGTAGTATTTGGTGGTGAAAAAGAAATAACTAAATCATCCGGCTACATGGATCGTAGGGTAGCAGGTGTTATTTCTACAGATCCTGCTTACAAAATGAACAGTGAACAAGAGGGCGGAGTTTACGTTGCTCTACAAGGTCGTGTACCGTGTCGTGTAGTTGGCAAGATTAGAAAAGGTGATATGCTTGTTACTAGTGAAGTACACGGTGTTGCTACAGCATCTGATAATCCAGTAATGGGGTCCGTAATAGGCAAAGCATTAGAAAATTATGATAGCCAACATGTTGGTATTATTGAAGTTGTAGTAGGGAGAATTTAATGGCATTTTTATATATTAACACTGGTACAAGTTCGAACAAAGGAGACGGTGATACTCTGCGAACTGCTTTCCATAAGATTAACACTAACTTTAGTCAGATAGGAAACGAAACTACTTCGACAGTTACTATTACTGATAATAGTGATGTTGCAGTAGTTGATATTAAAGTATATCAAGGAAGTTTTGAGTTACCAGTAAGTCCTGCTACACATGCTCCGTTGTTTAGTTTTGATACTGCAATTCATAGAAGCGCAAGCATTGATATATACGCAGAAGATACTATTGCAGGAACACAAGATTCCGGTAGTAGTTACATGGTAACATGGAATAGTACAACTAGTCATGTGCTAGGAACAGGCATCGTAAGCCTAAGTCAAAATGGAACTACTAGAAATGCATTGTGGGATTTAGATACTGATATAGTAGACAATGATTTAAGAGTATTAGCAAACAATGTATCTGGTACTACAACTAGTAATGTTATTTCGTGGAAAGCAAAAGTAAGTTTATTTAGGTTATAAAAATGGCGGCACCAACATGGTTAACAAAGGCAGGTCTATTAGGTACAGTAACGGAACGAACAGCCGTAACGATTCCGTTTGCAGCAAGCGGGTCTGATACTACCTTTACACTTCTTTCGGGAACATTACCTAACGGCCTTGTTCTAAAAGTATTAACGACTGCAACAAGTACAGCAACTACGGGTTACATAACCGGTAATCCTATGAGTGTTCCAACAAAAATAAGTTCGGAATTTGTCATTCGGGCTAGGAATGATGTTGGAATTTCAGATAGAACGTTTGTGCTAGACACTATAGGAACTACTGCTCCTATTTGGGTAACGACGGCCGGTTATCTTCCAATAGGTACAAGCGGAGAATGTTTCGGTGTTAACCGTCATACTGTTGATTATCAATTATATGCATTGCCGAATATATTGTTTGAAAACATGAAGATGCGTTATTATATTGCAGATGGTGACGGACAAATTCCTAGAGGACTAAGGCTAACAGAAGACGGACGCATTATTGGTACTATTGACGAGATTACTGTATCAGAAGAATATGGCGCAGCAAGTAGTGCAGGGTACGACACTGAGTTTTATGATAGATATCCATATGACAGTGCTGTAATTATTGGTGATATTTCCACAAGACCCAAGTTGCTTAAAAAAATATATCAATTTTATATAACAGCAACTGATGGTTATGAAATTTCTAGAAAACAATTTAAAATTCAAGTATTAGACCATAACAGTTTAAGAGGCGACACTTCTTATATTTCTTCAGATGCAGAATGTTTTCAAGCAGGCGATAGTTACTTGTTTACTCCAACTTGGTTAAGTCCTGCTAACTTAGGTATCCGTCGTGCTAATAATTATCAAATAATTGATCTTAAAACATACGATCCTCATCCTGCAATTGGCACAAACGAATGGACATGGGATACATTAACAGTTAATCCTGAAATAAGAGTAGAAGCAGACACACAAGCAAATACCGGTCCAGACGGGTTTGAAGTAGTAATGCGTGGAGTTGTAGACACGTATGCATATTTGCCTGCGGCAATACAAGGTGATTTATATCGAGTGTCAGATGAAAATACTAATTATGTATTTGACGGCACAGATTGGATTTCAGCAGATTTTTATCCTAAGTATAATAGAGCAGGAACATCAACAGTTCATATTAAAAATTTAACCAGTTTACCTCAGGTAGGTCATCAGTTTAGATTAGACAATTATTTAGAAAGCGCATTAAACACTACAACATATACAATTAGTTCAGTAACAGGAACCACAACAAGTTGTCAAATTGGTATACGATACAATGATCGATTAGTAGATGATGTATTAATTTATGATACAATTTTGTTAGATAACATTTCAGACGGAACTGTTTTTTACATAGGTACTGCTAGTGAAAAGCCCTTAGGGTTTAACCTAAATCCAGAGACTGGTGATTTGTATGGACAAATTCCATACATACCTGCATATAACTTAGATTATAAGTTTACCATTAGAATGATTAAAAATGATGTTAAAACTGGAGATACAAGTTATTTAGATAGAGTATTTCAATTAAGGTTGCAAGGAAGTATCAATACAGATTTGGGATGGATATCTACTGCAACAATTGGCACTATAAGAGCAGGATTACAAAGTGAGTTGTTTGTAAAAGCAGAACATGAAAATTTTCCTGATCTAGACATTCAATATAAGTTAACTTCCGGAGAATTACCTAACGGATTAGAATTTAAAAATGATGGTAGCATTGCAGGCAAAATACCATACGGCGGATTAACTGATGTAGATGCCGGCAATTTTACAATTGACAGTGATAATACAAAAATAGATCGTGCGTTTACGTTTACTGCAGAAGCAACAAATGCATATAGGCTTGCTACTATTGATCAAACATTTACTATTTTAATAGATGATAATGATAGAACTCCTTACAGTTCTGTCTATATTCGTCCGTTTATGAATAGAGATCGGCGTAAGAGTTATAGAAACTTTATTAATAGCACTAACATCTTTAATGAAGATGTGCTATATCGTCCTGCTGATCCAGCATTTGGTCTACAAAAAGAAATACGAATGACCATTGAATATGGTCTAGAAAGATTAAACCTTGCTGAATACATTATAGGATTACAATATTATTTTTACAACAAGAGATTTTATTTTGGTGCAGTTAAAACTTTGCCTGCAGAGGACGAAAAAGGCAATTATGTATATGATATTGTATACTTAGATGTGATCGACAATCAAATAAACTCAGCAGGTAAAAGTCCAGATAGTATAAGTTTTTTAATTAATTCACAATTAGTTGATTTATATTCTGACAGTACAGTCAATTGGCGAAATAGTTTAGAAAGTATTCCTATTTACGGCGATGTTATTAAAACTGACGAATACTTACGTCCGAGATTTATGCGTACTGTACAATCAATTACAGGTGCTCCTTTGGGATTTATTAAGGCGGTTCCTATTGCATATATAAAACCTGGAGAAGGTAAAAACATTGTTCGTAAGATACAGTTAAGTGGATTTGATTTTAAACTAATGGACTTTGAAGTAGACCGATTATTAATTGATCAAACCTTCGATTACGATGGCGATAAATACCTCAAGTTCCCAATAAAGAATATTGATGATCCGCAGACATTAAACGTGTTAGCAGGCCCAGACGGTATTATCATTCTTGACGAAGATGGAAACGAACTTTTAGTTGAATAATATATGAGTACCATAAGCAATTTACCATCGTTAACTACAGTTACAAATGATGTTTCTCTGATAGCAGCGCAGGAGGGGAAAACATATCAAACTACTGTAGGCGACTTAGGAACATTCTTTAGTAGAGAAACTGCGGTAGGTGCAACTGGTGCCACTGGACCAATTGGTCTAAGAGGAGCAACAGGAAGCGGCGCAACTGGTGCTACTGGATTAGTAGGTCCTGCAGGAGTTGATGGTGCTAGCGGTGCAACAGGCCCAAAAGGTGATAGAGGCGAACCAGGCGCTACAGGCGAACAAGGCATTGCAGGAACGGCGGCGGCTCAAGGTGCTACCGGATCTACAGGTGCAACTGGTGCAACTGGACCCTTAGGATCTACAGGCGCAACAGGTCCTGCAGGTGCAACTGGTGCAACTGGACCCTTAGGATCTACAGGAGCATTAGGAGCAACTGGTCCGCAAGGTATTCCGGGCACTGCAACTTATGCAGGTGGTACAGGGTCAACCGGATCTACTGGTTCTACTGGCCCTGTAGGCAATGACGGCAATGACGGGGCTACTGGTGCAACAGGGCCGCAAGGCATTCAAGGCATTGCAGGAACTGCGGCATTGCAAGGAGCAACAGGTTCATCTGGTGCAACTGGACCTCAAGGAAATATAGGAACAACAGGTGCTACTGGACCACAAGGAATTCCAGGTACCGCAGCAGCACAAGGTGCTACAGGTGCAAGTGGAGCAACAGGTCCTGTGGGCGGGCCAGGTGCAACAGGTGCTTCTGGATTACAAGGATCAGAAGGCATACCAGGACCACAAGGAAATATAGGCGCTACTGGTGCCAGCGGTGCTGACTCCACAGTACCAGGTCCACAAGGTGCTACTGGTGTTCAAGGTGCTACAGGTGCTGGCGCTACTGGAGCCGAAGGTATACCAGGACCAGATGGTGCAACAGGCGTAACGGGGCCTACTGGCGCTACTGGAGCAGGTGCTACTGGTGCTACTGGCATAGGATCAACCGGTGCAACAGGTAACCAAGGAGAGCCAGGTGCTACCGGAGCAGGTGCTACTGGTGCTACTGGTAATCAAGGAGGCACAGGTGCTACTGGTGCGTTAGGTGCAACAGGAGAACTTGGTGCAACAGGTGCTACTGGACCTCAAGGTATTCAAGGTGTGAGCAATGTGCCTGGTGCAACAGGAGCAACTGGCCCAAATGGACCGCCGGGTGTAAGTACTGAAGGCGGGACTGGCTCAACAGGCGCTACAGGATCAACTGGCCCGCAAGGCGAAATTGGTGCGCAAGGCGAAATTGGTGCTGCTGGCGCTTTTGGTGCTACTGGTGCTACTGGTTTATATGTAACTACTGCAACATTAGTCGACGGTAATATTAATTTAGAGTTTACTTTAAATGATAGTACTACAATAACAGTAGGGCCTATAACTGGCGCAACTGGTCCAACGGGTTCAACAGGTGCTACTGGTCCAGAAGGAAATTTTGGTGCAACTGGCGCAACAGGGCCCGACGGAGCAACTGGCGCTGATGGTGCTACCGGTGCTACCGGACCTTCAGGTGCAACTGGTCCAGATGGTATTCCGGGATCATTTGGGGCTACTGGATCTACTGGCGCAACTGGACCACAAGGAAGTGCTGGTGCAGTAGGTGCATCTGGAGTATCAATTACAACTGCTAGTATAATATTAGACGAATTAGTCTTAACGTTATCAAATGCAACTGATATAGTTGCAGGTAATGTTAGAGGTGCAACTGGACCAGCAGGTCCGTCAGGTGCAACTGGACCAGCAGGTCCGTCAGGTGCAACTGGTGCTGCTGGTACTGAGGCCAACACATTACTAGTTACAAGCACAACTGCTAGTACATACTATGCGGGGGCACAAGAATTAAATATCGGAAGTACAGTTGTAGCAAGAGATATAAACGGAATAATTTATGGTACAGCAACATCTGCACAATATGCTGACTTAGCAGAAAAATATCTAACAGATCAAGAATATGATGTAGGTACAGTAGTAATGGCAGGCGGGGACCGAGAAGTAACTGCTGTGAAAAATAATGATTGTTATGCAGTAGGTGTTGTATCTGAAAAACCTGCATATAGAATGAACGAAGAATTAGAAGGCGGTACATTTATTGCTTTAACAGGGCGTGTGCCTGTTATGTTAGCGACATTTGTAAGAAAAGGTGACCCCATTTATCCTTGGGGTGACGGTAAAGGTACTAATGTACCAAATAGTCGATCACCATTTGCATTTGCTTTAGAAGACGGTGGGCCCGGTTTAGTGGAGTGTTTAGTTAAATGAGTACCATAAGCAATTTACCAGTATTAACTACTGCAACGGGAGAAACAATAGTTCCTGCAATTGACACAAGCGTATTAGGTGCAAGGCCAACAGTTCAAGTAAGTTTAGATACAATAGCAGAATATATTCTAACACAACAAAATATTGCCACTACATCAACGCCCGGTGTTGTTATTGTAGGCAATGGATTAGAAATAGATAGTACTGGAACTATATCAGTAAGTTTAGATGTATCAGGAGCCACTGGCGCAACAGGTATTCAAGGTGCTACTGGAGCAACCGGCTTGCAAGGTTCAACTGGTGCTAGACTAACTGCTGTAATTTCAATTGTTAAACCTGCAGAATCTACGGCAGGTGACATGTGGCTAGACGTTGGAAACTCGGGACAATTATTAACATACAATGGCAGTATTTGGGTTGCAGCAGCACCTGGTGGAGCCATAGGAAATAATGGTGCTACTGGAGCAACTGGACTGCAAGGTATTCCGGGTACTGCGGCGGCATTGGGTGCAACTGGTTCTACGGGTGCAACCGGAGCACCAGGCGCAACTGGAAGTTTAGGTGCAACAGGGCCGCAAGGATCAGTAGGTTCTACAGGTTCTACAGGAATAGGCTCACCGGGTGCAACCGGAAGTTCAGGCGCAACTGGGCCAAGCGGATTAAATGGCGTGGACGGAGATCCGGGCTCTACTGGTTCAACTGGACCACAAGGACCACAAGGAACTCCGGGTGGTGCTACTGGACCACAAGGTTCAACTGGTGCTACAGGATTCCCCGGTA
>Ga0208903_1001132_pt1 | contig 16110 bp, 15 predicted proteins | sample AntAceMetag02UKJ_FD_184769 | JGI IMG/M metagenome (GOLD analysis project Ga0208903, IMG submission 184769) | Saline lake microbial communities from Ace Lake, Antarctica - Antarctic Ace Lake Metagenome 02UKJ (SPAdes) (version 2) | ecosystem: Environmental > Aquatic > Non-marine Saline and...
CTGGAACCCTGAAGGGGATAAGTATTACGCTATAGATAACGGGGAGCTCAAATTTAGATTGTTGGGCCAAGAGGTTGAAGCCAAAAACTTTAGCTATAATTCCAAGGAACAGGTTATTAATGCAGATGAGCTTAGCTTAGCTGTTGATATGCATGATTTCAAGAAAACCTTTACAGGAAAGAAAATTGCAATCAATAGGGAGGGAATGTCCTTTGAAGAATTGAAAACAGAGGCTTCCGGACATGAGTTCAATATGAGCGTTTTTAGTCTCAAACCCAAAGAATATGCATTATTAAAAGATAAGGATGGGGGTTTGAAAGTGAATGCACATGGTGCAATGGCTTTAGATCTACCAAACTATCTCGGGCTTAAAAGCACAGGAGAAATTGAAGGGGATGTAGGCTTGAGCCTTGGTAAATCTTTACCGGAATACCAAATTACTTCGGGTACAGCAGAGCTGAAAATGCCTAATCCATTAAATAAAATAGGTGAGATCTTGGGGGATAACTGGTCTAGTTCCAGATACGAATTAAGTGCAGCCATTCCTATTTTCCCGGCCGTTTCGGCTATTTTTGGTATTTACATGGAGTATGGGGGTAAATTTGCCGAAGAATTGGAAGCTACCATTGCATTGGACAGCGCTAAAAATTCCCTCATTATTCAAGCTGGTACTAATATCAAGGCCAATGTTGGGGGAGGGGTCTTTGGAGGTATTCAAGGGGGAAGCCAACTTCTTATTGCTTTAGCTTTACTTCTGAGGGCATCCGGGAATTTTGACATGAACACAGAAATAAAATATGCCAAAGTTTTCCCTTTGGAAGAGGCACCGTCAGAAGGGAAAATCAAAGAGGACTCCGGATTCAAGTATAATATTCAAGGAGAAGCTAAAGTTGGGGCATCCTTGGATATCGTCGCAACAGCACTTTATTTCTTTCAAAAACGATTTAGCTTGTCCCTTGGGGAAAAGTCTTTAGGTGAATTCGAGTTTTCCAATACAAAAAATTCTAATCCGGACATGGGAGAAAACGCCCTGGTTAACAGGGAAACATTGGATAATCAAATTTCGCCTTCTCATAAAGAAGAAGCTAAAACCCTCACTCTAGAACAATTATTGGATTTGGATTATAATCATAGGTTCAGTAGAAGTGGAAAAAAAGAAGCCATTAAAGTCATTAAGTCTGCAGAATTGGGAAGAGAATCATTAAATCAAATGGGAGATTCGGATTCCATTGAATTAGTAAAGTTTAATAATGCAGCATTAGCGAATTTGCAGTTTTACAATGAATTTATTGACAAAAGATGTAATTGGACTGAAATATATGAGGTATTAGGTACATTGGGAGCCTCAATCAAATCAAAGGAAGAATTGGAAACACATGCGGATAAAGGAGAAAAATACCTAAGTGAGGAAATCTTGGGTGGCCTTAAAAAAATGGGTAGTAGTTCAAATATTGCCGAAGTATTTGTTCAACATTACGATGATAAAGTTGATATATTTAAAAAGTCCTATCCAGAAGCCAATATTTCCGAATATTATACTTTACTCCAAAAAAAGGGAAAGGTGCTCCGAGCAGTTCAGAATATGAAAAATAAGTATCTCCACAGTAGTTTTTATGGAGATGAGTCTAAACAATTAGCAAATATTAAAACTGGTTCTTTTATTCGCAAAAGTAATTACGAAAACTTCGCTGTTGCTTATGGAAAGTTTAGGGAGGTTATGATGGAAGATAGAAATGTTTTTGACCAAGTTAAAACTATTGGGAAACAAACAGCGTTCAAATTGGTACAAGACCATCAAAGACGCCTTGAGAATAAGACGGAATAAATTCAGTATTTATGCACCAAGACGAAGACGCGCTTATGACAGATTTGGGAAAGATGAAAAAAAATCAAAGGTCAAAAAATCAATAATATCCCCCTGCGGAAGTTAGCCAGTTGCATCCTCCTAATGTCGGTTACAATGACCAACCCCCTCGGGTGCCCGACAAGAGCTTTCCATTGGCATCACTCTAATCTTGCATTTTAAAGCCCCTTGCAACATCCAGACATGCTTTAAAATCACAAGTTTCGTTTGTCATGGAAAGCACTTGCCTTCGGCCATTCCAGCCATATAGAGCAGCCATAATTTTGTTATCTTTAAACTTAATTATTGAATAGGTGATGAAAAATAGTATTTTTTTGATTTTCTCTTTTCTTCTTTTGGCAGCTTGTCAAGATGATGATTTTGCTTTAGAAAACAGAGATGAAACCATCAAGGGGCAATAGAGTTTTAGGGCAATTTCCTTGACCCCGGCAATTGACCTTAATAATGATGGTGTTCCAAATATCAATGGCTTGGAAGAGGTGGAAACCTGTTTACTGGACGACTTGTTTATTTTCGGAGATACTGGGGGAGAAGCCAATGTCTTTAGAATTGATGAAAACGCCAGTCGATGCAATGACACCCCACAGGGAAGCACAACCAAGTTCCGGGACAATTATAGGTTCAATGACGATAAAACGATTCTAAACTTTGTCGAGAGTGATATCATATATTTCATACAAGAAGTATCCGAAACAACCTTGGAACTAGAATTTGATGAAGTGATTGAAGGGCAGACCATTCGTGTGAATTACATTTTTTCACGGGATTAGTTTAAACTCTAATAACCGAACCAAAACTTTTATCGGACCAAATTCCATCACTATCCTGAACTTCGATTTCAAAATCTTGGTCTAAATAACGTAGGCGGCTTTCCCTAGCCTCTTCCTCTAAGCGCCAGTAAATGTCCCCTTGGGTATTGGTTTCCATTTCATTAAAATTCCTGACAATTGTTACCCACCGATTGTCCTGACGATTATATATCCGGAGTCTGACCGTAGTTATCGTTGCACCATCAAAGGCTTGGGACTCGCCAAAACCAGCCCTTTTGATATACATCCGCACACGGTAATCGCAGCCATTTAAGCCACCACAATTGACATTCTCTTTTTCTGCTCTACCAAATGCCACAGGTTTCCTATTGACATTCACAACGATGTTTTCGACGTTTGTGTTACCTAAATTGTCCCGTACCGAAACCGTAATGATATGGGTACCATTAGCATAATCCATAGGGGTGTAATTGAAGGTATTATTGCCTGTTGAAGCAGGAAGGTAAATACCAGGACTAATTCCACCGAAATTGAATGTGCCGTTCTGATCGGTGACCAGTTGAATCTCATAATTCACATTCAAATCGGTCCTATCTGGATTAATGACCACATTAAAACTTTCGGTCAATGTTTCTTTAATTGAAAGGTTGGCCGGTACACTAATTTGAAATCCAATAGTGTTAAAATTAATATTTATGGTTTTATCTTCAGTTATATTGTTTGATGATACTACTCTAAATGTCACTTGATGATTTCCGACAGAATTACCGGTATAAGAGCCATTAAACGTTCCGGGTACACTCGTCAAGGCAATATTTTCACCGGGATTATAATCCACCCCTTCAATAGTCAAAACTCCATCACCATTGCTGGAATAGGTCATATTGTAGGTCAATTGTTCCACACCTTGTTGGTTTAAAGTAAAACTTAATGGTATGGTTTGAAAAACAAAATCGTTTGTATTGGCGGCAACTATATCTAAACTGAAATCCGTGGCTTCTACGTCAATGAATAAACGTATTTCTTCTTCTTGCCCTGTTACGTTTCGCGTAAAGAAGGTAATATCTACCCTACCGGCTTTTGTAGCTTCGAAATTCCAAGTATAGTTGCCCGGACCTTCCGATGTCTCATAGTACGTATTCGGTGCCAACTGGATACCATTTGATCCACGAATTAAACCCTCGCCTTGGTTTATGATATAGCGGGATTCATAAGTTGTAGCACCTATGCCTGTTTGGTTTATTATGAAATTAAGATTTGTAGTTTCTGTAATGAACAGCTCATTGTTCGAAGCACTACCTGAAAAATTAAAGTCAATACTTACAAAATCAATTTCAGTACTAATTTCTTTTTCTATATTGGAAGTTGACTTCACTTTAAAGGTTAACGTATGCCTTCCCTCACTCACACCAGTGTATGTAAGTGCATTAGTTTCTTTGATGAGTGCGAACTGTTGGCCAGCTGTATAATCCTGCCCGGCTATTTCCATTGAACCCGTGCCAGACGAAGAATAGAAACCTGTATAGGTATCTCCCGTAGCACCTAATTCGTTTATTAACAGCGTAATGTTTATGGAACTTCCCACAAAAGCCTCTATAGCAGCTGGTGTAACGGTTAGATCATAATCCCTTTCGGAAACTACAAGGGTGATTGCACGTTGGCTCTCAACACCTGTCTCATTTCTGACATAGAATATCATTTCGATACTACCTGGTGTACTGGATTCGAAATCCCACGAAAAGTTGCCTGTAGGTACCGGGGTAAATGTATTTGGAGCGACTGTTTCACCTCCTGAAGTAATCGTGCCACTACCTGATACGATTTCATATCTCATTTGGTAGGATGTTCCCGAAGGATTTGATTCGGTGATGTTGAAATTTAGATTGGTATTTTCGCCAAGGTCAATTTCATTTTTTTGTGGCGAAGCGGTAAAAGAAAACTCGATTTCTTCCACAGTGATACTCAACGTGTCTTTTTGTGTCTGACCATTTTGGTCCCTAGCTTCAAAAATCAATTTGTTGATACCAGTTTCCTTAAATTCCCCTATTAAGCTAAAAGAACCGGGCAGCATTTCCGCAAATTTTCCAGTTTCAATTAGTAGTTCCGATTCTTCTTCCTCGTTTATCAAATTTATATTTCCAGACCCTTGAATGAAATAAATGTTTCGCTCATACGTGGCATTTTTATCAAATCCAGTATTGGTTAGTAGCAACGAAATGGGTACTTCTTCGTTAATGTTGATAGTGTTCGTTGTTGTAGAAGCATTCCAAATAAAAGGATTATGCTCCACTAAAAAACGTAAGGTTTCCGTTTTTTCCAGTCCATCAGCATCTGAAAAAGTTACCTCGATTTCCTTTGAACCAATGGTAGTTGCCATAAAGTCAAGTGAAAGTGTCAACTCCTTCAGGGGTATCCACTCTCTTTGAGCGAGTATTGATCCATCCAATACAAAGTATCCTAAACCATCTTTCGACTCATACTTAAATTGATATGATTGCGTATTTACAAAACGTTCAGGAACTACAGAAAAAGACATGTTTTCAGGAAGGTTAACTGTGGCTTTATCCCTGTAATTCATCGAAATAATATAATCGAAGCTGCTAATAATCTCAACATCTTTGTCACAAGTAGTAAAAATGAAAAGGCATAAAAGACCAATTAGTGGGTTAATTTGTTTTTTCATATGTTCTCAACTTTTAAAGGGCTAACCTTAAAACAATATATATCGAATACCAACCCCGCCGAAAAAGGCGAATTGACCTAAATCGCTTGAGGGATGGTAGTATTGATTTACTTTACCGATTATTGAAAATGACTCACTCAAATAAAAATCCAATTCTGCGCCAACAAATCCGCCATAAATGAATTCAGAACTGTTGCTCACCAAGGCTCCAGTGGAAAGTTCCTGCTCCCCGTTGTTTACAATTTCATACCCAACTACCGGCCCAGCTCCCAAGGAAGCGGTAAATTTTCTATTTAGGGCTTCAATGATATTATTGAAATATCCAATATTTAAGGTAAAATTGTTGTAGGGGACAGTGAACCCCTGTTGATTATCTTCTGCAAAGGATAGGACGACGGCTCCCTGAATGTATTTGAACCTATTTAAATAGTAGTTATAACCTGCATTTATGCCATAACCATCCTCAACTATGCCACCGGTCAATTCCAAACTACTGGCGTAATTTTGTGCCTTTAATTGCTGCGCTCCAAGAAATATGGAAAGAATACAAATTAATAGGCACGTATATTTTTTACTAGTCCTCATTTTCCAAATTTTTTAGGGCGATTTATTAATTGGTGTTCGATATCAAGACTAATATTTCTGTTTCCATTCAACTCATCCAATTCCAATACGAGGTGCTTGTTCTTATCCAAGGTGAACTTTTCGAAAATCAAAACAAAGGAGGTCGAGGTGTTGCCCTTGACCCTTGTGGGCTGTCCATACCTGAATAGAGGCTGGAATTCGCTTTTTTGGTTACTACTACTTTGTTTGTAATTGGTGCCAATAAAGGATTTGAGGAAATTGATATCTAAATCTATAGGCTCTTTGTTCTCTAGTGTAAATAGAAAATAAAGCTCTTCACGATCATAATACACTCCTTTTAACCATATAAAAACATCCCCGACTTTTGAAAAATAGCGGGCTATATTACCCTTATCTGAAATATGGTTCTTACATTTTTGCTTTAAATAGGCTATTCTGTCTTCTTCATATAAAGAAGTTGATAGAGGGATGATTTTGAAATTTTCTCCTCCGTCATTAGCCAATGTTTCAATATTTTTTGGTAGTCCGGTTTCCTCTATTTTAATGATTTCTGCATCAGTCCCATCGGAATGATTTATCGATAAGCTGATTTCGGAGAAATTGTCGGCCATATCCTTAGTGATATTCCATCTTTTGGTTTCAGGAATAGCTGCCAAATCCAAAATAAAATCGTAGGCCAATCCGTCTTTTGTATATACCGTATAATTGGTGTAGTCCTGTTTGTCCGGTGCAATATTGTTGTAGGCAAACATGACGATGTGGGCCGCCTTTTCAGAAGTACTCTTCGGGAAAGATTCAATAAAATTCAAATCCTTGCCATTAATAGAAAAAGAATACGGTTCCGGTAAAACCAAAATTGTTTTATAATCTTTAGAAACCTGTATGGTATCGGTTTGTCCGAACATAACATCGAAAAAACCGATGATAAAAAGTATAAGGTAAATATGCCTCATTCGATTGTCATTAAAAGTTCATGATCGTTGATTAATAGAATTTTATCTCTTTCCCTTAGTTTTTTCCTTTTTAAAAAAGACCCTAGGCCTGACACCAGACTGCTTACATTCCCACCTAATTCAGTGGTTAATTCGTTGGTTAATTCGGTCACTGCCCTATTTTGGGATTCAGCCATGTACTCCCCCCAAAGGCCTCCAGCTCTTTCACTATAAATACCTTCCATGCCATCCCTAAAATCTTTTAATGTTGCCTTTATTGGTATATGGTTTATGTTGTCCGTATCCAATAGCACACGATTTCCCTGTACAGATGCGAGTGCATAAAAAAATGTATTCTTTGGAATAATTTTGCCATCATACTTAAAATCTTCCGATACAATAAGTTGAACCCTATCATCGGGCAAAACAAATTGATCTCGGTATACTTTTACCTTGGCTTGAACTAAATTTGATTTTGGAGTACTCTTTTCAGATAATAGTGAAGGTGGATTAGGATTATTTGTTTCGAGCATTTTTTCCTTACCCTCACGCAGTAATTCCCTGTAATTAATGCGAGCTTCCAAAGTTTCATTCATTTTACCACCTTGTCCTTTGTTGCTCTCCATACCCTTTTTTTCTTGAGTTAGGCTTGTTTCAGATATAACAGTTTGATTTTGTTCTAAGTCAAAAGAAATATCTTCCAATTCCTTTAAAACTTTTTTTATTGAATCCTCTTTTTGGGCTTTTTCAAGCAATTCAGGAGAGCTTTCAGGAATAGAATGTTGGTTACCTTCTTCCGTAGAGGATTGTTTCCATAGTGCCTCGTCTTCCAACTGGGTTGATTTTTTTGTATTTGGCGAAGGAAGGGTAGAATTAAATCCTTTTGATTCTTTTGAGTCCAAGGACATGGATTGGTAATCCTTTATATTTTCAATAACAAAGAAACTGCTGAGTACTAAAACTATAGGCAATGCAGTGGACAGGGTTTTATGTTTAACCACCCAATCCTTAAAATCATCTATTTTAGATTTCACTTCTCTCATTACTTACTTTGTTACATCTGAATTATCGATTACCTCAAAGTCCATGATTTTCATTCCGTTTAAATTATTAGCCGTTATCCCTGTTTCTTTTACAAATCCCCTAGTAAACAAATTTCTATAGGTAGTATTTTTTCCTTTCTCTATAGACTGTTTTCCATAGTAAGAAAACGGAAACGGATACTTTGAATAATCAATTACAACTGAATCAAGCTCAATAAGATAGCGATAGTCATTCATAACCACGTCGTGGAAATATTTTTTTTCGACCAACCGAACATATAACCGTTTACCGGAGTTGTCGATCATGTAAAGTGCCCTTTTTTCTATGTTATTTCTGATGTGATTTAAGTCCGGTTCTAGGGAGAAAAAAAGCTCGTGAAACTGGCGAATATGTCCATCGGTAAGTAACCGAAGCTGCTCTTGGGTGTCTGTAATAGGTTCAATAGGTGTCCGTAGGCCTCCTTGGATGACATAGGCATTAAAGCGAGCCTGTTTATGTGCATTATGTATTAGAACCATTGAAACGATTGCCGTTATAAGTACAACTCCTAAGGCTAAATAAACCAAACTTCGATTTCTCTTTTGATTCCGTTCGATATCATTAAAAATGTAATACTCATGTTTCATATTCTTATTGTGTTAAGGTTCGTATGCCCTTTGATGCACCTCCAGTTTTGGCATCGATTACGGTATTAATTGCCTTTTTTCCATAGTGTTTAGGTTTCGAGACCATATTACCGCCAGAAATATTCAACCCTTGAACGACAAAATTGGCTAGGGTAGGGGCTTTGATATAAAAAAACGAGGTCATTAATATTAAAAGGGACGCGGTTAGGACTATACCAATATCTTTAGAATTGTTTTGAAGCAAATGGGTGGTCAATAAATCTACTAATTCCACCATAAATGCGTCTACAACGTATAACATTGGAACCCATAGACAAACACTCATAAATTTTTGGAGCCATGCTTTAAAAAGTCCAGAAAGGGCCGGGATAAAGGAAAGACCAATATTTACTGGTCCAAAAATGATCAGAATGAACAAATAAATAATAGAGAGAGACTTGATCCCCACAAAAATTATAGACGACACCACATGGGCAATTGAAGTTATACCGCCCGAAAGCCCCGCCATTGCTAGCGATTGTAGGGCATTCAAATCAATGCTAAATAGATTCCATTCCGCAGTGGATTGTGAAAAGGATTCTATTTGAGCTTTTGCCACCTTCATATTAATAGTGTCCCAATTTTTTTCAGTGCCAATAAAGGATTTTCCCAAGTTGTCATAAAACTCGAAAATGGCAAAAGCAAACACTTCGTAATTGAATAGTATAAATAGCAAGGGAAACCATTTTAGGGCTTTCCAAACATCACCCCTGTCCTGACTTGCAAAATGCTGTATTGCAAATATGCCAAGACCTATTTTTGCAAAATGAAAACCAACCGATAAGGTGGGGCCCAATGAATCAAAAGCCTCCTGAAGGTATTCATCAAAAAGTGTATTTACCAAGAAACGGAAACCGGAACTTTCTTGCATAATGGAATTAGTCTATAGTAATTACCGTTTGAACGGCCTTACGATGTTCGTTTCTTTGTGCCAATTTCTTGTTGATTTCGATAACTCCGTTTAATACACCTTCCATTTTTTGCACAATAGTTTGAAGTTGGGTCAGGCGTGCTGAGGGGTCTACCAAATCGGGAGTTGAAATCATTGTTTTTGCATGTACGAGCAGGGTCGATAAAGTTGCAATCATTTCAACTAAAGAGTGCTCAGCTTCGATGCGTTCTTTTTCTTCCAAAAAACTATAATCGTCCAAGTTTTTTTTTACACCACGATATGCCTCAAGTATTTTCTCCTTTAGAAGTAGAAGTTGGGTCATTTCAGGAGCAGCTAGAACAAAACTTGCAGCGGTTCGCTTTGCGGCAAGTTCTTGCGACAAACTTTGGGATGAATTTGTGGTTGCCGTTACATTTTTCTCCATCAATTGGATCAACCTCGCCATATTCCCATTCAATGAGGAAATCTGTCCTTGTAGTGCAACTATGTTTTTGTTGAGTAGTGCAAGCTGACCATTTGTAGCAGCATCCGTAACAGGAATTTGTGCCAAGCTTAATGACGGACTGAGTAGGAGTAGTATCATGATTTTTTTCATCAGGATTGGTTTTTGTTAGTTAATTCTTTATAGGCAAGTGCTGTCTTTTTCCAATCGCTCCCGTTTTTTTCTAGGAGGGAATTAATAAGTGCTTTTTCATTGGGATTAGTTTCAAAGAGGCATTTTGTAGAAATTGACGTTTCCAGACCATATACACCTACCTTTTCTTTCCAGCAAATAGCAATTTCCCTGTATTTTCTTTTTACAGCTATGTCCTTGTTTAAAGACAGTACCATTTGTTTTTGCTTTGAGGTCAAGCCTAGAATGTCTTGAATGTCATCGAAGGTGTTGGAATACTCGGCCATGTCTAGCAATACCTTTATGTGGCTGTTTACAACAAGAGTCTTACCGATATGTTTTGAAGTAATAAAATCGTCTACTTTTTGGGAAATAAAAATGGGTTGTCCTCCATATTTACGAGCCATTCTAGACTGTGCGTTTAGGTATTGCGCCATGATTTCGTTGTCAAAAAGATTCCAAGCTTCGTCAACATTCAAAATCTTGTTGATGTTCAATTTTTTTGGATCCTTTAGTTTTTTATTAAAGACATCCATCAACAAAAAGGAAATAATGGGAAATAACTGCTGGTTCTCTATTAGGTTGCCTAGTTTGAAGTAAATCCATCGTTCTTCGGTTAGCTTTGATATTCTTTCATCTTTGCTATTTAAAAGATATTCGCGTGGTCCTCCTTTGGCATAATTCCCTAAAATCATTAAAGCTGTATTGGAATCAAAAGTTTGGGCATTTATTCTATGTTTCTCCAGTAATACTGGCAGCGCTTCCATACAGTAACTATAAAAACTATTGAAGCCATAATCTGATTGCTTTTTATCCTTAGACCCTTGGTAATACCCACTGATTAACCGCTCAAAAATGGTTTGATGGATAACATTATTTGAAGTGGTGCTCGCATCCCTGTTCTGATGCCCTAGAATTAGCTGAAGCAATACGATCAGTTGGGTCAGTTTGTGCTCACCCAGTTGAAGGTTGTTTTGGTTGATATAATAATCTTGTTCGTCCAGAACAAAGGGATTGAACGAAAAAGGTCTATCGTCATCGTGTTCTATGGTAACCCCATCTAAATAATCCGTTAACTTGTCATAGGAATTACCATTTTCCAATATGATAACTTCCGCACCCTCTCTATACTCGGCATATAAGTAGGCATTTGCAAAATAGGTTTTACCACCACCTGAGCCGGAAGCTATTAACATACCCCGATTAAAAATCCAATGATTTTTTTCAGGCTCCCTGTATATACTTACCAACAAAGGTTTATGTGTTGCGCGGTCAATCATTCGCAGTCCATGCACACCATGAACTGGATTTTTGTATGCACCTTCTGAATAAAGTAGGGATGCAGCCATTTTGGAAGACATGGGGCTATATAATTCTGAACTTATCCCGATACCATTCCCCAAAATTCCTGCAAAGAATAAATTCTTCCTGTCCACAGAATTGGCCTTTACATGAACCCCTATCTTTTTAAAAGCTGCTTTGACGGTATTGCACATCATTCCGAAGTCATCATTGTGCTCTGCATACCCCAAGACATTTAAATGGTAGTAAACCAATTCTTGGTGTTCTTCAATCAAATTTTGCTCAAACTGCTGTATTTGGTTTCTATAAATGCTGTTTTTATCCCCTTTACGATTGTTGGCGTATTTGTCCAATCTTTTTGCCCGCTTTTTAAGATTGTTGATGCCGGCTTCTTTTGGAGGCAAGTATATATATTGGTTAATGATGTGTTCGTAAGGTATTTTGAAGCCTAAGGAAAAAAGATTACCAATAGGAAATGGATGCTCGTCAGAATGATATTTGCCGTAATAACTGTGGTCAAAAATGGCCTCGGTTTCAAATTGGTCAAGATTTTCCAAAGTAAAGAACTGACCTTGTTTTTGTCCAAGAAATAACTTTGCGTTTTCAAAATCAATATCCACACCGGAGCCCTCTTCAAAAGTTGCTTCCAAATAATTGGAATAGTAACCATCTTTTTCAAACAAGTTTTCAAAACTGGCTATTGTAGAACTTAGGAGTTCACTTTCATTAATAAATTGATTGATTGCCATTGCCTTTAATCTAAACTCTTCCAAGACTGTCTTATCCAAATATTCTTTGGGTACTATACCATCGCACAAACCGTTATTCACTTTTTTCAAATAACCATTGGCGCTTAATGGATTACTTTTAAAATAATTTTTTGGTACTAGATGGAGTCCGAGAAAACAACGATGGTTTAAAAAGGGTCTGTTTGTAAAATGTAACTCATCCTCGGATTCGAAAAAATCCCTATCAATTCTCGTTTGGTCTAGTTTATACCTATCGGTAAAGAACAAATCTTGTTTATGCACCAAGGTGTTTTCTCCTAAAGTTGTTAAAATGTTGGAGAATAGGCGATTGAATTTGGCATACTCATTTTTATCTAAAGAGAATATTTCCGGGAGCTTTAATTCTAGAGGAATACAAAGACACCCTTTTTCCTTGGATACCAGGATAGGTGATTCATATCCATAAATTGGGAAAGCATGCTTTAGGCTCAATGTATCCATTCCAATAGTATTTTTTTGTTTACGGTTCCTTTGATAAAAGTGGGTCTAGCTTTGTCAGCTCTTGATTTTTGATACCCACTTTCACCATAGGAAAATGAATAGTAAAGCATTAGAAGAAAATAGCCACATGCGGCAATTAGGGATACTATAAACCCAATCAAGGTTGTGGTAAAAGCGCCCAAGATCATTCCAAGCACAAGAGATAGGAATATGCCCTTAAAGGCTTGGTCTACATATTTAGCCTTTAAGCCAAAGAAGGTAACGTCCTTCTGCAGGGCCTTTGGTATAGGATAATATTTATCTTCCATGACTAGCTAGATAGATTCTCGCCTATTTCCAATAGTCCGTAGAAAATTACCAAGCCAACAATGATATTACCGACTTTTTTAGTGAGGTCTTGACTTTGTTCCCGAACAATCAAAAATGTAACCGCAGCAATCGCTATTAAAACGGCTGCAGCAATTTTTATTATTCGAAAAATACTATTTCCAATTTGTGATGCGCCTTGCTCGGCAGCATTTACTTGGTTCACCAACTCACTAATTTGAGCATGGGTTTCTAATGGGAGTGTTAATAGGATACCGCCAAAAAGTAGATAATTAATCTGGTGGTGGCTCACCTTCCTCTTTCTCAGGAAGGTCAACATTTCTGATAACCTTGAGTTTTTCATTTTTTTTAGGAATTAAGGATTCGGTATCTTTTTCAGACTTTCCAAAAATGTCTAACAGTTCTGTCCTGTGTACATTTTCATCAACTTGGTTGAGTAAATGGTCCATGTCTAAATCTTCAAAAGATGAATTATTTACAAATATATTAGAATTTTGCATATCTGAAAGAGAATTGGGATTTTTTTTCGATTTGTTTTTCTTCAAAATAACAAACACGATCATATACCAAAGAATGCAGAGCGCACCAATGGTCATCCAAACAATATGTTCCCAATTCAAATTCAAATGCTATGTAACATAATTAATAATTCTTGTAACGTGTTGTTATGGTAATCTTCAAGTACTTTTCGCATAATATCATTTCTTGACAGTTTTTTATTCAGCTTATAATTAATGGTTCTTGTTAATTCCTCATAGTCCTCAAAACACTCTTGGCTCAACCTAAAGATAAATTGTTCTTTTCTGTCTGAAAAGTTTTGTTGCTCTAAAAGCTCTTCCAAAGCCAAAATGTGAGGATGTTCTGTAGACAATTTTGTAGTATTATGTTCAGGAAGCGAAGAATTTTGCAATTCGCCCGAATAAGAGTTCCTTTTACAATTGGTCTGATCAGTAACAGGAACGGTTTTTTCATTTCGTTGTGCTTTTAACCCTTTTACGGTTTCCGCCGGGTTAAAATCATCGTTCATTGCGGAATTGAGCAAGCTGCTCACATTTACTTTTTTAGCCATTTTTATTGATTTAAAATAGTTATTACTTCGTTTATAAATTCGTTCAATTCCATTTCACCGTTTTCACGGGATTTAGGAATTGGTAGGAGGGTATTACGATACTTTTCCCTATAAATGGTTCTGTCCATTATAACCGATTTCATGAGAGGCATACCTGATTTTTCAAAAGCACTTCTTATGGCTGCAAACTTGTTTACCTTGATTTTTTCATAACGATTAAAAAATAGGTTGATGCCCCGTAACACTCGATTATCATTTTCTAAAAAATTATTTTTTAAAGTCTTGTAAAAGATTACGGTGCTATTTATTTCAAGTTCATCTAAAAAGAAGGGGATAAATATATGCTCCACATAAAGAAGCCCTTTTACCATCTCCTCATTAAGATTACCGGGAAAGTCCAAAATGATGTAGTCAACTTTACCGTAGTACGTTTTGATAAGCGTATTTAACTCGTGGACGTTTGATTTTTCGATTGGGTATAATTCAGTCGTCAGCTGTTCCGCCTCCGATAGTTCCTTTAAATCTCGTTGCCTCTTTTTGTATACCGAATATTGAGGATTATCCAAATCAATGAGAACTACTTTTTTGGCATGGTTAAAAAATAAATTAGTGGCCAGGATAATATTAATGGTCGTTTTGCCACTACCTCCTTTTTCACTTGCGCAGGAAATGATTGTTGTTTTCATTTTATTAAGTTTAGGCATCATTTGAACATATCGTCATATGATGCTATATATGTTTGAGTATATGTTTATAGCAGTATGGCTAGCACTATTGAATTATTCAACTAGTACTAACACTATCGCGTTATTCGACTATAGGTATCACTATTGCATTATGCAACGAATGCTATACCTATTGATTTAGTGGTTCAAATGAATAATGCTATGTGCAATGCTATATAGCTACCTATATAGCATTGAACTAGTCAAGAAAATGCCGAAGACAGAATAAGTGAATGTTGTTTTTGGGAAAAAAAGTACTGACCTATTACAGAGAAGATTTGAATTCTTTCATAGCCCCTAGCATTTCGGATTCCATTTGGAGGAATTTCTTTTGTAAATCCTCCTTATAGGCCATGTTTTCAATCAAACTACGTTTTGGTACAAAGTCATTGTCCGGAAGTAAAATCCAGATAGGATTATACCCTAACGTATAGTAATAGAGGATAATTTTGATGGAATTGACCGTGGACATTCCCCGTTCAACATTAACTAAAGTATTTCGGTCTATTTGGAGTGTATCACTTAATTTGGTCAACGAAAACTCGCTGAAACGCTTGTCCGAAATATCGTCTATTTCAATCAATTCCAGGCGTATCTCTCGTAACCGTTCTCCAATATAACCTAAGTCCTTTGAGTCAAGTTTTATAATTCCTTCAATATCCATCATTCATAACTTTCAATAGGAAAAGAAGAAAAAAGTTCTTCCATATCCGTATCATATTCTTCCTGCAATGTAGTCAAAGTTTCCAAATCATCCATGGCCAAGTTAGTTTGGTAGTCCTTTATGAACGATCTGGCAGCTTCATCGGAATTACTCATTGCACTTGCCATTTCACTATTTATTTTTTCTTCATCAAATATTGCATTTTTCAAAATTTCACCGGTTAGCGATGAATATTCATTTTTCACTAAATTGTCCACCTCCCTCATAATATTTTCAAAGTTTTGGTTGGACACCTTCTCTATTTCACAATCAATAAGATGTTCTCTAATGATATCTGAGAATAACTTTCCTATTGCTTTTTTTGGTTCTCCACTGGATATTGCTTCTTTTAGCTTGTACTGATGTTTTACAAGCTTAAACCGTTTAACGAACGCTTTCATCTGAATCGTTTGAGCGGGGTTACAATCATGCTCATCTATACATTGCAAGAACAAGGTCTTGGTCAATGGTACTTGACCATTGGCTTTTTTGAAGAGCGATTCAAGGAATAGGACATCAAATGCAGTACTCATCTCCTTGAGAAGCTGATCATGTTGCAGTTGAAAGTCATCGGGTATGAAATCCCTGATTATAGGAAGTTCATAGCCCATTGCCGACTTTTTAGCCTTAATGTCTGGCTCTAATTGTCCAAAGCATTTCTTTTCCTTGATTTGATGCTCGAATGTATCTGCAACGATGCCTGCAAA
>Ga0208903_1001139_pt1 | contig 16011 bp, 22 predicted proteins | sample AntAceMetag02UKJ_FD_184769 | JGI IMG/M metagenome (GOLD analysis project Ga0208903, IMG submission 184769) | Saline lake microbial communities from Ace Lake, Antarctica - Antarctic Ace Lake Metagenome 02UKJ (SPAdes) (version 2) | ecosystem: Environmental > Aquatic > Non-marine Saline and...
TTTTTGGTACTTCAAATGAAATTGAAGCTGTTGTAAGTGCAACAGACTTATTAACTATTGGTTTACCAAGTGTAGTTTCTATTACAACCTCAGTTACAGCACCAACTGTATCAACAGGTAATATGTCATTAACAAATGGTTCTATTACAGATTCAAGTGGTGATATTTCTTTTGGTAATGAAAATTTAACTACTACAGGAACAATTAATGGTGGTGCAATTACAGGAACAAGTATTACAGGTTCAGGTGCAACACACGATTTAGGTACAATTAGAATTTCAGGTAACACTATTAGTTCTACTGACTCAAGTAGAATTGTTATTGATGACACTTTCAGAGCAACTGTTTTTGAATCAGAAACAGGTTTATTTACTGTAGATGAGATAAGTGGTTTTCCTAGAATAAGGTCTACAAGAGGTGATGACTTTTTAATTTTTGACGCAATACCTACATTTAGTGGTTCAATTATATTTGAAGGTGCAACTGCTGATGCTTTTGAAACAACAATGTCTGTTTCTGACCCGACAGCAGATAGAACAATTACATTACCAGATAATTCAGGAACAGTAATTACAACAGGTTCTACAGACGCAGTTGTAGAAGGTATGATGGGACCAGATTCAATTGGTCAGAATGAATTGAAGTCATTAGTATCTCTACAAATATTAAACTCATCAGGTACAGTATTAAAAACAATTTTTGGTGCTGGCGCTTAAGAATGGAATTAGATTATGGCAGTAAGAAGTCCTTTATACAATAATTCTGGCAATATACAAGAAATGACCACAACAATGGTCAATGAAGTAATTGACCAGATTGTTTACCAATATTCATTAAATCCAAGTGTTGCATTGTCCGTAGTCGGTTCAGGCGGAAGTTTATCTGCTATTAGTGATACAAGATTACAGGCAGGCGCTAGTTCAACAAGTGCCACAGCGTTTCCTAGTGAAGCCACAACAGCTGAACCAAGTACGGTAACAGTATCATATGATAGAGTTAATTTAACAAACGCTTCATTTACACCCACAGCAGACTCAGGAAAAACATGGCCAGTTTATTATACATCTGGTGGAAATATTCAGTCAATGAACTTGCAAGATGTCAAAGATACATTTTTGCATCCTGCCATAGATTTATTATCATCTGCTTCAACTACAACACAACAAGCAGGAACTTATACAATTTCAACTTCATCTTCATTATCAGGTGCAACTTTAGTGAGTGCAACTCCTATATTTTTAGATACAAGAGCAGATACATCTTTATATACCGCTGGTGGTATTGGTGAAACATTAGACCAACCTACAACTATTACAAGTTACTATTTACACCAAATTGATGGTTCAGATACTTCTTATACAGTTCCATTTCTTGCTAATGCGTCAAATAATCTACAAGAATTTGTAGGTGCAACATTTGAATCTTTATTACAAGAATGGATAAGATACACTGCTGCTTCTTCAGCAGACGGCTATAATATCACTTATTCTATTGGAACAAGTGGTTCAGGAAATACAAGAGGAACTGCTATTGCAAATACAATATTAAATGGTTCTGGTAATTATCAAACTCGTTTTGTAGGAGCTGATGATTATAGAGCTCAAGAGTTTCCTAATGGAACTCCTACAACTGCAAATACTTATAACTTATATATCAACAAATCTTAATTATGAATTACTATGAAAATATTATTAACAGGCAGTGAAGGATTTATAGGTAAAAACCTACAATCATTTCTCAAAGACCAACATCAACTTATTTGTTTAGACAAAAAATTAGGCAATGACCTAGTCAATTGTGACTTAGATTATGAAGTTGATTTAGTTATTCACTTAGCAGGACTTTCAGGTGTTAGACAAAGTTTAGATAATCCAGTTGACTATTGGATAAACAATGTTGTAGTAAGTAACAGAATATTCAGTCAATTTAAAAACAAAAAAATACTATATGCCAGTTCAAGTACAGCAAATGAGCCTTGGCGTAACCCATATGCAATGAGTAAGTTTTATATGGAACAAATTGCACCAACAAATAGTTTAGGTATGAGATTTACAACAGTTTATGGTCCTGGCGCCAGAGAAGGAATGTTAATACCAAAATTAATTAAAAATGATGTTGACTATATCAATGTAGACCATTATAGAGATTTTATACACATAGATGACTTAATGAGTGCTATAAAAATATTAATGACAAATAAGGTAGAAGAAAAAGTTTTAGAAATAGGTACAGGTAGTTCAATCAATTTACTCGATATTTTAGCTCGACTAAATATAACTATAGAAGATAAAAGAATGGGTACTACTTTTGAAAGAAAAAATAATAAAGCAAGTATTCAAATATTAAAAGACTTAGGTTGGTCTGCCAAGACTGACTTGATTGAATATATCAAAAACGAAAGAGGTAATTATGGCAATATTTAGTGGTAATATTATAGAAGCTTATTATGCTAATTCAGAAAACGATACAGTAGAAGTTATCTACAAACAAGGTGAAAAAGCAATTAATCACTATCTAAAAGTAGATTTTAATAATCAAGACTTTAAAGATTTAATAGAAGAATACGATACTGATAAAATAGCAGGTTCAACAATTGCTAGAAATAGAAACTATGCTAGACAATTAAGTGAAATGGTAGACGCAGGTATTCGGTCTAAAACTGATAATAAAGTTAAAGTTAAGGTCTCTGTTGATGATTTTATAGATAGTATTATAAACTTTAAAAGTGGAGATAAACAATCTGATGAAACTTTATTTGCTTTAAAAGTTAAAATATTTGAAAATGATAAAGTAAAATCTTGTAATGATAAAGCTTTAAAATCTTCATTAAGAGCTGCAAAAACACCTGTTGATATTATTAGTTTGTTTGATAAAATAAATGGTTAATATATATTGTGTTAAGTGGGGTACAAAATATGATAGAAGTTTTGTAGAAAAATTAAAAACTTCTATTGAGAAACACATTACAATTGAACATAAATTTAATTGTTTTACAGATAGACCTGAAAAAGATTATGATATACCTATTACTCATCCTGAGTTAAGAGGTGTATGGCACAAACTAGCTTTATTTCAATTTACAGGAAGAAATTTATTTTTTGATTTAGATATTGAAATAAATGATAATATAGATTTTTTAACAGATGAATGGAAAACATTTACCTGTGTAGATAGTATGCCTTGGAAAAAACACAAACTTAAAACATTAGCAATCAATAATGATACATTAATTAATACTTCTATAATGAGATGGACTGATAATAAAAAAGTATTTGATAGATTTATGGAACATAGAGATTTATATTTAAGACTATATACAGGTATAGATAGATTTATTTGGAATGAGGGTATCGGTCATACAACATTTAATGGTAACGCTATATCTAGTTGGCAAGAGGGTATAGAGAATAATACAATTGTTCTTTATAACGGAAGATATGTTTGATTTTAATACAATTGAAATAATAAAAAAGATACTAAAAGACTATCCTAATAGACTTGTAGATGTTTTAAATTCATTGGGTGAAAGACAACAATTAAGTAAAGACTGGCTAGTTGAAAAATTAAATGCATACAAACACCCTTTTCGTAATAAAATGAAAAGTGATAGTTTATCAATTATAATATTGTGTAGTTGGTATGGATTATTGGCTTACAAATTAATTGAAAAATTTAAATTAAAAAAAATTAATAGAATACATTGTGTTGATTACGACCCTAAAGTAAAAAGAATTGCTAATAGATTATATAGAAAAATAGACAACGAAAATTTAAAAAATGGTGTATTAACATTAATAAAACATTGGGAGCGTGATATTGCTGATGTGCCTGAAAAAGAATTAAAAAATTCTGAAATATTAATTAATACCTCTTGTGAACATTTAAATCAACAAACTATATATGACATTATAGACAAAACAGACAGAGGAACATTGATTGTTTTACAAAGTAATAATTATCACAAAATACAAGAACATATTAATACTGTCAAGGATTTACAAGAGTTTGTATCACAATATCAATCAAGATTAATAAATATTGAAATGCACGAAAAAGATTTTTTAGAATACAAAAGATTTATGATATTAGGACTAAAAAGATGATAGAAGATATTTTAAAAAAAAGAACAAATATATCTTTTTTTAGAGAAGATAAGATACCTGATAAAAAAATCATAGAAGATATTTTACAAAAAGCTCATTTATTAACCCCTCATAAAAATAATTTCTTTCAATATGATATTGAAGTTTATGGTCCTGAATATGATGAGGATAAAAAATATGCTACACTTGCCACAGTTTGTTCAGATGTAAAAAATATGTATAGAAAAAGTGAAAATCCTAAAGATTTTATAGAATTAGAAAAAATATATGAAAAATGGTTGTGGTTTCATAAAAATAAAGTAAAAAGTTATTCAGATAAAGAATTTGAAAAGATGAGAAAATCTATAAATCAGCATCATTTTAATCAACAAATTAGAGCACCTTACTTATTAGTATATTCTAAAAAAACAGACGATATAATAACAAATAGTCAAAAAGAAAGTTCATATTTTAAAAGAGGTAGATTGGAAAAAGTATTTGATGTTAAAAGCTTAATAAATAATAATATGTGGTTAGTACAGGCAGGTATGCACGGAATTATTACATCTATGTTAGCAGTTGAAAAAGGTTTAGACGCTTCTTTTTGTAAATGTTTTTTTTACAATACTCATATTCACTCAAATATTTTGAGAAAAGTAAAAGTTAAAGATAATGATATAGCATTCACACTAGGAATAGGTTATGGAGATAAAGAAATGATGAAATATCAATCATATGTAGAAAAACCTTTACTAGAGGAGATAGTAAAATGGGTATGAAAATAATAGCAATTAGAATAGGCGATAGATATGGACCTGAATATGAAAAATATTTAGAAGAAAAATTACCAGAATATGAGTTTATATGGATTAGAAAACCTATTAGAGATGATGTATTATTACAATGGAATAAAATGTATGCTATGTCTTTAGATATAGATGAGCCTGTTGTTGTTATGGATATTGATGTGTTATTAACAGGAAACTATAAAGATTTATTTGAATATCCTATAAAAAAAGGTCAATTTGTATCTATACCTGGCTGGTGGCGTGATACAGAAAATAAAAGATATAAGATAAACGGTGGTTTTTTTAAATACTACCCTAAAGATTGTAGATATATTTATGATAAATTTATGTCAGATGTTGATTTATGGCAAAACTTTTATATCAAAAGAGGTATTGCAAAAGGTCCTGTTAATGGAGAACAATATTTTGTTGAAGACAATGTAAATGAAGAATTAGAATTAATCACCGTACCTGAAAGTTGGGTATGTAGATGGTGTGCTAAAGAAGATATAGGTGTTAAAGACTTTGATTTAACAAAATGGAAAATTAAGACTACTCAATTATATAATCAAGTAACAGGTAATGATTATGTTTATCTAGGTGGTGAGTTTCATCCTGATATAAAAATGGTACATTTTACACACTCAACAAATAAGCCACATGATTGGGAAGATATAAATGCCTTTAGATAAACCTACTACAGAGTCGATTAAACCAAAAAGTAAAACTTATTGTCCTGTATTATTTGATACAATATATTCGAGTAATAAAGATGATAGCTACCAGTTATGTTGTTATGCTAAACCTAGTAATGTTTCTCGTAAATACAAACAGTCTACACATACACCTTTTGAGTTTTTTCTATCAGATGAAATGAATGAAGTTAGAAGAAGAGCATTAGTAGGTGAAAAAATAGATGGTTGCTTAAGATGTTATGATGAAGAACAAAGAATAGATTACTCTAGTAGAATAAGATATATTGACCAATATAAAGATAGAGGTTATTATCCTAAAGAAGTTGGAAGAATAGAATTTAAATTAAGACATTTTGGTAATAATTGTAATTTAAGTTGTGTAATGTGTAATCCTTGGAACTCTACGACAAGAGCTAAAGAATTAAAAGAAACAGATACAGAAAAATATATTACTGAAGGATATGGCAATTTCTATTATGAAAATTTAGACTATAAAACATATCAAAATTTTAAAAAATCTATATTAGATAATATTGAATTTATTGATAGATTTCTAATAACAGGTGGCGAACCTTTACAAATGCCTAAACTATGGCAGTTTTTAGTTGAAGATATACCAGATGAACACGCAAAAAATATAGTTTTGATATTTGATACTAATTTAACTAAATTGACTTTTAAAAATAAGTATACTTTTGAGGACATTGCTAAGAAGTATAAATCTGTTTCTTTAAATGTATCGTGTGATAATGTAGGTAATAAATTAGGATTTATGAGATATCCTATTGATGTAGATGAATTTGAGAATAACTTATTTACATATCATAGATACATACATAATATACAAATTTCAGTATCAACTATGAATGTATTAGATTTAGATGAAATCTATGATTATTATACAAAGAATTTTAATTTAAAGGTTGTTTCTTTATCATATGTACAAGGTCCTATGATATTATCTGTTAGAAACTTTAAAGACGAGGTCAAGAGAGAGTTAGAAAAAAAATATAGTCATTTTGATAACAAGAACAAAATGTTTATGAGTGAATTTAGCAAATCACCTTGGCCAAATGCAAAAGAAAAAACAATAAATTATTTAAATAGTCTAGGTAAAAGTAGAAATATTGACTGGACTAAAATGTGGGGTAAAGAATGGCTAGATAAACTAGCATAAGATTGAGATAATTCGAAGACTATGAATAAATTTTACATTACTGGCACTCGTAGAGGCCTAGGAGAATCATTAAGTAAAAAATACAATACGGTTGATAATTTACAAGACTGTGATGTTTTCATTAACTGTAAACACGATGGTTTTCAACAAGTAGAATTGCTTTATGAGGCTGCAAAACTTCATAAAAAAATAATCAATATAGGTTCTGCAGGAAGTGATTGGATAAAAGGTCACAAAGAAATGTATAGATACGGTATTGAAAAGAAAACACTAAGAGATGTAAATGAACAACTTTATTATGAAGGTATTGATACTTGTATAATTAATTTTGGTTATTTTGACTCACCTAGAGTATTCCATATAGACAAAAAGAAAATGTCAATTGAGTATTGCGTTTCAATTATAGAATGGATATTAAATCAACCTCATAGAATAAAAGATATTACAGTATGTCCATAGATTTAAAAAAGATTATAGAAGAATTAAAAATATTACCTAAATTTGAAGACCAAATCAGTCTTCAAGGCACAAAAGATAACTTAGACCCTTTCTGGGGTGTAGGTAAGTGGATTGAAAAACATAAAATGGGTATGAAAGAAACAGATTTTAATGTACCAATATTTGATATTCCGTATACAAATTCTATTCTAAAAGAATTAAAAATGTATAGAACAAGAGTAATGAATTTAAAATCAAAAACTTGTTATTCTTATCATAAAGATTTATCAAAAAGAATACATATACCCATACAAACAAATAAAGACTGTTTTTTAATTATAGATAAAAAAGTAGAACATTTACCAGCAGATGGAAACTATTATGTTATTGATACAACACAATATCATACAGCTCTAAATGCGTCTTGGGAAAATAGAATACACCTAGTAGGAGTTATATAAATAGTAGTATGATTACAAGAAAACTAATACAACAAAGACCAAATACAAGTGTTGATTTTTATACACCTAGTGATGAGGTTATAAATTTGATAAATGAATATGCAGAAAGTGACTTACAATCAACGGTAAGTGACGATAATCTGGTCAAAACTATTTCATATACTTTATCAAATGAGAATTACACATCTTTAGGTAATATAGATACAGTTATAAATGCAAAACAAGATAGATTAGATTATTGTAATACTAATTTAATTTCATTTAATATAGTAGAATCATAAAAGTTAGGGTTACATTATGAAAACCACACATAAACTTTTACTTAATCACCTACTCTGTCACATTGCATTGATACCAGGATTTATCTATGGTGATTTATGGATGTTTGTTGCAGGTTTTATTTGGTATTATATCATTACAATCTGTTCATCAAGTGCAGGTTATCATAGATACTATTCTCACCAATCATTTAAAACAGGTAAATGGTTTGAGTGGTACACAAACTTTTTAAGTTTATTTGTAGGCTCAGGTCCGTATCTAACGAGAGCTGCAATTCATAGACAACATCACGCATATGCAGATACACCAAAAGACCCTAGTTGTCCTGTTCATCACGGTTTTTGGAAAATCTATTTTAATTTATGGGGATTAGATGGTAAGATAGAACGAAGATTTTTTAAAGGACTAATTGACAATAAAATACTAAAGTTCTTTCACAACCATTATTGGAAATTAGTATTCATTACAATAACAGTTTTATTTTTAATTAATCCGTTACTATTGATATTCACTTATTGTGTACCTTGTGTGTTAAGTTCACATTTATTTGGATTGTTTAATGCATATCTACATAAAGACGGTAAGGCGGCCAATAGTCATTGGTTAAATTTATTCACAGCAGGAGAAGGTTACCACAAGACACACCATGACAATTCTAAAAAATTGAGATTAGGATTAATTGACCCTACTTACTTTTTTATTCGTTTTATAAAATATGATTAAGACATTTGAGGTGGCACCACTTGATGTCCAAAAGGACATTGATTACATTTATGACATTGTAATTAAAAAAGATGGTAAGAGAGCCAAAAATTATTTAAAAGAAAATTTAACAGAGCCTGTAATCGGTGTTTCTATACGATATGATGAACAAGGTAATCCTGTTTCAACAGCAAGAATGTTAAGTCGTTCTTGTTATAAAAATGCAGTTAGAGTATTTGATAGATATGCTTTAATAGAGGGTAACACAGGATTATTACCATCGGACTATGATGGCCTTTTTAAAAAAACATCATCTGATTTACTAGAACAACAAACAGATTTTTGTAAAGAAAAGGGGTTTGATTGTATCTTTATATCAATGGAACTAAATGGTAAAAGAACCTTACAAAGAGTTACCAAAGGACATAATAAATACTCTAAACATATTTGGACATTTACTGGTCCTGAATATGTAACTTATAAAAAATCTGAAGGTGGGTTGCAATACTTAGCTTATACAGGAAGTGAATTCAGGAGGAATGATGGACTATCTTACACAAGAATGGAACAATAGAGATTTAACACCTTTATTAAATAACGATATAGATTTAATTGTTATTAAAAATGCACCTGCTTCACAAATAAAATTATTTAATTTTATAACTTCATCTTACGAAATTGCACCACAAGACCCTATGGATAAAATCTTTATGGATGTAACACTAACAGGTGTACACCACGAATTGTATGGTAACACAAATTTAGAATGGCACATAGATAAAGGTTACACACAGCGACCAGTCAATGTAACTGGATTATATGCTTTAGAAATAGAGGGTGATGTTGGTCGCACATTGTATGTTGATAATCGTATTGACTGTCCTATAGAAAATAAAAAGATTACAGTTGATATGGAAAGATTTACAAGTAACGAAAGATATGGTTATAAATTTAGAAGTGAAGTTGAACGAAGATGGTTTAGACGAAAACATAGAAATGTATGGCACGACTTAATACAAGAAGATAAAAAAGGTAAGTATGTTTATTATTGTGAGGCATATACTGAATTACCTAAAGAAGAAAAACAATCAATAGAAAAACTACTTTATGACCCTAGTAGAATCTATTATCATCAATGGGAAAAAGGTGACTTTGTTGTAACTAATAATAAAGCAACGAATCACAAGAGAGAATCAACCTCATCTGGTAAAAGACACTTATGGAAAATAGAAGGTTTTAACAAAATTACATAACAAAAACATTATAAATAGTATAATAGGAGATAATTATGAATACAGTAATGATTGATGGCAAAGAGTTTGATGTCGCAAAATTGAGTCCTGAATTGCAGAATTACTTAACGGTAAGACAAGAAATTCAGTTATCAAAGATTAGACACACCTTAGAGCTTGAAAAGATTGATGTTTTAACAGCACATTATAATCAAAAAATTGCAGAATTAGTAAAAAAAGAAATACCAGAAGAGAAATAATAGATGGCCGCAATAGCAAACTTAACATTAGACCAAGGCGCAACATTTAATTCAGATGTTACAGTCAAAGACGCAAATGGAAATGCTTTCGATTTGACAGGATATACAGCTGCCGCTAAGATGGCTAAGGGTTATTCGTCAACTAGAACAAGAACAGTTATTACAACAACTGTTAATGGTGACCCTACAACAGGTATTGTCACACTCTCATTAACAGCTGATGAAACAGCAGCTCTTGATGGCGAAAGATATCTTTACGATTTAGAGATTTTACAGACTTCTACTAGTACCGTTACTAGAGTTATTGAAGGTATTATTACAGTTCGACCACAAGTATCCATTTAATTCGCAGTTTTATTATTATAAATATAGATAGGAGAGAATTATATGGCAGATATTACAGCTACTGTAGGACAAAATAATAGTACAACAGCTAATATTGGTGTTAATACGGCCTCTGGTCCTCAAACGGTATCAGTTTCCCTACCCTCAGCTCAGGCTGCTCAAAATTCTTCTCTTCAATTAAAACTGCTCGGTGATGTTGATACAACTACATTAGATGATGGAGCGTTATTACAATATAGGTCAAGTGATGGAAAGTTTGTAGCTAGAACAGAAATATCTACTACAACAGGTACATTGACCTTAAACGCAGGAGCATTTTAGGAGTTTTAGATGGCAACAGTAATACAGATAAAAAGAAGTTCGGGTACAACCGCCCCAGCAACACTCAAATTAGGTGAAATTGCTTATACTTATGGAGAAGGAACCCAAGCCAATCTAGGAGATAGATTTTACATTGGTGAAGGTGGTGTTGACGGTAACGGTGACGCAAATAATGTATCAGTAATTGGTGGTCAGTATTTTACTGACATGTTAGACCATGTTGCCGGCACATTAACCGGAAGTTCAGCTCTTATAGTAGACGCTAACTTAGCTATCGACCAAGCCATTGTAGGTAATTCACTTACAGCAGGTGGTCAAGTAAAATTCAACGAAGGTACAAATAACGGTACAGCTTTTATTGGTTTAAAAGCTCCAGATGATGTTACAACTTCAACAACATTCGTATTACCTGATGGTGACGGTTCAACAGGACAATTTTTAAAAACAGATGGTTCTGGTAATTTAGATTTCGCAACTGTGAATCAGTTTATTGATTTAGCTGGTGACACAGGAACAGACACATACAATACTGCTGAAACACTTACCTTTGCAGGTACAGGTGGTTTAGTTCAGACTGTAACAGACAACACAGTAACAGTTACAGCAACAGCATTAACAAACTCTAACTTATCGGGTAGTGCAGCTATCTCAAATGATAACTTAGCAAATCCTACAACTACTTTAGGTTCATCTACATTAACATTAGGTGCAACTACAACAGACATTGCAGGTTTAACATCATTAGTAGTAGATAGTATTACAATTAATGGTGCGACAGTTTCAACAACTGCCGGTAATACTGATATCGTTTTCTCTCCTCACGGAACAGGAACAATTACAGTACCAGCAGGTTACGAAGACAGAGCAGGATATACAACTAACTCATTAGCTAACAAAGCATATGTTGACCAAGTTGCTCAAGGACTTGACGCTAAACCGTCAGCAAGAGCGGCTACAACTGCTAACTTAGCAAGTACATATGACAATGGTACTTCAGGTGTTGGTGCAACTTTAACAGCAACAACAAATGGTGCAATTACACTTGACGGTGTTTCTCCATCTACTAGTGATAGAATATTAGTTAAAGACCAAACAGCAGCTGCTCAAAACGGTATCTATGTTGTTACTACACAAGGTGACGGTTCAACTGCCTTTGTATTAACAAGAGCAACTCCGGAAGACCAACCAGCAGAATTATCAGGTGGTTCTTTCATATTCATTGAAGAAGGTACTGCTAACGGAGATAACGGTTATGTATTCACACATACAGGCGCTCCTACATTTGGTACAACAGCTTTAGATGTTACACAATTCTCAGGTGCAGGTCAAATTAATGCCGGCGCTGCTATGTCAAAAACTGGAAATCAGTTAGATGTAGAAGTTGATGATAGTTCAATAGAAGTTAACTCAGACGCATTAAGAGTTAAAGCATTAGGTATTACAAATGCCATGTTATCAGGTAGTATTGACGGTGCAAAAATTGAAAACTTTGTATTCACAGACGAAAGTTCCACACAAGGTGCAACTACAATAGGTACTCCTATGGAGTTCTTAGCTGGTGAAGGAATTAATACAGTTGCTTCAGGACAAACACTTACTATTCAAGGTGAATTAGCAAGTACATCAAACATTGGTGTTGCTTCATTTACTAATTCTAATTTTACAGTTACATCTGGTGATGTGGCTATTACAACAGTTGACGGAGGTTCATTCTAATGAAACTATGGAACAAATTTATTAATTTTTGGATTACAGGTATGCCTGGATTTGAAAAACCTTTATTGTTAAAAGATGAAGTTAAAACAGATTTAAAACATTTAAGAACACAAACAAAATCAGAGTTAGAAAAACTAGGTAGAAAAATTGGTGTCGAGTTAGATAAAAGACTTACAAAAGAAAAACTTATTAAACAGATTAGAAAACACAGTAAATAATGTCAACAGTAATACAGATAAAAAGAAGTGAAACGGCATTATCCGTACCATCAGCAGGAGCTTTATCTGCTGGTGAATTAGCAATGAATGTCACAGATGGTAAGTTCTATACTAAAACATCTGGTGGCGTAGTAAAAGAAGTTGGCGGTGCAGGTTCAGTTACATTACAGAATGTGATGACAAATGGTGCTACTACAATTACAGACCTTGTATTAGACCAAGGCGCAAGATTGGTGTTTGAAGGTAACTTAGCAAACTCATCTGAAACTTTTTTGACAGCTGCAGAACCAACAGCAGATAGAACAATAACTTTACCTGACCAATCAGGTGCTTTAGCAATGGACGGTGACGCTTTGGCATATTCAATCGTATTCGGAGGATAATATAAGTGGCAAGTAGTTTTAAAAATGCAGGACTTGATGTTGGTGTTTTAGATGACGCAACAGGTAACATGTACACAGCCGGTACAGGTGTGACTGCTGTTATTCACGCTGTTTATATTTCAAATCTAAGTGCAACAAATTCAGCTAAAGTAAATGTTCAAGTTACTACAGATGGTGGTTCAACTTTTTTTCATGTTGGTAAAAGTTTAGAAGTGCCAGCAAACAATACATTAGTTTTAGATAAACCTATAAATATTGAAACAGCTGATATATTAAGAATTCATGCAGACCCTAATCCAGACAGTTCGTCTGTTGATGTCGAAGCATACGCAAGTATATTGGAGATTAGTTAATGGCCACTTTAGGATATGTAGCACCAATTAGTCAACAATCTACTGAGAGTTTTCATGCTCTTAGAAGAACAGTTGAGGGTACTGTATATTACACAAAAGTAAATAAAGACAGTACAGATAGTATTGACTTTGATGGTGGTAATCCTACAGATAAGAATGGTAATAGACAATTGCCTAGTAAGGTAGATTACACAGATGAGAATATAGAATTACAATCTGGAACAACACAATATTTAACAGGTGATGGTTCAACTGTCACTTTTAATCTAACAACACCAGTTTTAGATGGCACAAGAATTGCTGTATTTTTAAATGGTGTAAAACAACCCATTGACGAAGTTTGGACATATGCTTCAAGTGTAGTAACTTTTAAATTAGCTCCATTTAGTGGTTCACAAGTTGCAATAGGTTATATAGATAAGAAATATAAAAATAACACTAGTGACAACTATCATCAATATGTATTTGAACAAGGTGACGCAACATATTTCTTAGATGATAATGGTTATTTTGTAAAGAGGGAAAACAAAAGTAGAGGGGCAACAGCCTTGACAACAGATGATTTTGATACTTTTGAAGCAACAGCTTCAGTTCAATCAACCAGTTGGCAATCAGCAGTTTAAACTCGTATAAATAGTATTACAATAAAGGTAAACCATGGCAGATTTCAAACTAGGTAGAATTAAATTTAAATGGAGGGGTGATTGGGCCGTTGACACAGCATTCTTAATTGATGATGTGATTAAATACGGTGGTAATACCTATGTGTGTATTCAAAATCATACATCTCCTAATAACACAAACATATTTTATACAAGTCCTGGTACATATACTTCTTACTGGTCTTTACAATCCGAGTCTTTATATAATAAAGGGACTTATGGCAATAGCACATGGTACAAATTAAATGACCTAGTTAAATACGGACAAAGACAATATAGAACAACAACTGCTCACACTTCAGCTTCAACAGTTTTAGATACATCTAAATTTGAATTGTATCAAGACGGTATTGATTTTAAAGGTGATTACGCAACATCAACTTATTATAAAGTAAATGACATTGTAAAATATGGTGGCGGACAATATAAATGTACAACTGCTCACACATCATCTGGTAGTGCAGGCGCTTTTGATGAAACTAAATTTACAGAATTCACAGAGGGTTTACAATTTGAAGATAGTTGGTCAAGTTCAACTGTTTATCAAGACGGTGATGTAGTAACTTATGGCGGTTATTCTTATATTTCTAAAGTTGAACATTCAAATCAAACTCCTAACGATACAGATGGACACACTTATTGGGATTTATTAACTCCTGGTTTTAAAGCTCAAGGCGCATATTCACATGGTTCAGCATATCAAACAGGTGCTGTTATTCAGTATGGTGGTAATTCATATGTAGCAATTGTAAATAATCAAAATGAATATCCAGCTACAACAAGTGGTTCGGCTAACGACACAAAATGGCAACAATTAAGTGAAGGTTTAAACTGGAGAGGTACATATGCTGCCGGTACAACTTATAATATTGGTGATACAGTAGAATATAGTTCTAGTTCATATGTAATGATACAAGACAGAGTTGTTGGTATCACACCCGGCACAGACGCAGCTAAATGGAATCTTGTAGCTCAAGGTAGTACAACCAATGTATTGACAACTAGAGGTGACATTATTGTTCGTGACGCCTCTCAAACAACAAGATTGCCTATAGGTGTAACTGGTTCAGTTTTAACAACAAATGGTACAGATGTTTCTTGGTCAAATCCTGAAGGCTCAAATGTTTATTATGTTGCAAACTCAGGTAGTGACTCAAATCCAGGAACACAATTTTTACCTTTCAAAACAATTTATTACGCATTAGCTCAAACCTCTTCAGGTGATGTTGTTGATATAAACACGATTACTGGAGGTACCGGTGGTACACCAGGTATATTTGATGTCACACAAGCTTCAACAGATGGTTCAGGAACAGGTTGTCAAATTAGAGTTTCAACAGACGGCTCTTCAACACCTGCAATATCAATTACTAACGGTGGTTCAGGTCACGCAGTTGGTGATGTTATCACATTTGCCGGTGTAGGTTCTCCTACTGCTTCATCAGCGATAACATTTACGGTAGTTTCTGCTTCAGTTGGTGATGTTGTTTATATTAAGAACGGTGTTTATAGAGAAACTTTACCTATGAAAGTTCCTGCTGGTGTTACAGTTCAAGGTGAAAGTTTAAGAGGAACAGAGATTCGACCAAATTCAGGAACAGGTCATCAAATAAAAACAATTGACACAATAACAGGCGGTACAGGTGGTACTCCTGGAACATACAATTATACTCATGCAACTTCTTCATCATCAAGTGGTGTAGCAGCTTCTTTTGTTGCTAATATTGTCTTAGACGGTTCATCAACACCAACAATTACAATTTATCACGGCGGTACAGGATTTGTTGTTGGTGAAACAGTTACAATTGCTGGTTCTAGTGTAGGTAGTTCTTCAAATATAACATTTAGAGTAGCTTCTTTAGAAAACAATGACGCTTCTAATATGTTCTTGATGAACAA
>Ga0208903_1001144_pt1 | contig 15999 bp, 9 predicted proteins | sample AntAceMetag02UKJ_FD_184769 | JGI IMG/M metagenome (GOLD analysis project Ga0208903, IMG submission 184769) | Saline lake microbial communities from Ace Lake, Antarctica - Antarctic Ace Lake Metagenome 02UKJ (SPAdes) (version 2) | ecosystem: Environmental > Aquatic > Non-marine Saline and Alkaline...
CTCAATTCAACAGCTTTTTGCTTGAACTCTTTGCTGTATACTTTCCTTGTTCTTGCCATATTGCTAAGGTCTTTTGTTGTTTTCAATTTACCCTTAACTTAGTGTCCTGACAAATGTAGCAGCTCCATTAATTCACGAGCGATTTCCTGCACGTTACCACGCACATTGCTCAATTCAACAGCTTTTTGCTTGAACTCTTTGCTGTATACTTTCCTTGTTTTTGCCATATTGCTAAGGTCTTTTGTTGTTTTCAATTTACCCTTAACTTAGTGTCCTGACAAATGTAGCAGCTCCACATTTAATTTGCGCCACCCTTTTGTTGGAATTATCATCACCCTTTTATGTTTGCAGTGATTGAATGTAACCATTTATTTTTCTCATTCAATATGGGTCTTTATATTGTTGTTTATACAATACATATCGACCTAGTGCACAAGGCCCAGTCACCCTAGATGAACAGCAACGTTACATCGTCCTAAAGGTATAGCCTGTGCACTTTTTGATCTTCATGAGTCTGAACATTACTTAAGGCCGGATTTACTGAGCTTGAATAAGATAAAAGGATAGATGATGGAAGATTTTGTCGCTATGCGCTTAACAACAAATACCTGACACCATGAAAAAACAATGTGTGGGGATAGACATCTCCAAAGCCAACTTCGCCGCTGTACTATGCAGCAGATCTGCCACCGATGATTTAAGCTTTTCTGTAAGCAGGAAGTTTGACAACGACAAAAAAGGCTTCAACCAATTGACACGCTGGGTCGCCAAGGAAAGCGATAAAGCCACTACTCTGGTCTTTCTTATGGAAGCTACCGGGGTATATCATGAAAACCTGACGCATCACCTTAACGGAGTAGGGAAAACGGTACACTTGATCTTGCCGAATACATCCAAAAATTATTTCCGCAGCCTGAACATCAAGACCAAGACAGACGATGTGGATGCCCGTATCCTGGCGCAGTTCGGCGTGGAGCGAACGCACAGAGAATGGCAGCCTCCCAAGAAGATATTTCGAGAGATGCGCGACCTGAGCCGTTATAGAATCCAGTTACAGGAGCAGAAAACCGCGCTGTCCAACATAGCACATAGCAAGGAGTATTCTTACGAGATCTCTAACGACATCATGAAAAGCAACAAAAAGCTAATCAAGCTCTTGGACAAAGAAGTTGATGCGATAAAATCGAAGCTTGAAGCATTAGTGGACACCGATGAAAACCTCGCGGAACGTATCAGGAAAATCTGCACGACGAAGGGACTTGGCATACAAACCGTGGCGGGATTGATAGCCGAAACTAACGGTTTTGAAAGTTTTAGAAACGGCAAGCAATTGGCCAGCTTCGCGGGATATGACATTGTGCATCAAGAATCAGGGACTTCGATAAAAGGTAAGACACGAATATCGAAAAAGGGCAACAGGTACATCAGACACCTTATGCACCATCCTGCAATGAGCGCATCTAAACATGTCCTTGAGTTCAAAAATTTGCGTGATCGAGTAATCAAAAGAACACAGATACCAATGAAGGCCCAATGCGCGGTGCAACGCAAACTTCTCCTGTTGGTCTTTACGTTGTGGGAAAATGAAACGGAATATGAATCCGAATATCATCTAAAAAAGATAGCCCGAGCAAAAGCCCAGGCTACTCAGGATAAACTCACAAGGAGTTTTCCTTTAGAAACATAAATATACGACATAAAAATTGTCGTTCTAAATTTGGAATTCAACACAGTACCTATAGGGTGATAGATAGTGGCTAAATTATAGTTACTTTTGTTTTTTCATCTAGGCGAAATTGCAAAACTAATTCATAACTTGAACCCAGCCAATCAAGACTTCAAAGAGATCACAGATGCTGGGTGGACCATTTTGATGGCTAAGCGCGAATGGATGTCGTTAGCACAAGTTTCTGTTTAGGCAGAAAACATCTTGTGGATTTCCCGGCATCATCAAGGATGAAAATAATTTGAGATTAATTAAAAACATCTATAAGGGAGAACTAACAAACACTCGGATAGATTTTGAAATTCATAATATTTATATTTGGCACGCTAATTTAGTGTTCATTTGACTTAACCAATGTATTAGATAATGGCAATCAAAGTTGTTACCAACCCCGTTAGGGAACAAGATAAATCTCCCAAGTCAACATCACTAATTGAAATCGTTTTCTTCGTTGCACTCAATTTATTTGTAGTTCCATTTAGTGCTTATCAAACCTACATTGGATATCGAAATGATGTGGCAGGTGGTGAAATACAAGCCATTGTAATAGCCATTATCAGCGGCTTGTTGTTTGCGGCCATGAATTTTGGAATCCGAGAGCGACGAGTAAAAAGGAAATCACATATTTTGCAAACCCTACTTTACGTTGTGCCCCTTGGCTTCAGTTTTTTTGGGAACTTTAATGCCTTTTACAGCACTCAGATGAGAAGCGATCTATATCAGAATGAGATATTAAACTATCAAGGTATCTTCAATACAACTGTATCTAACGCTCGAACGGCATTGGGCGGTTCCCTTGAAATCAGCATTCTTAAGAGCTCCTTGAGCACTAAACAAACACAATTGACAGTGCAATATGGCCTCGCGGGAGCTTCTGGCTGGGGTAGCAACTGTGAGAGTCTGTGGAAAGACATTGAGATTCTGTTTTCAACTCAACCTGAAGGTGTACGTTTAACAACTTTTAGTAGACATTATTTACCTCTAATAAACGCCATTAATATTTCAAATAAGGCTCTTAAGGACATAATTCGGACGAGGACAGAATCGGTTTCCGACATAACTAAGAAGATCGATGATTTTGATTCGAATGTTAATGCAATGATAGCAAGAACTAGAGTCAATGAGACATGGCAGGCTGATGGAAGAGGGATTTTGGATTCACTCATTCAATCAAATAACGGCATAGGGATTGCTATGAAGACCCATGCGAAAATTGGAAGTTTCACGTATACAACACTGAATTTAAGTCAGCATGCGGGAATTGGAACAATTAAACACTCCATCACAAGTGGTTTTATTAAAAGAGACAACCCTACTGCAGCATTTTTTGCTGTTTTTTTAAGTTTGATCATTGATTTGTGTGCCCTTTTCTATATTCTACTCTTCATTCCATTCGAAAAGGTAGGGAAAAGACAGACAGTAAGTGGTCCCAGGAAGTACTAAGAAATAGCCATGGCGAAAGAAAGAGTAAAAGTAAAGACTGAACCAAAGAAAGAGCCCAATGAAGAGGGGGAGGTTCAAGATCCAGACGGAGAGAATGAGGAAAGTGAAAGCGAAATGCCTCAAAAGGAGGATGTAGAGTCAGAAACTATTCGTGACTCGAATCCATTTGGTGACGACCATGAACAGAAAGACTTTGATTGGTCACCGAAAGCAGATCAATCTTTCCCTACTTTCGGTGAAGATGTGGCGAACCCTTTTGATACTACTGAGATTGACCAAGAAAAAGAAGAGCTTGAAATAAGTGAGTCTAATGGAGAAGAGGCATCACCTGTAACTGCTCAAGATTTTGATGACCCGGATGATGAGACGATCTCAGATGATGAGAATTCTGAACCCGATCATGTTTTGGATTTGGACGAAGATAGCCATCAGTTCTTTCTTTTTGGAGTAGAGGGTTCTGGTAAAACTGTTCTCATAGCAAGCTTGCTTTATTACCTGAAAGCTTTCAGGCTTGGTGATCAGGTGAGTAGTCTGAACAGGGAGGATGTGCTGCACGAAGTGATGGGGTATAATCTCCAAAATGACTTAATGGAAATGATTGAAGAAGGAAAGTGGCCAGCTAGTACGTCTCTTCTTCAATCAGAATCAACGGTGTTTCCTCGTCTGATAAAATGCGAATACAAAAACAAGGATACTCGTCTTCCAAAATTGAAGTTTAGTTTAATGGATGTGAGCGGTGAAGACCTCAGAAGAATCAAAGCGACTAATGAGCGTGGCAGATCAAAACTGTCTGAAGGGATCGAGGCTTTTATGGACGCCCCGTCCGAGACATTTGCTGCAATATGCTTATTTCCTACCAAAAGTGGTGTCGGAGGATATGCCCAATTAACAACGTACATTACGGCATTTTTAGATAAATTAGAAAAGAAAGGAAAAGGGGGAGTTCCGGTCATGTTTATTGCAAGTAAATGGGATTTAGTCGAAGCAGAATATCCCAACGGTCCAGCAAAATTTCTTCAAGAAAATGCACCAATAATTTGGAGTAGGCTCCAACAGGATCAGAGACCAATGGCATTTATGGGATACTCAATTGGAAAAGTGCATGAGGATTCCTCTTCCATGGAATCCAATTTTAAATTCATGACTGACAGTCCTGAACGCTTGTTTCAATGGATGTATCATGCCACTACTGGTCAGGAGTTAAATCCGAAAGAAGAGAATACGCCAGGACGTCGATGGTTAAACATACTAAGAAAGAGATAAAATGAATTTAGGGTTTGCTCTTGTCGGAAGACCAGAAGGCATGGTAACTGTCTCATCTGGTTTGTTTAAGAAAAATAATTTAGCGGATAACTTGTATCTATCTGGTTTGCTCAATGGAGTGAATCTTGAAAGTGGTGAAATAATTGCGGTCATCAAGCAGATCAAAGAACCCAATGTTTGGATTGTATCATTGTTTCTGCACGCTAACTCCTTCACTCAAGATAGACCAGGTGGTTTTGTTGGTGCTGCCGTTTGTTTCAGAGGAATACCTAAGGTTGAACTAATCACAAAAAAACTCTTTGAACTTTTCAAATTAGCTCAAAGCGAAGTAGATGAGAACTCGAAATTTAAAAGAATCGACTTTAGCGATAAGCAAGCACACATTCAAATTGAAAATGAAAAGAATTTTTTAGAACTAAAGACTATACCACTCAAGGCTGATTTTAAGTCATCATCTAGAGCTGTGCTTAAAGTGGGGGTACCGTTCCCGCAGTACTTATGGTCAGTTGTACAGAGTGTTTTGCTTAATCCAAAATTTAACAGTTTTGAGTTCGTTGCAATAGGCATGGAGAATTCTGTTCTCAGGAAAATTGCAGATAAAGAGTTCTCATATTTCGATTTGCCTGCTCTTTTGGACTACTCTGAGTTTCATACTCAGGAATCAAATAAGCTGAAATCTTTAAGTAGCAAGAATGCTCAAGAAATGAGTTCATTTGAGGAGCGAAGAGAGCAGGTCAAAGCGGAATTCGATCGTACTCAAAAAGGAAGCGAAGACCTCAAAAAGTTTATGCAAAGTCAAGAAGTAGAGATCAAAAGGCTGAATGAAAAGAAAGAATCTACCGAAAATGATATTCAGGCTAAAAACAGGAAGCTGACTCAGGTTGAAGAAGAAATTAAAGTAAAATCACGTGAGCTTAACAAGACTGAAAAAGATATCCAAAATATTCAAAAGTCTAAGCGGATACTATTTAAGGAGCATGTTGAAAATGGGCCTTTAAAAAATATCTTAATTGACTATGTATCACAAAAAATCAAAAATGAAAGGGATAGAATAAAAGAAGAAATTAGAGGTGCTAAACGACTTAGCGAGAGGCAGATAAAAACCTTGAAGAATGCGGCTCAGATATTTGGCGCAGCTGTTTTCTTGTTTCTGCTATGTTTAAGTATTTGGTTCGTAATTAAACAAGTGAGACATCTAATTACAGACACAAAAGCGCCGACAGAAAACACCTTTGCAAGTTCACCAAAGGATGAGGATGAAACATCAGAAAATAACTATAAAATAGTTGAACCCATCCCATCAAGTTCACAGGATAAATTAGGCCTTCAGGAATGGCGGAAAAGAGAATTGGCTGTCTATGATTATGTATTACAATTAACTAAAGGTATAAAAGAGAATAATCTTGACACAGCACAAAAAAATATCTTCCTGACTAGGAAAATCAATTTCAAAGAAATGGATTTTCAATTCGAAGAAGGAAATGAATTCCCGCAATTAGAGGCATATTTCAACCTTCTTAAGGAGCTTGGTGTATCAGATCCAGAAGCAATTTTTAGCGGAAGGGCAGACACCCAAATGTTTACCGGAAAACCCCTATTTGAGGACGGAAATTCCAATATAGAAAAAGCGTTGCGTTCAAATTCATTTTTTTTAGGTGTTGATTGCAATAAGATTGATTTTACAACCAAAGACTTTAAGACTGACAAAAGGGCTGAGATTTTAGAAGCTTATCTTAAGTTGCCAGAGAGCATCTATAGATTTGATGAAAGACTGACGTTAGAACCTAAAGACTCTTTACTGATTGAGCATTTTAGATGGATGATTTTTACCCTTTCAGAACATGACGACCCGAGCTCTAAAGATTTGAATAATACAAAGAAGACCACTCATCGCATCCCGATAATCAAGAAATGAGGCTAGACTTAATTAAGAACACAGGTGTCCAATTCCATTCAATTCGTCTCTTCTTAGGTGAGTCGAATATTTCGAGTATTCGCCAACATTTTTATGATCAATTGGTGAAAAGTTCTCCTGACGGTGATGAATTCAAGCTTATTCATGTTTTTGACTGGAAAGACGAAGAGCTCTTTCTAGATGATGAAACAATCAATCCGGAAGCCTATAATTACAGTGGTGAACTTGTTCCAAGCAGAATCAATAAAGAGTATGTTACTCAAATTGATGAAGATGAAGTTTATACTGTTCGTGGGGCAGATGTTCTTCCGTTGTTCATTGGTCATTGGTTCCCGTTACCGTATTTCAGGAAAAGTAGAGACCCTAAAACACCTTATCATCCGGGGCCTCAATATTGGTCCAGAGCGGTATTGCATGAGGCTGAAAACAGTGAGGATGGCAGTACTCATGTTTTGACAATAGCATTTGACACAACAATTGATAAAGATGATTTTCATTCTGAATACTCTATGCCAAGGGAGTCAGATGCAACAGACAATGGGAGTGAAATTTTCGATTGTGTAGTGCGCAATAAAGACGCGAAAAATTTTTATACGAAAGGAGTATTGAATGAATGGCTCTGCAACCTTTATGACGCGTGGGGTGACACGAGAAATGACAACAAGGTCTTGTGGCATCTGGCAGCTTACCACACCTTTATTGAACTACTTAATAGTTCAAGTGGATTTCCTCAAGTATCCCTTTTCAGTGGAGAAAATACAATTGAGGTAGGCCTCGTGTTGGATATTGGCAATTCTAGAACTTGTGGTTTGATCTGTGAAAAATCTAATCCTTTCAACCATAATACATTTGACTTCACGAAGGCGCGAAAACTTAAAATTCGAAACCTTTCAAAACCACATGAAATTTGTGAAGAGCCCTTTGAAATGCAGGTAGCATTTGCTGAAGAGAAGTTCGGTAATGGCGCTACAGATTCAATGGAAGAGCTCTTTCAATGGCCTAGTATGGTGAGAGTGGGGCCTGAAGCCACTCAATTGACTTCGATATTTGAAAGTGAGGACTCACAAGCAACAATGAGTAGTCCTAAGAGGTATCTGTGGGATAAATCACCAGTAAGCGTTCCCTGGATTAAGGTTGATCGTGACGGAAGACTAGGGTATTATTCTACAGTTGATGTTAGGAGATATGCATTGTACGGCATTGCTCAATATTTAACATCAGAAGGCAAAGTTATTTATCCAAATCAGAGAAAGAATTTAATGGGTGCTACTGAAAGTCATTATTCGAAAAGTTCGATTATGACCATGGCCATCTATGAAATTCTTCTTCATGCCATTGCTCAAATCAATGATTTTGAGTTTAGACGTGACATGGGTAATTCTACGTATAGGAGAGTCTTGAAAGATGTGGTTCTTACTTGCCCGACGGCAATGACAACTCAAGAACAGCATGCACTACGCAGCGCAGCAAAAGAAGCCGCCTTTCTTCTATCGGAAACACACAAAGAAAAAATAGAAGATTTAGAATTAAAGATTGTTCCTGAATTACCTTCTTTGGACCCGAATGAAACAGAGCCGCAACCATGGAAGTACGATGAAGCAACTTGTTCTCAACTGTCGTTCATTTATGCTCAAATCGTTCATAAGTTCAATGGACAAAAAGACCTCTTTTTTGCAGTTAATGGCAAACAGAGAACTATGGCTAATGGGGACACAAAGCCTATTCTAAATATTGCAAGTATTGATATAGGCGGCGGAACAACAGATCTCATGATTTGTAGCTTCTCTTCTGACGAGAATAGTGAAGCGCCTTTTATCAAACCATACCCGCTTTTTGGGGAAGGGTTTAACATCGCGGGTGATGATATTGTAAAGCAAATCATTGAATTTGTTTTCATGCCTCAAATTCAAAATTACCTGAAAGAAAAGGGATGTGAATCAACTAGCAGAATACTAAATGACTTATTTGGACCAAATATAGGTGGCCAAACAGCACAAGAACGCATATTTAGACGGCAATTTGCAAACCAAATTGCTGCACCTTGCGCTTATGTGGCCTTGGATCAGATTATTCAAGAGCCTGGTATTCAAAAAGTGATTACCCTTAGTGATGTTTTTTCTGAGTTCCCGAGACCTGAAAGTGGAATGATTGATTACATAAACAAATACATAGCAACCCATTCTGGTATTACCAATTTTGATCTTGAAATAGTTGGGTTCAAGTTGGATTCAGTTGCTATTAATCAAGGTGTTAGAGAGATTATTGGCCCAGTAATGGAGCAGTTGTGTTTTTTGATTAGTGCATTTGATTGTGATAAAATCCTTCTTTCAGGAAGGCCTAGCAAGATTCCAGTCATAAAAGATCTAATCATCTCTTCTCTGACAATTAGTCCAGACAAAGTCATTTGTCTTGGGGATTATCGTTTCGGTCAGTGGTATCCCTTTGCGGACTCAGATGGATTTGTCAAAGACCCAAAATCTACGGTATGTGTTGGCGCACTCGTTGCCTACATGAACAGTTTGTCAAGATTACCTGGTCTTCTTTTGAACAATGATAATTTGAATAGAATAGATTCCACTTCAAAATATATTGGAGTATTAGATGATACAAAGGAGAATCGAGATAGAATAAAAAATAGTGATCTCATTTTTACTCCAGATCAAAATTCTGCTCAATTCAAATTTTATGGAGAATCAGTAGCAATCGGAATGCGGCAATTGGCCAATGAAGATTGGATTAGTTCCCCTTTATATCTGTTTGGCTATAAAAACGAAAGAGCGAAGAACAAGATTATCAAGGCCCACCATAAACTACCCTTTACAGTCTCTGTTGAACGATTTAACAACTCATCAGAGTTTATCTCGAACGAAAGTCTTGAGATCATTGATGCTGATAAAAATCCATTAGAATCAAACAATTTTTCATTTCAGCTCTGCACCGCGAAAAAAGATGCTGAATATTGGCGAGACAGCGGATCCTTTATTATCAGAATTGAATCCTAAACCATTTAATGAATGGAAGACCTTAATAATTTAGCTACTAACCTATTGACGCTTGTTGAAGAGTCGTGCAACTGGTCAAATGAATATTCAGATATTGCACCTACTGCGCTAACAGAAGCGCTTCATAGGTCTAGAAGGAAGCTGAATAAAATTGCATCCGCTACAACAAAAAGAAGCGCTGTCGCAATTTTTGGACAGAGCCAAGTGGGGAAATCATATCTGGTTCAAAATTTAGCAAAGCCAAATCAGGCTACCTACCTAAGAATAAAAATTCCAGGGCAAGAAACACCGATTGATTTTCTCACGGAAATGAATCCTGAAGGAGGACGGGAATCTACGGGTGTAGTAACTCGATTTACTTCTTTAAAACTCAAACCAGCAAAAGATCACTTTCCAATTAAGGTAGAACTGTTCACGCTTTTTGATCTTGCTTCTATCTTGGGGAACTCGTATATTTCTGATATAAAAGGAGATAAGGATTACAAAAAGCCTTCTATTGATGAGCTTCACAAGCTGATAGAGGTGTATTCGACGAATAAAGAAATAGCTCTTCAGACAGAAAAAGACTTACTAGTAGAGTGCATCGAATATTTCAATCGCTCTTTTAGTGATAGCTATATAATTCGCGATTTAAAAGAAATTGGTTATTTCGACATTTTAACCAAACATCTATTGCAAATTGATAATTTGGATAAGTGGCGTTTCTTAGAATTTCTTTGGAATAGAAATGATTTTTTAACTGGGCTTTTCAGGAAATTGATAAAAGGATTAGTTGAAATAGAGCATACTAGAAATGTATTTGTTCAACAAGATGCATTGTCACCAAGTAGTCGAACCATATTAGATGTTCAAAGAATTACTGATTTTTACAATATTGAAGAATCAGGCGATTTATTGTCCGTATTTTTTGATGGGAAAACTAAGGAAATTGGTAGGTCTATTCTGAGTGCGCTTACAAAAGAAGTAGAACTTCAAATTGCAGACGATTTTACCCGTGAGGATATACGTGGTTTTGTGAATGAATCAGATATTCTTGACTTCCCAGGTAGCAAATCAAGAGAGAAAATTCCTGAAATTGTCTTTGAGCACAATTCATTAGAGCAAAAGATGCATCTTTTTATTCGAGGTAAGGTTTCATTTTTGTTTGATTCTTATACCAATAACTTAGGGCTTTCGGCACTGATTTATTGCATGGATCACAATCCTCCAGAAGAAAAAAGTGCTCCAGCGAGACTCGCTAAATGGGTTTCTAACTACGTTGGTTTTTCACCTGAGAGTCGTCAAAATCGGTTAGAAGCAATGAAGGCAACTTTAGAACAAGAGGGCGTGAAAACTGATCGTGTATCTCCACTAATGGTTGTTCTTACAAAGTTCAATGACGAGTTTGCTAAAGTACTTCCTGGTCAAGCGAATAATCGTCAAAAACACGATGAGAAATGGGAAGCAAGGCTGAATGAAAACTTCTCTAAGTTTATGATGAGGCCAGTTGAGGATAAATGGATTGAAAATTACTCAGGTCAAAACAGTCCATTTAACTTTGTTTTCCCAGTCAGAGATCCTATTTATTCTAAAACAACTTTCGAAGGGTTAGACACTAAAGGATCAGAAATAAGTGTGAGGCCTGATCAACTCGAGTCTTTAACGACGATGGGAGCCTCTTTTACCTCTTCTCAGATTGTTCGGAAACATATTTACAATCCAGAGGAGATTTGGGAAGAAATCTCAACTCCAAATAACTCTGGAATAATCAGTTTGTGTAAAATGTTGCAGCTGTCAACCCACCCGTCTGTGGCTCAGGCCAGATTAAAGTCAGACTTAGAGGAAGTCAGACAAGAAATTAGCTCATTGCTAGCTCCTTATACAATGAGTGACGACTTAGAGGGAGATTTACGAAGCGCAAAGAGAAAGTCAATCGAAACAGAAAGTGTTGTGATGGGCTTAGCAATTAAGAATTCTAAAAACCTTTCGAGCATTTTGAAAACATTTGTTCTTGACGAGGTAGTGGTTTGGCAATTCTTATATGATTATCGGCTGCAATCATTCGAACAAAACCCAGACACAGAAAATCTCATTGATATAAAAGCTCTAATAAACGATTTGGGACAACATGGAATAATTGTCCAAAAGAACAGTACTAAAGATGATCTTATCATTCAGTTTCGAGGATTCTATGAAGGGTTCTCAGATGATGAAATTAACGCGATACTTCAAAACACGCTTGATATGAGGATGGGTGATATTTATGAAAAATTAAATCCCAATCAAGAGTTAAACGAATCAAGATTCGTACAGAATCTAATTCAATTTTGGACGAAACACTTATACGATAAGGTTCAAAGCCAAAACATTAAATCTACACTCAACGAAATTGAATGTGAGGTACTTAATTCAATGGTTTTTGAGTTGGTTAAATCTTCAAGGCTTTTTGGATTAGGCAAAAAGATTCATGATTCTATTGGAAGTTTGACAACAGGGCCAATTGATGGCAGATCATATGAATTGATAGCAAGTTGCTGCAGTACTTTGCTTAATAACTACTTCTTTTCAGCTGGGTGGTCTCTAGTGGATTTGGAGAGACCGAGAATGAGAAATACGGGCGAAGAAATTTTTTCAAATAAATGTTCTCTGATCTATGAGCCAGATTTAGATAATTTCACCCCCCAGCAACCCAATAGAACTTTTATAAACCAATGGGGAGTGGGTTGTGCAGCACTTTTTGAAACCAATATTAGGCAGGAACATGGGATTACTGACGTTAGAAGAGAATCTTCTAATATCGCCTTAAATCAAATTTTACAAGAACTGTAATTCATCAAAGAAGTATGCAACAGAAGACTCATGTAGTAAAAAGGAAAATATGGAATTTTTCTTGGTGGAAATGGCTGGCGATGTTGCTTTTTATTTTCATTCTTATTTGTGCGTTTTTAAAGTGTTGCAGCCCTTTGCCTGTAATCAACTCAAACGAGGATGATGAACCATCAAATTCAACGGTAATTAGTACCCCCGGGAATGCTAATTTCTGGTTTCCTGATAAGCCGAATCGATTGACTCCAATAGATTCATCTAGGATTACAATCAACCCTCGCGACCCTTTGAAAAGGGAAACTGTCAGTGATCTTTTGAATATTTATGTTTCTGACACAACAGATTTACTTGGTTTTGTAACGAAGGTCAGGAATGATTTCCCGACGGACTCGATTATTGCAACCTATTATGCAGAAGAATATAAAAGGGTCCAAATCAAAATCCATCCATCAAAGTTGTTCTTTTTTAAAGATGCGTTGAAACAAAATTATATTGATGTAAAGTTTGTCATTGAAGAGCATCTATTCTCCGGTGAAATAAACGCTGCTTTTGACGACCCTTCATTTGATGTAAAAGAACAACAATGGTTCTTTGATTATATTGGTGTTTATGGTGCTTGGAAATATACTTATGGTGATTCTTCTTTGATCGCAGCAGTTATCGACGGAGGGTTCGACTTAAGTCATGATGAAATCAATGGGAAAGTGAGATCACCTTGGAACGTATTTGCATACAGCGATCAATTATCTGCTGCCAAAGATGGAATGGCCCATGGCACGCATGTAGGAGGCACAATTATAGGTGAGTCGGACAATAATTTTGGCTTGGCTGGGATTGCACCTGCATGTCAATTGATGCCAATTCAGTCAGGATCATACGACGGTATTATCACCACCAGTTCTATTCTTGATGGAATCTTCTATGCACTTAAAAATAAGGCTGCAGTTATTAACTTATCACTTGGGACCTCATTTGGTCATTTGCTTGTGGAGGAGTTTTCAGTTGAAGAGCAAGAGTTTTATCAAAACGAATTGCTACTCGATGAGGCTGAAATGTGGGATGAGGTGTTCGAAATTGCAGCGAATAATGGCACTATTGTAGTTCAAGCTGCGGGAAACGACGGTCTATTGGCAGGTATTGATCCAATGAAGCGATCATCTCACTCAATTGTGGTAGGAGCTATTGATGAAGATGGTCGAATCGCAAGTTTTTCGAATTACGGGGAAAAAGTAACTATTTATGCGCCTGGAGTGAATATCTATAGCTCAATCCCAAATAATGAATTTGGTTTTAAGAATGGTACTTCAATGGCTACACCGATTGTCACGGGCTGTGTGCTATTAGCGCGATCGAAAGATCCGGGTATTAGCCTGGATAAATTGATGCGGCTAATGAAAAAGGAGGGCGACAGCATCATCAATCGAGAAGGGAGAATCATTCGAATAGACAAACTAATGAAGTCATTGTAATGAACGAGATTAACAGAACCCGCCTATCTGAAGTGCGATCAGTCTTTAATAGTTCTGATGACAACCTTCATTTTTTTAAAATTCTAAATAACAGCATTGGAACTGATTTTAATGGTGTTGAGCTGGCTAAGCCTTTGATATTAAGGAGCTCAAACGAAATTATTTGGAAAACAGCTTCAAAAGGTCAATTCCTTCCATTTTCTGAATCTCAGGGAACAGATAGAGTTCAAATTGGTAGGCGAATTGAAACTGCTTACAAAGAAATTAAACTAGCAACAGAAAAATTCAAGAATATCCCCAAAACCTTTACCAAGAACTTAATGCAAATACCAAGTTTGGATTCTGTATTCTTTTTTAAGGAAAATTCTGAGTTCGTAATTATAATTACTGAATGGGGGTTTTTGAAGGATAAGATTGACAGAAGGGATGATATTCTTCTGAGTGTTTTTCCACCTCCAGAAATTGGTGTTTTGATACGGGCTGTATTTGAAAACAATGTGCCTGCAATTGGTTTTTCAATTAGATTAACAACCTCGTCAAACATCATTGAAAGCATTACCGATGATAGGGGACTAGCAAGACTTGGCTCCCTGCCTAGAGGCCTTTCATTCGGAATTGATAGCCCTTTGAATGATTTTGACTCTGTCCATTTTAAAAGCAGTGAAGATGATGAATACGTAATTGTAATTCCGGGGAAGGTTCGAGTTTCTGTCCAAGTCGTTGACCACAATGAAATTCCAGTTAAGGATTTTGCCGTGAGTATTTCTTCGCCTACTCACGGTATTTCAAAATATTCCACTTCAGTAAACGGCGAATTCAGATTTGAACATAGAAAAAGTACTGACACCATTACGTTCTTTGACGAAAGAAATTCTGTGCTAAAATCGATACCTGTTCCTTTTGAGAATCAAGAAATAAAAATAATACTCTTAGAACCCGAGCGTTTTATTGAGGATGAGCCAGTTCATCTTAATATTCCAGATACGCCAGAAGATGATGTCTTATTTGAAGAGGAAGATTCTGAGTCTGGGCCGATAATAATTCAGTTTACGAATAGGTTTTCTAAACCTCTCAAAACTTTATCGCTAAGTATCCTTTCACCAAAAGAGGGCTTATCAACTTTGAAAACGGATGAAAGGGGTGAAATTGTTCTAGAGAATGCTGTTTTAAAGGAGAACTATCGTTTTGATTTTGATCGTTATAGTTCTGCCTGGCAAAGTGAGATATTCATCGATGGAATAACTACGAAGTATGTAGTTCGTTCGCATCCAGTTTTCCCATGGTTTTGGATGATATTAAACGCATTTCTGCTGTCACTCTTGTTAATTTGTTTTTTTTCGAGCATGTGTTTGTGCGAATACTTCACGGAAGATGTTGTTGTAATTGAGGATATTGCTGAAAAAAATATCGTAAGACAACCTTGTAATATGCAAACTACCAGTGGAGGGGCGGGAGAAACAGTTACAGAGCACTTCTTAGGTCCTGATAGTGGGGTTGTTCATGTGTCATACAATATGTATCAGGTTGAAGACAAACTAGAGGTTTATTTAAATGATGAATTAGTAGTCTCAACTTTTGATATGTCTGGCAATGAAAGTGGTTACGTAGGTAAGAATAATCAATCGGGATGCTGCGGCCAATTATCATTTCAATACAGTCCGACATTAGCAAAATACTGCATCATTATTGTCACAGGATTTGATCAGACAGGTTGGGACTATGTGGTTGATTGTCCTGTTTGAATTAGCTTTGAAGCACAGCATTTTCTTGCGATTTTCAAATTATAAAATCACACCTGTCCAACACGATTTTATTTCCAGTAACGTGTTGCCATAAAACACCTCTTTCAAGAGTGATTTTGCTGTTTTACGGAATTAGTCCCCTGTGCTGTCAAAACAATTCCATTTGAATAGATCTGTTTTTTATTGTAGCGGGGTGAGCATGCTCCGGAATATCCAATATCTCCATTTTTGTGAGACAGACAGGTTACCTAATCTTATTATGTGGCACGGTTAGAATCGGAAAGGGGCACTTTTCAAACCGAAATAACCAGCATCAACCAAACATGTGTAAAGTAGGCTATCATGAGCGAGCTTTATTTAGCCGAGGGCAAAGTGAAAACAACCCCCATTCATAACCAACAGCAACTAAACCCCCTCCCCCAAAATCAATTCCAAGTATGCTCTAACCGTCTCTTTAATTGCAGCGTAATCACCAGACTTCTCATTACCAGGCTCATTGAGGTACAACGCTCTATTGATTTCAAGCATGATGGATTCCACCTCCTTTGTTTTGCCGTAGTGCTTTAAAGGAACTAAAGAACCACTGTAGGGCAAATCGATTCCAAGAGAGAAACCCTTTTGTTTGAAGAAGTCT